>Ga0123332_1005512_pt1 | contig 10694 bp, 9 predicted proteins | sample BioC12SIPDNA_4_FD_89958 | JGI IMG/M metagenome (GOLD analysis project Ga0123332, IMG submission 89958) | Anaerobic biogas reactor microbial communites from Washington, USA - Biogas_R2_A C12 SIP DNA | ecosystem: Engineered > Bioreactor > Anaerobic > Unclassified | place: Washington, USA... | reverse complement strand
TCGAGCTCGAGCGCACCGACGCCGGCGTGCGGGCGGCGGGCGCCCCGCGCCTCGTCAGCGGCGACCTGGAGGTGGAGAACAGCGCCGGCGGCGACAGCCGCTACGGCGCCTACCCCGCCCGCCACGCGTGGCTGGGCAGCGACGCGCTGCTGGCGCTGGTCAACCGCGAGGGCGCCACCAGCCTGGTGCGCATCGGGCTGGACGGGACGGTCGAGGCTGTGCAGGAGCACGCGGCGCGGGTGGTGAGCGCCTTCCACGCGGTCGTGCCCACGCCGGGCGCGGAGCCCACCGTGGCGTTCCTCGCGGAGACCCCCACCGAGCCGGGCGAGCTGTGGCTGCGGCGCGACGGGCGCGAGCGGCGCCTCAGCGGCGCGAACGACGCCTGGCGCCGGCGCCTCGAGCTGGTCGCCCCGCAGGGGCCCTTCGAGGCGGGCCCGGCGCGGGTGCCCTTCTGGGTGCTGGAGCCGGCCCGGCCGCGCGAGGACCGCGCGGCCGTGGTGCAGGTGCACGGCGGGCCGCACACCAACTACGGCTACGGCTTCAACCTCGAGTTCCAGCTGCTGGCGGCGCGCGGCTACGCGGTGGTCTTCGGCAACCCGCGCGGCAGCAGCAGCTACGGCTTCACCTTCGCCACCGCCATGCTGGGCGCCTACGGCAGCGTCGACGCCGACGACGTGATGGCGATGACCGAGGCGGGCCTCGAGCGCCTCGGGCGCGAGGGCGCCCCGGTGCACCTGACGGGCGGCTCGTACGGCGGCTTCATGACCAACTGGCTGGTGGGCCAGACCGACCGCTTCCGCAGCGCCGTCACGCAGCGCAGCATCTCCAACTGGACGAGCATGTACGGCACCTCCGACATCGGCCCCTTCTTCGTGGAGCGGCAGCTCGGCGGCGTGCCGTGGGGCGACGCGGAGGCGCTGTGGCGCCAGAGCCCCATCCGCTACGCCGACCGGGTCACCACCCCGCTGCTGATCGTGCACAGCGAGGAGGACCACCGCTGCCCGATCGAGCAGGCCGAGCAGCTGTACGCGGTGCTGAAGCGTCTCGGCAGGGCCGAGACCGAGTTCCTGCGCGTGCCGGGCGAGGGCCACGAGCTGTCGCGCTCGGGCCGCCCCGACCGGCGCCTGGCGCGCCTGGAGGCCATCGTCGACTGGTTCGAGCGGCACCCGTAGGCGGGCGCGTTCGCGCGGCCGACGCCCGAAGGCCGGCGGCCCGGGGCGACGGCCACCCTGGGCGCGGCCGGCCCCTGACCTGCGCCGGGCGTGCGCCGCGCCGTGTCCGTACGTGCCCTGCAGGCCACGCCCCAGGCGCCCGCGTGTGCTACACTCTCACGTTGACCTCTGGCTCGGTATCGACGCTTATCCCTGGATCCGGGCCGGACGCGAATCTGAAAGGTAGTGGAAGCATGTCTCTGACCGCTGAACAGAAGCTCGAAGTCATCAAGCAGTACGGCAAGGACGGGCAGGACTCCGGCTCGACCGCCGTGCAGGTCGCCCTCCTCACCAAGCGCATCGAGGAGCTGAGCCAGCACCTGCAGACCCACAAGAAGGACCACCACAGCCGTCGCGGCCTGCTCATGATGGTCGGCAAGCGCAAGCGCCTGCTCGCCTACCTCGAGAAGACCGACTACGACGCCTACAAGGAACTGATCGCCAGCCTCGGCCTGCGTCGCTGAGGCTGCGTCGGGAGCGCGGTACTGCAACCACCGAGCACAGCCACGAGGGCGCTAGGCGCCCGCGGCAGCGTCGCGCTGAACCAGCGGCGGTCACGGCGAGGCTCTCGTAGCCTCGCCGTCTCGCCATCTACGGGCGGTCCCGGCCTCCGAGCCGACCGTCGTCCTCGTGGTCCCGGCCTGACGGCCGGCGCCACCACCGCAGAGCCGCGCCACGGGGCGCCGCTCGCGGCCGGCGCGCCGGGAGCCGGCGACCCGCAGCGCGCCATCGCCGACAGCCGTTCGAAGGAGAGAGAGTGAACCTACCCAACCATCGCCGCTACACCACTCAGTTCGGCGGGCGCGAGCTCATCATCGAGACGGGCAAGCTCGCCAAGCAGGCGGCCGGCAGCGTCACGGTGCGCTGCGGCGACACCATGGTGCTCGTCACCGCCCAGATGAACGACACCCCCTCGCCGGTACCGTTCCTGCCGCTGACGGTCGAGTACGAGGAGCGCCACTACGCCATCGGCAAGATCCCCGGCTCGTTCATGCGCCGCGAGGGCCGCCCCGGCCTGCAGGCCACGCTCAACGCGCGCATCGTCGACCGCCAGATCCGCCCGCTCTTCCCCAAGGGGCTCCGCAACGAGATCCAGGTGATCGTGACGGTGCTGTCGGCCGACCAGGTCGTCGACCCCGCCCCGCTCGCCGCCATCGGCGCCTCGGCGGCGCTGTCGATCTCCGACGTGCCCTGGGACGGCCCCACCGCCTGCTGCACCGTGGGCTACGTGGGCGGCGAGTACGTCGCCAACCCCAGCATGGAGAGCCTCTCCGACGGCACCTCGCAGCTCGAGCTGACCGTCGCCGCCAGCCAGGACGCCGTCCTGATGGTGGAGGCCGCCGCCAACGAGCTCCCCGAGGAGGTCATGGTCGGCGCCATCGAGTTCGCCCAGCGCCAGCTGGCTCCGGTGGTCGAGCTGATCGCGCGTATGCAGCGCGAGATCGGCCTCGAGAAGAAGAGCTTCACCACCGCCGCCGAGCTCGACGACGACACCCTCGAGCTGGTCAAGCGCGAGGCCGCCAACCGCGACCTGCGCGGCGCCCTGCTCACCGAGGGCAAGCACGAGCGCGCGGCGCGCCTCGACGCGATGCGCGACGAGATCATCGCCGCCCACGTGCCCGACCCCGAGGCGGAGGGCGCCGAGGAGCGCATCGCTGCCCTCAAGGCCGCCTTCGCCAAGGCCGAGCAGGCCGAGCTGCGCCGCATGGTGGTCGAGGAGGACCTCCGCTCCGACGGCCGCCGCTCCGACCAGGTGCGCCCCATCTGGATCGAGACGGGGGTGCTGCCGATGGCGCACGGCTCCGCCGTCTTCACCCGCGGCGAGACGCAGGTGCTCGGCGTGGCCACCCTCGGCACCGGTCGCGACAACCGCCTGGTCGACGACCTCGGCCTCGAGGACAGCGAAGAGTTCATGCTGCACTACAACTTCCCGCCGTTCTCGACGGGCGAGGTGAAGCGCCTGCGCGGCACCGGCCGCCGCGAGCTGGGCCACGGCAACCTGGCGCGGCGCGCGCTGGTCGGCATGCTCCCCAGCCAGGAGGAGTTCCCCTACGTGATCCGCGTGGTGGGCGAGACGCTCGAGTCGAACGGCTCCTCCTCCATGGCCACCGTGTGCGCCGGCGCGCTGGCGCTGATGGACGCGGGCGTGCCGCTCAAGGCGCCGGTGGCCGGCATCGCCATGGGCCTGGTCAAGGAGGGCGACGACTACCGCATCCTCACCGACATCCTCGGCAGCGAGGACGCCCTCGGCGACATGGACTTCAAGGTCACCGGCACCGCCGACGGCGTGACCGCGCTGCAGATGGACATCAAGATCACCGGCATCACCGCCGAGATCATGCGCGAGGCGCTGGCGCAGGCGCGCGAGGGCCGTCTGCACATCCTCGAGGAGATGCGCAAGGCGCTGCCGGCGCCTCGCGAGGAGATCTCGCAGCGCGCGCCGCGCATCCTGCAGGTCAAGATCCCCGTCGACAAGATCGGCACGGTCATCGGGCCCGGCGGCAAGCAGATCCGCGAGCTCGAGGCGATGGGCGCCACCGTCGAGGTGCAGGAGGACGGCACGGTGCGCATCTACTCCGAGGACTCGGACGCCGCCAAGAGGGTCAAGGCGCAGATCGAGGCGCTCACGGCCACGGCCGAGGTGGGCAAGGAGTACGACGGCGTGGTAGCCAAGGTCACCGAGTTCGGCGCCTTCATCACGCTGTTCCCCGGCACCGACGGCCTGCTGCACATCAGCCAGATCGCCGAGGAGCGCGTCGAGCGCGTCGAGGACCACCTGAAGGAGGGCGACCGCCTCAAGGTGAAGGTCAACGCCATCGACGAGCGCGGCAAGATCGACCTGGTGCGCCCGGAGCTCGAGGGCAAGATCGCCCCGCGCGCCCCGCGCCGCAGCGGCCCGCCGCAGGGCCGCGGTGGCGACCGCGGCGGCCGTGGCGGCCGGGGCGGCCGCGACCGCTTCTGACCGATGCACCCGCGGGTGAGCGCTTTCTTGCGCTCACCCGTCCCCCGACTATCTTGCGAGTGAGGGCGGGCTCTACGAGGGCTCTCGCCTGCGGTCCCACACCTATCCGGGACCGCGCCCGCCGCCCTAAGAGGGCTATCCGCGCCGCAGCCACGCGACCCAAGAGGGGTCGGCGGGGCGAAGCGCAGAAGGAGCAACATGGCTAACGACGACCGTAAGGACGACCGCCGCCGGCCGCGCCGACGCACCGACGTCAAGCGCACCGAGCAGGGCGGCAACGAGGAGAGCAAGAACGGAGGGCGCGGCGGCGGCCAGCGCACCGAGCCGAAGACGAGCGGCCGCAGCCGCGGCGGCCGCGCCCAGTCCGGCCAGGGCGGCGCGCGCGAACGCGGCGCCGGCCAGCGCGCCCGCAACGACGGCGCCCCGCGCGGCACCATCCCCAGCGAGGACGCGGCTCCGGCCGCCAACCGCGGGGGCGGCCCGGCGGGCCGCGAGGCGCGCGAGCGCCAGCCGCAGGACGTCACGAAGACCTACGAGGCGCCGCTCAAGGACGACCGCAAGCTGAAGGTCATCGCGCTCGGCGGCATGGGCGAGATCGGCAAGAACATGTTCGCCTTCGAGTACGACGACGAGATCCTGCTCGTCGACGGCGGCCTGGCCTTCCCCGAGGCGGAGATGCTGGGCGTCGACATCATCGTGCCGAAGATCGACTGGGTGGTCGAGAACGCCCACAAGGTGCGCGGCTGGGTGCTGACCCACGGCCACGAGGACCACATCGGCGGCCTGCCTTACATGATCCGCCTGCTGCCGAAGATCCCCATGTACGGCGCCCCCCTGACGCTGGGCCTGCTGCGCGGCAAGTTCGACGAGTTCAAGCTCAGCGAGTCCGACGTCGACCTGCGCGAGATCACCCCCGACGACCGCGTGAAGATCAGCAAGAACTTCACCGTCGACTTCTTCCGCATGACCCACTCGATCCCTGACAACTCGGGGCTCGTGATCCACACCCCCATCGGGCGCGTGGTGCACTCCGGCGACTTCAAGCTCGACTACCACCCCGCCGACGGCAAGACCAGCCACCTGCACAAGCTCGCGCAGGCGGGCCAGGACGGCGTGCTGCTGCTGATCTCCGACAGCACCAACGCCGAGCGGCCCGGCTACACCCCCAGCGAGCGCGACGTGATGCAGGCGGTCGACGAGATCATCGCCAAGGCCAAGGGCCGCGTGATCGTCACCACCTTCTCCTCGCACGTGCACCGCCTGCAGAACTTCGTGCGCCTGGCCGAGAAGTACGACCGCCGCGTGGTGATGGAGGGCCGGTCGATGATCAAGGCCATGGGCATCGCGCAGGAGCTGGGCTACATGGAGTCCAGGCACCCGTTCGTGAGCACCGACGACCTCGGCGACATGCAGGACGACAAGGTGCTGTTCCTGTGCACCGGCTCGCAGGGGCAGCCGATGGCGGCGCTGTCGCGGCTGGCCAACGGCACGCACCGCAAGATCCGCCTCAAGCCCGGCGACACGGTCATCCTCTCCTCCAACCCCATCCCGGGCAACGAGGAGGCGGTGGGGCGCGTCATCAACCAGCTGTACGCCAGCCGCGTGAACGTGCTCTACCCGCCGGCGCACAAGGTGCACGCCTCGGGACACGCCAGCCAGGAGGAGCTGAAGCTCATCCTCGACCTGACGCGCCCGAAGTTCTTCCTGCCGTGGCACGGCGAGATGCGCCACCAGGTGCACCACGAGCGCCTGGCGAACGGCATGAGCCACCCGCCCCAGAAGACGCTGATCGTGGCCAACGGCGACGTGGTGGAGCTGACCAAGGACGACATGCGCGTGACCGGCAGCGTCGACGCCGGCGTGGTGCTGATCGACACCTCCGGCAAGGCCGGCGACGAGGTCACCGAGCCGATCATCCGCGACCGTCAGGCGCTCTCCGCCGAGGGCGTGGTGGTGATCATGGCGCTGGCGGGCAAGAAGCCCACCGTCGAGGTGATCATGCGCGGCGTGGTGATGGGCGGCAACGGCCTCAAGGCCGAGGTCGAGAAGATCGCGCTGGAGAACCTGCAGCGCGGGGTGCGCGAGAAGCGCCGCCTGGGCGACATCCGCGACGACATCTTCTACCCCGTCAGGCGCTACCTGCGGAAGGCCACCGGCCGCAACCCGCTGATCGTGCCGACCGTGATCGAGAGCTGAGGCGCAGGGAACCCGCGCTTCCGAGCGCGCCCGGCCCGCGATGTTCGTGGCCGGGCGCGCTTCTCGTTGGGTAGGCGCTTGGCGCGGCGCGGCGGCTACCACCGGCGCTCGGCGCGGCGCTCTCACGGCGCCCTCGCGACGCCGAGCGCACCGTCGCGGCCCCGCGCCTAGCGCACCGTGCTGCCGGCCGCGGCGCTGCCGAACGGCCGCTCGGCGATCGCCTCCGCCGGCTCGCCGTCCAGCCACGCGGCCACGCGCCTGAGGGCCTCGGCGTGCAGCGCCCGGCCCTGGTCGGGCAGGTCGGCCTCGTAGAGCAGGGCGTCGCTGGGGCGGCGCATGGCGTCGTAGCCCGCCGCCGCGGCGTAGGTGCCGGACTCGAAGAGCGCGATGGCGCGCTCCACCGGCAGCTCGTAGAGCGCCTCCACCTCGTCGGGCGCCAGGTGGTACGCGTCCAGCGGGCGCTCGTCGCGCACCACGTAGACCTCCTGGAGCTCGCGGTCCACCACGGGCGGCTCGGCCGCCGGGTAGCGGCGCTCGGAGCGCGCGGTGCCCAGGTAGACCGGCTGAGCGGGCCTGAGCGTCAGGCCGAGCTCCTCCTCCGCCTCCCGCAGCACGTCGACGAAGAGCTCGCCGGCGCGGTAGTGGCCGCCGACGCTCACGTCTAGCTGGCCGGCCTCCAGGTCCTTGGTGAACGCGCGGCGCTGGAGCAGCACCAGGCGCTCCTCGCGCACCACCCACAGGTGGATGGCGCGGTGCCAGTCGCCGTCGCGGTGGACCGCCCAGCGGCCCTTGGTGCGCCCGGTGGGGAGCCCGTGCTCGTCCAGGACGTCGAGCGGTTCGTCCGTCGCCTGCTGCACGGTGCGATGATACGCTGCTCGCGCCTTCGGCTCACGCCGTGAGCAGCCCCACCCCGTCGGCGACGACCCCCACGGCCAGCGCCGCGGCGCCCAGCCACAGCAGGGCGATGAGGCCGTTGGGCCGCTCCGCGTCCTTGCTGGCGACGGAGAGGAAGAAGCCGGCCGGCATCAGCACCGCCGCCCACAGGACGCCGTAGGAGAGCGTGGCGGCGAGCCCGCCGACGCCCGCCAGGTCCATCGCCAGGCGGACCACGATGCCGAGGATCACGAGCGCTCCGGCGTGGGCGTGCCCGGCCCGGAAGAACGAGCGCTGGAGGCTGGTGGCCGGGAAGCCCCCTTGCACGACCCGCAGCATGAACGTGCCCCCGAAGGCGATGAAGGGCACGGTGAGCAGCACGATGCCCACCGTCCTCGCCGTGGCTACCGAGATGAACGCGTCGTTCAGGTGCATGGCCGCTACCTCCCCAGGTGACGCAGGTGCTGCTCGCTCCCACGCTAGCAGCATCTCACCACCGGTAAGCTAACACGGCGTCCGGACATCTTTCCAGAGGTAAGATACGGTCGTGAAGGCCTACCACCACGGCAACCTACGCGAGGACGTCCTGGCCGCCGCCGCCGAGGCCGTGGCCAGCCGCGGCCCCGAGGGCCTCAGCCTGCGCGAGCTGGCGCGCGGCCTGGGCGTCACCCACACCGCCCCGCGCCACCACTTCGGCGACAAGAAGGGCCTGCTCACGGCGCTGGCGGCCCAGGGCTACCGCCTGCTGGCCGGCCGGCTGGCGGCGGCCGGCGACGACTTCCTCGAGGCCGGCGTGGCCTACGTGCGCTTCGCCCTCGACCACCCCGGCCACTTCGCCGTGATGTTCAGGCCCGACCTGGTGCACGGCGACGACGCCGACCTCGTCGCCGCGCGCACCCGGGCGCGGCAGGCGCTGCTGGCCGGCGCGGAGGCGCACGCTCGCGCCACGGGCCGCAGCCCCTCCCTCACCGCCGACGCCCTGCTGCCGCCCTACGCCCTGCTCGCGTGGAGCGCCGCCCACGGCTTGGCCCACCTGGCGCTCGCCGGCGCCCTGGGCGCGATGACGCAGGCCCGCTCGCCGGAGGAGATCAAGGCCGTGGCGCGCGCGAGCCTCGAGCAGCTGGCGCCCGCGTGACCGCACGGTCGGTTCCCGCGGCGGCTGCGACTCCCGTCGACCCCGAGGGACCGGCCGCACCTCGATGCTCGTGACGCCGATACTTGACTAGTCAATAGTTGATGCTCTACCCTTCTGCTCGTATGAAGCAGCTCGCGCCCACCCCCACCGCCGCCGAGGCCGCCCAGGCCGCCGTCGTCGGCCTGCTGCGCGCCTCGGACAACGTGCGGCGCCACCTCGCCGAGGCGATCGCCCCGTTCGGCATCACCGGCCAGCAGTACAACGTCCTCCGCATCCTCCGCGGGGCGCACCCCGAGCCGCTCGCGACCCTCGACATCGCGGGCCGCATGATCGAGAAGACCCCCGGCATCACCCGCCTCCTCGACCGCCTGGAGCCCAAGGGCCTGATCGAGCGGCACCGCCCGGCCGCGGACCGCAGGCAGGTCCTGGTCGCCATCACCCCGGCGGGCATGCGGCTCCTAGCCGCGACGGACGAGGCGGTGCGCGAGGCGAACGAGACCGCCCTGGCGGGCCTGACGACCCAGGAGCTGATGGACCTCTCCGCGCTCCTGGAGCGCGTTCGCTGACACCACGGGAGGTGATACCGGGGCGAACCGTCGACCGACCGACGATCCACGCGGCGAACACCCACACCCACGACCCCCTGCGGCCGCCCAGCGTAAGGAGCCTAAGATGCACAGCGACACACGACCCGCGACCCCGCCCCGCGCCGCCGCCCGCCTGCGGCGCGCCGCGCTCTGGGCCGTGCGCCTCGCGCTCGGGGCGTTCTTCCTGATGGCCGGCGCGAGCAAGCTCGTTGGGGCCCCAGACATGATCGCCCTGTTCGACGAGATCGGAGCGGGACACTGGCTGCGCCTCCTCACCGGCAGCGTCGAGACGGCCGCGGCCGTCATGCTGCTCGTCCCGCCGGTGTCCGCCCTCGGTGCGGCCGCGCTGGCCGGCGTCATGGCCGGCGCGACCGCGACGCACCTGCTGGTCCTCGAGCGCAGCCCGCTCCTCCCCCTCTCGCTGCTCGCGGTGGCCGGCCTCCTCCTCTGGTGGCAGCGGGACCGGCTCCCGCCCCTCGTAGACCCCGCACGGGGCCGAGCGCAAGCGCCCCGCCCCGGGTGATGGGAGCCGTGACCATGCTCACCAGGACCGCACCGACCGTGCTCGTCGCCGGAGGCACCGGCAACGTCGGCGGCTTCATCGTCGACGCCCTCCTCGCCCGAGGCGCGACCGTGATCGTGCCCTCGCGCTCGGAAGCCAAGCTCGCCGACCTAAGGCGCTTCCTCACGCGTCAAGGGCGGGCGGACGACCTCGACCGGCTGGTCACGCAGGTCGGCGACCCCGCCGGGCAGCACGCCGCCCCGGAGCTCCTCGACGGCCTGGAACGGCGCGCCGGCCCCGTCGACGCGGCGCTCGCGACCCTCGGGCACTTCCGCCCAGCGCCCTCGCTGCTGACCGCGCCGGCCGCCGACCTCGAGGCCGTGCTCGACGGCTACCTGGGCGCCCACATGCGCGTCGCCCAGGCCGTCCTCCCCCGGCTCAGGGTGCGCGGGGGCAGGTACGTCCTCGTCAACGGCCCCCTGGCCTTCGACGTGTGGCCAGGCTCGGGCGCCGGCCTCGTCTCCATCGCGACCGCCGCGCAGCACATGCTGTTCAAAGCCCTGGCGCAGGAGATGCGCGGGGCCCCGGTCCGCGTCACGGAGCTCGTGATCCACGCCTTCATCCGCGACCGCACCGCGCAGCCCCGCAGCCCGCTCAGCGGTGAGGAGATGGGCGGCTTCGCCGCACGCGTGCTCCTCGAGCCCGAGGGGTACGACGGGGAGACCGTGAACGTACGGAAGGGCGAGCTGGAGGGGGTGGGCTGAGCGAGCGGAGATCTTCGCTCGTGGCGATCGGACGATGGTCCTCGTTCCTCGGCCGCGCTCGCGCGTTCGTGGGGCGCCGTTGCCAGGCACCACTCGGGGCCGATGCCCGATCGCCACGACCATCCGCCATCGCTTCACCCCGCGTTCGGCCATGGCTTCAGTTCTTGCGACCTGCGTGATACACTCCTCTCTGCCCCACGCGGGCTGGTCAAGTGACTTCGCGAGGATCAAGCGCACTTGATGGCCGACTTCGCGTCAGGGACGACAATCTACGGGGTGTAGCGCAGCCTGGTAGCGCACTTGACTGGGGGTCAAGTGGTCGTCGGTTCAAATCCGGCCACCCCGACCATAAGGAAACGACGTCCAGGACGTCATACACGAGAATCCCGCGCTGAGCACATCAGCGCGGGATTCTTCAAACTGTCCCAAAAACTGTCCCAAACCCGTCCCGACGTGTCAGCGGC
>Ga0123332_1005509_pt1 | contig 10698 bp, 8 predicted proteins | sample BioC12SIPDNA_4_FD_89958 | JGI IMG/M metagenome (GOLD analysis project Ga0123332, IMG submission 89958) | Anaerobic biogas reactor microbial communites from Washington, USA - Biogas_R2_A C12 SIP DNA | ecosystem: Engineered > Bioreactor > Anaerobic > Unclassified | place: Washington, USA... | reverse complement strand
TGAACGAGCCGTTATGGACCCAGTTCACCATCTATATGAGCGATCTGGCGCGCGGCGATTTCGGCGAGTCGATCCGCTTCAAGCGGCCGATCACGACAATCATGCTGGAGCGCATTCCGCTGACGATGGAGCTGAGCATCATGGCGGTGTCGCTGGCGGTGCTGATCGGCGTGCCGTTAGGCATCCTCGCCGCCACGCGGCGTAACAGCCTTGCCGACGTGATCACGATGATCTTTGCCAACATCGGCGTCTCGATGCCGGTCTTCTGGCTGGGGCTGATGCTGGCCTACGTCTTTGCCCTGCTCCTGAAAGATACACCCTTTGCCCTGCCGCCGACGGGCCGGATCTCGCCCGGCGTCGTGCCGGTCCCGTTTTACCAGGTGTACGGCTGGGATGTGCCCCAGAGCGGCATCACGGCGGCGTTGCTGACCTTCGTCGCCAACATGTATATCGTCAACGCCCTGCTGTCGACCGATTGGACGCTCTTCGCCGATGCGCTGAAGCACATGATCCTGCCGGCCGTGGCCCTGAGCACCATTCCGATGGCGATTATCGCCCGCATGACGCGCTCGTCGATGCTGGAGGTGCTGGAGCTGGACTACATCCGCACGGCGCGGGCCAAAGGCGCCAGGCGTAGCCAGATTGTGTTCAAGCACGCGTTTCGCAATGCGCTGCTGCCCCTCGTCACGATTACCGGGCTGCAGATGGGCCTCGTGCTGAGCGGCGCCATCCTGACGGAGACGATCTTTAATCTCGCGGGCGTCGGCCGGGCGATGTACGAGGCCATTACGGCCCGCGATTTTCCCATTATCCAGGGCTTCCTGATTGTTATCTCCGTCGGTTACGTTCTGATTAACCTGCTGATTGACCTTTCTTACGCCTATCTCGATCCGCGCATTCGTCTTGAGTAGGGGCAGGTTTCAAACCTGCCCGTACCGACGTTTCAAACCTGCCCGTTCCGATACATGAGTAGACCTTATGGCATCGCTAACTGATCTCGACCTGACCCTCGACGACCCCACCCGCGCGACGCTGGGCGATTACCGGGCCAACAGCCTGTGGCGGCTGACCCTGCGGCGGCTGCGGCGGCAGCGCTCGGCCCTTGTGGGGGCGCTGATTCTCGGCATCCTGGTATTCAGCGCCATCTTCGCCCCCCTCATTGCGCCCTTCGAACCCGAAGCCCGCCTGCGCGACGTCGGCCGGCGCGACGGCCCCTGCATCCACCTGCTGGGCTGCCCGGCCGACGAGCCGCAGCACCTGATGGGCATCGACGGCAACTTCCGCGACGTGTTCAGCCGGGTCATCTACGGCGCCCGCGTCTCGCTGCGGGTAGGCGTGCTCACGGTCAGTTTTGCCATTATCGTCGGCACGACACTGGGGGCCGTGGCGGGCTATATGGGTGGCTGGGTAGACCAGATCATCATGCGCATCCTGGACGTGGTGCTGGCCTTTCCCTTCCTGCTGCTGGCCATCGCCATCGTCAGCATCCTCGGCGCAGGGCTGACGAACGCCATGCTGGCTATTGCCATCGTCACGATACCGCAATATGCCCGCGTGGTGCGGGCCAGCGTTCTGTCGGTGCGGGAAATGGAATTTGTCGAGGCGTCGCGGGCGCTGGGCGCCAGCCACGCGCAGATCCTGTTTGGGCGCATCCTGCCCAACGCGCTGCCTCCGCTCATCGTCCAGGGCACGCTGGGCATCGCGACGGCAATTCTGGATACGGCGGCGTTGAGCTTTATCGGCCTGGGCGCGCAGCCGCCGACGCCGGAATGGGGGGCGATGCTCTCCAGCGAGCGCAATCAGGTCTTCAGCGCGCCGCACCTCGTCTTCTTCCCCGGTCTGGCAATCATGCTGACGGTGCTGGGCTTCAACCTGCTGGGCGACGGCCTGCGCGACGCCCTCGACCCGCGCCTCTCGCAGGCCGGCTTCAAGAAATAAAAGCGCCCGGACACCGTCCGGGCACTCCATAACGCACACAGTAGAACGATTCTGGAAAATCGTTCTATGTAGCCAGCTCCCCTTCGTAAGTCTCTACTTCGGTGGCTTCCGGCCCCTTCTTGCGATCCTCGACATCGTACAGCACCCACTGCCCTTCTTCCAGGCCCGTCGGGTCCACGAGGGCGCCGGACTTGTGGAAGAAGATATCTTCGCCGCCGCCGCGGGCGATGAAGCCATAGCCGCGTGCGGGGTTGTACCACTTCAGCCGGCCGACGTATTTGCCGGTCTCCGGGTCAATCTGGATGGTCGCCGGGCCGATAACTTCTTCGCGTTCGGGCGCTTCGCTGCGCTGCGGGCGTGGTTCGGCCCGCGCCGGAGGCCCCACATCTTCTAGCTGGTCAAGCGAGGCTACCTCGACAGGCAGGCCAGCCTCGTAGAGCCGCCGCTTCATCTCTACCGTAAATACAAAGTGATTCCCGTCCTTGTCCGTTGCCCATTCGTCTCGAAAGTTCATACTCGTCTCTCCTTCCAAATGTCCGCATTACCGCATCGCTCGGAGCGCGGGCTTCCGCCCCGCCGTCTGTACGGGCGAGTTTCAAACCCGCCCCTACTCGAGAAGCGGCAATTGTTCCGCACCGGGGCTGTCTTCATCCTCCGGCGCGAAGGTGGGCCGGCCCGAGATGCGCACGACGCCGCTGACGCCGTTGCGCTCGCCGAGGCGGATCAGTGGCGCTGGCTTGACGTGACGCCCCCCCGTCTTGGCCTTGCCCAGCTTCACCGTTCTGGTCGAGCCCAGCCCTGTCGTAACGATGATGCGCGTCTCCTCGTCGCCGACGACGGCAGCGACGACTTCTGCTGCGCCTGCGGGCAGGTTGACGTTGATCACACCTTTGCCGTAGCGGCCCTGCAGCGGATAATCGTCCACCGGCGACGCCTTGGCCAGTCCGTTGTCGGTGATGCTCCAGAGCAAGCGCCCATTTCGCACCAGGTCCATAGCGACGACGCCGTCAGCCAGATCTTCCAGCCTGATCGCCATCACGCCGCCGGCGCGCAGGCCCATGTCGCGGACCTCGCTCTCGGCAAAACGGATTGCCTGTCCGCTGGCGGTTGCCAGAATAACCTCATCTTCTCCGGTCGTCAAACGAGCCCAGCCCAGAGCGTCGTCCTCGGCGACGTTCATCACCGGGAAGGGCTCGCTGGTCACGCCCGGCAGGTCTTCCACGCGGATGCGCTTGCAGTTGCCGCCAAGGGTGGTGAGAAAGACGTAGCCTGTCGCCTCGGTCGGGATGACCAGCGCATCGGCAAGATGGGCGCGCCGGCTCAGGCCGGTCAGGTCGGCCCAGTGGTCGCCGCCGCCCAGCTCGCGGGTCTGCGAGAGGCGGAAGACGGGCAGGCTGACGGCGAGGCCGTCGGCCGTGAAGAGATAGAGCACGTCCTGTGTGCTCGCTTCGAGCAGAAGCTGGGGCAGCTCCGGCGGTTTCGCGGGAACCTGAGGGAGCTCCGGCGTGGCCGTGCGGGCCAGGCTGCCTCCCTGCCCGACGATGACCCAGGTGCGCTCGTCGGGCAGCAGCTCCTGGGCGCTGAGCGCGCCGCTGGCGCCCGTGACAATCTGCGTGCGCCGCAGGTCGCCGTACTTGGCCTTGACGGCGAGCAGCTCCTCCTTGATGAGGGTGCGCATCAGTTGGGGCGTCGCCAGCAGCTTTTCCAGCCGGTTGATGAGCTGCTGCTTTTCGTCATATTCCTCGCGAATCTTCTGCTGCTCCAGCGCTGCCAGCCGGCGAAGGGGCATGTCGAGGATCGCCTGCGCCTGAATCTCGCTCAGGTCGAAGGCGCGCATCAGGTTCATGCGGGCCATCTCCACCGACTCGGAGCGGCGGATAATGTCGATGGCGGCGTCGAGGTTCGCCAGCGCCTTGAGCAGCCCTTCGAGAATGTGAGCCCGCTCGCGGGCCCGGGCCAGGTCATATTCGCTGCGGCGCCGCACCACTTCCAGCCGGTGGTCGAGATAGTGGCGCAGCGCCTGCTTCAGCGTCAGGACGCGCGGCTCGCCGTTGACCAGGGCGATCATGATGATGCTGAAGGTGCTCTCCATGGGCGTCAGGCGGTATAGCTCGGCCAGGACCTCGCCCACTTCCACGTTGCGCGTCGTCTCCACGATGATGCGCATGCCGGTGCGGTCGCTTTCGTCGCGCAGGTCGGTCAGCCCTTCCAGCCGGCCCTCGCGGTGCAGGTCGGCAATCTTGCTGATCAGGTTGGTCTTGTTCACCTGGTAGGGCAATTCCGTGATGACGATGCGCGACTTGCTGCGGCCCATCGTCTCCACGTGGGCGCGGGCGCGCACGGTCACGCGCCCCCGGCCCGTGGCGTAGGCGTTGATGAGCGCATCCTGCTCCGACTCCTCGCGATGGCGGAAGATGACGCCGCCCGTAGGGAAGTCCGGCCCCTGGACGAACTGCATCAGCTCCCTGACCGTAATCTCGTCGAGCGCGTCCCAGCGGTCGAGCATGAAGACGAGAGCATCGACGACTTCGCCCAGGTTGTGGGGCGGGATGTTCGTGGACATACCCACGGCGATACCGGAGGAGCCGTTGACCAGCAGGTTGGGCGCCGAGGCCGGAAGCACTTGCGGCTCGCGCATCGTCTCGTCGAAGTTGGGTCCAAAGTCTACCGTATCCTTGGCGATGTCCTCCAGCAGGTCGAGGCCCATCGGCGTCATTCGCGCTTCCGTGTAGCGCATCGCCGCCGCCGCGTCGCCGTCGATGGAGCCAAAGTTGCCCTGCCCGTCCACCAGCGGGTAGCGCATGGAGAAATCCTGGGCCATGCGCACCATCGCGTCGTAGACCGACTGGTCGCCGTGCGGATGGTATTTGCCCAGCACCTCGCCGACGACCCGGGCAGACTTGCGGTAGGGGCGGTCGGGCAGCAGGCCCATGTCGTACATGGCGTAGAGAATGCGGCGCTGCACCGGCTTGAGGCCATCGCGCGCGTCGGGCAGCGCCCGCGAGACAATGACGCTCATGGCGTAGCTGAGATAGGATTCGCGCATCTCTTCGTCGATGCTGACCTTTATTATCTGTTCACGTTCCATAGCTTTCTTTGCGCGTTCTGTACTCTGGCCCAAAAACAAAAATGGGCGGGCCAACCTGGTCCACCCATTGCGACTCCCGACCGGCGGCTGCCGCTAAACGCTACCACACGTCGGGCGATTCTACGAAAAGATCGTCTCCCTCGACCATCGTGCGATACCAGGGCACCGGCACGACCGCCGGGAGCTGTGTGACAGAGCCGTCGCGGATGTCGAAGCGGGCGCCGTGACGTGGGCACTCCACCTCGTAGCCGTCCAGCTCCCCATCGCCCAGGGGGCCGCCATCGTGCGTGCAGACGTCGGCGATGGCGTAGAAGCGACCGCCGACGTTAAAAACGACGATCGTCTCTTCTTCAAACTCAAACCAGCGGCGCTCGCCCTCGGGGATATCCGTTACTTTGCATACTCTGACGAATTCGGTCGCCATCTTTCCTCCCGTGAAAGCTGTCATGTCGGCGCAGGCGGCCTGTTACTCCTCGCCGCGCATCTCGTCGGGCTCCGGCAGGCCATAGGCGCCGGCCTTGAGCACCTTTAAGGAGAGCAGCGCGCACTTGACGCGGGCCATGCTCAGGGGAACGCCGATCAGCTCCAGGAGACGTTCCTTGGGAAAAGCCTTGACCTCTTCGAGCGTCAGGCCCTTGATTTCTTCGGTCAGGAGGGAGGCAGAGGCCTGGCTGATGGCGCAGCCTTCGCCCCGCCAGCGCACGTCGGCGATGCGCTGCCGCTCGTCCAGGCGCACGTCGATGCGCACGACGTCGCCGCAGAGGGGGTTGTCCTCCTCGTAGCTGAAGTCGTGCGGGTCCAGCTCGCCGTAATTCAGCGGGTTTTCATAGAGGTCGATAATCTGTTCGCGATATAGTTCACTGCTCATCGTCTGGTTCCTATCGGATCGGGCGTCACGATGCGCGCTGCAGGCGGAAAATCTCCCGCGCGCGCTGCAGGCTCTGGACGAGCCGGTCAATCTCCCAGGTCGTGGTGTGCACGTAGAAGCTGGCCCGTGCGGAGGCGGCGATGCCCAGCTTGCGGTGCAGCGGCATAGCACAGTGGTGCCCGGCGCGGATGGCGATGCCATCTTCGTCGGCAATATGAGCGATGTCGTGCGGATGTATTCCTTCCAGGATGAAGGTAGCCAGGCCGCCTTTCTGCGCCGCGGGCGGGCCAAGCAGCTTCAGCCCCTCCACCTCGCTCAGCGCCTCCATTGCGTAGTTGGTGATGAACTGCTCGTGCCGGTGGACGTTCTCCATGCCCAGGCTGTTCAGATAATCGACGGCAGCGCCCAGGCCCACAGCCTCGGCGATGGCGGGCGTGCCCGCCTCGAACTTGTAGGGCAGGTCGTTGGTCTCGAAGCCTTCAAAGGTGACGCGCCGGATCATGTCGCCGCCGCCCATGTAGGGAGGCATCGCCTCCAGTAGCTCGCGCCGCCCGTAGAGCACACCGCTGCCGGTGGGCCCGCACATCTTGTGGCCGGAGAAGGCCAGGAAATCGCAGTCGAGCGCCTGCACGTCCACGGGCATATGGGGGACCGATTGCGCGGCGTCTACCAGGGCTATAGCGCCGACGCTGTGGGCGGCGCTCACCAGGGCGGCGACCGGCGTGATACTGCCCAGCACGTTGGACATGGCGGTGAAGGCAAAGATTTTCGTGCGCGGATTCAGATATCGCTCCACCGCAGACAGGTCGATCAGCCCCTGGGCGGTCAGCGGCACGTAGCGAAGGTGGGCGCCCTTTTCCTCCGCCAGCATCATCCAGGGGACGAGGTTGGCGTGATGCTCCATCTCGGTGAGCAGAATCTCGTCGCCTTCGCGCACATTGCGCCGGCCCCACGTGGCCGCCACGAGGTTGATCGCCTCGGTAGCGTTGCGGACGAAGACGATAGTCTCCGGCTCCGGGGCGTTGATGAAGCGGGCGACGCGCTCGCGGGCGCTTTCGTAGGCATTGGTCGCCGCCTCGCTGAGGGTGTGAATGCCGCGATGGACATTGGCGTGCAGATGGCGGTAGTAGTGGTCCATCGCCTCAATCACCTGGCGAGGCTTTTGCGACGAAGCGGCGCTGTCGAGATAGACGAGCGGCACGCCGGGGTGCACTTCCTGGTGCAGGACGGGAAAATCCTCACGGACTTTTTCGACGTCAAACATAGATCACCCTCGTTCTTGTGGCGACACCTGTTATATCCTGCCGGCCCCTGTCGCACAGGTGAGGGCTGTCACCGCATCTTGCGCCAGATGTCACCTTCTGCGCTCCGCGATACACTATACCAGAGTAGGGGCGGGTCTCAAACCCGCCCCTACGCGTCATCTCCCCGCCCTTACACCTCGCGTTCCCGAATCAGGCTTCCACCTCGGCCCGCGACGGGTTCTCGATAGGCACGCCGACGAGATTGCCCCACTCGGTCCACGAGCCGTCGTAGTTGCGCACCGACTGATAGCCGAGCAGATAGGTGAGCACGAACCACGTATGGCTGCTGCGCTCGCCGATGCGGCAGTAAGCAATCACGTCATCCTGGGGGTTGAGGCCCTGCTCGCCCTCGTAAATCTGGCGCAGCTCCTCAGGGCTCTTGAAGGTGCCGTCCTCGTTGACGGCCTTGCTCCACGGCACGTTGACGGCGCCGCGAATGTGCCCGCCGCGCAGCGCACCTTCCTGCGGGCTGCCGGGCATGTGCAGCAGCTCGCCACGGTACTCCTGCGGGCTGCGCACGTCCACCAGTGGCTTGTTCTGCTCAATGTGCTGGAGAACGTCGTCGCGGAAAGCGCGGATGGTGCGGTCGGCGCGGGGCTGCGCCTTGTAGTCGGTCGGCCCAAACTGGGGCACTTCGCGCGTCAGCTCGCGCCCTTCGGCAATCCACTTCTGCCGCCCGCCGTCCATGATCCGGACGTTCTTATGGCCAAAGAGCTGGAAGACCCACAGGGCGTAGGCCGCCCACCAGTTATTCTTATCGCCGTAGAAGATGACGGTCGTGTCGTTGGTGATGCCGCTGCGCGACATGAGCGCCTCGAACTCCTCTTTGCCGATGTAGTCGCGACGGATGGGATCGTTAAGGTCGGCGATCCAATCGATGTGCACGGCGTTGGGGATGTGCCCCGAGCTGTAAACCAGGACGTCTTCGTTGGATTCGACCAGCCGGAACTTATCCGTGTCGTGCAGGTTTTGGGCCACCCACTCGGTGCTCACGATCATATCGGGCCGTGCGTAGCCATTCGTCGTCATATCCACCTCCTATACCTTTTCCTATTACCAAAACGGCGGCAGCCCAGGGAAATGCTCCTGGTCTGCCACCGTATTCACACCAACTGGAGATCTGCGGGGAAATTACCCCATCTTCTCGAGGATTCGCTCGGCGATGCGCTGGCGCACGCCCGCAATGGGAATACGCTGCATCACCGGGTCGAAGAATCCCTGGACTACCATCCGAATCGCCGTCTCTTCTGGAATGCCCCGGCTCATCAGGTAGAAGATCTCGTCGCGGTCCAGGTGACCGACCGTGGATGCGTGGGTACATCGCACGTCGTCGGCTTCAATCTCCAGGCCCGGGATCGAGTCGGCGCGCGCCGTCGGTTCCAGCAAGAGGTTGCGGTTGGCCTGGAAGCCGTCGATGCGCTGCGAGTCGGGTAGCGCCTTGATCATGCCCTGCCAGACGGAGCGCCCCTTATCCTTGAGCGCGCCCTTGTAGAGCAGGTCGCTGACTGTATCGGGCGCGTTGTGGTTCTGCTGCGTGTCCAGGTCGAAGTGCTGGCGCCCGTTGGCGAAGAAGAGGCCAGACATGCGGCCCCAGCCGCCGGGGCCATCCAGCTCCGTCGTCTGGAACGATTTGGTCAGGCGCGTGCCCATCACGCTGATCACCCAGTCAAGCCGGGCGTCGCGCCCGACGCGCCCGCGCTCGTGGGTGAACATCCAGGTGTTCGTGCCGAAATCCTGCAGCGAGACGTAGATCAGGTTGGCCGCATCGCCGACCAGCAGCTCGACGACCCCGTTGTGCAGGGCAGGCTCGTCGCCCGTCTCGGAGGCGTATTCGTCGATGAAGACGGCTTCGGCCCCTTCTTCGAGGACGACGAGCGTGTGCGTGAAGGTGCGCCCGCCCACGGCCCAGAGTGCGTTGTGCAGCGGAGCCGCCGCCCGGACGTTGCGCGGCACGTAAAGGAACGTGCCGCCGCGCCAGAAGGCAGCGTGCATCAGGGCGAACTTGCCCTCTTCCGGCCTGACGGCCTGGGTCATGAAGTAGCGGCGCACCAGCTCGGGGTGCTCGCGCACGGCGGTGTGCATGTCGGTGTAGATGACGCCCTGCTCCCGGAGCTGTTCGCTCAGCTCATACTTCGTAGCGACGCCGTCCACCTCGACGAGCACGCCGCCCGCCGCGTCTTCGGTTAGCTGCTCGCCGAGATAGGCAGGCACCTCGACGCCGGCACGGCTGCCGTTCAGCGAGGGGCCGAACTGCTCCAGCTTGAAGCGGCGCAGGTCGGTGCGCCGCCACGGTTCGTCCTGCGTGGTGGGCAGCGGCGCCTGCTCGAACTGCTCCCAGGCGCGCAGGCGGAACTCCAGCATCCACTGGGGCTCGCCGAGATAGGCCGAAAGCTGCTCGACCGCTTCGCGGCTGAATGTGGTTTCGAATTGGGTGGTTTGCATGGTCGTAGTGTCTGGTTCGTTAACCAATCGATCCTTCCATCTGCAGCTGGATCAGGCGGTTCATCTCGATGGCGTACTCCATCGGCAGCTCCTTGACGAGCGGCTCGATGAAGCCGTTGACGATCAGCGTGTTCGCCATCTGCTCGTCAATACCACGGCTCATCAGGTAGAAGAGCTGTTCCTCGCCGACCTTGCTGACCGACGCCTCATGGCCGATGGTGACTTGAGACTCGTCGATCTCGATGTACGGGTAGGTGTCGGAGCGGCTGCGGTCGTCGAGCAGCAGCGCGTCGCAGACCACGTTGGAGCGCGAATCGGCGGCGCCGTCGTGGACCTTGAGCAAACCGCGATAGGAGGCGCGGCCTCCGCCCTTGGAGATCGACTTGGAAATGATCCGGCTGGTGGTGTGCGGAGCGACATGCACGACCTTGCCGCCCGCGTCCTGGTGCTGGTCCGGGCCGGCGAAGGCGATGGAGAGGATCTCGCCATGCGCGCCCTCTTCCATCAGGTAGACGGCCGGGTACTTCATCGTCACCTTGGAGCCGAGGTTGCCGTCAACCCATTCCATCGTCGCGTCCTTATAGGCCATGGCCCGCTTGGTGACCAGGTTATAGACGTTGTTCGACCAGTTCTGGATGGTCGTATAGCGGCAGCGACCGCCCTTCTTGACGATGATTTCGACCACGGCGGCGTGCAGCGAGTCGGAGGTGTAGATTGGCGCCGTACAGCCCTCGACGTAATGCACGTAAGCGCCTTCGTCCACGATGATCAGCGTGCGCTCGAACTGGCCCACGTTCTTGGCGTTGATGCGGAAGTAGGCTTGCAGCGGCATGTCCACCTGAACGCCCGGCGGCACGTAGATAAAGCTGCCGCCCGACCAGACCGCCGTGTTCAGCGCCGCGAACTTGTTGTCGTTGGGGGGGATAATCGTGCTGAAGTATTCCTTGACCAGGTCGGGGTACTGTCGCAGCCCCTCGTCCATGCCCAGGAAGATGACGCCCTTATCCTCCAGCTCTTTCTTGATGTTGTGGTAGACGACCTCAGACTCGTACTGCGCC
>Ga0123332_1005507_pt1 | contig 10699 bp, 11 predicted proteins | sample BioC12SIPDNA_4_FD_89958 | JGI IMG/M metagenome (GOLD analysis project Ga0123332, IMG submission 89958) | Anaerobic biogas reactor microbial communites from Washington, USA - Biogas_R2_A C12 SIP DNA | ecosystem: Engineered > Bioreactor > Anaerobic > Unclassified | place: Washington, USA... | reverse complement strand
GCTTCAGCTTCACGGCTCTGGTGGTGGTCGGCGACGGCCGCGGCAAGGTCGGCTGGGGTTACGGAAAGGCGAATGAGGTTCCGCCGGCGGTCGAAAAGGCCGTCAAAGACGGTTCGCGAAACATGGTCGAGGTCGGCTTGCAGGGCTCGACGATCCCGCACGAGATTAAAGGCCGGTTCGGTGCCGCTCACGTCGTGCTCGTACCGGCGTCGCCCGGCACCGGAGTGATCGCCGGAGCGGCGGTGCGTGCCGTCTGCGAGGCGTGCGGCATCGGCGACATTCTCACCAAGAGTTACGGAAACAGCAACCCGCACAACCTCGTTAAGGCGACCATTGACGCTTTGCTCAAGCTTCGCTCACGCAACGAGGTTGAACGGCTTCGGGGAGTCTCGCTGTCATGAATTTGAACGACGTCCATCGTGGTATTCAGAAGCACAAGAAGCGGCGTCGCATCGGTCGCGGTCCCGGATCCGGATACGGCAAGACGGCCAGTCGCGGCCACAAGGGCCAGAAGGCACGCCACGGTTGGTCTCAACCGGCCGTGTTCGAGGGAGGCAAGATGGCGCTGGTGCGGCGAGTCCCCAAGCGCGGATTCTTCAACAAGTTTGCTCCCAGCGTCGCCACGGTCAACGTGTCCGCGCTGAACGAGGCGTTCGAGAGCGGGGAGGAAGTGACCCTCGCGTCGCTGGAGGCGAAGAAACTGCTCAAGGGACGTTTCGACCTCTTGAAGATCCTCGGCGACGGCGATCTGACGAAGAGTCTTAAAGTCACCGCCCACCGTTTCAGTGGCTCTGCTTTGGAGAAGATTCAGCAGGCCGGAGGCGAGGCGATCACCTTGCCGGGTAAGAAGCCGGTGGTCAAGAATAAACAGGGAAAAAAGAGATAGGCGACGGTTGCGGCGCGTGATCGGCACGCCGTTGCGAAACCACGCGAAGAAGTTGTAAGAATCTGCGGTCTAGAGCCCGCTTCCGTCGTCGCGCTTCCGCGCCCGATCGCGGGAGCCAACAGGATGGATTGAGCGATGTGGGAAAAGATTCGCGTCATTTTCACCATCCCGGAACTGCGGCAGAAAATCCTTCTGACGCTGTTTCTTTTGGCCATCTACCGCATCGGCTGGCAGATTCCGCTGCCCATCGTCGATACGGACCAGATGACGGCCTTCTTCGAACGGCAGGATGAGGGCGGCCTGGGGCGCGTACTGCAGCAGGTGGCCGTGTTCAGCGCCAGCCAACTCAGCCAGGCCACTATCTTCGGCCTGGGAATCATGCCGTACATCTCCGCCTCGATTATCTTCCAGCTTTTGGCCAGCGTCTGGGGGCCGCTGGAGAAGCTCCAAAAGGAGGGGGAGAGCGGTCGCAAGAAGATCAACGAATACACCCGCTATACGACGGTTGTGCTCTGTATCGGACAGAGCTGGTTCTACGTCGGATTTCTCGTTGCCAACGGCCTGGTGCATGAGGAGTTTCTCACGGCCGCCGGGCGATTGAGCTTCGCCTGGCAGTTCACCGCCGTATTGACCATGACCGCGGGCACGACGTTCCTGATGTGGCTTGGCGAACAGATTGATGAATACGGTATCGGCAACGGGATCAGCCTGTTGATCATGGCCGGTATTCTCGCCAGTATGCCGGCCGCCGGCTGGCAACTACTTTCGCCGATGTTCGAGGGGGGCATTGAACTCGGCGCCGCCGGGGGGCAATTGGGGGTGGAGTCGCTGTTGGTTCTCGCGGTGCTGTTTGTCGGGGTTGTCGCGGGCGTGGTGTTTATCACGCTGGGCCAGCGGCGGATTCCGACGCAAAGCGCCAAGCATGTCCGCGGCCGCCGCGTTTTCGGCGGCACCCGGCAGTACCTGCCGCTGCGGGTGAACCAGGCGGGCGTGATGCCGATCATCTTCGCCAGTAGTTTGTTGCTGTTTCCCTCGGTTGCGTTCGGATGGCTCACCCGCCGGTTCGATTCGGATTGGTTGCAGATGCTGAGCGATTCGTTCCAGCGCGGCGATTCGTTCGTCTACAATGTGCTTTACGTCGGCTTGATCTACTTCTTCTGCTACTTCTGGACGGCCATCACGTTCAACCCCAAGGACATGGCCGACAATCTGAAGAATTACGGTACCTTCATCCCCGGCTACCGCCCGGGGCGCCGCACGGCGGACTACATCGAGAAGGTGATGGTTCGGATCACCTACGTCGGGGCCGGATTTCTCGCCGTCGTGGCGGTCATTCCCACGTTGGTCTCCACCTGGATGAACGTCGACTACAACATCGCCAGTTTCTACGGCGGTACGGGGCTGTTGATCGCCGTGAGCGTGGCCTTCGATCTCGTACAGAAGATCGACAGCCACCTGGTGATGAGGAATTATCGCGGCCTGTTGGAGAAAACCTGAGCGCCGGCTAGGTGATGAGGACGTCGGCGGACCCGTAACTCAAGGATCAGACATCATGCGCATCGTATTCATCGGGCCGCCGGGCGCCGGCAAAGGGACGCAAGCGGAGCAGTTGGTCCGGACGTACGAACTGGCCCATCTCTCGACCGGCGACATGTTGCGGGCCGCGCGCGACGCCAAGACCGAGGTCGGCCAAGAGGCCGAGCAGTACATGTCCCGCGGCGAGTTGGTGCCCGACGAACTCATCGTCCGGATCATCAGCCAACGGCTCCAGCAGCCCGACTGCCGGAAGGGATATCTGCTGGACGGCTTCCCCCGGACGATCGCGCAGGCGGAGTCGCTCGATGCGACGCTGGCGGCCGGCGGCACTCCGCTGGATGTGGTGCTGGAGATTCGGGTGCCGGAAGAGGAACTTTTCCGCCGCCTTGCCGGACGCGGCCGAGCCGACGACCAGCCCGAGGTGATTCGACAGCGGTTGGTGGCTTATCGGGAGCAGACGGAGCCGCTGTTGGACTACTATGGCAAGCAGGGCCTCTTGACGACGGTGGACGGTTTGGGGAGCGTCGAAGAGGTCTTTGATCGCCTGAAGGCCGCCCTGGACGAGTTGGCCCGCTGAGGCGTCAGGGGGGAAACGTGCAGATTCTCAGGTCGAGTCGAGAGATCGGCATGATGCGAAAGGCCGGGCTGCTCGTCTGGCAGGCGCATCGGCTGGCGGCCTCGATGGCCAAGCCCGGTGTGACGACGGGCCAGATCGACGGGGCGATTGAGGACTTTTTTCGCCAGCACAAGGCTTCGCCCCTGTTCAAGGGTGTGCCGGGTAAGGTTCCCTTTCCGGCCGTAACCTGCACCTCGATCAACGAGGAGGTCGTCCACGGCATCCCCGGGCGGCGGAAACTCGTCGAAGGGGATATTCTCAGCCTCGACACCGGCTGCAAGCTCGACGGCTGGTGCGGCGACGCGGCGGTAACGCTCCCCATCGGTCGGGTCCATCCGGAGGTTCAACGGCTATTGGACGTCACCAAAGGAACGCTTGATCTAGCTGTCGACATGATGGGAAAGTGTTCTTACTGGAGCGAAGTGGCCGCCGCCATGGAAGCGTATGTCAAGCAGAGCGGCTTTACCGTTGTGGAAGCCTTCGTGGGCCACGGCATCGGCCGCGACATGCACGAAGATCCGCAGGTGCCCAACTTCGCCAGCGACCAGTTGCGGCGCGGCGGCGATTTCCGGCTTGTCCCGGGGCTGGTGATCGCCGTGGAACCAATGGTCAACATGGGCACGAAACGAACGCGGACATTGCGCGATCATTGGACACAGGTCACCGCCGACGGGCGTCCCAGCGCCCACTTCGAGCACACAATCGCCATGACCGATTCGGGGCCGTACGTCCTCACCGGGGCGCCGGCGGAGGGCGAGACCCTCTGAATGCCCTGTCAGGCTCGCGGCACGGCCCAGTGGCCGTCGCGGTATTCTCGGGCGACGAGGGCATTGGCCTCAGCGTCGTTGACGATCTTCTCGGTTTGGGGGTCGAACTGCAGCGCCCGCCCCATCCGGGCCGCTATGTTCGCCAAGTGGACCACGGTGGCCGCGCGATGACCGGACGTTACGTCGGCGTTAAGCCGCTTCTGATCGCCGCGAATGCAGTCGAAGAAGTTCTGGTGGTGGGCCGGCAGATCACAGCGGCCGATTTGTTCGGCGAGTAGTTTGTTGCGCGGCCCGTACAGTCTCCAGCCGCTCGTATGGCCGATCAATAGCATTCCTTCCTCTCCGTAGAGCGCGGCGCCGTTGGAATAGCCCTCCTGCGCGTAGGGCGACCAGATCCGCTGCTCGAAGATCAACTGCTTCTTCTTGCCGGACGATCCATCCTGCGGGTATTCGAAGACGGCGTACTGGGTGTCGGGGAACTGCTGGTCGTCGTCGAAGAAGTACTTGCCACCCAGGCAGGCGGCCGTCGTCGGGTGGACTCCGGGGTTTAATCCCCACAGGGCGACATCGATGTCGTGAACTCCGTCGTTACCGATGTCGCCGCAGCCGAAATCATACCACCACCGCCAGATTGCCGGCAGCATGTTGGCGCGGAAAGGAACTTCCGGGGCCGGACCGAGCCAAAGATCGTAGTCGAGATGGGCGGGCGGGTCGCTCGGCTGCGTCTTGCCGATCGATCCCCGCCGCTGACTGTTCCATGCCTTGGCCACCAAGACCTCGCCAATCTCGCCGGCGTGGACGCGGCGGATGGCCTCGGCCACGCAAGCGGTGCTGCGACTCTGCGTGCCCACCTGGAGGAGCTTGCCGGAACGGCGGACGGCCTCGACCATCAGACCGCCCTCGCGGATGTTGTGGCAGCAGGGTTTCTCGACGTAAACATGCTTGCCTGCATCCAGCGCCAGGATCGACGCCGGCGCGTGCCAGTGGTCGGGAGTGGCGATAAACACGGCGTCGACGGAGGCGTCGTCGAGGATTTGCCGAAGGTCTTTGACCGTTTTCGGGGCCTTGCCGCGAGCTTCCTCGACGTGTTTGACGGCGCCGGCAAGACGATTCTGATCCGCGTCGCAAAGGTAGGCCAGGTCAACGTCCTGGCGAGTTGCCAGCGCGCGGACGTGTTGCGTGCCCATCCCGCCCGTGCCGATCACGCCAACAACGAGCTGCCGGCTTTCCGCGGCCCGACTCGGCCGTTGACCGACGGACATCGCGGCGGCGCCGATGCCGGCCGCTTTCAGAAAGGTTCTGCGCTGGGTAGTCATGAGTGGCGTTCCTTTTCAAGAAGGTGTTGCTCCGCGAACAACGCGACAGTTGTTGTCCCTCCATCATTCCGCTATTCCAACGACCGTGTCTCGCGGTTCAGCCGCGTTCTGCGACGGCTCATCAATCCCCGTCGCCGTACACCTCAACGCTTCGGAGGACATTCACTCCCGCGGCAGTCAGCGCGTCGATGGCGCGGTCGCTGTCGTCGAAGCGGAAGACGAGCACGGCTTTTCCGCCGGGCTGCTCGGCGAAGGCATAGAGGTAGTCGACGCCGACGCCGGCCGCCTCGACGACCGTGAGCACGTCGGCCAGGCCGCCCGGCCGATCGGGCGCCTCGATCGCCAGCACTTCGGTCACGCTCACGACCAGGCCGGCGTTTTCCAGCACCTGCTTGGCTTTCTCCCACTGCCGCGTCACGATCCGCAGGATGCCGAATTGCTTGGTATCGGCCAACGACAGCGTGGCGATGTTGATGCCGGCCGCAGCCAGCGCCTTGATCGGCGGCGAGAGATGCCCCGGCCTGTTCTCGATGAATACCGAAAGCTGATGGATCTTCATGTTGCTACCGTCCGCTATTCAAGAATCACGGCTTACATCTCGCGCTGGTCGATCACCCGTTTCGCTTTTCCTTCGCTTCGCTGGATCGTGTGCGGTTCGACGAGACTGACGGCGGCGCGGATCCCCAAAGTGCGTTCGATCTGCGCGGCGATGCGGCTCTGCAGGTTCTCCATCGCGCTGACGCGATCGCTGAACATCTCGGCCGTGACCTCGATGCGGATCTCGATCTGATCGAGCCCCTTTTCACGCGTGAGCACGATCTGGTAGTGCGGCAGCGTCCGATCCACGGCCAACAGCGCGGTTTCGATCTGCGAGGGGAAGACGTTGACGCCGCGAATGATGAACATGTCGTCGCTGCGGCGGAGAATTCGCCTGATCTTGCGAATCGTCCGCCCGCAGGGGCACGGCTCGGCGTAGATCGTCGTTACGTCGCGAGTCCGATAGCGGATCATCGGCATGGCCTCCTTGCTGAGGGTGGTGAGCACCAGTTCGCCTTCCTCGCCGTCGGGCAGCGGCCGGCCGGTGACCGGATCGATGATCTCCGGATAGAAATGGTCTTCGAAAATGTGCAGCCCCTCTTGCTCGCGACATTCCGCCCCCACGCCGGGACCGATAATCTCGGACAGTCCGTAAATGTCGTAGGCGCGGATCCCGGACGTCTGCTGGATCCACTGCCGCATCGCTTCCGTCCAAGGCTCGGCGCCGAAAATTCCCGCCCGCAGCCGCAGCGACTTCCAATCGACGCCCAATTCGTTGGCGCGTTCCATCAGGTGGAGGAAGTAACTGGGCGTGCAACAGATGGCGGACACGCCGAAATCCCTCATGACCATGATCTGGCGGTCGGTGTTGCCGCCTGAGGCCGGGATTACCGTGGCCCCCAGCGCCTCGGCGCCGTAATGCAGCCCGAGCCCGCCGGTGAATAGTCCGTAGCCGTAGGAGTTCTGAATGACGTCTCCGGCGTGGAGTCCGAAGGAGGCCAGCGCGCGGGCCACCACCTCCGCCCAGACCTCCACATCCCGCTTCGTGTAGGCGACGACGATCGGCTTACCGGTCGTGCCGCTGGAGGCGTGCAAGCGGACGACGTCCCGCATGGGGCGGGCGAAGAGGCCGAAAGGATAGGAATCCCGCAGGTCGGCTTTCACGGTAAAGGGAAGGCTCGCGATCTGCTCTGCGCCGCGAAATCGTTCGGCGTTGACACCGGCGTTATCCATGCGCTGACGGTACAACGCGACGTTTTCGTAGGCGCGGCGGACCACTGCGCAGAGGCGACGCGATTGCAGCGCATCAAGCTGCTGCCGGGGCATGAAATCGGGGCCGCCGTTGTCGGACGGGCGCTTCATCAAAAGATCCGGAGGGCAAAAGAAGATAAAAAATGGCCGTTGAATAATAAAGGACCGAGGGGTCAGTCGGCTCTGCCGCGGCCGACCTCGAAGGCTTGCCGATTGACTTCATGCAGTTGGGGTTTGATGTGGTTGGCAATTGCTTGGCGCCAGCAGGCCACGTCGAGGTTCAAGTGCCGGCTTAGAAATCCCAGCAGGGCGACATTGACACTGCGGCGGTTTTCGAGCGCGGAGGAATCGATCGCGCCGGGGCCGATGAGCACTCCCCCCTGCCGAAGCAACCCGCGGTGGACTTCCACCTGATCATCGGCGAGGACGAGAAGGAAATCCGCCTCGCCGGCGGTGACCATCGGACTATAGACGCGCCGGCCGAAGCGTACGTCGGTCGTCACCGATCCGCCCCGCTGGCTCATTCCGTGAATCTCGGCTTTCTTGACGTCAAGTCCGGCCAGAAAGGCGGCCTCGGCGAGGATGTCGGAAGCGGTCAGCACTCCCTGGCCCCCCAGCCCGGCCACAACGACGTTGGTCACTTCGTCCGCCGGCTTCGAAACGCTGCTCATCGCTTCCCCCACTCCGCCGAGACTGTCGAACAGCTTTCCCCTGTCCTGGCGGCCTCCTCGTACTGCTTGATTTTACCGGCGGCCAGCAGGCAGGGCCGGCGAGCAACGATGAGGGCGAGTTCGTCGCTTTCCAGGGCGTCCTTGAGAATCTGTCTGAACCGCTCCGTGTCGCGACTCGGATCGATCACCACGACGTTTTCGATCCCCAGCGCGCGGGCGAGATCTTCGAAAACGATCTTGCCGGCGGGTTGATGATCCAGAGAACGGCCGGTGCCGGGGTGCTCCTGCAAGCCGGTCATAGCGGTGGTGCTGTTGTCGAGAATCAGCACGACATGACCGGTAGTCGGCCGATTGTAGACCATTTCCACCAGTCCGGTGATGCCGCTGTGGACGAAGGTGCTATCGCCGATCACGCTCACAACACGGCGGGCCTCCGCCACGGGCAGCACGTGGCGCAGTCCCAAGCCCACGCCGATGCTCGCGCCCATGCACACCAGACTGTCCATGGCTTCCAACGGCGGCAGCACGGCCAGCGAGTAACAGCCAATATCGCCCGCCACGATGCAATTGAGATCCCGGAGCACCTGAAACGTGGCCCGATGCGGACAACTCGTACACAGCGCCGGCGGCTTGCCGGGCCGAGGCGCCGGCTCGGGCGAGATGTCGCCGGCGAGGATGCGGCGGACGCGGGCGACATTGAGTTCCCCGAAGCGGTACATCGCCGGTTTGTCTTCCACCGCGATGCCCGCGGTGCGAAGTTGCTCCACGAGGAACGGATCGCCTTCTTCAATCACCACCAGCCGATCGTGCTGTGCGGCGAAGCGGCGGATCCGCTTCAGCGCCAACGGGTGCGTCAGACCCAGTTTCAGAACGCCAGCCTGAGGAGCCGCCTCGCGGACGTGCATGGCCGCGATGCCCGAGGTGACGATCCCCAATTCACGGCAGCCGGCGAACTCCTCGTTGAGGTCGCATGTTTCGGCCCAGTCGGCGATTTCAGCCAGCTTTGCCCGTAGTCGGCGATGGGCGGGCCGGGCGTTGGCGGGAATCATCACACGGCCGCGTAGATCGCGACGGAACCGAGGCGGCCCGACCGGCGGTTCCGGGGGCCGAGGCGCCACCACCGTTTTCGAGTGGCAAACCCGCGTCGTCATCCGCAGAATCACCGGCAATTGCCGGCGCCGCGAAAGAGCGAGGGCCGCCAGCGTGAAGTCGTAGCACTCCTGCGAATCGGACGGCTCCAGCATCGGCACGGCGGCGGCCAGAGCCAAGCGCCGGTTGTCCTGCTCGTTCTGGCTGGAGGCCATGCCGGGGTCGTCGGCGGAGACGATCAGCAGCGGGCCGTCGCAGCCGGTGTAGGCCACCGTAAACAGCGGATCGGCAGCCACATTCAACCCGACATGCTTCATCGTCGCCAGGGCCGCCGCCGAGCCGAAAGCTGCGCCGATCGCCACCTCCAGCGCGACCTTCTCGTTCGGCGCCCATTGGGCGCGGCCGCCCAGGCGGGAAAACGCCTCGAGGATTTCGGTCGAAGGAGTGCCCGGATAACCGGTGCCCAACGCGACGCCGCCGTCGCGCGCGGCCAGGGCCACCGCTTCATTGCCGCTGAGCAGTTGTCGTGTCGTTTCGTTCACAAATTCTCCGCATGAACTGCGATAAACTCCCTCAGCCAGGAGGGCGGCCGGATCGCTTTGCCCGCCGGATCGACGACCGCGTGGACCGTCCATCCGCGGCAGACCGGCTGCTGGGTGTCGGCGGAGCAGATCTCGACATCGAAACGATATCTTGCTTTGCCTGCCGGCGACAGCGTCGAAGTCATTTTCAAAAGATCGTCGTACTGCGCGCGGCCGAGGAATTGGGCGTGGGTTTCGACCACGGGCAACTGCACGCCGCGCTGTTCCATCTCGCGATAGGGCATGCCCAGGTGTCGCAGAAGTTCGCTGCGGCCGTGCTCGAACCATTCCAGCGCCCGCGAGTTGTAGTAACTCCCCATCGGATCCACTTCGCTGTAGCGGACGCGGAAACAGACGGTATGGCAGGCGGTGGGCATAAAGCGGTCTTTCACTTCTCAGCATAGTGCCGGCGGGACTTCTCTTCAACCACCCCTCCCCACGGCGTCAATCCTCCTTGACATCCGGAGTCTCGATGTCGGCCTGGGAGTGGAGGTGTTCGGTGGAGCCGGGGGTGGCGACGACTTTATAGATGCACCAGCCGAGAAGCGCGGTCATGCCGCCTACCGACAGAATCATTACGAGCCAACCGCCTGCCGTCATGGGGTCTTCTCCTTTGCCTCGCGTTCGATTCTTTCCCACCGCCTGACCGACTGCGCGACCAACAATGTGAAGAGAACCGCGACAACGACGATAAAACCGACCGACAACTGCACGATCAGATTGTCGCGGATCTGCTGAATCCGTTCGCCCGACTTGAACAACTCCATGTAGCACCAGGCTGCAAAAACTCCGATCAGGTAAACCGGCGAGACGTACTTGATGATATACTTGAGGATCCCCGGAATGCGGATTTCGGCGCCGCGGTTGAGTTCCTCGAAACCGCGGTCGATCCCCAGAACCCATCCAAAGAGGATCACCTGCGCCGTGGCCAGGATATAGATCGCAAACGAGCCGATCCAGAAGTCCAACGTATCCAGCGCCAAGAGGTTCTCCGAGAAGTACACGACGAAAGCAGCGCCGACCGCGGTGATGAACCCCAGCAAGGCAACCGACGCTTTTCGCCCCAAACCCAATCCCTCTTCCATCAGGGCAATGGCCGGTTGCAGCATCGAAAGCGAACTGGTGACGGCGGCCAGGAAGAGCAGGAAAAAGAAAAGGAATCCGAAGACCCAGCCTGCTCCGCCCATCTGGTTGAATACGTTCGGGAGCGTGATGAAACCGAGGCTGAATGTGGAGAGTTCCCCGCGCTCGGCGGCGGCGATCACTTGGTGTCCCAGGAAGACGAAGGCGGCGGGGATCGTGATCAGCCCTCCCAAGGCCACTTCGCAGAAGCCGTTGCCCGCCGCCGCGGTGAGGCTGGAAAGGGCAACGTCGTCGTTCTTGCGGAGGTAGCTGGAGTAGGTGATGATGATTCCGAACCCGACGGAGAGCGAGAAGAAGATCTGGCCG
>Ga0123332_1005499_pt1 | contig 10707 bp, 7 predicted proteins | sample BioC12SIPDNA_4_FD_89958 | JGI IMG/M metagenome (GOLD analysis project Ga0123332, IMG submission 89958) | Anaerobic biogas reactor microbial communites from Washington, USA - Biogas_R2_A C12 SIP DNA | ecosystem: Engineered > Bioreactor > Anaerobic > Unclassified | place: Washington, USA... | reverse complement strand
TGTCGATCCCAGCCTGGTGGTCTGCTGGGGCGGTCATTCCATCTCGCGCGACGAGTATGACTACACCAAGACCGTGGGCTACGAGCTCGGCCTGCGCGGCATGGACATCTGCACCGGTTGCGGCCCGGGCGCGATGAAGGGGCCGATGAAGGGCGCCACCATCGCCCACGCCAAGCAGCGCCGCCGCCGGCCGCGCTACATCGGCATCACCGAGCCGGGGATCATCGCCGCCGAATCGCCGAACCCGATCGTCAACCAGCTGGTGATCATGCCGGACATCGAGAAGCGCCTGGAGGCCTTCGTCCGGCTCGGCCACGGCATCATCGTGTTCCCGGGCGGCGTGGGCACCGCCGAGGAGATCCTGTACCTGCTGGGGATCCTGCTGCGCGAGGAGAATGCGCAGCTGCCGTTCCCCTTCATCCTCACCGGCCCGACCGCGGCCGCGCCGTACTTCGAGCGCATCGACCAGTTCATCCGGCTGACGCTGGGCGAAGAGGCCGCATCGCGCTACGAGATCATCGTCGCCGACCCCGAGCGGGTGGCCAAGCGCATGGCCGCGGGCATCCGCAAGGTGCGCGAGTACCGGATCGCGCAGAAGGATTCGTTCTACTTCAACTGGGGCCTGGACATCCCGCTCGAGTACCAGCAGCCGTTCGATCCCACGCACGAAGCGATGGCGGCCCTCGAACTGCGCCACGGCCGCTGCCCGCAGGACCTGGCGGCCGACCTGCGCCGTGCCTTCTCCGGGATCGTGGCCGGCAACGTCAAGGAGCACGGCATGCGCCGGGTGGAGCGGCACGGGCCGTTCCGGATCCACGGCGACCGGGACATCATGGAGGCCCTGGACGACCTGCTGCGCGCCTTCGTCGAACAGCGCAGGATGAAGATCTCGGGCGAGTACCGCCCGTGCTACCGCGTGGTCGCCTGAGCCCGCCGGCCTGCCGACGCTCGTCCCCTTGGTCCGACCGCTCGTCCCCCGGGCGGTTGCCCCCCGGGCCCCGCTCCGTACCCTGTATCGTCAGCCGTTGAACCGGGTGGGGGACATGCAGCGCAACAGTGCAGCGGGCGTCAGCCTCATCGAGCTGCTCGTGACCGTGGCGGTCGTGGCGATCCTGCTGGCGATCGCATTCCCGAACTTCGAGGGGTCGATGCGCCGCAACCGCCTGGCCACGACCACCAACGAACTGCTGGGCAGCGTCGCGCTGGCCCGCTCCGAGGCGATCCGCAACACCCGCGGCGCCGGCATCTGCGCCAGCGCGGACGGCCTGGCCTGCGGCGGCGACTGGAACGACGGCTGGCTGGTGTGGACCGACGGCGTCGATCCGCCGCCGACCGGCACCGTGATCCGGGTGGTCGATGCCCATCCCCGGCTGGAGCTGGTCGCCGCCGACGCCGGCGGCGCCGGCGTGAGCGAGGTCGCCTTCGACTACCGCGGCCGGCCGACCGACTTCGCGAGCACCGTCTTCACCCTCCAGCCCGACGCGTGCCCGAGCGGCCAGGAGCTGGTGCGCACCCTGACGATCAACATCTCCGGACAGATGGTCAACCAGCGGGAGGCTTGCCCATGACGATCCGTCGGGCGGGGGGCGGCGGGCGGCGGCGCCAGGCCGGCTTCTCCATGATCGAGGTCCTGATCGCGCTGGTCGTGCTGGCATTCGGCCTGCTGGGCCTGGCCCTGATGCAGACGCTCAACCTGCGCTACACCCAGAGCGCGCAGCAGCGCACCCTGGCCGTCAACCTGGCCAGCGAACTGCTGGATACCATGCGCACCAACCGCAGCCAGCTGGCCGCGTACGCGATGGCCAAGGCGGACTTCGACAGCATCGACTTCTCCGATGGCTGTCCCACCTTCGACCCGGCCACCGCGGCGAGGAACGTGGAGCGCTGGCAGTGCGAGGTCAAGGAATCGCTCGGCCCGGACGCCTACGCGATCGTCGACGTCTCGGGGGCGCCCACGGTCTCGGTCACCGTGGTGTGGACCGAACGCGGGACCGGCGGCACCGATGGCGCCGCGGAAGGCAGCATCGAACTGGAGACCACCCTGTGAGGGCGCATCCGAAGCGGCGCGGCGCGGCCGGCCTGTCACTGATCGAGCTGATGATCGCGCTGGCCATCGGCTCGCTGCTCATCCTCGCGCTGGTGGAGGTGTTCGCGGCCTCGCGCGCCGCGTACATGCTCGCGACCGGCCTGGCCCGGACCCAGGAGAACGGCCGGTTCGCGATCGACATCCTGCAGCGCGACCTGCGCATGGCCGGCCACGCGGGCTGCGTCAACGACCAGGCGCGCTTCCTGCCCGCCAACGTCACCGCCTCGCGCCCGGCCCTGATCTCGACCTTCCTCACCGACGACCAGCAGTTCAACGGCGACTACGCGGCGGTCGGGTCCCCGGGCCTGCGCTTCGACATGAGCATCACCGGCTACGAGGCGGTCAACACCGCCAGTGGCGACACGGTGTCGATCCCGGCGACCCCGGTGGTCGCGGGGCAAGGCGCCTGGACCGGGATGCCGGGAAACCTGTTCGCGGCCTTCCCGTCGGCGGCAAACGCGCCCGGGCGGCCGGTGACCAACAGCGATGTGCTGGTGCTGCGGTTCTTCGCGCCGACGGGAGTGCAGGTGGAGCAGTTCATCCCGGGCAACCCGGCCACGATCCGCTTCCCGCCCGCGCAGCAGGCGCGGCTGACCGAAGGGCTTTCGAACCCCGGGCTGTTCGCGATCGCCGACTGCATGCAGGCTGCGGTCTTCCAGGCCAGCAACACGCCGTTCACCGCCGCGCCATCGCCTGCCGGCACCATCACCGTGGCCACCGGCGGGCTGAACGCCTCGAGCTTCTTCGCGACCCCGCCGTTCACCAGCGGCCAGGCGATGCTCTACAGGGCCGAGAGCGTCATCTACTACGTCGGCATCAACGGCAACGGCAATCCTTCGCTGTACAGGATCCGGTTCGCCGCCCCGCCGGGCAGTGCCGCGGTCACGGCCATGGCGCCGGAGGAACTGGTGGAGGGCATCGAGTCGCTGCAGCTCGAGTTCGGGCAGGACAGCAACACCTCCGCCGCGCAGACGCCGACCGGCAACATCGCCAGCAGCGTGGTCGCCAGCGGCGTGCAGCCCGCCGGGGATCCGGAAACCGCCTGGCGCCGGGTCGGCATGGTCCGGGTGGGGCTGCTCGCGCGCAGCACCGAACCGGCCTCGGCCGAGCAGCGCAACACCGGCGAGGGCACCACGCGCCTGTCGGCGGTGGGCGTGGTCTTCAACCCGCCCGACGATACCCGCTACCGCGCCGTCTACGAGGACACGGTTGCCCTGCGCAACCGGCTGTTCGGGAACTGAGCAAGCACCATGAAGAACCATTCCAGCCTTTCCAGGTCCAGGCAATCGGGCGCCGTGCTGTACGTGGCGCTGATCATGCTGATCCTGCTGGCGCTGATCGGCGTGATCGCGATGCAGGTGGCCAGCCTGCAGGAACGCATGTCGGCCAACTACCACGCCGGCAACATGGCCTTCCAGAACGCCGAATCCGCCGCCCGCCTGCAGGAGCGCGACCTGGACGCGCTGGTCAACGCCGGCCGCAACCCGCCGACCAACGTGGCGCCGACCAATTGCACCTACTCCTTCGACGCCGCGGCCTGGAACAGCAGCACGCCCTTCGTGCGTCGCCTCGACCTGTGCTTCTCCTGGGGCGCGCTCGACCTGCCCGCGGACGAGGCGGAGCGGACCGACCAGATCTACCAGGTCACGGCCTACAGCCGCGACCGCCCGATCTTCCCCTCATCCGAATCGGTGGTCGACACCGTGTTCATCCCCTGAGCACGGGACGAGGAAGCAGACATGAGCCACAGCACAGTCCTTCGCGTCGGCGTCGTAGGCCTCGCGGTCGCCCTGCTCGGGATCCGCAGCGCGAGCGTCCAGTCCGACACGGTCTACTTCGCCGGCTCGCCGCCGACCATCGCCCAGACGCCGCTGTACCTCGACGACGCGGTGCCGCCGTTGAACATGCTGGTGATGGGCAAGGACCACAAGATCTACTACGAGGCCTACAACGACGCCTCCGACCTGGACGGCGACGGCATCCTCGACGTCGGCTACCGCGGCTTCGAGCTCAAGAACCCGGCGCCGACCGACGGCAGCTCGCGCTTCAAGATCGACTATTACGGCTACTTCAACTCGTATGCCTGCTACAGCTGGCAGACCGATCGCTTCGTGCCGGTCGCGGCCGCCCCGAACAAGACCTGCTCCGGCAGCTGGAGCGGCGACTTCCTGAACTACCTCACCATGTCGCGGATGGACGCGCTGCGCCGCGTCCTCTACGGCGGCTGGCGGCAGGTGGACACGCAGGACGAGACCATCCTGCAGGGCGCCTTCTTCCCCCAGGACGCGCACAGCTGGGGCAAGGAGTACCAGAGCATCGAGCGCGACGGCTACGACATCCGCGACTACGCGCCGCTGCCCCTGCCGGCGCCCAACAAGTACCACCTGTTCGCCGTCACCACCGTGAGCGACAGCAGCGCGGGGTTCCCGGACTACACCGCGCCGATGTTCCGGGTGCTGCAGAACAGCGACTTCCGCGTGTGGAACTGGCTGTCGATCGAAGGGCCGGTGGCCGGCAACCGCTGCTTCAACGCGAGCAACACCCGCGTCGATTGCGTGAACAACGCCGCGGCGAGCTGGCAGCTGGTTCCGTCGTCGGCGCTGCAGAACCTGCAGATCTCGACCTGGCGGCGGCCGAACAATGTCGGCAGTCCGGCCGACCTGGCAGGCATGAACGACCTGTTCAACCAGTACGCGGTCTCGAGCCACCTGTGCGGTAGCGGCACGGTCACGCAGATCAACAAGACGAACTCGGGCAACCCGTTCACGGGCAACAGCTGCGGACACGACAATTACCTGACGCGCATCACCGGCCAGATCGTCATCCCCGCGGATGGCACCTACCGGTTCGCGGTGGACGGCGATGACGCCGTCGACCTGTTCATCGACGGCAACCACGTCGTGGGCTGGTACGGTGGCCACGCGAACGACCGCAGCAACGGCGGCCTCAACAGCCACTCGGCGAGCGTCACGCTCAGCGCGGGCGTCCACACCATCGAGTTCCGCCACGAAGAGGCCACCGGCAACGACAGCTGGGGCCTGTTCTGGCAGGACAGCTCGAGCGCGGCCAGCCGCCAGGATTACCTGGTCCGGGTGCAGGCCTGCCGTGGCGGGGACGCATATGCCGACCTGCGCGAGAGCGTGTGCAAGGCCTACGGCACGGCCGACAACCCGATCTACAAGCCGACCGGCATCCTCCACGACTATGGCGAGACCCGGAAGATGTTCTTCGGCCTGATCACCGGGTCGCAGGCGAACAACCTCGAAGGCGGCGTCCTGCGCAGCAACATCGAGGACTTCAACCGCGAGATCGATCCGGACACGGGCATCTTCCGCGCCAACGTCGAAGGCATCGTCCGCAGCATCGACCGCCTGCGCATGATCGGCGGCGGCTACAACAGCGGGGTCACCAACAACCTCAACGGCGACACCAACTGGAACTGGGCGAACACGGCCCACGGGGTCGGCGGCAACTGCGAATCCCAGGGCGGCCGCGCCCTGAGGAACGGCGAATGCCGCATGTGGGGCAACCCGATCGCGGAGATGCTGTACGAGGGGCTGCGCTACTTCGCCGGGGCGGCCACGCCGACCACCCGCTTCTCCAGCGGCGGCAGCAGCCAGGGCCAGGCCGAGGACAACCGGCTGGGCCTGCCGGCCCCGGCCTGGCGCGACCCGTACTCCGACACGGTGGTCGACGGCGTGACCACGCACACGGCCTATCCGTCGTGCGCGCGCCCGCACATGACCATCATCAGCGACATCAACCCCAGCTACGACGGCGACCTGCCGGGCAGTGCCTTCGAGGACGCGATCACGACCGTCAACAACACGCCCGCCACGATCAGCGGCTTCAATGCCGCCGAGGAAGGCGCGGCGATCTGGAATGCCGAGTTCGGCGGGCCGCAGACGGTCTTCATCGGCGAAGTGCTCGGCGACGGCGGGGTGCTGGTCAACGACGGCGCGCCGACGGCGAAGACCGCCTCGAGCTTCGGCACCATCCGCGGCCTGTCGCCGGAGGAGCCGACCAAGCGCGGCACCTACTATTCCGCGAGTGTCGCCCGGTTCGGGCGCAACACCGACGTGAACCCGGCGCCCGGGAACCAGAACGTCAACACCTACTCGATCGCGCTCGCGTCCCCGCTGCCGCAGATCGCGTTCCCGGTGGGCGGCCGCTGGGTCACCCTGCTGCCCTTCGCCAAGACGGTCAGCGGCACGTTCGGCGAGAACCCGATCAAGCCCACCAACACCATCGTCGACTTCTACGTCGAGGACTTCCAGAACTTCCCCGGCCAGCCGGTGGACCCGGCAGTCAACGGCGGCCGGCCCAGCGCGGTGTTCCGGATCAACTACGAGGACGTCGAGCAGGGCAACGACCACGACATGGACATGATCGTGCGCTACCAGGTCGTGGCCAACGCCGACAACACCGTGACGGTCACGCTCGACTCGGAGTACGCCGCGGGAAGCGCGAACCAGAATGCCGGGTACGTCATCTCGGGAACCACCCAGGATGGCGTGTACCTCGAGGTCCGCGACCGCGACAGCGCGCAGAACACCTCGGTGTATGAACTCAACACCCCGAGCGGCGTGTGGGCCGGCGGCTGCATCGGCGCCACCAACACCTGGCCGTGCAACCAGGGCCTTGGCCTGGCCTCCACGCGGACTTTCACCCCCGGCGACGCGGGTCGCGGGGTCCAGCTCAGGGATCCGCTGTGGTACGCGGCCAAGTACGGATCGCCGACCCCGACGGCCTGGGACGCGGATGGTGACGGTGATCCCGACAACTACTTCCTGGTCACCAACCCGCTCAACCTGCGCGCGCAGCTGTCCAGGGCGTTCGACGACATCGCCAGCTACAGCATCGACGCGGGCAGCCAGACCCTGACCGGCGCCCGCGTGGGCAGCGGCTCGTTCACCCTGGTGCCCAGCTTCCAGCGCGACCGGGACGGCAAGGACTGGTTCGGCAACCTGTCCGCGGTCGCGATCACGCCGGAGGGCACGCTGGTCGACACCGAGCTGTGGAATGCGCAGGCCAAGCTGCCGGCGCATGGCTCGCGAAGGATCCACACGGTGGTCCAGCCGGGAGCCAACAACGCGGTGCAGGCGGTCGAGTTCCGCGGCGACAACACCAACCTGGGCCCGGACGATCCGTCCAAGCTGGCCAGGCTGGGGATCACCGGTTCGCTGTCGACCCTGCCCAACGCCTATGGCGCGGTCTATGACGCCGCGGCGATCGTCGACTACCTGCGCGGCGACCAGTCGCGCGAGCGCGGACGCCCCGGCGTGGGCAACACCCTGCGGGCGCGGACATCGGTGCTCGGCGACATCGTCAACTCCGAGCCGGTGATCGCCTCGCCCCGGTCCGACTTCGGCTACGGGAGCTTCAACGATCCCATGTTCTCCGGGTACGCCGGCGAGAACGGCTACCTGGAGCAGAAGGCGTCGCGGCCGACGGTGGTCTACGTCGGCGCCAACGACGGCATGCTGCACGCGTTCAACGGCAATACCGTGCCGTGCGACGCCGGCGATCCCAACAGCGTGGCGTGCGCGCATCCGGCCGCCGGCAGCGAGATGTTCGCCTTCATCCCGCAGGAGTCGCTGCGGCGGATGGGCGCGCTCGCGCTCCCGGACTCCCTGTACGAGCACCGCTACTACGTCGACGGCCAGCTGATGGTCACCGACGCCAAGGACGCGACCGGTGCCTGGAGGACGGTCCTCGTCGGCTCCATGGGCGGCGGCGGCCGTTCGGTGTTCGCGCTCGACGTCAGCAACCCCGAAGGGTTCGGCAACGGCAGCGTGCTGTGGGAGCTCAACAGCAGCGTCGACCAGGACATCGGCCACGTGTACGGCCGGCCGCTGCTGCTGCCGCTGGAGAACGACCGCTGGGGCGTGCTGTTCGGAAATGGCTACGGCGGCAACACCAGCGACCCGTCGCTGTATGTGGTGGATGCCTTCACCGGTCAGCTGATCGCCAAGCTGACGGCCGACGACGGCCATCGGGCCAGCAATGCCGGCACGCCCCTGTCGAACTGGATCTGTTCGGTCACCGGGCTGCTGTGCGCGGAGGTCGACCATCCGTTCAACGGGCTGGGCCAGATCACCGCCATCGACCGCGATGGCAACGGCAAGGCCGATACCGTCTATGGCGGCGACCTGCAGGGCAACGTCTGGAAGTTCGACCTGAGCGGCGATTCCGCGGCCAACTGGGAAGTCGCGCTGGGCGGGCAGCCGCTGGTCACGGCGATCGCCTCCAACGGCGAGCGGCAGCCGGTGACCGGGGGGCTGCGCGTGTCGGCGGGCCCCGGCTCGGGCGTGATGGTCTACTTCGGCACCGGTCGCTACTTCCTCGACGGCGACAACGAGATCCCGCAGGAGCCCGACGTGCAGTCGCTGTACGGCGTGTTCGACAACGACACCCCGATCGTGATCGCCGACGAAACCCAGAAGGACGTGGTCCTGCAGCGCCAGTGGATCCAGGCCGAGGTCGAGACCAACATCGATACCGACGGCGACGGGGTGAACGATACCCGCACCGTGACCCGTAACATCAGCCGCAACCGGGTGAGCTACTACGGACCCAACGCCAAGCGAGGCTGGTACCTGGACCTGGTCGTGGACAACGAGGATGGCACGGCGTCGGGCACGGACCTGCGGCCCGAGGGCGAACGCTTCATCGCCACCCCCAGGATCCAGAGCGGCCGCGTGTTCTTCACCACCTTCTCGCCCACCGGCGACAGCTGCGATCCGGGAGGGACCAACATCGTCTACGCGCTCGACCTGCTGTCGGGATCGGGCGCGCTGAGCAACGTGCGTTCGGTAGGATCCGAGGCCGCTGCGTGCACCGGTCCCAACTGCGGGGCCGTGCAGATCCCGGAAGGCGGAGCCCCGATCACCAGCACCTCGGTGGCGGCGATCAACCCGACCCGCTACGTCACCAACCCGGCCTGCACCCCGGGCGTGGACTGCCCGACGTTCGAGGAATGCCAGGTGGTGATCTACCCGGGCGCGTTCGTCCTGCCGAGGCCATGCGGGAGGCAGTCGTGGCGACAGCTCAGGTGAACCAGCGGCACTGGATCCAAGGGGAAACGAACGTGCGACGTGAACCGACCATCACAGGAAGGCGGGGCCATCGGCAGCAGGGGTTCACCCTGATCGAGCTGATGATCGTGGTGGCGATCGTGGGCGTGCTGGTCGCGATCGCCTATCCCTCCTATACCGACAGCGTGCGCAAGGGCAAGCGCGGCCAGGCCAAGGGGCAGCTGGTGGAACTGGCGCAGCGCGCCGAGCGCTACCGGACCGTGAACAACGGCTCGTTCGCGGGCTTCTGGGACACGGTGCCGAGCACGGACCGGCGCTCCCCGAAGGAAGGTACGGTGGCCTACACCCTGGACTTCGCGGCTACCGATGGCGGGGCCGGCTTCACCCTGTCGGCCGTCCCGCAGGGCGCGCAGACTGCGGACACGCGCTGCATGACCCTGACGCTGACCGATACCGGCAAGAAGGGCGTGACCGGCGGGGCCACCGGGACGGTCGCGGACTGCTGGTAGCGACCTGGCCTCGGCAGGCGAAGGCCGGAAACAGGGAAGCCGCGGCAGGCCGCGGCTTCCCTGGATCATGAACTGGCGCCCGAAGTTGGACTCGAACCAACGACCCCCTGATTAACAGTCAAGTGCTCTAACCGGCTGAGCTATTCGGGCGGGGAGGGCCATTTTAGTGGCTGCCCCGGCAAGGTCAAGGCAAGCCTCAGCCCGCGGGGCAGGGCAGGCCGGCGGCCGGGCGGGTGCTGCGGGCACGGCCGTGGTTGTTGACCACCACCTGGCCTGCGACCGAGCCGTGCCGGCACACGTGGACGGTCAGGTTGGAGTGGGCGCTGCGCCCGTCCCTCTGGTAGCGCAGGTACGGCCTCGAGGATCGCAGGGCGAATCCCGGCCCGGTCGGGGCATCGGTGGCCCGCAGGACCTGCTCCGCGGCGCCCGGCCGGCGGTCGCCGTCGAGGTCCACGAAGACCAGCCACCCCCGGCTCCAGTCCGACGCCGTGCTGCAGCCGCCCGACCGGTCCATCGGGCAGACCACCACCTGCTCGCCACGGATCACCGCGGTGCTCCGGGCCATGGCCATGTCGGCCATGAGCAGGTGCAGCGCCAGGGTGACCCGGTTGCGCTGGATCGCCTCGGCGAACGCGGGCACGCCCGCCAGCACGAGGCTCGCCGCCAGCGCGAGCACGACCATGGCCTCGATCAGCGAGAGCCCCCGGATCCGTTCATGCATCATTCTGCTCCGTCCATGGGCAGGCCCGCAGTGTCGGCGACCGTCGGCCGCCGGGGGATCGGCGGGAGCGGCGGTCCGGGGTAGGAAAACGCCGCGCCAGCCCCCATCCACGTGGATCGCTACACTGGACGGCCCGCCCGACGCCCCCGATGACCCGCTCCGCGCCCTCCGCCAGGTTCCAGCTCGTCGCCCCGTACCAGCCCGCGGGCGACCAGCCGCAGGCGATCGAGAAGCTCGTCGACGGCTTCGAGGACGGGCTTGCGCGGCAGACGCTGCTGGGCGTCACCGGCTCGGGCAAGACCTACACCATCGCCAACGTCATCGAGCGGGTGCAGAAGCCAACCCTGGTGATGG
>Ga0123332_1005498_pt1 | contig 10709 bp, 8 predicted proteins | sample BioC12SIPDNA_4_FD_89958 | JGI IMG/M metagenome (GOLD analysis project Ga0123332, IMG submission 89958) | Anaerobic biogas reactor microbial communites from Washington, USA - Biogas_R2_A C12 SIP DNA | ecosystem: Engineered > Bioreactor > Anaerobic > Unclassified | place: Washington, USA... | reverse complement strand
CCGACCTACCGGGTGGCCACCACCCCTCCCCCGTCGCTGCACGTCCCGCCGCCGCCGCGGGCGAGCCTGCCGGACCTGCGCACCCTCACGGTCACGCAGATCATCCGGATCATCGCCGGTGCGCTCATCCTCGTGCTGTGGCTCGTGCCGCTGCCGGAGCAGGTCACCCCGGATGCCCGGGCCACGCTCGTGGTGTTCGCCGCCGCCGTGTGGCTGTGGGTGTTCTCGAAAGTCTCCGACACGTTCGTCGCGCTCGGTGCCGCCAGCGTCATCGTGCTCATCGGCGTCATCGACGTCGATGACCTCTTCGCCCCGCTGGGTGATGAGACGGTGTGGCTGCTCATCGGCGCGTTCATCATCGCCTCGGCGGTGACGTCCTCGGGCCTGGCGGTCCGGGCGGCGGTGGCGCTGAGCGTCGGCGTGACCTCGCCGCGGGTCCTCGTGCACCTGCTCACCCTCGCCGTCGTGTGCACCGCGTTCGCCGTGCCCGCCACCAGCGGCCGGGCGGCACTCGTCCTGCCGGTGTTCCTCGCGCTCACCGCGGTCGTGCCGGCGTGGCTGTCCCGCATCCTCGCGCTCGCACTGCCGTCGGTGGTGCTGTTCTCCGCGGTGGCCTCCCTCATCGGCGCGGGCGCACACCTGATCACCGACCAGATCCTCACCGGCGCGGGCCTGCCCGGGTTCAGCTTCACCCGCTGGATGGTCCTCGGCCTGCCGCTGGCGCTGGTGTCCTCGCACCTGGCCGCGGAGATCATCGTCCGCGCCCTGTCGACCCGGGAGCAGCGCAATGCGGAACTGGAGATCACCCGCGAGGCACTGACCCGCGACATCCCGCTGTCCGTCCGGCTGAGTTCCGGCGAGTACCGCGCCGTGCTCATCCTGGGTGTGGCCATCCTGCTGTGGTTCACCGAGGGTGTGCACGGAATCCCGCCGGCGATGGTCGCCGTGCTCGGCGCGCTCATGATCACCTCCCCCTACCTGGGCACGGAGGACCTCGGCGCGACGGTGAAGAAGGTGCCGTGGTCGCTGCTGCTGTTCATGACGGCGACGATCGCCATCAGCCAGGCGCTCACGGACTCCGGGGCCGCGGCCCTGCTCACCGGGTGGCTGCCCGCCGACCTTCCGGGCTGGGTGTTCGTCCTCGCCGTCATCGCCCTGTCCACCGCCGCCCACCTGGTCATCCAGTCCCGCTCGGCCCGCTCGGCGGTGCTGGTGCCCATCGTCATCGCCATCGCCCCGACCGTGGGGGTCAGCGCCGTGGCGGCGGCGTTCATCTCGACCGCGGCCGCCGGCTTCTGCCACACCCTGCCGGCGTCGGCGAAGCCGCTGGCCATCTTCCGGGGCTCCGATGCCCCGGGCGAGACACCCCATTACGACACCGCCGATCTGCTGCGCATGTCCGCCCTCCTGGCACCCATGCACCTGGCGGTCACCGCGGTGTTCGCGTTCCTCATCTGGCCGCTGCTCGGCCTGCCCCTCTACCTCTAGACCCCACCCATCACCTCACATCCACCTCATATCCACCTCATATCCACCTCATATCCAAGGAGAACACCATGACCATGTACCTGCCCGAACGAGTCCTCGTCTCCCCCTCCGGTTTCAAGGAGTCCCTCTCGGCCGTCGACGTCGCCGACTCCATCGCCGCCGGGGTGCGCCGCGTCCTCCCCGGTGTGCGCGTCGACCTCTACCCCGTCCCCGACGGCGGTGAGGGCACGGTGGAGATCCTGGCGCAGCGCCCCGGCACCGTCACCCACACCACGAAGGTCACCGGGCCGGTGGGCAGGAAGGTGACCGCGACGTGGCTGGAGTTCCCCGACGAGTCCGTCGCCGTCCTGGAGATGGCCTCGGCCGCCGGCCTGAGCCTCGTGCCGCGGGATCTGCGGGACCCCACCGCCACCACCACCCGCGGCGTCGGTGAGCTCATCGCCACGATCCTCGACCACGGGGTGGACCGCATCGTCGTCGGCTGCGGCGACTCCGGCACCTCCGACGGCGGGGCCGGGGCACTGACCGCCCTCGGTGCCCGGATCCTCGACGACGAGGGCAACGAGATCCGGGCGGGTGGCGGGGAGCTCGCCCGGGCGGTGAGGATCGACACGGCGAACCTCCATCCCCGTCTCGGCGAGGTGGAGATCACCCTGGCGTGCAACATCCACAACGTGCTCACCGGCTCCACCGGCGTGGCGCAGGTGTTCGGCCCGCAGAAGGGCGCGACGAAGAAGCAGGTCAAACAGCTGGGCAAGGCGCTGAACCGCTGGGCGGACCTGCTCACCGAGACCTTCTCCCCCGACGCCGACCTGCACCTCGGGGCCGGTTCGGGTGCCTCCGGCGGGCTCGGCGCGGGCCTCATGGCCCTGGGGGCCACGGCGCGGGACCGTTTCGACGTCCTCCTCGGCGACCTGCCCTCCGCCGCCGACCTCGATGACCTTGTCGCCGGCGCGGACCTCGTCATCACCGCCGAAGGCGCCATCGACTTCCAGACCCCGCGCGGCAAGGTCCCCGCCGAGATCGCCCGGCGCGCCCAGGCCACCGGCGTCCCCGTCCTGGCGCTGGCCGGCTCGCTGGGCAAGGGCGCCCCGCAGGTCCACGAGGTGGGCATCGGCGCCATCGCCTCCATCATGACCGTCCCCATGGCCCTGGAGGATGCGGTCCGGGACGGCCGGCAGCTGCTCATCGACGCCGCCGAGCGCGCCCTGCGCCTGCTCATGCTCGGCTGCGCGGTCTCCGGCCGGCGGGAGGAGACGGTGCGCAGCCAGTTCACGCCCGCGTGACAGACAGCATGACAGGGGTAGTCTCGCGCCCATGACCCGCATCCCGCGCATCCCCCTCAACGACGGCACCTCGATCCCGCAACTCGGGTTCGGGGTGTGCCTCATCGACCCGGCGGAGACCGAACGCATTGTCTCCGTTGCGCTGGAGGCCGGTTACCGGCACATCGACACCGCCGCGATCTACGGCAACGAGGAGGGGGTGGGCCGGGCGATCGCCGCCTCCGGGATCCCCCGCGACGAGATCTACGTGACCACGAAGCTGTGGAACGACCGGCACGGTGACGCCGACGCGGCGTTGGCCGGGTCCCTCGACCGGCTCGGTCTCGACCACGTCGACCTCTACCTCATCCACTGGCCCTGCCCGGCGCAGGACCGCTACGTCGAGGCGTGGCGGTCGCTGACCGGCCTGCGCGAACAGGGCCTGACCACCTCGATCGGCGTGTCCAACTTCCTGCCCGCCCACCTCGAACGCCTGGCGATGGCCACCCCGGTGACCCCGGCGGTCAATCAGATCGAGCTGCACCCGTTCTTCCAGCCGTGGAAGGACATCGACACCGCGCGCGCCCACGGCACGAAGGTGCAGGCGTGGGCCCCGCTGGGCCAGGGAAAGAACGGTCTGCTCTCTCAGCCCGAGCTTGTCGACGCCGCCGTGGCCCACGGCGTCAGCCCCGCCCAGGTGGTGCTGCGCTGGCACCTCCAGAACGGGATCATCGTCTTCCCGAAGTCGCAGACCCCGGCCCGGATCCGGGAAAACATCGACATCCTCGGCTTCGAGCTGACCGACGCCGAGATGTCCGCGATCACATCGCTGGATGAGGGCGAGGACGGTCGCGTCGGCTCCCACCCGCTGGACGCGGAGCCGGCCTAGGAGCGGTGGCGACCCACCGGCCGTCCCGGAACTCCACCGCCCCCTCGTCGGCGAACTTCTCCAGCCACCCGCGCATGGGCCAGAACCCCCACACCCCGTGGAAGCGTTCGGCGTTGGCCAGGATGTCGCTGAAGTGCTCCCACGGCGGGTCCGACACCGGGTGCCACTGGTGGAACGCGTGTGCCCCGCCGACCCAGTACAACGGGATGCCGTGGGCACGGAGGTGCTGGGCGAAGTCGGTGTCCTCGGCGCCGTAGCCGACGTAGTCGGTGTCGAAACCGCCGAAGGTCTGCCGCAGCCGTCGCCACGTTCCAGTGGTCACCGCAAACGACAGCGACCAGAACAGCTCGTACCCGTGGTCGTCGGCGAGCACCAGCTCACCGACCGGCGGATTCGGCCGGGCGGCGTGCGGGGCGGGGGCGGTGGTGCGGAGATCACCGGTGGGCAGGTAGGTCACCGGGCCGGCGACGACCGCCTCCGGATGGACCTGAAGTGCCCGACGGTAGTGGTCGATGAGGCCCGCGCCGGGCAGGCAGTCGGCGTCGAGGAAGATGATCACGGCGTTGCCGGTCGGGTCGGTGCGGGCGGCGAGGTCGCCGCCGACGTTGCGGGCCTCCGCCAGGGAGAACTCCTCGACGGGGTACACCAGGGAGGTCGGCAGGGAACGGCGCAGCTGGTCCTCGTCTCCGAGCGCGATGACGATGTGCCGGGTCCCCGGCGGCAGGGCCTGGGCCTGGCGGACGACGTGGTCGAGGCGGCCCGCGTTGGCGAGGGTCACCACGGTGATGTCGGTAGTCACAGTCCGGCCACCTTTCTGATCACCTCAGCTGCGCGGCCGGCCGCGCCCGAGGTCTGCCACGACTCCCAGTCGGGCTCCAACATTGTCGCACGGCGCAGCAGGTCAGGCCACTGTTCCGGGGCGGGGAAGGAATCAGCGACGACGGCGAGGCCGGCGGCGTCGAGAAGCGCGGCCGTCGCGCACTGCTCGCCGAAGGGGCGCTCCTGCGGCAGGAGGATGGCGTTGGTGCCGGCGACGGCAATGTCCGCGACCGAGTTCTGGCCGGCCGCGGCGATGACGACGTCGGTGGAGCGCAGGTAGGGCATCGGATCGTCGACGAAGGAGTCCCCGCCGAGGAAGACGAAACGATGGTCCGGGCAGGCGCGCTGCACGGCCAGCCAGTTCTCCGGGGACCAGTCGTCCCCGCCGCGGCCCGAGAGGACGACGACGCGGTGACCGTCGCCGGGGACGACCGGGGCGAGGTACTCGGCGCCGTCGAAACGCGAGATGCCGCCCACCGGGTGCAGACGCTCCTCGTGCGGGAGAAGGTGCGCCGGGGTCTCCACCCAGTCCGGCCACGCGGCGATGATCGCGTCCGCCTGCGTGTACCCCAGCTGGTTCGGCGCGTCCTCGCGGACACCCGGCATGGCGATGGTGACCACCGAAATACCCATGAGCCGGGCCAGGAGAGCCACCTCGACGGAGACGTCGACGACGAACGCCGACGGCCGGTTGTCCCGGATCCAGTCCGCGATCATGGCCATCCGGTCGGCCAGGCCCGCCCGGTAGCGGGGCACGTAGTGCAGCGTGCCCCGGGCCGTGGGGTCCCGGTCCGGCGTGTCGGCGTCATCCGGGAGGACGACGTCCGCGCTCGGGTCGGTGGACAGGATCTGCGCATCGACGCCGAGCGCGTCCCGGATACTGCGGGCCCGGTTCATGTGGCCGCTGCCCTGGTGGTGAGCGTAGATCCCGATCATCGTGCCAGTACCTCACTGTAGAGCTCCGCGTACCTGGCGGCGGTCGCCGTCAGGGAATGGTGGGCGATGACCCACTGCCGGACCACCGAACGGTCGACGCCTGCCGCGATGCGCAGCGCACGGGCCAGACCCGCGACATCATCGGCCTCGGCCACCGCCGACGGCGACCCGGCGAGCAGCTCACCGAGCCCGCCCCGGCGGAACGCGGCGACCGGGGTACCGCACGCCATGGCCTCGATGGCCACCAGGCCGAACGGCTCCTCCCACCGCGGGGTGACCAGACAGACCGCGCAGCGGCGCACCAGATCATTGAGGTCCCGGTGGTCCAGCTCCCCGCGGTAGGTGGCGTCCATGCTCGCCATCCGGGGGACGATCTCCGACTCAAAGTAGCGGCGGTCACCGACCCGGCCGGCGAACTCCAGCGACATCCCCGCCAGGCGGGCGGCATCCATGGCCAGGTGCAGACCCTTCTCCGGGACGATGCGGCCGAACCACACCGCCGACTGACCACCAGGTCCGGGCAGCCAACGGGTGACGTCCACCCCGTTGGGCACGATGGTCACGGGTGCCTGCAGCTCCCAGGCCCCCGCGGTGGCCTCACTGACCGCGGCGAACCGGCCCGCCGCCGCGCCGGCGACGGCGATCGCGGACTGCACCTCCGGCAGCGCCGGGGTGTGCAGCGTGGTCACCAGCGGCAACCGGTTGCCGGGCGTGAACAGCGCCGGATGGAGGCTGTTGTTGTGGATGATGTCGTAGTCCTGCGTGGCCAGGTACTCGCGCAGCCGCGCGAATGCCGCGTCCTCCAGTTCCCGGGCACCGGGCGGGTAACCGGTGTCGGTGGCCTCCCGGGCGAGCTCGCCCCACTCCACCCCGGGCAGCTCGACATCGGGCACATGCCCGTGCGAGCCGCGCGCGGCGTAGAGATCCACCGTGTGGCCCTGATCGCGCAGCGCCCGGACGAGGGTGTGGCAGAAGGCCTCGAGACCACCGGCGTAGGGCTCCCGGATCGGGTAGCGGGCCGGCGCGATCACCGCGATCTTCATCCGGGGGATGAGCGGGCGAGGCGGGGTGGTCAGCAGCATCATCGGCTCGTCACCTCCTCGTAGACGGCGGCATGTGCCGCCCGGATCTGCGCCAGCTGAGCGTCCCGGTCCCCGCGGTAGGGCACGCGCCCACTCTCGAGGAGACGGGCCACCGCGGCGGCCGCGTCAACCGCGTCGCCCGTGCGGTAGGCCACCACCGCCGCGGGGTCATCGGCCTGGGACAGGTAGCAGCCGCAGTCCGGGACGGCGACGGTGACACCCAGGTCACGACACATCTCCAGCCATCCCGAGTGAGTGCCCCGGATGTACGGCAGCACCACCGTGGTGCACTCGGCGACAGCCGCGTGGAGCTCGTCGTCCGGCAACGGGTCGTGGACGCGCAGGTCGATCGCGGTGTCCTGCAGCGCGGCGATGAGCGGCCGGGTCTGCTCGACGTCATGGAGATGGACGCGCACCGTGCCGTCGACATGCTCAGCCAGGGTGCCGGCGAGGGTCCGGTAGAAGTCGGCGTCGGCGACGACGTTGCCGCGCAGTGACTTGAGGAAGACACCCACGATGCGCCCGTCCGGGCGGGGGTCGGGGACGTCCCGCACCACCTGCGGGTGGGGGATGACGACGGTGTGGGACGCGGCGTCGGCAAGCTGTCGACGCGCCGCGTCGGTGAGGGTGATCACGCGCGCAGCGGCCGCGACGAGGACGCGGACCTTCTCATGGTGCTCGGCCTGCTCCACGAGGTGGGGATTGTCCAGGTCATGGACGGTGACCACGAGCGGGACACCCCGGCGCTCCAGGGCGCGGGTGAACTCGACCGTCTCCTCGACGGAGAGGTGATCGAAGCCGAAATGGAGATGCACCACGTCGACGTCACGCCCGTTGTCCGGGTCCGCCCACCACTGCGCCTCGAGCGCGGGATGCGGCCACCAGTTGCCGTCGATGTCCGGGTCCGGCAGGTAGTCCACCCTCTCCGGCCGCACCGCCGCCGGGTAGACGTGGTCGGCGGGAATGGACAGGACGGTGATGCGCGGCGTCTCCGGAACTGCCTGAGTGGCTGACGTCGCTGCGGTCGCAGGTGTCGCTGCACGGTCTGCGTGCACCTCTCACCCCTCTTCTGTCTGATCGTCGGTGTTCATCGGTGTTGATGGCTGCGTCGGCAATTGTTGCGCCGGGAAATATATTCACCCTTGTTTATGCCAGGGCCACCGATCCATCATAGGCCGGTCCTTATGATTGCACCTCCCATATGGTCACACATATCTTTTCGTTCATGCATGTCCGGCAGTTACGCGGTTAGATTGGGACCATGAACACACTCGATCCGGGACGTCGGCAGCACTACGGGGACTTCTACGGGGCCGACTACCGGCGTCGGGACGAGTCCCTGCCGTTCGTCACCGTGATGGGCAACTGCCAGGCGGAATCGCTGCGCATCCTGCTCGACTCCTCCGGCGCGGTGGAGTCCTTCCGCATTCCCCCGGTCCACGAGTTCACCGCGGAGGACATCGACCTGCTCACGCCGGTCCTCGCCCACACCGACGTGCTGGTCACCCAGCCGATCCGTGACTCCTACCGCGACCTTCCACTGGGCACCGCCGAACTCGCCGCCCTCCTGCCCGACGGCGCCCGGACCATCATCTACCCGGTCCTGCGATACGACGGACTCTTCCCGTACCAGGCCATCATCCGTGATCCGGCCGATCCCTCCCGCAACCCGCCCGTGGTGCCCTATCACGACCTGCGGATCCTCGCCGCCGCCGCCCGCGGCCTGACCCGCCCCGTGGAGGCCGACCCCTCCGATGAGGCCCTGCGCACCACCGCCGCCATGTCCGTCGAGCAGCTGCGGACCCGCGAGCGCCATCACGGCACGGTGGTCATCTCCGATGTGCTGGACACGGCACCCGTCTGGCACACCATGAATCACCCGTCCAACGCCACGCTCGCCGCCCTGGCCCAGCGGGTCCTCGACGACATCGTCCCGGGCGGGACGGTTCACGCCCCCACCGACCGGGAGATGCTCGGCGGTCTGACAGCCCCCGTCGACCCGCAGGCTGCCCGAGCCCTCGGCGTGGACGTGACCGGCCGGGACACCTGGCTGAAGAACCACGAACCCGTCGACCACTCCGAGATCATCGACGCCCAACTCGCCTTCTACCGCGAGCACCCCCAGATCATCGACGCCGGCCTGACCCGCCACGCCGAGCGGCTGTCGGTCCTGGGGCTGGCATGATCTGCCACCTCATCGTCGGGCCGGCAGGCCACGGGGTCACCGAGTACGCCCGCTCCCTCGCCGCCCACTCCCCCGGTTCCGTACTGGTCGGCAGTGGTCCGCTTCCCCCGGGCCCCGTCCACGTCACGTTCACCGACCATCTTTTCGGCGACTCCCCCGACGCGGCGGTCGACGCGGTCCTGGCCCGCTGCACCGGCCATTCTTTGAGTGTCAGCCTCCACGACATCCCGCAGCCGGCGGAAGGCGCGGAGCGTTTCGAACGCCGCGCATCCGCATATCGGCGTCTCGCCGCAGCCGCCGATCTTGCCGTGGTCAACTCCGCGCACGAGGCGGCGTTTTTCGACGTCGACCTCCCCGTGGCACCGTTGCCGGTCCCCACCATCCAATCCCCCTATCATCCCGTCGCCGGAACGGTGGGCATCCTCGGATTCATCTACCCCGGCAAGGGGCACGACGACCTCATCCGCGCGGTCGCCGACACCGGCCTGCGCGTCCGGGCGCTCGGCGGGGTCAGCGCGGGGCACGACGACTGGGCCCGGCACCTCCACGAGCTGGCCACCTCACTGGACGTGGATCTCGAGATCACCGGCTGGCTCTCTGACGAGGACCTGGCGCTCGAGATGGGCGGCATCGAGATTCCCGTGTGCGCCCACCGCCACTACTCCGCCTCCGGCTCACTCATGGCCTGGCTCGGCGCCGGACGACAGGTCCTGGTCAGTGACTCGCCGTACACCCGCGAGATGGCGCAGCGCTGGCCCGGCATCGAGATCGTCGACGACTGGCCCACCGCCCTGCGGGAATTCACGCCCCACCCGCCCACGGTCGGCACGTCCGACTGGGACTGGCCTCAGCTCGCCGACACCTGGCAGGGGTGGTGGCGCACCCTCTGGCCACGCGTGTCGGTGGTCATCCCCTACTACGACAACCCGGAGGGCCTGCGGGAGGTGGTCGCGGGCGTCGAGAAGCAGGACTACCCGGGAGAGCTCGAGATCATCGTCGCCGACGACGGTTCCTCCGTTCCCCCACCCGACCTGGGCACGATCGTCGTGCGGCAGGAGGATCTCGGATTCCGGGCGGCGGCGGCCCGCAACCTCGGCGCCGCGCAAGCCACGGGTGACGTGCTCACATTCTTCGACGGCGACACCGTGCCCGAACCCGGATACCTCACCGCCGTGGTCCCGCACGTGCTCGCCGACACCCGTTCGGTGATCGTCGGCACCCGCCTGACCGGTCCCAACCGCGAGGAACCGGCATGGCTCGTCGACGCCTGGAAACACACGGGACACCTGCAGCACGCCGACGACAGCTCGTGGCGATTCATCATCTCCGCAGCGCTGACCTGCCACCGCCCCTTCTTCGAGCAGATCGGCGGATTCGATGCCTCCCTCATCGGCTACGGCGGGGAGGACTGGGACTTCGGCCACCGCGCCTGGCAGCACGGGGCCCGATTCATCCACGAACCGAGGGCGATCGCCGTCCATGACGAACCCGACTGGGGCGCCCGTTCGGCGGACGCGGGCGAGAAGAACGCCGAGACCGTGGCCCTCGCCCACCGCATCACCCACCCCCTGGCGCGCCCGGCCGGCGTCATCTTCGACACCGCCGACATCGCCGTCCACGTCCCGACCTTCACCGACCCCGGCGTCACCGAGGCCGTGATCATCGGCTGGCTGACCGCCGGCGACGTCCACGTGCTTATCGACGCCGTCCCCGACCTCTTCCGCGCCGACCCCCGCGTCCGCACCTCCACCACCGGACACCGTCTCAGCGTGGAGCTGACCGCGCCGGTCATCCCCGATACTCCCGTGTCCGAGCTTCGCCCCGGCCGCTACGTCAGGGACGGCCGCGAGGTCGCCGTCGTGAGCTGGAGTCGCGGTGCGGACGACGGCACCATTGACTGCACGTGGCAGGAGGTCTCCGGACCCCGACGACTGGAACGCGATTTCGCCGGCTGGTGAGGGTCTCACGATAAACGGGGGTAATAGAACGTATATTCTAGCAATAGGGGTTGACGGTACCGTTCGTGGCGGTAGACTCGAACATGT
>Ga0123332_1005496_pt1 | contig 10711 bp, 6 predicted proteins | sample BioC12SIPDNA_4_FD_89958 | JGI IMG/M metagenome (GOLD analysis project Ga0123332, IMG submission 89958) | Anaerobic biogas reactor microbial communites from Washington, USA - Biogas_R2_A C12 SIP DNA | ecosystem: Engineered > Bioreactor > Anaerobic > Unclassified | place: Washington, USA... | reverse complement strand
TGAAGCTGGACGTGGCCCCCGCGTTTGCCGGCCGCCCGGTGGAATGGCTTGACGGCAGCGGCTGGCGCGCCGCCGCCCATGCCTGGGACGGCGCCACGCTGATCCTGCGCGAGGCCCTGCCGCTGCTCCAGCCCCAAGTCGCGCGTCTGGGCCGCGCCTCGCGTTGAAAAAAAACCTCTGGCCGACGGCGCGGCCCGGGCCCGGAAAGGCAAGCCGATGGAAGTTTTGGGCGCAATCCCATTCCGGCTAGAAGCCGGCGCGCTGCTTCGGCAGGCGCGCGCGGACGCGGATTCGGACGAGGCGCGCTGCCTGCTGAAGCTGCTGGACACCGCCCGGCGGGTCGGCCATCCCAAGGCGGCGTACGCCGAGGCCTTCGTCGAGCTGCGCGACGGCGATGCGGTGCAGATCGGCGGCCGCCCGTTTGCCAGCCGCGCCCTGAGCCGCAACCTGGAAACGGCCGGCCGCGTGTTCCCCTTCGTCGCGACCTGCGGCCGCGAACTGGACGAGGCCGTGCCCGCGCCGGACGATCCCTTCCTGGCCTTCTGGCGCGACTGGCTCAAGACTTGCCTGCTGGACGCGGCCCGGCGCGCTCTCCAGGACCATCTGGTCCGGACTTTCCGCCTGGGCCGGACGGCGTCCATGGCCCCGGGCTCCGGCGACGCGTCGGTGTGGCCGATCGAGCAGCAGCGCGGGCTGTTCGCCCTGCTCGGAGACGTCCAGGGGGCGATCGGCGTCACGCTGACGGACTCCTTCCTGATGGTGCCTAACAAGACGGTGTCCGGCATCCTGTTCCCGTCGGAGACGGATTTCCGGAGCTGCGAGGTGTGCCGCCGGGCGCGCTGCCCGCTGCGCCGCGCGCCGTTTCAGGAAGCGCTGTGGGCCGCGGTCGCGGGAAGCCAGCCGGGGGCCGCGCCGACGGGCCGATGTCATTCGGGTGAGGCTTGACAGGCCCGGCGGCGCCGCTAGTCTTTTGTCAGGTGCGGGCGCCGCTGGCCTGCCTGGGCGATGGCCATGAACGTTAACGTGCGTCGAGCGGTCGGAATTCCGGTGTTCCTGGCCCTGCTGGCTGCGGGCCGGCCGGCCGCGCGCGCGGTGACGCTGGACGCGTGCATCGACGAGGCGCTCCGCGCCAATCCGGATGTCCGCGCAGCCGCGGAGCGCGTGCTGGCCGCGCGCGCCGCTGTTCGCGAGGCCCGGTCCGCTTATTATCCCGTCCTGGGCGGCTCGGCCTCCTACGCCCGCACGGACAATCCGCCCCAGGCCTTCTTCATGCGCCTGAACCAGCGGCAGGCCTCGCTGCAGTCGGATTTCAACAACCCGCCGGACACCGATACCCTGGCCCTGAGCCTCGGCGCCAAATACCGCCTGTACGACTTCGGCCGGCGCGGTCTGGGCGTGGCCATGGCCCGGGGCGGCGCCGAGCTGGCGCGGCTGGCGCTCGAGGCGCTGCGCAACGACCTGGTCCACCAGGTGACGCGCGGCTACTACTCGGCCCTTCAGGCGCGGGCGTTTGTCGCCGCGCAGGAGGAGTCGGTGGCCACGCTGGAAGAAAGCCTGCGGATCACCCGCGCGCGCGTGGAAGCCGGGAGCGCGGTCAAAAGCGACGCCTTGAGCCTCGAAGTCCAGCTGGCGCAGGCGCGCGAAGGGCTGGTCGGGGCGCGCAACGGCGTCCGGCTGGCCGTGGCGGCCCTCAACACGGCCATCGGCACGAACCTGGCGGAGGCGGCCGGGCTGGCGGCCTGCGAGGAGCCGCGGGACGCCCGGCCGCCGGAGCGCGAGGACGAGTGCGTGCTCCAGGACCGGCCGGAACTCCGGGCGGCGCGCCAGGCGGCCGCCGTCGCCCGGGCGGATGCGGACCGGGCCCGGCGCAGCGCCCTGCCGGTGCTGAACGCCTTCGGATCCCTGGACTGGAACGCCGAGCAGGCGTCCGACTGGGAACGCAGCTACAGCTTTGGCGTGGCGGCCGAAACGGACTTCTTCGACGGATTCCGCCGCTCGGCCGCCGCCTCGGGCGCGCGCGCCCGGCTGCGGGCGGCCGAGGCCGAAGTGGAAAAAACGGCCGGCGCGCTTCGGCTCGACCTGTCCTCCGCGTGCCTCCGGGCCGGCGAGGCCTGGGAGCGGCTGGAGGTGGTGCGCCTGGCCATCCGCAGCGCCGAGGAGGCGCTGCGCCTGACGCGCCAGCGGTACGAGCTCGGCGCGGCCGACCTGGCCGAACTGCTTAACGCCCAGGCGGGGCTGACCGGGACGCGCACGCGCCATGCGGCCGCGCTGTACGATTACCTGATCGCGCGCTCCGACCTGGAGCGCGCGCGGCCGGCTGGCCGCGCGCGCGGCCGACACCCAGTGAGGGAAGGGGGAATTCATGACCGACTATCGAGAGCTTGGCGAATCCGCGCCGGAGATGCCCGGCCCGCGGCGCGGCTGGGGGCGCCGGGCCGGGGCCGGGCTGGGCCTGGCGGCGCTGGCGCTGGTCGTCCTTTGGAGCGTCGGCGCGTTCCGCGCCCGCCCGCCGCTCCCCGGCGGGGAGACCCCGGCCGCCCCCGAGGCGCCGGCTGCCGGGCGCGTGGTTGTGGAGCGGCGCCCCGTGGCGCCGCGCGTGGACGTGGTCGGCACCGTGGCCTCGGCCTCGAAGGTGAACCTCAGCGCGCGGCTTGCCGCCTACGTGAAGGAGGTGGCCGTGTCGGCCGGCAGTCTGGTGACCCAGGGGCAGGTCCTCGTGCGCCTCGACGAGCGGGAGTTTCGGGAGCAGGCGGCGGCCGCCGAGGCCCAGTTTCGCCAGGCCGAGGCGGAATACCACCGCGCCCGCCAGCTGATTGACAACCAGGCAACCACCGAGCAGGCCTTCACTGCCGCCCAGGCGCAGTTTGCCGCCGCCCGCGCCCAGTGGGAGCGCAGCAAAGTCGTGCTCGCGGATGCGCAGATCGTGTCGCCCATGGACGGCGTAGTCGGGGACCGGCGCGTCGAGCCGGGCGACCTGGCTGCGCCCGGTAACCCCCTGCTGTCCGTCTATGATCCCACGGCCATGCAACTGGAAGCGCCGGTGCCCGTGCGGCTGCTGGCCCGGCTGCCGATCGGGCAGGAGGTGGAGGTGACCCTCGACCGGCCGGCCGCCGTCACGCGCGGCCGTGTCCGGCAGATCGTCAGCGAGATCGACCCCCTCAGCCGCACGCAACTGGTCAAGGTCGGCCTGGAGAGTCCCTCGGCCGACATCCTGCCCGGGACCTTCGGCCGGCTCTGGGTGCCCGACGAGCCCCGCGACGCCATCCTGGTCCCGGCCGGCGCCGTATACGCGGTCGGCCAGATCGAGCTGGTCCAGGTGGTCCGGGACGGGCGCGCCGTGCGGCGCGCGGTCCGCACGGGGCCGCGGCACGGGGCCGACCTTGAGATCCTGGCCGGGCTTGAGGCCGGGGAGGTTGTCCTGGCGAGCCCGATCCGGGAGGTGCGCTGATGGAAGCCGACGGCAACGGGCTGCGGCGCGGCGGCCTGATAGAGACCTTTCTCCAGGGCAACCTGGCCCCGCTCCTGGTCCTCATCGCGCTGGCCGCTGGCGTGGCGGCGCTCCTCCTGACCCCGCGCGAGGAAGAGCCGCAGATTGTCGTGCCGCTGGCCGACGTCCTAGTCCAGTATCCCGGCGGGACGGCCGAAGAGGTCGAGCGCCTGGTGGCCTCGCGCCTGGAGCGCCTGCTGTACCAGGTCGACGGCGTCGAGTACGTCTACTCCATGTCCCGGCCCGGCCTGGCGGTGGTGACCGTGCGCTTCACGGTCGGCGAGGACCGGGAAGAGAGCCTGATCAAGCTCTACAACAAGATTTTTCAGAACATCGACCGCACCACGCCCGGAATCGCCGGGTGGGTGGTCAAGCCGATTGAGATCGACGACGTCCCGATCGTCACCGTGGCGCTGTACGGCGGCGGCTACGACGACCACGTCCTCGCCCGCGTGGGGGAGGAGGTCGTCGCCCGGCTGCAGCATATCCGGGACGCCGGGGCCGTTACCCTGCACGGCGGCCGGCGCCGGGTGCTGCACGTGTACCTTGACCCCGAGCGCCTTGCGGCCTACGGCCTGTCCCCGCTGGAAATCGCCGGCTCCATCCGGGTCTCGAATGTCCAGATGGAAAGCGGCGGATTCGAGCAGGCCAACGCGTCACTGCGCGTCGAAGCCGGCCCGTTCCTAAGCGACGCCGGCGGGCTCCGCGCCCTGATGGTCGGCGTGCACGCCGGCCGGCCGGTGTACCTGCGCGACGTGGCCCGTGTGGAAGACGGCCCGGAGGAGCGGCAGACGTACACGCGCATCGGTTTTGGGCCGGGCGCGGGAGAAGCGGCGGCCGCGCCCGGCTCCGTCCCGGCCGTGACGGTCGCCGTGGCCAAGAAGAAGGGCAGCAACGCCGTCCGCGTCGCGCGCGAGGTCGAGCGCGCCCTGGCCGGCATGCGCGGCACGATCCTTCCCGACGAGATGGCGTTCCGGATCACGCGCAACGCCGGCGAAACCGCCAACGAGAAGGTCAACGGCCTGGTCCGGAGCCTGGCCGAGGCGATGCTCACGGTGATCCTGCTGATCGCCGTCGCCATGACCGTGCGCGTCAGCCTGATCGTGGCCCTGGCCGTGCCGGTGACCTACTCGCTGACCCTGCTGGTCAACTACCTGGCCGGGTACACGATCAACCGCGTCACGCTGTTCGCGCTGATCCTGGCGTTGGGCTTGCTGGTGGACGACCCCATCGTGGCAACGGAGAACATTTACCGCCACCTCCAGGGCCGGCGCGGCCCGCGCCGGCCGGCCATCGCCGCGGCGATGCGCGAGATCCTGAAGCCGAACATCCTGGCCACCCTGGCGGTAATCGCGGCGTTCCTGCCGATGTTTTTCATCACCGGGATGATGGGGCCCTACATGCGCCCCATGGCCCTCAACGTGCCGCTGGCCATGCTAAGCTCCATGCTGGTGGCCTTCACCATCACGCCCTGGGTCTGCAGCAAGGTGCTGCGCGAAACCTCGGGCGAGGCGCCAGCTCCGCCCGTTGAGGCGACGCGCGCCTACCGCCTCTACCGCGCCGTGCTGAGGCCGCTGGCCGAATCGCGGGCCCGGAGCGCGCTGCTGCTGGCGGGGATAGGCGGCCTGTTCGCGTTCTCGCTGGTCCTGGTGCCGACGGGCGGCGTGCCGCTCAAGATGCTGCCGTTCGACAACAAGAACGAGTTCCAGATCGTCGCGGACCTGCCCGAATCGGCCACGCTGGAAACCGCCGATGCCGTCGTGCGCGAGCTGGAGGCATACCTGCGGCAGGTGCCCGAGGTCGCCGATTTCACCGCCACCGTCGGCGCGGGGTCGCCCATGGATTTCAACGGGCTGGTGCGCCATTATTACCTGAGACGGGGCCCGAACGTGGCCGATGTGCGGGTCAACCTGCTGCCCCGCGAGCGCCGGCGCACGGACAGCCACGCCCTGGTCCTGCGCCTGCGCCCCGATCTGGAAGCGATCGGCCGGCGGTGGAACGCGCGGCTCAAGCTGGTGGAAGCGCCGCCCGGCCCGCCGGTCCTCTCCACCGTGGTTGCCGAGCTCACCGGGCCGCCCGGCTGCCCGTACGGCGACTTGGCCGCCGCGGCCGAGACGGTCCGGGCGCGCCTGGAGGCCGAGCCGGGCGTGGTGGACGTGGACGACAGCGTCGAGGCCGACCAGCCCAAGCTCTTTTTCCGCGTAGACCGGGAAAAGGCCGGCCTCAACGGCATCTCCGTCGAGGACGTGGCCGGGGCCCTGCGCCTGGCGCTCGACGGCCTTGAGGCCGGCACCCTGCACGCGCCGGGACAGCAGAACGAGGTGCCCATCCTCCTGCGGCTCCCGCGCGACCGCCGGTCCGATCCGGCCCTGCTGCGGACGATCGCCGTCCGCGGCCGGGGCGGAAACGCGGTGCAGCTGGGAGAGCTTGGGCGCTTTGAAGAAACAACGTATGACCGGACGATCCACCACAAGAACCTGGAGCGCGTGGTGTACGTCACCGCGGAAATGGCGGGACGCGGGCCGGCCTACGCCGTGCTGGCCCTGCAGGCCCATTTCCGGGACCACCCCCTGCCGGGCGGCCTGAGGGTTGACTGGCGCGGGGAGGGGGAGTGGAAAATCACCCTCGACGTGTTCCGCGACCTGGGCTTCGCCTTTGCCGCCGCCCTGGTTGCCATCTACGCCCTGCTGGTGTACGAGACGGGATCCTACGCGCTGCCGGGCGTCATCATGATGTCCATCCCGCTGACCCTGATCGGCATCCTGCCGGGATTCGGGCTGCTGAACGTTTTGGTCAACCGGCCGGTGGGCGGGTACGGGAACCCGGTCTTTTTTACCGCCACGGCGATGATCGGGATGATCACCCTGGCCGGGATCGTGGTCCGCAACGGGATCATCCTGGCGACCTTCATCCGCGACGGGGCCGCCGCCGGCCGGCCGCTGCGCGAGGCCGTCTACGAGGCCGGCGCCGTCCGGTTCCGGCCGATCTTCCTGACGGCGGCGACGACGATGCTGGGCACCTGGCCGATCACGCTGGACCCGATCTTCAGCGGCCTGGCCTGGGCGATCATCTTCGGCCTGTTCGTGTCCACCGCTTTCACGCTGGTCGTGATCCCGGTCGTCTACCTGCTGATTTACGATCGCCCGGCTTCCGGCCGATCCCCCGCCGGCGCGCGGGGCGGGGCCTAGCCGAGGCGGGGAGGATCGGCGAACTCGTTCCACGAGAGCGGCAGGGCGTCGAGCGCGCGGACCGGCTGCCCGTTCCAGAAGAGGCCGTCGATCCGGACGGGCCCGATGCGGTGGTCGCGGTCATAGCCGACCAGGCGCGCGGGCAGCATCCGGTCGGAAAAGACCTGGATGTTGCGGTAGGCGATGTCGCGGATCTTGCCCCGTTCCGGCCGCCCGCCGGAATATTCCGCGTGCTGTACGATGGCCAGCGAGATCAGCCACGGCCGGTAATCGCCGCGGGGGTCCGCGGGGTACGCCTCGCCATCGGCGGTCTGCGAGCGCGGGCGCTGGGCGTCGGCGTCGGCCTCGACCCGGATGTCCTCATACCGCACGTCGTGCACGTCGCCGTAGTCCGAGTTGAGGACGTCCATCGCCACCCCGTGGCAGCGGATGATGTCGCAGTCGCGGAACGTGATGCGCCGCAGCTCCGACGCGCAGGTCTCGGCGCCGATTTCCAGCACGTTGCCCCAGTCGCCCCAGAGGACGCAGCCCTCCACCCGGATGTCCTCGCAGAGCGGCGGGTAGCCCAGGTGCCCCTTGGCGCAGATCGAATCGTCGAACGTGCGCACGAAGCAGTTGCGCACGACGCACCGGCGGCAGTTGTGCAGGTCGATCCCGTCCGTGTTGTAGCGCCAGGAGCCGATGATCTTGACGGTGTCCACCCGGACGTCCTCGCAGCCCCAGGCGGCGATGTTGTAGACCAGCGAGTCGCGGATCGTCGGCCCGTCGATCTCCACGTTCCGGCAGCGCGTGAGCTTGATCGTGTGCTCGCGCCGGCTGTTCCGCGCGTCGCCCGCGGCCGACCGGCCGGCGTCGAACAGGATCTCCTCCGTGTTGCAGCTGCTGTCGAGCACGCCCCGGCCGAGGATGCGGATGTTTTCGGCGCGGTCGGCGTGCAGGCAGCCGTGGACCACGGCGCCTTCGTCGAGGTAGACGGTGTCCCCGCTGCGCAGCTGCAGGATGCCCGGGCGGTGCACGCCCGGCCCGAACACGCGCGTCCGGGGGTCCGCGGAGTCGACGGCGTAGTCCTTGACCGGGTCGGCGAACAGGTGCAGGGCCCCGTGGCAGCCGTCGAGCTCGACCGTGTACCCGCCGGGGCGCGGCAGGGTGAAGGCCAGCGTCCGCCCGTCCGCCTGCGGGACGATGCGCCGCGACAGGGGCTTGATGACGGCCTCGCGGAACGGGGCCGGGGCGGTGACGCGAAGGGCGGCGGGCTCGTCCATGGCAAAGCCGACAAACCAGGCCGGCTCGCTCTGCGAGAACGGCCGCTGGTGTCCGGGCCAGCGGCAGTTGAACGGCACCGCCGAGACGCGCGCCACGCGCACGGGCGCGGCCTGCCCGTTGACGGAGACGGCGAAAGCGCGGCTGACAGCCGCGCCCGGCGGCGCGGGGTAAAGTCGGATGGCCATGGCAGCTTGTCCTCCAGGATCCGCGCCGGCTGGTCCGGGGGCCGGCGACGGGCAGGGGAATCCTATCCCGGCGCGCCCGCCGTGTCCATACCCGGCGCGCCGATTTTCCGCTTGACAGCCGCCGCCCGCAGGGTATCGTAACGATCCATATCGATCTAAAACGATCATTTCGTGTTCAGGAGGCGGACCATGGCGCGGTTTCCCTTTGTCAACGTCCGGGCGTCGCTGGCCGATGTGGCCGGCGACGACGTCATCCAGGCCGTGTGCGCCGCCCGCGCCGCGCTGGCCGGGGGCCGGCCGGACCGTTGGCTGGCGGCGGCGCGGCGCCGCCTCGCCTGGTATCCGCCCGCGTTCCACCGCCGGCTTCTGGCGCTGCTGCCCAGCGTCGGGCGCCCGGTCTGCCCGGCCCTGCCGGCCTCGGCGCGCGGCGCCACGACGCGCGCCTTCGCGGCGGCCACCGCGCGCGGCGCGGCGCCGCTGGCCACGCTCGGACTTTACCGCGTGGGCGAGGACGGGCGCCTCTACCTGGCCTCCAAGAGCGAGCATTACCACGCGCCGCTGGGCCACGGGTTTCCCGGGTACCGGCTGATCGAGACCGCCCGCCGCCTGGGAATCCCCAACGCCACCCACAACAACACGCGCGGGCACCTGACGCGCCTTCTCGAAGAGCGGCTGATTGCCGCGGCGCGCGGGCTCGCCGAGACGGACGCGGCCGGCCTGGCGCGCGCGCTGGCGGAGCCGGGGCCGGGCTTGCCCAACCGGGTGCTGAACCTCGAAACCGGCAGCCTGGCGGTCGAGGCGGGCGTCAAGCTGATGCTGGCGCGCTTTTACCGCATGATGCCGGAGGATCCGCCGCCGCCCTATGCCGGCCGCACTCCCGTGCTGCTGGTGATGGCCGACGACAGCGGCGGGCTCATGGCCAACTACCACGGCACCACGATGCCCACCCAGATCCTGCGCGGGCTGTGGCCGGAGGCCGCGGCCGGCCTGGCGGCGGGCGGGCTGCTGCGGGTTCACGCCATCCGCGCCAACGCGGAGGCCGAGCTGGAGGAAGCCTTCGCCCGCTATGAGCGGCCGCCGTTCAAGGTAGCCGGGTTCCTGCACGAAATCGTGATGATGAACTACGGCGCGCGGCTGCTGACGCCCGCGTTCCTGCAGCGCGCGTACGCGCTGTGCGCCCGGCACGACGTGCCGACGCTGGCGGACGAAATCCAGTCCTGCCTCTGGGCGCCGGGCCTGTTCCTGTACCGCGAATACGGGCTGAGCCCGAACCTGGTGGCCGTGGGCAAGGGCTTTCCGGGCGGCGAGTACCCGGCCTCGCGCCTGCTGTTGAGCGCCGCGCTCGACCGGCTGTCCCAGTTCGGGGCGCTGGTGACCAATGGCCAGGAGGAGCTGGCCTCGCTGGCCTACCTGGTGACGATGCGCTGGGCGCAGGCCAACGAGGCGGTGGTCCGCCGCCTGGGCGACGCCTTCGAGGAGCGCGTGCGCGCGCTGGCAGCCCGCTTCCCGGCGCGCCTGGCCGGCGTCTCCGGCCGGCGGCACCTGCTGGGACTGGCGTTCCACACGCTGAAGGACGCCCGCGCGTTCGCGGCGCGGCTCAACGCCGACGGCCTCGATATCAGCGCCCAAACCTACAAAACAGACTGCCCGCCGGTGGCGCTGGTCAAGCTGCCACTCACGGCGTGCGAAACAATCCTCGCGTGGGTTGTGGCCCGGATGCAGGCGGCCTGCGAAGCGAAGTCATGAATGCCCGGCAGCAGCGCATTGTGGAGCGCCTGCGCCATGCGCGCGAGGTCAGCGTGCGGGACTTGGCCAAGGCGCTGCAGGCGGCGCCGGTGACGATCCGCCGGGATTTGGCCCGGCTGGCGCGGGCCGGGGCGCTGGTCCGCACGCATGGCGGCGCGATGCGCGCGCAGGTTGGCGTGGCGGCGTTTGCCTTCCGCGAGCGCGCCGAGCGGCGCGCCGCCCAGAAAGCGGCCATCGCTCGCGCCGTGGCCGGCGCGCTGCGGCCGGACATGACCCTGGCGCTCGACACGGGGACCACCACGCTGGCCGCGGCCCGCGCCCTGGCCGGCATCCCCCGCCTGCGTGTGCTGACCAATTCGCTGGCGATCGCCTCGGCGCTGCACGCCTGCGATTCCATGGACCTGGTGCTGCTGGGCGGGCAGGCGCGCCGGCACAGCCCCGACCTGGCCGGGCCGCTGACGGAGGATAATCTGCGCCAATTCCGCGTGGACGTCGCCATTCTCGGGGCGGATGCGCTTGACCGCGACGGGCTCTTCACGGACGATCCGGGCATTGCCCGCATCGCGCGCGCCATGATCGCCTGCGCGCGGGAAGTCTGGCTGGCGGCCGACAGCAGCAAGTTCGGCCGGCGCGCCTTCGTGAAGTATGCCGACTGGAGCGCGGTCGCGCGCGTTGTGACCGACTCCGGGCTGCCGCGCGCCTGGCGCGCGTGGCTCGGCCGGCGCGTCGGGAATGTGCTCGTGGCCCCCCTCGGCCGGGGGCCGGACTTGAGGGAGAATCGTATTCCGGAGGGGCCCCAATGACAAAGCCCTTGACGCTGGACATGACGGACGGGGACCGCG
>Ga0123332_1005490_pt1 | contig 10716 bp, 7 predicted proteins | sample BioC12SIPDNA_4_FD_89958 | JGI IMG/M metagenome (GOLD analysis project Ga0123332, IMG submission 89958) | Anaerobic biogas reactor microbial communites from Washington, USA - Biogas_R2_A C12 SIP DNA | ecosystem: Engineered > Bioreactor > Anaerobic > Unclassified | place: Washington, USA... | reverse complement strand
TATTTGGCATGGGCAGAAGAGGCCGCCTGTTATTATACTTGGGGCGTTCGTGCCAGAATCGGTTAGGCGTTAACAGATTGCGGGGCATTTCCGCGGAGCAGCCTTGTAGCGCGATTTGAAAAATCGCGCTACATCCATAGTGCCTCGTATTTCGAAAACGTCCAACATACCTGCTTTAGAATAAACCCGCCCATCGGCGGGCCAGAATGAGGAGAGCAACAACGATGCGCAAACGAGTGGTGATGGTTACGGGGAGCGCCGGCGAGATCGGCCAGGCCCTGATCGAGACGTTCGCTGCCTGCGGCGATACGAACCTGCTGACGCTGGACCTGCGGCCCCTGCCGCCGGAGCTGGAAGGCAAGTCGATCCACATCGTCGGCGACATTCTTGACGATTCGCTGCTCGGCCGGCTCGTCACCGAATACGAAGTCGACACCATCTACCACCTGGCGGCGCTGCTCTCCACGCGCGCCGAGTTCACGCCGGAGCTGGCCCACCGGGTCAACGTCGAGGGCACGCTGCGCCTGCTCCGGCTGGCAGCCGAGCAATCCGAATGGCAGGGCCAGCCGGTGCGCTTCATCTTCCCCAGCAGCATTGCGGCCTATGGCCTGCCCGACCTGGAGACGAAGGCGCGGGACAGCCGCGTGCGCGAGTGGGACTGGAACACGCCGACGACGATGTATGGCTGCAACAAGCTCTACGGCGAGATGCTCGGCTCCTACTACAGCACGAATTACCGGCAGCTCGCCGCCGACCGGCCGGTTATGCTCGACTTCCGCGCGCTGCGCTTTCCCGGCCTGATCAGCGCCTTTACGGTGCCCAGCGGCGGCACGAGCGACTACGGTCCGGAGATGATCCACGCGGCGGCGCAGGGCAAGCCTTATGCCTGCTTTGTCCGCGAGGACTCGCGCATCCCGTTCATGGCTATGCCGGACGCGGTCAAGGCGCTGCTGGATCTCGCCGCCGCCCCCAAAGCGGCGCTGTCGCGGGAGGTCTATAACGTGACCAGCTTCAGCCTCAGCGCGGGGGAGATCCGCGATCTGGTGCTCGAAGCGTTCCCCGAGGCGCAAATCACCTTCGAGCCTGACCTGCGCCGGCAGGGCATCATCGATAGCTGGCCTGCCGACCTCAACGACAACCCCGCCCGGCGCGACTGGGGCTGGTCGCCGGAGTACGACGCGTCGCGGACGTTCCACGATTACCTGATCCCCAATATCCGCGAGCGTTACCGGTAGAGTGGAGCGCGCCTGCCATTCTGGCAGGCGCGCTCCGTTTAGCCCGTGCCCTGGCCCGCGATGGTTAAGGTGAAGCTGCCGCCCGTCCGGCCGCCGAAGTCGCGGACGCGGATGAAGTAGAGCGTGCCTGCCTCGATTTCCGGCGGCGCGCTGTAGGTAAGCGTTTCCGCGCCGCCGGCAAAGTAGTCGTCGGCGCCCGCCAGCACGTTGCCGTCCAGGTCGCTTAGCTCCAGTACCAGGTCCGTCTCCGCATCGGGCGCGGAAGTGATGACGACGGTCTCATTCGGGTTAAGCCCGAGCATGAAGGCGATATTGGCCTGCTCGTCAAAGAGACCGGTCACCTCGTCGCCAACAGCCAGCTCAAAGATAACGCTGCCCGAGCCGCCGAGCGTGATCGTGTACTCGCCGGTCTGGCCCTCAAAGCCGCGCACGACGAGGGAGTAGTTGCCTTCCGCCGGCGCCGAAAAGCGGACCTGCTCGATGTCGAAGCTCAGGTCGATGATCTCCAGCAGCGAGCCGTCGTCGTCGTTCCACATCTCCACGACGACGTCCAGACCCTCGGCGGGCACGACCTGGGCGTTGATGCCTGCTCCGGCGGGCGCGTAGAACGGGAAGGTGTGGCCGGTCAGCTCGTCGGGGCCCAGCACGTCGGAGACCACCAGGCCGATGCTCTCCTGGATGACCGGCTCCGGCGTGGCCGGCTCGCCGTCGCTCTGCACGACGGTCAGCGAGTAGGCGCCGGTCGAGCCGGCAAAGCCGCGCAGCACGACCACGTAATCGCCATCCTCGGGCAGCTCCAGCCCCTCGACAACCTCGGTCCCGAACGCCTCGTCCACGACGCCGCCGGGCAGGATCGAGCGGCCGTCGCCACGGCGCACGTCGAGGGTCACATCCAGCGCTTCGTCGGCGGGCGTCACCTCCACGTCGATCACGTCGCCGGCAGTTCCGGCGAATCGCCACGCGGAGCCGCGCGTGCCGGTGACCTCGCCGCTCACAGTGTCGCCGTAGGCAAGCTCCCCTTCGAGCAGCGGCTCGGCCGGTTCGTGCAGCGCGACCGAGCCGAGGATCGCGTCCACCACGTCCCGGTAGAGGGCCGCGTCGCCCTGGGCGATCTCCGCCGACATGAAGGCGGCCCGATCCCGCTGCCGCACCACGGTCAGGATCGCCAGCACCCTGGAGCCGTCTGCCTGCGGCACGTCGATCGTCGCCGTCGCCGCTTCCTGCCCCTGAACGGTCGTCGCTTCCGGCCCGCTGGTCACCTCGCCGTTTTCGTACAGCCCGCCGATCAGGTCGCGCAGCACCTCAACCAGAGGGCCGTCGCCCAACTGGCTGGCGTCCTCCACAAGGAAGAGGACGAACGCGCCGGCCGCCAGGGGGTCGTCGCCCAGCGCGTCCGCGTCTGAGGCGACGAGGGGGATATCTTCGGCCTCGTCCAGCAGCCAGCCCGCCGGGTAGCGAAAGCTGAGCCCCAGCGCCTCATTCTTGTAGTCCTGGAAGGCGATCTGCGTGGCTGCCGGCGCGGTCGTCGCCGCGGGTGGGGCGGTCGCCGTGGGAAAGGAGGTAGGCGTCGCCGGCAGCGACAGCCCTTCCGAGACGAGGCGGCAGGCCAGGGCCGGCCCGGCGAGCAGCAGGGCCAGCCCCAGCAGCCAGAATGCGCGCCGCCAGCCGGGCCGGCGCCCTACAGTGTTTCCAGGTAGCGGTCGATCTCCCATTCAGTGACCTGCATGCGGTAGTCGTCCCACTCCGCTTTCTTGGCTTCGACGAAGAGGCGGGCCGTGTGCTCGCCGAGCGCGTCGAGCAGCACCTGGTCGGCCTCCAGCTCCTCAATCGCCTCGGCGAGCGAGCCGGGGAGGGTGGCGATGTTGTATTCCTGCAGCCGCGACCGGTCGAAGTGGTAGACGTCTTCCTCCACCGGCTCGGGCGGCGTCATCTGCTTTTCGATGCCGTCGAGGCCGGCGCTGAGCATGACGGCAAAGGCCAGGTACGGGTTGCAGCTTGTGTCGGGGAAGCGCAGCTCGGCGCGGGTAGACTGCTCGCGCCCCGGCGAATACTGCGGGATGCGGATAAGCGCCGCCCGGTTGATGCGCGCCCAGCAGATGTAGACCGGCGCTTCGTAGCCGGGAACGAGCCGCTTGTAGCTGTTGACGGTCGGGGCGACGACGGCGCTCAGCGCCCTCGCGTGGTGGAGCTGTCCGGCGATGAAGCCATAGGCCACGTCCGATAGCTTGTACGGGTCATCTGCGTTGAAGAAGGCGTTGGTCTCGTCGCGGAAAAGGCTCTGGTGGGTGTGCATGCCGCTGCCGTTGTGCCCGTAGAACGGCTTGGGCATGAAGCTGGCGTACAGGTCGTGCTGCGCGGCGATGGCCTTGACTGCCTGCTTAAAGGTGATGGCGTTGTCGGCCGCCGTCAGGGCGTCGGCATAGCGGAAGTCAATCTCGTGCTGGCCCTGCGCGACCTCGTGGTGCTCCATCTCCACCTCGATGCCCATCGCCGACAGGGCGACGACGATGTCATCGCGCACGGCCGCCGCCAGGTCGCGGGGCGAGAAGTCGAAGTAACCGGCGACGTCATGCGGCACCGGGCGCAGCTCGTCGTTGCGCTTCTGCAGCAGGAAAAACTCCAGCTCAGGCCCGCAGTTGTAGGAAAAGCCCAGTTCCGCGGCGCGCTCGACGGCCCGGAGCAGGATATAGCGCGGATCGCCGGGGAAAGGATCGCCGTTCGGCTGCATGACGTCGCAGATCAGCCGAGCGGTGCGCCGCTCCGGCGCCTTCCAGGGAAGCACCTGGTAGGTCGCCGGGTCCGGCTGCAGAACCATGTCGCTTTCCTGAATGCGGGCAAAACCCTGGATAGAGGAGCCGTCGAACCAGCTGCCCTTCTCCAGCACTTCGGGCAGGCGGTGGGCAGGCAGACCCACGCTCTTTACCGTGCCGTGAATGTCGGTGAACTGCAGGTTAATGAAGCGGACCTCGTCCTCACGCGCCTTCTCGATCACCTCTTGTTGCTCAGGACTGAGCGCCATAATGCATGTCTCCTGTTATAGATGACCCCTTGCAGCAGCGGGCCGGGAGCGCCCATCGCCGCGTCAACCGTTGCATTATAATCGTAAGGGCCCCGTCACCACAATGGAAAAACGCCGCCGTTGTGCTACTATGGGCCTGTGATTCCTGACCGCCTGCACCTCACACGCTTTGCGTGGCTCTCTATCGGCACGGCCCTGCTAACGATGGGCCTGAAGGCGACCGCATATCTGCTGACCGGCTCTGTGGGCCTTCTGTCGGACGCGATGGAATCGGGCATCAACCTCGTCGCGGCTTTCGCGGCGCTGATCGCGCTCAGCGTCGCCGCCCAGCCGCCCGACGCCGAGCACGCCTACGGCCACAGCAAGGCCGAATATTTCTCCAGCGCCCTGGAAGGCGGCCTGATTCTCCTTGCGGCGGTGACCATCGTCGCGACCGGCGTGGAACGCCTGCTGCACCCCAGGGAGCTGCAGCAGCTCGACCTGGGGATCGGCGTCGCCGTGCTCGCCAGCCTGTTCAACCTGGCCACGGCGGTCGTTCTGCGGCGCGCCGGCCGAGCCTACGAGTCGGCCACGCTGGAGGCCGACGCCCAGCACCTGCTCAGCGATGTGTGGACCACGGCCGGCGTCGTCGTCGGCGTGGGCGCCACCTGGCTGACCGGCTGGCAGCCACTCGACCCTATCGTCGCCATCATCGTCGGCGTCAACATCGGCTGGACCAGCGTCGGCCTGGTGCGTTCGGCCATGGCCGGTCTGATGGATACGGCGCTCCCACCGGAGGAGCAGGCGATTATCTACGAGGTGCTGGAGAAGTATAGCGGGGGCGGCGTGCAGTTTCACGCCGTGCGCACGCGGCGTGCCGGGGCGCAGCGCTTCGTCTCGTTCCACGTTCTGGTGCCGGGCGCCCTGACGGTGCAGCAGGGGCACGATCTGCTGGAGGAGATCGAGCAGCAGATTCGCGCCAGCCTGCCGCGCACTTCCGTCTTCACCCATATAGAGCCGCTGGAAGACCCCTCGTCGTGGAACGATCCACTGATTCGAGAAGAAGCAGGTCGCAATTAGCCGTTAGCTCTTAGCTGTTAGCTGCAGCCAACGGCTAAGAGCTAACGGCTCACCAGGAAGCGATATGCCACAAATCAGCCAGACCGGCTACGCTCCCGTCAATGGGCTGCAAATGTACTATTGGCGGACGACGTTGCCGCCGCTCTGCAGCACCTGGGCATCGACGAGGCCGACGTGCTCGGCTACAGCATGGGCTCTGACGTGGCGCTGCATTTCGTCGTCAACCACCCGGAAATGGTGCGCAAGCTCATCCTTATGTCGGGTTCCTACAGGATGGACGGCATTCACCCCGGCCTCATGGAAGGACTGGGGGAAATGACGCCCGACATGATGGTCGGCTCGCCGTTCTACGAGGAATACATGCGGATCGCCCCGCGCCCGGAAGATTTCGAGCGGCTGTTTGCCAAGAAGACGCAGATGGATCGCGAGCACGAGGACTGGCCCGCCGCCGCCATCCAGTCCATCGAGGCGCCCACGCTGCTGATCATTGGCGATTCGGACCTGACGACGCCGGAGCACGCCGTGGAGATGTTCCGGCTGCTTGGCGGCGGCGTCTTCGGCGATACCCCTGCCGGGCTGCCCGACTCCCAGCTTGCCATCATCCCCGGCGCCTCACACGTGGGCGTCGCCGGGAAAACAGACGCGCTGCTGGCGATCATTCCGCCGTTCCTCGACGCGCCGATGCCGGCGTCCGGCTAACCCGTTTTTGACAATGGCCGGCGGCGCTACGGCCTCAACTGCGGCAGAATGCCCCCGCTGAAGGCCAGCCCCGCCAGCCCGCCGACGACGGTGGTAATCAGCCCGCCCCAGCCGGCGAGGGAGCTGAGCGGGCCGGCGCCCGGCAGCCCCAGCGCGTAGTAGTTGTAGAGCAGGAGCGCCCCGGCAAGGCCCGAGCCGACGAGACGCACGCGCCGGGAGACGCTATAGTCGCGCGTGGCGAACCAGCCGGCGACGGCCGTCAGCACGAGGCCGCTCACCAGCCCGAGCAGGCTCTGCAGGTCGCGCACCGTAATCTCGACGCGCGGCTCTGGCGGCGGCGCGGCGCGCGTGGGTAATGCCGGCGGCGTCGCCGTCATCGTCGCCGTGGGCGAGGGGGTCGCCGATGGGGTAGGGGTAGGGGTGGGGGTGGAAGTGGGCGCGGGGGTCGGCGTGATCATGACCAGACGCACCCGCTCGCCGATGATCATCTCCAGCTGCTGCGAGTTGCGCGCCTGATCGCTCTGGGCTGTGATGCGGAACTGGCCGGTGCGGTCTTCGAGGAAGTAATCCAGCTCGGCCACGCCGTCGCGCGTGGGGCTCTCGCCCAGCAGGACCACCAGCCCCTCGGTCCGGTCCTCCTGGAAGAACTGCACCACCGTGCCGTCGGGCACCGGACGCCCGTTGTGGTCCACGATGACGCCGGTGCGCAGCTTTACGTTGTCGGCCACCTGCAGCTCCAGCGGGGAGGCGATGTCGGGCGACTCCACGATGCCGTCACGCACGATGAACAGCTCGATAACCTGATCGGGATCGGGTCGCGTCACCTGGAAGAGGACGTAGCCAATGTCGCGCACGTCTACCGGCGACGCGCCGCGCAGGGGGATCTCCTGGAACAGCGCGCGGGCCGCCGTATCGACGAAGGCCGGCGCCTTGCTGTAGAGGGCGAAGTAGGCGGTCAGCTTGCTGATTTCGGTCGTGTCCAGGAAATAGGGGGCGTTGAAGGCAAAGACGATCACCCGGCTGTTGCGGATCATATCCTGCCGCTGAGCCAGAAGCTGCTTCAGGGCCAGCGATGGGGGATTGCCCTCGCTCACGTCGAGCATGGCGAAAATGACCCACTCGGCTTCCTGCAGCGCCGACTGCACGGCAAAGGCGGGCGACGCCGGCGGTGTTGGCTCCGGCTCCTCGGTCCCCGGCTGCGCTGTGGGTGCGGCAATCGGCGCGGGGCCGGCCTCGATGAACTGCGCGAGGTCGGCAAACGAGAAGCTCAGGATCTGCGCGTCCTGGATCTGGTTGCTGCTATCCGGGCCGTAGAGGGCCAGCAGGCGCTCTTCGAGGCTCTCCTGCGCCAGATAGGCAGCGCGAGGGCAGTCGCTGCATTGCCGCGTCAGCCGTTCGTCGGTAAAGATGACAATGTTGTCGCTGGAGACCGGCGGGCCCGGCATGCGCTCCACCAGCTCGGCCTGGCTGGGGGCGATCAGGGTGATCGCTTCCTGCGCCACGCGCATCACCGTGCCGCTCCCACCGCGGCCCAGCTCGACGTCGGTATCGACGAGCACGTTGGCGGGGCTGAAATCGCCTCCGTAAAGCCGCAGCTTGAGCTGCAGGATGCGCAGCACGGCTTCGTCTACCCGCTGGCTGAACGCCGGGTCTGTCTCGTAGCGTGTCTGGAACGAGACGATGGCGTCGGCCATGTTGGCGTACTGGGCGTTGAAGTTATCAGGATCGCTGGCGAAGTCGGCCAGATAAAGCAGGTCGTTCCCGGCGAGCAGCGCGTCCTTCACCACGCGGCGGTGGGGAAAGGTCTGTCCCGTGTCGTCGTAGAAGCGCTGGACCGCCCGCACGCCCAGGGAGTCGGAGACGATCAGCCCGCCGTTCTGCCGCCAGGCGCTGAACTCCGGCTCGGCCAGCAGGGAGTGCAGGGCGACCGGGTCGAAGCTGACCGGCGCCGTGGTCGCCCGGATGTTGCCCTGGAAGCCCTGATAGCGGATGTGCGTGGTCAGCAACCCGTCGGCGGTGGAGTCGGCGTCTGTGGCCTGCCCGGTGACGGCGACGAATGGGGCCAGCTCAACCTGCTTGAGCTGGGCCAGTGACTTGCGCACCGTGGAGACCTCTTCGCCGAGCGGTCGGTCGCTGCTGCCCTGGCCCGGAAAATGTTTGGCGATAACGGCCACCGAGCCCTGGCTGCCGCGATGCACGCCGGCCGTGTAGGCCCGGCCCATCAGCCCCACCCAGTACGGGTCGCCGCCGAAGGTGCGCACGCCCAGGTCGCTGGCGCTCGCCGGCATCGGGTCTTCCAGCACGTCGAGCGACGGCCCGAGGAGCATGTTCACGCCGATAGCCGCCAGCTCGCGCCCGGCAATCTCGCCCACGTCGCCCGCCAGCTCTGGCTGCCACGTCGCGCCGATAGCCATCTGGCTGGGGAGCTGGGTCATCCCGGCCCAGATGTCGCTATAGGGCGGCCCGTCGCCCTCCTGCGAGATGGCGATGAACAGGGGCAGGCGGACGGGCTCGCCGCTGCCCGGCGTGGTCGCCACCGGGGTAATCGTCGGCGTCAGCGGGATGGTCGCCGTCACCTCGCTGGAAAAGGCGTCGTCGCCCTCCAGGGCGAGCTGCTGCAGCCGGTTCGTCAGCGTAGCCACGGCGTCGGGCAGCTCCTGGCCGGAAGCCGTCACGTTGTCGTTTTCTGCGGCGAGGACCACGCCGCCCACGTGGTAATTGAGGATCAGGTCGGTAATCGCCGCCTCGGCGTCGGGATCGTCGCCCTCGAACGTGACGAGGAAAAGCTGCCCGACGCGCTCGGCGACGCTCATCTGCTGCAGGAGGGCTGCTGCTGCCGCGGCTGTTTCGTCCTGGGCTGCCACAGGCGGCGCTGCGGGCGCCAGCATGCCGGCAAGCACCAGGAAAGCCAGGGTAAGCCGCCAGACGAATCTCATCTCATTCCTCCAGGCCGGTCGGCCGGCCTGGTCCCAGTATACTTTATTGTGGCGCAAAAGTCCCACTTCTTCGTATAGAATGTCACAAAGCGTGAGCCACGGCTTAAGCGCGGGTGAAGCCCGCCTCCGGATATTCCGGGGGCATTGCCGCCGCCAGGGGTGGTTGCTACAATGACCCGGCTCTATAAGACGTTAATATACCCACCCCCGTCTGTAGCGCCTGTTGCCCTATGTCTGAAAAGATGCGCGATATCTCCGTCGTTTTATTGGTCCTCCTCGTCGCCGTCGCCGGCTTTGCCGCCGGTTTCCTGACCCATAACTTCGTCTCGGGGAAGGAAGCGGCGGGCAGCAACGCCGACCGTTTCGCCCTCCTGGACGAGGCCTGGAGCTACGTCGAGGCCAGCTACCTGGGCGACCGGCCGGCCGACCGGCGGCTCGCCTATGGCGCCATCCGCGGCGCGCTGGCCGAGCTGGGCGACCCGTATACGGTGTTCGTGGAACCGGCTGCCCGCCAGGAAGAACGCGACTCCCTGCGCGGCAACTTTGGCGGCATTGGCGCCAACATTTCTCGTGACGAGGCCGGGCAGGCAGTGCTGGACCCGATTCCGGGCAACCCGGCGGAAGCTGCCGGCATTCTGCCGGGAGACGTGCTGCTTGCCGTCGATGGGCAGATTATCGGCCCGGAGATGACCGTGACCGAAATCGCCGACCTGGTGCGCGGCGAAAAGGGCACCCGCGTGACGCTGACAGTGCGCCATTCGGGCAGCGCCGAGCCTGTGGACATTACCGTCGTGCGCGGCGATATTCTCATCCCGTCGGTCAGCTATCGCATCCTGGACGAGCATCCCGACATCGGCTACATCCAGCTCACCCGCTTCAGCGGCGAGAGCAGCAACGAGATCCACACGGCCCTCGTCGAGCTGCAGTCCGGCGGCGCGCAACAGCTTATCCTCGACCTGCGGCACAACGGGGGCGGCCTGCTCGACGCTGCCGTGGACGTGGCCGACCATTTCCTGCAGGGCGGGCCGGTTATGATCCAGCAGAGCCGCGACCGCGCCGAGCAGACGTATGAAGCCGACGCCGAAGCGGTAGCCGGCACGATGCCGCTGGCCGTGCTGGTCGACGGCGGCACCGCCAGCAGCGCCGAGATAGTTGCCGGCGCGCTGCAGGACCGCGAGCGGGCCATCCTCGTCGGCAGCCAGACCTTCGGCAAAGGCTCGGTGCAGCTCGTCTACGACCTCAGCGACGGCTCCTCGGTGCACGTGACCTCGTCGCGCTGGTATACGCCCGACTACCACCAGATTGACGAGCAGGGGCTGACGCCGGACGTGCCGGTGGAGGTCACCCAGGAAGCGATCGACCGCGGGCAGGACGTCGTCCTGGAAGCGGCTGTCGAATACCTTAATAACGGGAACAGCTCATGAACAACGGTATCAAAATCCTCATCGGCCTGATCGCCGCCATCTTTATCCTCGCTATCTGTATGGTCGTCGTCGCCGCCAGTTTTTTTGTGGTCCGGCAGGTGACGCGCAGCGAAGCGCCCCCGGTTGTCGAGGAGCGCGCCGAGCAGGTCGAGGAAGCCACGCCGCTTCAGGAGGCGACTGTGCCTCTGGAGATGCCGGTTGAGCCCGCACCGACGGCGGTCCCCGAACCGGCCGAAGGGCCGGCCGAAGCACAGACGCAGCCGACCACGGAGGCGCCCGCGCCGGCCGCGCAGGGGACCCGGCCCGGCGCCAATGGCGAGTTTACTGAGGAAGACCTGGCGCTG
>Ga0123332_1005488_pt1 | contig 10718 bp, 16 predicted proteins | sample BioC12SIPDNA_4_FD_89958 | JGI IMG/M metagenome (GOLD analysis project Ga0123332, IMG submission 89958) | Anaerobic biogas reactor microbial communites from Washington, USA - Biogas_R2_A C12 SIP DNA | ecosystem: Engineered > Bioreactor > Anaerobic > Unclassified | place: Washington, USA... | reverse complement strand
TGCTGGCCGAGTTCCCCGAGCAGAGCATGTCGTCGCTGTTCTCCCCTTCGCTGGTGGCCGACGCCGTGGACGAGCCGCCGACTCCTTCCCTGTATTCGATCCTGCGACTGGGTGTCGACGTCGCGCGCTTCGGCTCAGACAAGACGGTGGTGGCCTCGTACTCCGGGGTGACCGCGCAGATCGAGGAGAGCTGGTCGGGAACCGACACCGTGTCCTCGGCACACAAGGTGCTCCAGATCGCGGAGCGCTTGAAGGACGAGCGCAAGGCGCCCTGGGTGGAGATCCGCGTGGACGCCGTCGGTCTGGGTGCTGGTGTCGTCGACACCCTCAACGCCCGCGCGACGCTTCTGCCGGAGCCCTGGTTCACGGTCTACGAGATGCATGGTTCAGCCACTCCTCCGGCCGACGTCGGCGGTTCGGTCTACGGCTTCTACAACGCCCGCGCGTACTGGTTCGAGCAGCTTCGCCAGAAGATGCGCAACGGCTCGGTGAAGCTGGTGGACGAAGGTGATTTGATCTCCGACGACCTGAAGATGGTCTTCTACTCGATCAAGAACGGCCGTCTGCTCATCGCCTCCAAGGAGGACATGCGCAAGGAGTACGGCAAGTCCCCCGACTTCGCCGACGCCATCGTCTACGCGGTCGCCCCAGTGGCTGAAGGTCTCAGGCAGGGTGACGTGCTCAGCGAGAGCGCGGAGACCCTGGCTGATTCCCTCGTCGAGGAAGACGAGTACATCAGGGAGGAGTCGATCGCGCCCTACTGACGGAATTCTCACAGTGAGCTGTAGTTCTGTGCGTCACGTATGCGTGAAACTCAAGGAGGTCACGGTGTACGACCATGCGGAGGCAGCACGCCGGAGGATCCTCGCGCGGGCGGCAGGCGGCGGAACCCTGGGGAGGAAGTATGCAGAGCTGGCGAACATCCTGATGGCGGGCCCGGATTCATCGCTTAGGACAAGCGCACTCAAGAAGCTGGCCGACTCCTGCGACAATGCCATCGCCCTGGCGGAAAGGGTGCGCCAATCCGGGGGCAACTCCTCGCACAACCCCGGGTCGCCAGGTCAAACGAACGGTTAAGGTGATCGCATGTCGATGCAGAAGCCCCTCGAAGAGATGACGCTCACGGAAATGCACACTCTCGTGAGCAATCTCGAAGCTCGGAACGAAGAGCTGATGGGTGTCGTCTCGGATGAAATGCGGGAAGCTGGCGAGTTCGGCCGCGCCCAGCTCGCCCTGGAGGACATCGGCTGGCGCCCGCTGATGGGGCTCTCCGACAGCGCCAACTCCTTCACTCTCGACGCCCTGCATCACGCCAGCGAGCTGTGCCGTGGCGTCGCCACCGTGAACCCGCTCGTCGGCAGGGGCCTGCGCGTACGCACCGGCTACGTATGGGGTTCCGGCGTCTCCGTGGTGCCGAAGGAGTTCATCCAGGGCCCGGGACGTCCGAGGACGGTGAACCTGGAGCCGGAACTTCCCGACGGAATCAACGAGGTTCTGACAGGCACGCTGGCCCAGCTCGAACTGGAACGCACCTCGGGCACCGACGGCAACCTCTTCTTCCTCGTGGACCGGAGGACCAAGGAGGTACTGCGGGTTCCCTTCGAGGAGATCACCGAAGGCGTGAGCCAGAAGGGGAACCGGGAACGCCTGCTCTACATCCGGCGCACCTGGAACGACTGGGATCTGGAGCTGGACTTCGAGGCCAACATCGAGCTGAACCCGATCACCGCTCCGAAAGCTGCGGCGCGCGGGCGCACCTGGATGCGGTCGGACCGGGAAGGTGCCTCCGGCGGTTCCACCCGGGCGGGGTTCTCGTTCCGCGACGTCTGGTACCCGACCCCTGCCGGAGTCCGGGCGCTGGGAAGGAGTCGTGGCGCGGCGCAGATCGCCGGAGACCAGGTGGACCACACGAAGGTGATGGTCCATGTCCCCTTCAACCGGCTGACCGGGTGGCGCTGGGGCATCCCCGACGTGCTGCCCGCCGTCTGGTGGACCAAGGCGTACAAGGAGTACCTGGAGAATTGCTCGACCCTCACCAAGGCGTACGCCCGTTTCGCCTGGAAGGTCACATCGGACCGCTCACGTTCCGTGCGACGCACTGCCGCCGCCATGGCGCAGGCTCCGCGCACCGACCCGGCCACGGGGCAGCCCCTGAACGTCGGCGCTTCCGCCGTGCTGGGCGCCGGTCAGGATCTGTCGGCCGTCGGCGGCAACACGAAGGTCGACTTCGACGCTGGCCGCCCTCTCGCGGCGATGATCGCGGCGGCGCTCGACGTACCTCTTCCGGCACTTCTGGAGGACCCGTCGATCGCGAACAACGCGGCGGCCACGTCCCTGGACACCTCCACGGTCCTCGTCATGCAGGCGAGGCAGAAGGTCATGGACGAGATGTTCCGGGAGATCTTCAAGACGCTGGGCCTGAAGGTGCGCCTGCGATGGCCCGAGATCTCCGAGGAACCGGTACACCGACGCCTCCAGGCGCTCGACATGGCGATCCGGCTCGGCCTGTTCTCCGCCGACGAGGCGAGGGCGATGGTGGTCGACGCATGGGGCGACAAGTGGCAGGACTTCGACCGCGAAGCGCCCGACGTCGAAGACCTTCCCTATGTGACGGGAGGAAATGGCCAAGGAGAGCAGCCGAGCGCACCGGCTTCTAACTCCTCGGAAACCTCCGGTAATTCCGGGGAAAATGGCACGACAGGAACCGGTGGTCCTGGGGCCCCCGCACCTTTGAAGGCGGGAAACTCGCGCTCAACCATGGCGCCGAAGCAGCCGGAACCCATGTCCTACGGCGACCACGAACTGCGCGACGAATCAACTTCATAGCACCTCACCGGGACTTTTGACCCCGGATGCTATTACGCTGTGCTCATCGTTGATCAGTGAGGGGGCTCATGTCCAAGGAAACGCTGCGGGAATCCGCAGTCCTCTCCGCAGACCAGCAGTCCTCCGAGAAGGGCATCTGGCGGGCCCTCCTCATCGCTGCCGACGTTCAGGGGTCCAGCGGGTACTATCCCGCTGATGTGCTCAAGCGGGACGGCGCTCGCGCTTTTCCCGCCGGAACACACATCTACTTCGACCACCCTTCGGGGACCGAGGAGATGGACCTTCCGGAGCGCAGCGTCCTCAAAATCGCCGGATACCTTCTCGACGACGCGACCTTCGAAGAGACATCTGAGGGACGCGGGCTCTTCTCCCGGATCCAGTTCACGGAGAAGGCCAAGCCGATCGCGAAGGAACTGCACAGCGTGATCGGACTTTCGATCCGCGCCGCAGGCCAGATCGAAGAGACCGCTTCGGGGCAGCGTATTGTGCGCAGCATCGAACAGGGCCTCTCTGTTGACCTCGTCACCCGCGCTGGAGCGGGAGGAAGGCTCGTCACCATGACCGAGTCGGCCACGCCGGAGTCCCCTCCGGCCGAGCAGACCGCGAGCACCGCCGCCCCGGCCGCGAGTGCAGCCGCGATTCCGTCCACCACCGGCACGGGCGCCCTCCTCAGCGAGGTGGCCGCCCTCAAGGACACCCTCTCCGACCGCGTCGAGCAGCTTTCCGTCGACGTGGCCCGCATGGCGCAGCAGCTCCAGGAGTCGCGCCGCGAAGCGGAGAAGCAGACGCGCGAGAACGTGAAGCTCCAGGAAGCGATCACCTTCCTGCGCGACCGCGCCGAGACCGCCGACAAGGCGCTCAAGGAGAGCAAGACGACCGGTGACGTCCTCACCGAACTTCTGGAGGCGAAGCTGCCGCTTCCCTCCATGATCCGCATCGCGCAGTCCTACCGTCCGGACCAGGACCTGCACGAGGCGATCACCCACGAGCGCGAGTACCTGAAGCAGCTCAGGCGGGAGACCGAGCGCGGCGCGCTCGCTGAGAACCGTGACACCTCCGGCCTCGGCCTGACGGAGTCCTCGGTCCTCTCCTCCACGTCGGCCGACAGCGATCTCGCCGAGATCCGCAGCCTGCTGGGCGGAGGTTCCTACTGATGGCCACCAACGAGATCTTCAAGTACGCGGACTGGATCTCCCTTCCGCTGCCGCTCCGGGGGAGCGACCCGGCGGTCAACGACGACCCGACGCTGGCCGGTGACCCGGTCAAGATCGGCTCCATCGTCGGCTTCGCGCAGGAGGTCGGCGGCAAGCCGGTCTCCTACACGGTCGGCTCGACCACGGTCACGCAGACCAGCAACCGCGCCAACTCTCTGGAGCCCGGCTGGGCCTCGGTCGCCCTCACGGGCGCCTTCGCCTTCCCGGTCACCGGCTGGGACGCAGAGACCATGGGCTCCGGCACGCCGGTCGGCATCAACGTCGCCGTCGGCACGACCCGCGCAACGCTGGTCGCCAACTCCATGGGCGACGGGTGGTTCGGCGTGATCGTCGGCCAGACCACCGCAGGCGTCCCCATCGTCCGAATCGTCCAGCCTGTGCCGGGCGATGCCAACACCGTGGCCGACAAGACGGCCACCGGTTCCTGAAGGGAGGAATCTGAGACATGAGCGCGATCACCCTCCTCGACGGAATCAAGGCGACCACGAACTCCGAGTTCGAGCGCATCGCCGAGGCCCACAGCAAGCGTCGCGTCGCGATCCGCGAGAACGCCGACTCCCTTCTGCTGAAGATGAACAAGGCCGTCGAGTTCCTGCGCCTCAAGCGCGAGGCGGAGTTCGGCTCGCCGGTCGCGATGGGCCGACTGCGCGAGGCCGTCTCCAGCGGCGACTTCCCGCTGCTGTTCCAGTCGATCTCGCAGGCGTCCATGCTCGGCCAGTACGCCGAGCTGCCGCAGCAGTGGCCGACGTTCTCGGTGCGCACCACCGTTCCGGACTTCCGTCCGGCCCGCATGGTCCGCTGGGACACGGTCGGCGGTCAGTCGCAGACGACCGACTACAACGGCGGAGCCGAGCGTCACGTCCGGGCCCTGCCCCGCATCCCGGAGCTGACCGAGTACCCGACGTTCAACCTGACCACGGAAGGGATGGACTACTTCGTCAACAAGTACGGAGCCAGGTTCCCCTTCTCGTGGGAAGCGTTCATGAACGACGAGCTGCGGGTCCTCCAGCAGCTCCCCACGGAGATGGCACGCTGGGCGCGTGACACCGAGGACGTGCTGACGACCGGCGTTCTGGCCACCTCGACCGGCCCGAACCCCGACTTCTTCAACACGACCGAGGATTTCGGCGGCCAGGCCCCTGCGGGCAACTACGTCCCCGGCAACCCGCCGCTGACGCTGGACGCCCTGGAGCACGCGATCAACTACATCGGGATGCGGCAGGTCAACGGCCGCCAGGTCCGGGTGCAGAACTTCGTGCTCCTGGTGCCGCCCGCCCTCGCGCTCACGGCGCAGGAGATCGCCCAGAGCACCACGTACCTGCGGGTGCGCTCGCTGCCCGACGGCACGGAGATGCGCCAGAACGTCTCCTCGCCGGTCGCGGGTCGCTTCACGGTCGTGGAGTCCCCGTGGCTGCCGCTCATCGACACCTCGGCGAACGCCGCGACGACCTGGTACCTGGTTCCGGCCGGTGGCCAGACGGAGCGTGGCCCGGCCATCGTGACCGCGTTCCTGCGCGGGCACGAGACCCCCGAGGTCCGCGTGATGGGCGACACGGGCCGTGCGCTCGGCGGTGGCGAGATCAACGCCTTCGAGGGCTCATTCTCCCACGACGACATCCAGTACCGCGTTCGCTCGATCATCGGCGCCGCCGGTATCGACGCGTCGGCGGTCGCGGTGTCGAACGGCACGGGCCAGGAGGCGGCGCTGTCCATGGCCTCCATCGGCGGCGGCTCGGTGGCGGGACCCTCGGGTTCCTGAACCGGTGAAGCCGGGCGGCGGGTGACCCGGGATTGATCCCGACCGCCCCCTGCCCGGTCTCCGTTCCTGCCGGGCAGCGAGAGGGTCCCCCGATGTGCGACCGGGGGGCTCTCTTCGCGTTGTGCAGCCCGGCACGCTGGCGCAATGCCCAGTAGGTCGGGTATCTTAGAGACGTGGCGAGGACTCATCCTCCCCGCCCAAGAAGGAACCGTCCTTGTGCGAGTCCCCGGACTCCGTCACGGCCACGTTTCTTCTCCTTTCCGAAGAGCCCCCGCCCCGGCGGGGGCTTCCGGATTTTCTGGGCCCATCACCCGCAGAAGCGTGTCTGCATCGGTCGGCGCAGGCTACCCGTCGCCCTCTTCCTGGAAGTCGATCTCCACTGTGAAGTCGCGGTGCCCGAGGAGCAGGGACAGCATGTCCACCGTCATGTCCTCGGCTTCGGTCCTGCTGTGCCCCTGCGTCACGGCCGGGCCGTCGACAGGGACGTCATGAACGGTGACCGCCCACCACTGGCCACTCTTCACCGCAGTGGCCTTGTACTTCTCCACAAATTTCCCTTCAGTTCTGATCATAGAAGTGAGCGATTATCTCACTCCAGGCTTTGTCGATCTCTTCTCGCTCTTCTTTCGAGATCGGTCTGGGTCTTCCATACCTGTAGCGAGTGCACTTCTGCTCATCATGCAGAAATCCAGTCTCGCCGAACTCCATACAACAGGGATCCAGGGGATCCTGCTCGACACCATCTTTCGCCCTGCGCCACCACTCAACTTCGCGCCGAATCCGCTCATGCCTTTTCAGGCTTCGGAATCCTGACCACAGAAAGAACGTGGCGGAGTAGAGCGCCAGGAACGACATGAGCCACAGCGAGACGGCACCGAAGAAGACGCCCACGACAACGCAGCCGAGAGCTGAACAGAAGCGCACGAGCGCCTTCTTCTGGTGACCTGTCACGCGTCACGTCCTTCAGCTCTGCGCCGCCGCACCCTTGCAGGTGACCTCGGAGCCGTCGAGCGAGATGCGTTCCGTCAGGGGGAGGTCGATGGGGCTTCGGTGGCAGCACGGCGTCAATCCGCTGCCGTCGGGCGGGCAGCCGTGAACGACCGAGTCGTCATCACCGGCCACCAGCTTCTCCAGACGCTGGAACTCGGAGACCAGGACGTTGATGACCCTGCCGACCGATTCGAGCGCCGACCTGACGTCAGCGAGAGCCAGCTCGGCCTCCTCCATGGTGCCCTTCTCGTCGACCGGAAGGGGCACCTCGGCGGTCTCCTCGGCGGTCTCCTCGGAGTCCGTCTCCGACGCTTTGCTCTTTTCCTCTTCGATCACAGATCCCACTCCATCGGAAGTTCGGCTCGAAGCCATTTCTCTGCTGCCTCGTATCCGTCCTCCTCCGGCTGGAAGCTCTCCGGGAAGTACGGGTAGAGTTCGGAAATCCGGTGCCTGTGAATCGCGGCGACGATCTCGGCATCCAGAAGACGTACCGCCTCGACGAGCTGACGGAAATCCACCAGATCGAGGCCGTTGACGAACAGGGCCGTCCTCAGTTCAGCCAACTCCCGACGCGCCTCCGCCAGTTCGTCCGTCTCCTCGATCTCCGGCAGGTCACTCATCCCCCACCTCGATCTCGGAACCCGTCTCGCCGTCGAGCGCGTACTCTCCGCGCACTGCCACATCGGCGAGGATGCGGAGATCGCCGAGGGTCAGCGGAGCGTCGGGAACGAAGACGCCAGGCATGGTCAGCACCGCCTCGTCCAGCCGCTTCGAGACGACCGTCGAATCGGACTCCTCGCTGAAGACGTCCAGGAGGTAGAGAAGCCGGTCCCGGGTGCAGCCCGGCTTTACGGGCCACTTCCGGTCGAGTTCATCGTTGTCCATCAGCCTGCTCCTTCTCCACTCCGCGCCGTATCAGCTCGTTCACGTAACTTCCGTCGTACGACATCCGGTCGAGACCGGCCACGCCCAGTGAGGTGACCATCCGGTCCACCTCGTGCAGCGCGGCGGCGGCGAGCCGGGGGTTACTCATCTCGCCCGTGCTGTGCAGCTCTTCGTAGGCCACGGTCAGAACCTCGAAGGCGACCTTGAGCTGGCGCACCTCGACCTGAAGCCTCCGCTGGTCATTCATCCTCATCACCCGGTTCCGGCATGCGGTATCCCTTGCGGCCGAGCTGGTACGCGAGACGGGCGACCGCGTCGCTGTCGGCGGGCTCCCCGTCGGCCCACTCGGCGATCACCCTGAGCACTTCCGCAGCGGCCTTGTCGGTGGGCAGGAACCTCACCCAGTCGATCTTCTGGCCGTTGTGGTCCTTCATGCTGTCGAGGTCGCCAGGGCTGTAGAACCGCCCCTGCATGTTGGCCACCGGCACGAACCACGGACCGTTCCCCGGGTCGTAGAAGGCCATCGTGTAGCCGTCGTTGGAGAGGCGGAATTCCCACCCTGTCGTGCGCGGAAGAATCATCAGCTCAGCCCCCAGTCCGCGCGGCGCACCCGGAGAAGCCAGCGCTCGACGGCCGCCACGTCGGGATCGCCGATGATGGCGGCCTTCGCCGAGTCGAAGCGGGCCTCTGCCCGGCGCATGTACTCCTCCGCCCGCGAGGGGTCGTCCGCGATCTGCCTGCCCATCTGAAGCACCCAGTCCGGGTCGATCTCGCTGGCGTTGCTGCGCAGGTTCACGATCAGCTCACCGGAGCGGTACAGGTGGAAGCCCTGCTCGACCAGGCGTACCAGGTGCCTGGCGTGCTTTTCCGTCCGCTTGCGGGTGTCGGCCGAGAAGCTGCCGTCGCCACGGTCCTTCAGGCGCTCGAACTGGCTGGTGGCGTACCCGAGATAGGAGTCGCGCACCTTCTTGGCCGACAGGAACGAGCGGCGCAGCCCGGTCAGCTCGTCACCGAGCGGCGAGATCGCCTCGTACGCGTCGAGCCACAGGAGTTCGGAGACCGACGGGTTGCCGTTCAGGCAGAGCGTGACGAACTTCTTCGCCTCGTGCATCGTCATGTCTGGGTCCTTCGTGACCACCGATTCCTGGATCTTTCCGAGGCCCAGAACCTCGTTGGTGGGTGTCGCGAAAACACCCATGTAATCCACGTCGGAACTGTCGTGGTTCAGCCCGTAGGCCGTGGAGCCCACGATGCCCTTCAGGAGCACATTCACTTCCTTCTCCCTTCCGGTTCCTCTCAGTAGGTGCAGCCGCACTGGGGGCCGTACGCGTTGATCACTCCATGGCTTCCTTGCGAAGGCTGTAGGCGACCGACTTACCGACGCCGTAACGCCTCTTGATCTGCTCGATCGAGAGGTTGCCATCGCGGATCTCCTGCACTCGCGCAGCGCGCGACCTTGGGGCGGGCTCGATAAAACCGGAACCGTCAGGGGGAGCCGGGAAGCCCATCTGCTCCAGGGTCCAGCCCAGGTCGCCCGTGTCGTACCCGGCTCCGTTGTTCACGTCGGCGATCCACTTCCAGACCGCCTTCACCAGGTCGTCACGCTCGGTCTCGGCCTTCATCCGCGCCTGGTGCGGGGTCAGCTTCCCGGGCTCGTCGCGCTGGACGGTGACGATGTAGCGCTCGCGCGGCTCCTCGGCCAGCTTGACGCCCATCTCCACCTTCGAGCCGACCTTCGGCAGGAGGTCCATGGCGGTCTCCGAGTAGTTCGGCCCGTCCTGGATCAGCCCACGGCAGACGCCCACCCAGATCGCCACGAAGTCCCGTGCGGGCTCCAGGTCCATCGACGCGCCGTTACGGAAATCGGCGGCCTTGATCTTTATCTGGGCGACCTGCTCGGCCAGCCACTGCTCCGTCGCCGCGTCCTGGAGGAGATCCGAGACGACCTTCTCCGCCTGGTCCAGATTCAGGTACCGGGCGCTCTTCGGGGACGCCTGCTTCAGCAGCCCCATGAACTCCTCGGCAAGATGCTCCATCGCCTCGCTCACTCCGCCACCTTCTCCAGTCTGATCATCGAATCGATTCCGACCCTCACGCGGAAGTCATGCGCGCAGGGATCGACCTTCATGAACACGGCCGCCTCGCCGACACCGAAGTGCGGCGGTTCGGTCCTCATGCCGAGATAGCCCGCTTCGCCCTTGCAGTCGGGACAGCGGGGCACACGGAGGTCGCACGTGACGATCTCGGGGTGCTCGGTGAGCAGGTCCCCGGAGGGAACGGAGGGGGACGGGACGCCACAGCACTCCGTCACCCCTCCGCCCTCACGGATCTCGTGGATCTTCACGTCACCAGCCACCCGGAACGGTGAGCCCCACCGGCCCCTTCTCCACCGGGCACTCGTCCTTCGGGCAGGCGCCCTCGTCGCGGACCAGGATGAGGCGCCGCAGGCTCCTCTCGCCACTGGCGAACGACACGTCACCGTCGGCGTCACGGGCTACGATCCAGTCGGTTCCGGCCGCCTCGATCTTCACGCAGTCGTAGTGGTCGCGCCCGAAGGCGCCCTGGGCGAATCCGTGGATGACGTCACCGATCTTCAGCGGTTCTCCGCTCACGACCCTTCCCCCTTCCTTACCACCAGTGGCGATAGATGTAGTTCCCTCGCGGCAGTTCTCCGCGCCGGATCAGATCGGCGATGACGCCGCCCAGTGATGGAGTGAATGCGCGGGCGGCGAAGAACTCGCTCTCGAAGACAGCCCCTTCGAGGTCCATGTGTTCCGGCGGATTGGCGTCCACCGTCACGTCCTCGGGGCGCTCGGCGATCTTGATGCTGAGCCAGTAGTCGAGCTGGGTCATGCCCTGCTTGACTTTCGACTCTCCGGCCTCCCTGTCCCAGCCCAGGTAGATCTCGGTGTCGTCGAAGCTGCCCAGCTCTTCTTCGAGATCGCCCTCGGAGGCGAAGCTGTAGACCTTCTCTGCGTCGTTGCACAGATTGGGACTGTCCCGCTGGCAACCGCGCAGCGAGTTGTAGGACTTCCCATAAACGC
>Ga0123332_1005483_pt1 | contig 10728 bp, 7 predicted proteins | sample BioC12SIPDNA_4_FD_89958 | JGI IMG/M metagenome (GOLD analysis project Ga0123332, IMG submission 89958) | Anaerobic biogas reactor microbial communites from Washington, USA - Biogas_R2_A C12 SIP DNA | ecosystem: Engineered > Bioreactor > Anaerobic > Unclassified | place: Washington, USA... | reverse complement strand
GGTCCTGGGGGTGGAGGTCCCTCGGCCGGGGGCGCGACGGCCGGCGGCGCGGCGGGCGTCCCCGCCGGCGTCCCGGAAGCGGGCGTGGTGGCGACGGGCGCCGCGGGCGGGGCGGCGGCGGTGCGGATGTCGACCTCGCCGAAACCCGCCCTGGCGGCGACCGTGCGGAGGTCGCCCTCCGCGACGAAGACGGCGCCGTCGCGGACGGAGACCTTGGCGACCCTGACGTCGCCGTCCGGGGTCGTGAAGACGAGGGTGCCCTCGCCGCTGAAGCCGGGCAGGAGCTCGAGCACGAAGCCGCGACCCGCGACCACCCGCCCCACGCCGACGATCGTGCCGTCGGGGGACGTGACCATCACGGTCGCGTCGGTCGGGAGGTCGAGCGCCGCCACCCACGACAGCGCCAACGCCAAGCCGACCATCATCGCCACACGTCTCATCACGGTTCCCTCGCCACGGGGCGACCCGAAGGTGCCCGCGGGTCACCTTGGAGCCCGGACCTTACGCGAACCTTACGCGGCGCATAGGCTCCCGTCAGGTGACCCTGAGCCCCCATCGGGGCGTCGCTCCGCCGCGGCGCGCTCACGAAGCGCCGGTCGGGTCCGGCCGGACGCCGCCGACCTGGAGCCCCTCGCTCGGCTCCTGGGCCCCGCCCTCGAGCCGCGCGGCAAGGCGCTCGAGGCGCACCTCGAAGCAGCTGCCCTTCCCCAGGCTCGACCGCAGCCGCAGCTCGCCGCCGTGCTGCTCCACGAGGCGCCGGCACACGGTCAGGCCGACCCCGACCCCGCCAGCCCCGCTGAAGCCGTGCTCGAAGGCCCGCCTCACCGTCTCCTCCGACATGCCAGGGCCGTCGTCGCGCACCCGCACGACCGCCTGGTCGTCGTCGGTGCCGAGGCTCACCTCCACGCCGTCGGGTCGACCCACCGCCTGCAGGGCGTTGCGGACCAGGTTGCGAACCACCTGCACCAGGCGCTCCGGGTCACCGACGACCTCGAGCCGCCCGCCGAGGTCGAGCCCGATGCCCGGGTACTCGTCGGCCACGCGGAGCACGACGTCCCGCAGGTCGACTACCCGCGGCTCGAGCGGGCGCTCGAGCTCCCCACGCGCCAGGACCAGCAGGTCCTGAGAGGTACGCAGCAGCTCGCGCGTGCCCTCGGCGGCGGCGCGCACGTGGGGGTCGTCGGGATGAGCCTCCCTGACCGCGCCGAGGTGGTAGTTCACCAGCGTCAGTGGTGCCGCCAGCTCGTGCGAGACCTCGAGCAGGAAACGACGCTCGGCCTCCTTGCGCTGCCCGATCGCGTCGAGCGCGCCGTTGAGGGCGTCGACGAGGTCGCCGATCTCGTCGCGGGGCCCGTCGTACGCGACGCCCTTGGGCGCCGCGGGGTCGACCTCGCGCGCCTGCCGCGCCACCCTCACCAGCGGCGTGAGCATGCCGCGGGAGCCGGCCAGCCCCACCGCCGCCGCGACCAGGGTCACGAGGATCCCGGCGGCGACGAGGGACTCCAGGAGGTCCCGCCGCACCGCCAGGGCCGCGCCGATGTCGTGCGCCAGCCTGACGCTGCCGTTGGTCCACGGCCAGGCGCCGGTCGCGACGAGCAGCGTGCGGCCGCCGCGCTCGATGACGGTCGGGACGTCGACGACGGGGAGCGGCTCGCTGTCGCCGACGGCGACCGCCACCTCCCCCGCCGGCGTCACGAGCTGGAGGACGGAGGAGCCGGTCTCGTCGGGCGCGAACGAGGCGCCGAGGGCGGGCCTGTCGAGGAGAGCCGTCACCCGCCGGAGGTCCTCCGCCAGCAGCACCCGCAGCTGCTCGTCCTGCTGGCGCACGAACGACCGGTACGCGACGGCGCCGAACGCCGCCACGACGGCCACCGTGAGGCCCACGGCGGCGAGCCCCAGCCTGGCCCTCAGCCTCACGGCTCGCGCTCCCTCGTGACGTAGCCGAGGCCCCGCACGGTCTCGATGAGGTCGGTGACGCCGGCGTCGGCGAGCTTGCCGCGCAGCCGCGACACCAGGGCCTCGACCGCGTTGGAGGTGGGCGTCGACTCCTTGTAGAGCCGGTCCTCGATGGTGTGCTTCGAGAAGACCCGCCCCTGGTTCGCGAGGAACAGCGCCAGCAGGTTGAACTCGTGCGCGGTCAGCTCGAGCAGCCGCCCGTCGACGGTGCAGGTGCGGTCGACGAGGGACAGGCTTAGTGGCCCGGCGGTGTAGACGTCGGGCCTGGCGCGCCGGCGCATCTGCGCGTAGACGCGGGCGAGGAGCTCCTGCATGTCGAACGGCTTCGCCAGGTAGTCGTCGGCGCCGATGTAGAGGCCGGCGACGCGGCTCCGCACGTCCGCGCGCGCGGTGAGCATGAGTATCGAGGCGGGGTTGTCCTTGAGCTCCGCCGCGACGTCGAGGCCGTCCATGTCGGGGAGCCCCAGGTCGAGCAGGATGAGGTCGAACGCCTCGGTCTCGGCCCGTGTCAGGGCCTCCCTGCCGGTGGCGACGACGACGGCGTCGTATACCCTCAGCAGCTCGGCCTCGAGGGCCCGGGCCAACTGGGGGTCGTCCTCGACGATCAGGATGCGCTCGCGCTCCACGGTAGGGCCGCATGGTAGGGCGCGCCCGCGTGGCATGGCTGAGTACGCCGTTACGGGGCCGGGTCGCCCTCCAGGAGCGCCTCGACGCGGCGGTACCGCCACGCCGAGCGCTCGCGCGCCTTACGGGCCTCGACCTCCCTGTCCTTGGGCGGCATCGCGGTCTCGAGGCCGGCCAGCAACCGCGCGGTCGCGGCTGCCACCGCGTCGACGGCCGCGGCGAACGCGGCCTCGTTGGCGCGCGACGGCTTGTGGAACCCGCTGACCTTCCGCACGTACTGGAGCGCCGCTGCGCGCACCTCCGCCTCGGTCGCGGGCGGGTCGAAGTTGAAGAGCGGCTTGATGCTTCGGCACATGGGCGACCTCCTGGGCCGCATCATCCAACTGGGCGAGGGACCGCCGCCAGCGCGGGCCTACCGGCGTCGCAGGCGTGGCCGCCGCGCCGCGGGCAGCGTCGCGGGCGGCTGGCAGGGCGCCGGCCGCGCTCCCGCGCTACGCTGGCCCCAGCCCACGCGAGGAGGTCTCCATGACGACCCTCTCCCACCTCCGCCGGTCAGCCCTGCGCCTCCCCGAGGTCGAGGAGGGCACACGCTTCGGCCTGGTCGCGTTCGCCGTGCGCGGCAAGCGCTTCGTGTCGCTGACGAAGGACGGCCTGGTCGAGCTCCCGATGACCGACGAGGACGCCGACCGCGTACTGGAGCGGCTCACCGTGGCCGAGCCACTCACGCGCTCCGGCCAGCTGATCGGGGTGCGCGTGCCCCTGGCCGACGTCGACGGCATGGAGCTCAACGCCCTGCTCGAGAAGGCGTGGCGCAGCCGCGCCCCGAAGCGGCTGGTCGCGCCGCGCGAGCGGGCCGCCTCGGGCATGGTGCCAGCAGGGCCCGACGGCCTGCCTCCGGGCCTGAGTCGCCCCGCCAGGAGGGCGCTCCTGGCCGCCGGCATCGACACGCTGTCGGCGGCCGTCAGCCGGTCCGACGCGGAGCTGCTGGCCCTGCACGGCGTCGGGCCGAAGGCCGTCCGGCTGCTCCGGGAGGCGGCCGCCGAGCGCGGGTGAGCGGCGGCGCTCGGCCCGAAGCGGGCCGCGGCCGGGAGCGCGGTCGGCGAGCGCGTGGGGGGAGGAGCGGCCCGGAACCGGCGCCGACCCGCGTCGGGATCGCCTGCTCGATCCGCGGGGATCACCTGCTCGTTCCGCGGCGGCGCCCTGGCCCGCCGCGTCCTACACTCCAGCCCATGACGGAGGCCGTCACCCGCCGTTACTACCAGGCCCTGCTTACCCGCGACGCCGAGTACGAGGGCGTCTTCTACGTGGGCGTGCGCACGACGGGGGTGTTCTGCCGGCCCACGTGCCCGGCCCGCAAGCCGCGGCTCGAGAACTGCGAGTTCTTCGCCACGGCGAAGGCCGCGCTCCACGCCGGGTACCGGCCCTGCCTGCGCTGCCGGCCGCTGTCGCACCCGAACGAGGTGCCCGCGGTGGTGCGCACGCTGGTGGAGGCTGTCGAGCGCGAGCCCGAGCGCCGCTGGCGCGACGCCGACTTCCGCGCCCTGGGTGTGGACGTCAGCACGGCCAGGCGGGCGTTCAAGCGGCGGTTCGGCATGACGTTCGTCGAGTACGCGCGCGCCAGGCGGATGGGCCTCGCGCTGCAGCTGATCAGGGAGGGCGGCAGCGTGATCACGGCACAGCAGTCGGTGGGCTACGAGTCAGGCAGCGGCTTCCGGGACGCCTTCAACCGCATCATCGGCTCGGCGCCCAGCGCCGCCGAGGGGCCCGTGATGGCGGCCGCGTGGCTCGACACGCCCCTCGGCCCGATGCTGGCCATCGCCGACGACGAGGCCCTCGTGCTCCTCGAGTTCGTCGAGCGGCGCGGCCTCGAGACCGAGCTCAGGCGGCTGCGCGCGAAGGCCGCGATCGTGCCGGGCAGCAACGACGTGCTGGCGAGCATCGAGCGCGAGCTGGCGGCCTACTTCGCCGGCCAGCTGCACGCCTTCGCGACGCCGATCAGGCCCCTGGGCAGCGAGTTCCAGCGGACGGTGTGGGCCGAGCTGCTGCGCATCCCCCCGGGCGAGACGCGCACCTACGCCGAGGTGGCGAGGGCCATCGGCAGGCCCACGGCGTTCCGGGCCGTGGCGCAGGCGAACGGCGCGAACCAGCTGGCGGTGGTCGTGCCGTGCCACCGCGTCGTCAACGCCGACGGGAGCCTCGGCGGCTACGGCGGCGGGGTGCCGCGCAAGGAGTGGCTGCTCGCGCACGAGCGGAGGAGCTTCGGGCCGGTCGGGCCCCTGTTCGGCTAGCCTCCGGGCCTTGCCGAGCGCGGGCGCGAGGCGTAGAGTTCCCAATGTAACTGAAACTCACGACTCCTCGGCGGAACGATCCGTCCTGGAGCCGTCTCGGCGTCGTCTCGGGCCCGACGTGAGCCGGGCAGGCGGGGCCGGGACGAGGAGGTGCGTAGATGGCGTCCGCAGCCGCCACCCTGTCACCCTTCGCCGTGTTCAAGAACCGGCGGTTCAGGGCGATGTGGCTCGCCCAGCTCGTCTCCACCGTCGGCGACTCCCTCGTCGACATCGCGGCTGCGATCCTCGTCTACCGCGTGACCGGCTCCGCCCTATCGGTCGGCCTCGTGCTCATGGCCACCGCGGCGCCGGCGCTCCTCGTGGGCCTCTTCGCCGGGGTCGTCGTCGACCGGTACGACCGCAAGCGCATCATGGTGATCTGCGACGTCCTGCGCGGCGTCTTCGTGCTGGCCATCCCGTTCCTGATCTCGTTCGGCGTGGGGTGGCTCTACCTGTCCGTGGCCGTGATCAGCGCCATCGGCACGTTCTTCCACCCGGCCCACTCCGCCGTCCTGCCCGAGATCGCCTCCGACGAGGAGCTCGCCGCCGCGAACTCGATGCTGGCGATAAGCGGCTTCGGGTCCACCGCCGTCGGCTTCGCCGCCGGCGGCCTCATCGCCTCCGCCGCCTCGGTCGACTGGGCCTTCTACGTGAACTCCGCCACCTTCCTCGCCTCGGCGCTGATCATCTCGACCATCGCCATCCCGAAGCTCCAGGCCGACGAGTCGACGAACGCCGAGTCGGTGCTGCGCAACCTGAGCACGGGCCTCAAGTACCTGTGGGAGAGCGACATCCTGCGCTCGCTGCTGATCATCTCGGCCGGCGTGGCGGTGACCTTCGGCCTGCACAACGCCCTCCTACTGCCGTTCGCCGTGCAGGCCCTGGGAGCCACCGAGTTCGTGTTCGGGCTCCAGGAGGGCCTGACCTCGTTGGCGTTCGTGTTCGGCAGCCTGTTCATGGCCGCGCGCGCGGACCGGCTCCGCGAGGGGCAGTGGCTCACGATCGCGTACATCGGCATGGGCGTCGTGGGCGTCCTCTACGCCAGGGCGACGAACATACCGTGGGCCATCGCCCTGATCATGGTCTCGGGCTTCTTCAACGCGCCCTCCAGCATCGCCGGCAGGCTGATCATCCAGCGCCAGACGACCCGCGAGGTCCGCGGGCGGGTGTCAAGCACCTTCTCGGTCGCCTCCAACGTCTTCTTCCTCGTCGGCATGGTCATGGTCGGCCTCGCCGACTACTTCGACATCCGCACCGTCTACCTCGTCACCGCGGTGGCGACCGTGGCGCTCGGCGTGGCCGCCGCCGTCCTGCCGGGCCTAGGCCAGCCCGCGGCCGAGTGGCGGCGCGCCGTCGCGCTCCTGCGCGGCGCCGCGGCCGCGCCCGGCCTGCGCCACACCCGCGCCGCCACGCCCGAGGACTACGCCGCCCTGGCCGCGCACCTGCCGGTGATGGGCACGCTGACGCCGGCCGAGGTACGGGAGCTCGCGTCCGCCACCTTGGTGGCCGAGGCCCCCGCCGGGCACGTCGTCGTGCGCAAGGGCGACCCCAGCGACGCGGGCTACTTCATCGTGTCGGGCCGCGCCGTAGCGGGCTGGGACGAGGAGGGCGGCTACCGGCCGCTCGAGGTCCTCAACGCCGGCGACTTCTTCGGCGAGATCGCGGCCCTCACGGGCGTGCCCCGCACCGCCCAGGTGGTGGCCGACGAGGACACGACGCTCATCCAGGTGCCGGCGGCCGTGCTGCGCCGCATGTCGGCCAAGCCCGAGCTGAACCGCCTGTTCCTCTCGAAGATGACCGAGCGCATGCTCCGCATGGACATGGTCGACCTACCGCGCTTCGGCGGCCTCGGCAGCGTGACGATGCGCGAGCTGCGCACGCCCCAGGCCGAGCCGGCCGCGCCCGACGACCAGCCGGCGGAACCGGGAGGCGGCTCGGCGTTCGAGCCGGCGCCGTGAGCTAGTGCCCGCGGTCCCCTGGGGCCGAGCCCGCCTCAGTTCGGTTGCACGCTTCTGTCCACGCGGCTCGCACGGCGCGGCGGGCCGGGCGTGGGCACCTGCGCCTCGAAGGCCATGGCCAAGGCCTCCTCGAGGTCCATGGTCCTCCCGAGCTCCGCGGCGGCGCCCAGCGCTTCGGGGCTGACGACGCCGGCGAGCTGAGCGACCTGCTCGCGTGCCTCACGCGCGATGAAGTCTGGCGTCAGGGACGAGGCGGCCACGCAGCTCAGGAGCGCCACGCTGCGGTCGAGCCGGTCAGGGTGGTAGGCGGGGTCGGCGAGACCGACGAAGGACTCCATCGCGAAGCCGAGCCCGCCGAACGACCGCGCGACCTCCAGGCTCTCGCGGAACGCCGCCCTCGCGCCCGTCAGGTCGCCCGACGCCTTCAGCGCCATCCCATGGGCGGCGTGCATGCTCGCCTGCAACCACTTGTCGCCGCTGTCCACGGCCAGGGGCAGGGCCCTCTCGCAGGCTGCCACGGCCTCCTCGACCTCGCCGAGGCGCAGCAGCACGCGTGCCAGGTTGTCGAGGGTGTGGCCGACCAGCGTCTGGAACCCGATCTCGTGCGAGAAGGCGAGCCCCCTCTCGAGCCACGCTCGCGCTCGCTCTACGGCGCCGGTCTCGAGATGGGCGCGCCCGAGCTGCCAGTAGACGTAGCTCAGGTGGGGCGCCCTGTGCGGCTCGAAGCTCCTCCTGGCCTCCTCCAACAGGGCGATGCCCTCCCCATGCTCGCCCGCGCCGATCGCCAGGTACGCCAGCGTCTGCACCGAGATGCCGATGGCGACGTCGGCCGCCCTCGCGAGGACCGCGTCACCGTCCGCCCCGGCCTTGTCAGCCTCCGCCGTCGCGATCCCCGCCGCCAGGTGGCGCTTCGCCTCCGCCTGGTCCGAGAGCGACAGGTTCGACATCGCCATCCCCTGGTACGCCGACCAGAGGCCCCAGTTCCCGGAGCGAGAGCGGAGCGGCGCGAGGATGCCGACGGCCCTCTCGCCGGCAGGGAGCGACCTCTCCACCGCGCCCACGCGGAAGTAGAGGAACGACAGGTAGCCGAGCAGGCGCCCCAGAGGCTCGCGCTCGGCGTGGCTCCCCTCCAGCCTCTCCACGGCGGACTCGAGGAGGAGGATCGCCTCGCGGTAGCGGCTGCGCATCTCGCCGAGGTGAGCCAAGGCCCAGGCCGCGTCGGCGATCAGCTCGGAGGCCCCCTCCTCCACCGCCCACCTCCAAGCGCGGCCGATGTTGGCGAGCTCGGTCTCCATCCAGGTGAGCGCCTCCCCCGCCGTGTCGCCGCCCAGGACATCGTGACCCAGGGCCGCGACCCTACCCAGGTAGTAGCGGGCGTGACCCGCGCGAAGGCGCTGCTCCTCGGCCTCGTCCTCGGCCAGCCTCGCGGCGGCGAACTGCTGCACGAGGGGGTGCTGCTCGAAACGTCCGGACGGGAGCATGCGTACGAGCGCGCAGTCGCAGAGGGACCCCAGCATGGCGAGGTCGAGGCCGGCGACCTCGCGGGCCGCCTCCCTGTCGCAGCCGCCTCTGAACGCCGCCAGGGCGGCTAGGGCCTCGCGCTGGTCAGCGCTCAGCAGGTCCCAGGACAGCCGCAGGCTCGCGTGCATGCTCTGGTGCCTCGCGGCCGAGGTCGGGTCACGGTTGACGAGCAGGTCGAGGCCGGACGCCAGCTCACCCGCCAGGGCCGCCAGTGGGAGGTACCGGGCGCTGGCAGCCGCCAGCTCTATGCCCAGGGGGTTGCCGTCCAGCAGCTCGCATATGCGGAGGGCGTGCCCGTCGTCCGCGCTCAGCGTCCCCGCGCCCGCGGCGTGCTGCGCGAGCCGGCCGTGAAGCAGGCCGAGCGCCTCCGGCTCGCCGGCGAGGCTCGTCGTCGCCAGCCCGCCGAGGCTCAGCACGCACTCCTCGGCCCGGTTGAGGATGCGGCGCGAGGTGACGAGGACGCGAGCGTTGGGGCAGGACCGGACGATCCTGGCCGGTAGGTCGGTGACGTCGACGAGGTGCTCGAAGTTGTCCAGCACCAGCAGGAGCTCGCGCTCGCCGATCGCCCCGACCAGGTGGTCTTCGGGTGACGCCGCGGCCGACGGGCCTAGGCTCATGGCGCCCGCCACGGCCAGGGCCGCCGCCTCCCCGGCCGTGACCTCCTCCAAGGCCACGAAGTAGACGCCGTGCGGGAAGCGGTTCTCATCGAAGTGCTGCCGTCCGCTCTCCACCGCCAGGCGGGTCTTGCCCACCCCGCCCGGGCCGTGGACGGTGAGCAGTCGCACGTGGGGGGTCGCGAGGCTGGCGGCGATCAGGGCGAGCTCGGCACGGCGCCCGTGGAACGAGGTGGCGTAGCGCGGGAGGTTCGTGCGGCGCCCCGTGCCGCCGGGCAGCGGCGGAGCCGTCAGGCCCAGCTCCGCGAGCTCGCGCCTCACCTCGAGCGCCCGCGGGCTATCCGTGGCCTCGAGCAGCCGGGCGAGGCGCTCGAGCTCCTCGCCGCTCCTGGCGGGCCCGTGCGGCAGGGTGAGGGCGCGCTCCGCGTGCTCGCGCCCTTCCCCCCACCGGCCCCCCATCACGGCGCGCTCGGCGAGGTCGAGGTGCACGCTCCTCGCCTGGTAGGCCAGGCGCTCGCGCGTGCTGTAGAGCCACTCCTCCACCTCCTCGCCCAGCGGGAGGTCGAGGTCCTCGAGGAAAGCGCCGGCGTAGAGGGCCAGCGCCGTGTCGTGGTCGCGGGAGCGGACGGCGGCCTCGAAGCCGTGCGCGTCGCAGGCAACGTCGGTCCCGAGCCTGTCGCCATCGGCGACGACGAGGTCCGCGCTGACCTGGCGCAGGCGGCGCACGGTGGTCTGCAGGCTGTCGCGACCGTCCGCGGCGTCGGGCCAGAACAGCTCGACGAGCTGACGCCTGGGCTTCGGTCCCTCCAGCGCCAGGTAAGCGAGGAGCAGGAGCGGCTTCTGCCTGCCCGATGTGGCACCCTCGAGCGCGAGGCTGCCCAACGTGATGAGGCGCACTCACCGGATACTAGTCTCCCGGCGGGCGCGCGGCCGTGACGGCTTGCGACGTCGTGGCCCGCGCCGTGGCGGGCGAGCTGGCCGCCCTGCCCCTGGCCGTCGAGCGCGCCGAGACCCTCAGCCAGGCGTTCCTCCGCGGCACGGTCGCGCGCGGCGTCGTTAGGCGGTCCCGTCACCGACCGGCCGAGCCTCCCCTCGCCGACGAGGCCTGCGGGCTCCGACCCAGCCCGAAGGTCGCGGCGGCGACGGCCGCGAGGACGAGCAACGGGCTGAGCACCGCCGGGTCGTACGCCGAGCCGCGGACCGGGAAGAGCTGCCATGCGACGTTGAACGACGCGTGGAAGACGGCCTGCGCGAAGACGCTGCGGCCCGTCCCCTCGTAGAGCCAGGCGTGCAGCACGCGCGTCGCGACCGTGCCTAGGGCCCACCACGCGATCCAGGCCGCCTCGCGGCCGCCGGTGAGGTGCGGCACGACGTGCCACGCCGCCCAGAACGCGCCCAGCGCCGACGCCGCCCGCACGGGGCCCCAGCGCGCCTCGAGCGGGCCGTAGGCGTAGCCCATCCAGCCGAGCTCCTCGGCCGCGCCGGCGACGAGGAACGCCGCCGCGAGCCCGGGCAGCAGCCTGAGCGGGACGGTGGGTTCGGGCAGCGACCGGCCCAGCGCCGCCATGACGAACCACGACAGCGCCCACAGCGCCGGCATCAACAGCAGCGTGGGTACCCACCAGACCGGGTCCCTGACCCGCCGGAGGTCGACGGCGCGGCGCAGGAACGCTGCCAGCGCCGCCCCGCCACCCTGCCGGTAGACGAGCAGCGCCGCGGCGACGACCG
>Ga0123332_1005481_pt1 | contig 10731 bp, 8 predicted proteins | sample BioC12SIPDNA_4_FD_89958 | JGI IMG/M metagenome (GOLD analysis project Ga0123332, IMG submission 89958) | Anaerobic biogas reactor microbial communites from Washington, USA - Biogas_R2_A C12 SIP DNA | ecosystem: Engineered > Bioreactor > Anaerobic > Unclassified | place: Washington, USA... | reverse complement strand
CCTGGCTGCCGAGCTCGGCATCCTGCGCTTCAGCGGTTACCCCGAGAGCACCTGGTGGGCGGACGAGCAGTACGGCCCGCACGAGGAGTACACGACGCTCGAGGCCGGAGGGATGCGCCACGTGCAGACGCAGGTCCTGCCCGCGGGCCCCGTGCGCGTGACGGTGGTGAGCGAGTACACCTCCGATCGCTTCGTGGGCCTCAACCAGCGCGTCGTCACCCGCGTCTTCGCCAGCGGCGACGTCGACGTCAGCAACACCGTCCGCTTCGGCGGCTACAGCGACATGATGAAGCTGCAGAGCATGGCCACCAACATCCTCAGCCAGGTCGACCCCGAAGCGCAGCACGTGCTGCCCGTGTTCCGCCGCCTCGTCTGGGCCGACCAGCTCGAGGTCACCCCCGAGGAGTACTTCGCCGAGCGCGGCGCCGTGCGCGACGTCGACGGCACACCCGTCATCGCGTTCAACAGCAACGACAACCTCAGCCCGTTGTACTGGGGCGCCGCGTACATCTTCGCGTCGGCCGAACCGTGGCGCGCTGGCGTCAGCGAAAGCCTCGGCCTCGCCGTCATCGAGAGCGCCCACGCCACGCCGGAGATCGCCGACGACTACGACGCGTGGTTGGCCGGCAACACCTGGGTCTTCGAGTCGCAGGAGTTCAGGACCGGCGTCTTCAAGTGGACGGCCGACGAGTTCGGCACCTACGCGGCGACCGAGGACATCACCATGAACGCCACCAACCACTACCTGCCCGGCACCACCACCGAGTTCCGCTTCACGTACAGCGTCAGGGCCGTCGACGGCGTCGATGACGCGGTGCGGCAGGCTCGCGGGCTGCAGGCTGCCATCGCGGGAGTCTCGCTCGAGTGACCCGCGCGTTCCAGCGGCGACCGCTCGGTCACCGTTCGGCTGTGGGGGCGCGCGTCGCGCGCGCCCTCACAGCTCCTCAACGTCGGCCGTCATGGCCGAGTCGACGAGCCGGTGTTCACCTCGCCTTCTTCTCTCTCGCACTCCTTCTGATCGCGACGGGCACCGACGCCGTCTACGCGCAAGGAGCACAGCCTCAGACACTCGCTGAGGCACCGCTCGTCAACCTGAACCACCTCGACCACCTGAGCCAGCCGTTCGACGTCGAGGGCACCACGGTGCGCGGCGTGTGGATCTACGCCGAGCCTGGCCTGGAACAGGGTGCGCCGTACCAGTTCCGCTCGGCGCCGGGTGAAGGCGCGACCGACCTCGACGACGTCGCGCGCGCCGCCATCGTCTACCTGTGGGCGCACGAAGACGGCCTGGTGCCGCACGCGCTCGACTACGCCCGCGGCCAACTCGACTACGTGCTCCTCATGCAGGCCGAGGACGGCGAGTTCTTCAACTTCGTCTTCGACGACGGCACCATCAACCGGCTCGGCATCACCAGCCGCAAGGGCGCGGGCTTCTGGGCCGCACGGGCGCTGTGGGCCCTCGCGGAAGGGATGAAGGTCTTCCGTGACGAGGACCCCGACTACTATCTGACGCTGAGAGACGCTTTCCTGCGCGGCGTCGAGCCGTTCGCTGCCCAGGTCGATCGCACGTACGGCTCCTATCTCGAGGTGCACGGGTTCACGGCTCCCGCCTGGTTCCCCGGCGACGGCTCCGACGTGGCCTCGATCCTGCTGCTCGGGCTGGCCGGGTTCCTCGAACTCGAGCACGACGACACCACGCTGCTCCTCGCGCACCGGATCGCCGAGGGGCTCGCCGAGTTCCAGTACGGGCCGGCGGGCACGTACCCGTACTTGGCACACCCGTCCTTCGCGCGTGACCCGCTTCAGTGGCACGCGTGGGGAAGCCGCCAGACCCAGGCGCTGGCGCGCGCGGTCGCCGCGTTCTCCGCGGCGGCAGACAACGACCAGGTCGATGAGGACACTGTCGAGGCTCTGCTAGCCAGCGCCGAGGCGGAGGCCGGACACTTCTTCGTGCACCTCATCGCCGGTGAAGGCCCCATCGAGAGCATGCGACCCGCCGTGAAGTCGGCGCCGCAGATAGCGTTCGGCATGGAGTCGATCGCCAGCGGCTACTTCGCCCTCGCCGACGTCACAGGCAAGGCCGTGTACGCCGAACTCGGCGGCCTGATGACCTCGTGGCTGACGGGCAACAACGAGCTGCGCGAACGGATGTACGACCCGCAGAGCGGCAGGACGTACGACGGCCTCGAGCGCGGGGTCATCAACCGCAACTCTGGCGCGGAGTCGACCATCACGGCGCTCCTCGCTCTGATCCAGGCTCAGCGCTACCCCGAGGCCGTGGCCGCTCTCGACTGGCAGTGGCTATGGCGCAACGGCGACGTCACCATCGAGGTCGAGACAGGGCTCGACTTCGGTGAACCGCCCGAGGTCGAGGTGGACGGCGCGGCCAGCGGGCAGCTCGTCGCGATCCTCAGGCCGGGCGCCGCCGTCGTGGTCGAGGCCGAGGTGCCACTGGCCGGCGAGTACCGCCTCCAGGCGCTGTTCCGCAACGACCCGTGGCCGGCGAGCGCCGCCGTCGCCCTCGGTCAGGAGCGACTCGGCACGGTCGCGACACAAGGTCAGGGACCAGCCCATCACCGTGCCGAGGACCTCGGCATGGTGACGCTCGACGCAGGCACTGCCCGCTTCATCGTCAGCCATACCGGCGAGCGCGAACTGCGCTTCGACGCGCTCGTGCTGCGGCCAGTCCTCACCCAGAAGCTCTACGGCAAGGAGGGTGAACGGTTGCTGCTCGTCAAGTCGTGGTCGGACGAGGACCTCCCGCTCGACCCGGAGTCGTTGCTGACGACGGCGCTCGCGGCGATCGGCGGCAGCGACCACCACGACGTCGCCCCCAGGGTGTACGACAGCCGCGCGGTACGGCAGGAGGACACGGCCGTCCTCCCCGCGTACGGCTTCGCCCTCATCGACTTCGCGAGCGACGAACCCCTACCCGACCTGAGCGCGACCGGCTCGGCTCCCAGCGAACCGGTCAGCGTCGATCTCGCGTTCACCCAGGACCGGTTCAGCGGGCTCGACCTCAGCAGGCTGTTCAACAACGACGCCTTCTCCGACAGCCGCAACCCCGCGAAGGGCAACTTCGACTCACGCTCCGGTGCGCTCGGCGCGACCTACATGGCCGAGCGTGCTCCCGCGGCCTCGGAGGTGTTCACGCTCGAGGGAGTGCCGCTCCTGTTCCCTCCCAGCTTGTCTGACGCCAACAACGTCGCCCTCCACGGCCAACGCCTGCTGATACCGACCGGTCAGTACAGCACGATCTGGCTGCTCGGAGCCTCCGAACAGGGCAACTACCAGCAACCCGTCACGCTGGAGTACGCCGACGGCACCCGCGAACGCCTCGACCTGGGACTGTCAGACTGGTGCCAGCTCGCCCGCTACGGCGAGGCTGCTCAGCTCGAGTTCCCACAACGACGCGGGGCCGGCGGGGCGGTCGAGCGCATCACCTGCAGGATGTTCCTGCAGCGCATCGACGTCGACCCGGCGCGCGAGCTGACGACGATCGGCCTGCCCGACCGTGAGACGATGCACCTGTTCGCCATCACCTTGGAGGCTCCGTGAAGCTCACCCGTCACCCAGCCAACCCCGTGCTTCTACCCGAACCCGCCAGCCCGTGGGAAGCGCTGAACGTCTTCAACCCGTCCGTCATCATCCACAACGGGCTGTGGCACATGCACTACCGGGCGCAGGGCGTGGACTACGTCTCGCGCATCGGCTACGCGGTGTCGGCCGACGGGGTGACGTGGAACCGCCTCCGCGAGCCGGTGCTGTCACCCGTCGGCGACGCGGAGGCGCGCGGCGTCGAGGACCCGCGCGTCACGGAGCTCGACGGTCGCTTCTACATGGCCTACACCGCGTACGGGCGCGCCGGCGCGCACCCTGAGACCGGCACGCCACCCACCGGCATCACGCCCATGTACGCCGTCAGCGACGACCTCATCACCTGGGAGCGCCTCGGCCCTGTCGTGGTCGGCGAGGACAACAAGGACCACGCCCTGTTCCCCGAGCTCGTCGGTGGCCGCTACGTGACCTTCCACCGCCGCCCGCCCTCGATCTGGCTCGGGTTCAGCCGTGACCTGCGCACATGGGAGGACCACGTCGAGATCCTCCGGCCGCGGCCGGGGCTGTGGGACGGCAAACGCGTCGGTGCCGGTGGGTCGCCCATCCGCACGGACGCGGGCTGGCTCATCCTCTACCACGGCTACGACGACAGCCACACCTACTGCATGGGCACGGCTCTGCTGGACCTCGAGGACCCGCGCGTGGTGCTGAAGCGCCCGCAGGCGTCCATCCTCGAACCGCAGGAGACGTGGGAGATCAAGGGCGACGTACCGTACGTCGTGTTCGGCTGCGCCAACCCGGTGAAGGACGGCGTCGTGCATCTGTACTACGGTGGGGCCGACAGGGTCATCGGCCTCGCGACGGCGCCACTCGACGAGCTGTTGGCGTGGACAATCGCTGAGGGTTGACGCGCGCGTCGAGAGGCAGGAGGCTCGCAGTGGACGACCAACCAGGCTCGACTCGGGCTGGCGGCAACGCTGAGGCAGCTGCGCGCACGGCGCCCATGCGCCTCCTCGGCTTCCACCACCTGACCGCGGTGTCGGCCGCGATCCGCGACAACAAGCGCTTCTACACCGAGACGCTCGGCATGCGCCTCGTGAAGCGCTCCGTCAACCAGGACGACGTCGGCGCCTACCACCTCTTCTACTCCGACCGGGTGGGAACCCCAGGCAACGACATCACGTTCTTCGACTGGCCCGCCCCCCGCGAGCAGCGCGGCAACAACTCGGTCACTCGCACCGGCCTGCGGGTCGCGAACGAGGACGACCTCGGCTACTGGCAGGGACGCCTCACCCAGCTCGGCGTCGACAACGACGGCATCACGCGGCGCGACGGGCGCAGCTACCTCGACTTCGAGGACCCCGAGGGTCAGCGCCTCACGCTCGTCGCCGACGGCGGCACTGGTGACGACAGCGTGCCGTGGGAGAAGAGCCCCGTGCCTGCCGCGCACCAGATTCGTGGTCTGGGACCGATCACCATCACCGTTCCCGACCTCGTCAACACCGACGAGGTGTTGCAGCACGTCATGAACATGAGCCCCGCAAGGCAGTACCCCGACCCGACCTCACCGGCCCACAGCGTGCACGTGTACCGCATGGGCGAGGGCGACTCCGGCCCGCATGCCGAGCTGCACGTAGCGGTGCGTCCCGACCTCCCTCCCGCTCGGCTCGGCCATGGAGGCGTGCACCACGTGGCGTTCCGCATCCCTGACGCCGCGTACCGGGCATGGAGCGAGCGGTTGCTCGAGTACCGCGTCCCGAACAGCGGCCCCGTCGACCGCTACTGGTTCGAGAGCCTGTACTTCAGGGAGCCGAACGGCGTGCTGTTCGAGCTCGCGACTGATGGTCCTGGCTTCGCGGTCGACGAGGACGTGGAGACGCTGGGCGAGTCGGTCGTGCTGCCGCCATTCCTCGAACCGCGCAGGGCTCAGATCGTCGCCAACCTCAAACCGCTCGAGTGAGCCGCTGGTACGGTAGACCATGGCCGAACAGCGCAGCGTACCCGTGAAGCCCTCCACTCGAGACGGTGATGACGGCACGGGCCTTCCCTCCGTCACCGACATAGACACGCCGGCGGTCATCATCGACCTCGACAGGGTCGAGGCGAACATCGAGAAGCTGCAGACCTACCTCGACGCTCACGGCATCGCGGGCAGGCCGCACATCAAGACGCACAAACTGCCGCTGCTCGCCCACAAGCAAGTGAAGGCAGGGGCCGTCGGCATCACCGTCCAGACCCTCGGCGAGGCCGAGGTGATGGCGGCAGCTGGCATCGAGGACATCCTCATCACCTACAACCTGCTCGGCGAGCAGAAGACCCGGCGCCTCGCGGCGCTCGCCAGGACCGTGCCGCGCCTGCGCGTCGCGGTCGACAACCAGCTCGCTCTCGACACGGTCATCGCCGCGGGCTCGATGGCGGACCGCACCATCGGCGTGCTGGTCGAGTTCGAATCGGGCAAGAAGCGGCAGGGCGTCCTGGAGCCGGAGCAGGCGCTGACGCTCGCGAAGCGCGCGAAGAAGAGCAACTTCGTCACCTTCGACGGCCTCATGACCTACCCGTGCGGACCGCAGACCGCGTCGTTCGTCGCGGCTGCACGCAGGCTGTTCACGGAGGCGAAGATCGACATCCCGGTCGTGTCGGCAGGCGGCACTCCCGAGATGTGGCGGGCGCACGAAGTCGAGGGACTCACCGAGTACCGTGTCGGCACCTCCATCTACAACGACCGCCACAGCGTCGGCGTCGGCAGCGCCAGCTTCGACGAGTGCGCGCTGCACGTGCACGTCACCGTCGTCAGTCTTCCCGAGCCCGACCGCGGCGTCATCGACGCGGGCTCGAAAGTGCTGACCTACGACCCCCTCCCGCCCCGGTACGGACAGGGCCACGGTCACGTGCTCGAGTACCCCGAGGCTGTCATCACCTCCCTCTCCGAGGAGCACGCCGTCGTCGACTTCAGCGCCTGCGCTGAACGCCCGCGGATCGGCGAGCGCCTGCGGGTCGTGCCCAACCACGTGTGCCCTGTCAGCAACCTCGTCGACGAGGTCGTCCTACACCGCAGCGGCGTCGTCGAGGCGACGGTAGAGGTGGCAGCCCGCGGCAAGCGCTGAGCCCCACTACGCCCGTGCGCGCTCCGGTCGCGGAGGCGTATCGTGGTCGCTCATGAGACAAGACGACTCGCTCGACCCTGTCAGGGTCGGCATCATCGGGGCAGGCGTCATCAGCGACCGCTACCTGCTCAACGCGCGCCGTTTCCCGACCGTCGCGATGACGGCCATCGCCGACCTTGACCTCGCGCGCGCCAGGGCGCGAGCCGACCAGCACGGCATCGAAGCCATGGACGTCACCACCCTGCTCGCCGACCAGAGCATCGATGTCGTCCTCGACCTCACCGTCCCCGCGGCCCACGCTCAGGTCAACCGCGCAGCGCTCGAAGCAGGCAAGCACGTGTACAGCGAGAAGCCGCTCGCCACCGATCGCGAGGCCGGCAGGGAACTCGTGAAGCTCGCCGAGAGCCATCACCTGCTCATCGGCTGCGCTCCCGACACGTTCCTCGGCGCCGGTCTGCAGGCCGCGCGGGCGGTGCTCGACGCTGGCACCATCGGCACACCCGTCGCGGCGTCGGCGTTCATGGTCGGGTTCGGACCCGAGCGGTGGCACCCCGACCCCGCCTTCTTCTACGCCCCTGGAGCGGGACCGCTGTTCGACGTCGGGCCGTACTACCTGACGATGCTGGTGCACCTGTTCGGGCCCATCGCTGCCGTGAACGCCAGCGCCGTGATCGGGCGCAGGCAGCGCCCGATCTTCAGCGAACCGCTCAAGGGCAGCCTCATCGATGTCACCACGCCGACGCACGTCAGCGCCGACCTCGAGTTCGTGTCGGGACCGGCTACCACGCTCGTCACCAGCTTCGACGTGCCTGCCTCCGAGCTCCCGCGCGGCGAGGTCTACGGTGAGAGCGGCACGCTGAGCCTGCCTGACCCGAACACGTTCGGAGGCCCTGTGAAGGTCCGGCTGGTCGACGAGCCGGAGTGGAGGCCCGTCCCGTTGGCAGGCGACTACGAGGTCGAGAGTCGCGGTCTCGGCCTTGCCGACATGGCTGCAACCATCCGCTCCGGTGCGCCACGGACCGCCGCTCGGCACAGGGCCAGCGGCGCGCTCGCGCTGCACGTCCTCGACGCCATGCAGTCGATCCTCGAATCCGCCGAGGCGCGCCAGTGGCGGACGCTGACGACCAGCTGCGAACGGCCCGCGCCGCTGTCAACCGAGGTCGCCGCATGACCGGGCCCGACGCCGCGCGGCGCGTGCCCATCGCGGTGCAGCTCTACAGCCTCCGCGAGGCGCTGGCAGCCGACCCGCGCGGCACGATCGCACGCGTGGCGGAGATGGGCTACGACGGCGTCGAGCCGTTCGGGTTGACGCCTGAGAGCGCACGCGTGCAGAAGGCCCTCTTCGACGAGTTCGGGCTGCGTGTCTGCAGCGTCCACGCGCCGCTGCACGTCGCGGCCAAGGCCGACACGGTCCTTCAGGTCGCCGACATCCTGGACTGCGACAGGGTCGTGTCCGGCTACGGACCCGAGGACTTCGCGACACTGGAAGGCGTCGCTCGCTGCTGCGACGGCTTCAACCGCGCGCAGGAACTCGCCGCGCGGCACGGGCTGCGCTACGGCGTCCACAACCACTGGTGGGAGTTCGAGCCGATCGAGGGCCGCCTGCCGTACCGGCACATGCTCGACGCGCTCGACCCCGCGGTCTTCTACCAGCTCGACGTGTACTGGGTGCAAGCCGCTGGGCTCGACCCGCACGACGTCATCGCCGAGCTCGGCGCCAAGGCCGACATGTTCCACCTCAAGGACGGCTCGACGCACAAGGACGACCCGATGACAGCACTCGGTACCGGCGCCGTCGACATCGCGGGCATCGTCGCGGCGACGCGCCCGACGGCTCACTGGTGGATCGTCGAGCTCGACCGCTGCGCGACCGACATGTTCACCGCCGTCGCGGACAGCCTCACGTACCTCGAGTCGTTGGCGCCGTAATCCACGCCGGCCCGCGCCCGTCGGTCAGGCGCGTCCTACCGCCGCCGTGACCATGACCTCGATGAGGACACCAGGGCCAAGGTCCTTCACGCCGAGCGTGGCGCGCGCAGGCAGGGCGTCGGGAGCGAAGAACGCGGTCCAGGCGCGGTTCATCTGCTCCTTCATGCCCATGTCGGTGATGTAGATGGTGGCTGCCAGCACCCTGTCGACGCCGCTGCCGATCTCCGAGAGGAGTTGGGCCATGCGAGCGAGGATCTGCTCGGTCTGGCCTCCCATGTCGGCCGACGTGTCACCAGCCGTGATGCCTGAGAGGTAGAGCACCCCGTTCGACTCGACGGCGCGATGGAAGTACGTTCCTGGTCCGTGACGTTCGATCATCCGCCCAGTGTACCTAGCGTCCGCATCAGTACCCCTGCCGCTTGTCGACGACGTTGACGAGCTCCTCGCCGGCGCGGAACCGCTTCAGGTTGTCGAGGAAGATCTCCAGGGCACGCGCGGCGTAGAGCGGCGTCGCCCCCGAGTAGTGCGCGGTGACGATCACGTTGCTCATCGACCACAGCGGCGAAATGACGGGCAGTGGCTCCTGCTCGAAGACGTCGAGCGCAGCCCCGGCCAACTCACCGTCCTGAAGGGCCGTGACGAGGTCGGCTTCGACGACCGTGGCGCCCCTGCCGATGTTGACCAGGTAGGCAGAGCGCTTCATGGCCCTGAACTGCTCGGCGCCGAACATGCCGCGCGTGGCCGCCGTCAGAGGAGCGGTGATGACCACGGCGTCGGCGTTCGGAAGGACGTCGAGCAGCGCGTCTTGACCGTGGACCGCGGCCGCGCCGTGCAGCGGCCGCCGCGCGTCGTTCCGCACGGCCTCGACGCGCATGCCGAACGCCAGCGCGAGGCTGGCGACTCTCTCCCCGATCGCACCGACACCGACGAGCAGCATGGTCTTCCCCGCCAGCTCGACCAGGGAGGCTGCAGGCACCGGCTTCCACTCGGCGCGCGCCTGCTGCTCGAGGGCGCGAGGCAGGGCGCGCGCGAACGCCAGCAGGCACGCGAAGACGTGTTCGCTGATCGGCACGGCGTGGATCCCCGACGTGTTGGTGAGCACGAACGGCAGTTCGGCCGCTCCGGGATGGCGCAGGAGCCAGTCGGCACCCGCTCCCCACTGCTGGAACCAGGCGAGACGCCCAGCGCCGGGAAGCAGGTCGTGCGGGAACTGTCCGAGCGCGACGCGAACGTGAGGAAGCAACTCCTCGATGGCAGCCCTGTCGCGGGTCACCACCACGCGCATGTCGCCCGCAGCCGCGCGGACGCGGTCCAGCTGCGGTGCGTCGAGAACACCATCGCGCAGGGCGACGAGTAGTACGTCGGAGGAAGAAGACACGCTCGAGTGTATGCCGCGGTCCGCGCGTGCCGGCGCCGTGACGGGCATACAATCCCGCATGTCAGCTTCCGAACTACCGACGCGCGCCGAGGTCGACCCCGAGTTCACGTGGGACCTCGGCTCCCTCTACCCTGACGACCGGGCGTACCAGGACGACATGGTCGTCCTGATCTCCGACATCGACGCGCTCGCAGCCTTCCGCGGCACGCTGGGTACCGACGCCACGACGCTCGGTGACTTCTTCGAGCGCTACTGGGACGCGAGCGTCCGCCTCAGGCGGCTCTCGAACTACTCCGGACTGCCCGTCACCGTCGACCAGGGGGACCAGGCCGCGCGGGAGCGACTCGGGCGCTTCCAGGCGCTCGCCTCGCGGTTCGCGAGCTCGACGGCCTTCGTCGTCCCCGAACTCCTCGCCGTCGGCACCGCGACGTTGACGACGTACATCGCGGCCGACCAGCGGCTCGCTCACCTCGGCCGCTACCTCGAGCAACTGGAAGCGCGCGGTCCGTACGTGCGGTCTGACGAGGTGGAGGGTGTCATCAGCGCGCTCGGTGATCCACTCAGCGCTATCGAGCGCGCGTACAACAGCCTCGCGAACGGCGAGATCCCGTTCGCGCCCGTGACCCATGATGGCGTGAGGCACCAGGTGGCTCGCAGCACCTACCCGAAGCTGCGGATGGCGAGCGATCGCGAGCTCAGGCGCAAGGCGTACGAGTCGTACACCGACGGCTTCCTCGCCTTCGACGACACCATCACCGAGTT
>Ga0123332_1005479_pt1 | contig 10732 bp, 7 predicted proteins | sample BioC12SIPDNA_4_FD_89958 | JGI IMG/M metagenome (GOLD analysis project Ga0123332, IMG submission 89958) | Anaerobic biogas reactor microbial communites from Washington, USA - Biogas_R2_A C12 SIP DNA | ecosystem: Engineered > Bioreactor > Anaerobic > Unclassified | place: Washington, USA... | reverse complement strand
GTTGGGCGTGATTGCCGGGTCGGAGGCGGCATGGCGGCGGCGCTCGGCGGCCGACCGGCTGCTGGTGGTAACAGGCGTGCTGGCGAGTAATGCCCCGGTCTTCTTCACCGGCATGATCCTGCTAATCCTTTTCGGCGTGGAGCTGCGCTGGCTGCCGCTGGCGGGAGGCCGCACCCCGTTCGCGCGCTATGACAACGCGCTCGACCAGGCCCGCGACTATGGCGCGCACCTGCTGCTGCCCGCCCTCACGCTGACGCTGGCGCTGGTCGGCAGCAAGTTCCTGCTGGTGCGCAACAGCGTGATCGGCGTGCTGGGCGAGGACTTCATGCTGGTGGCGCGCGCCAAGGGCCTGTCTCCCCGCCGTCTGAAGCGCCACCACGCCCTGCGCAACGCGATCGTCCCCTTCGTCCACCACCTGACGGCGCACGCGGGTTTCGCCATCACCGGGGCGCTGTTCATCGAAACGCTGTTCAACTACCCCGGCATGGGCCGCCTGATCTTCGAGTCGGTCGTCGCGCGCGATTACCCGGTCATCCAGGGCGTGTTCCTGGTCGTCTCGGTGCTGGTGCTGTGCGCCAACCTGCTCGCCGACTGGCTCACCGCCCGGCTCGACCCGCGGACGCAGGAGGCCTGACGGTGCAGATCACACTCCCATGGGCCGCGCGCGCCATTCGGCAGTCTCGCGCCCCTGCCGCGATCCGGCGGCTGGCCGCCTCGCTCGGCGCCGAAGGCGCGATCGGGCTGGCGCTGCTGGTCGCCTTCGCCATCGTGGGGATCAGCGCGCCGCTGCTGGCCCCCTACGACCCGGCGGCTTTCTCCGGCGCGCCGCTCGAACGCCCCAGCGCCGATCACCGGCTGGGCACCAACGATGTCGGGCAGGACATCCTGAGCGAGCTGATCGCCGGGGCGCGGATCTCGCTGGCGGTGGCGCTCGGCGCGGCGGGCGGCACCGTGCTGCTGGCTGTCCTGATCGGTGGTGCCGCGGGCTACGCGGGCGGCTGGATCGACGCCGCGCTCATGCGCGTGGTCGATGTGCTGATGGCCCTGCCCCAACTGCCGCTGCTGATCCTGATCACCGCGCTGCTGGGCGCGGGCCTGGGCCAGATGGTCCTGGTCTTCGCGGCGCTCTTCTGGCCGGGCACGGCGCGCATCATTCGCGCCCAGGTGCTCAGCCTCCGTCGGCGCGGCTACGTGGCCCAGGCGCGCGGCTTCGGCGCCGGCCCGGTCTACATCCTGCGGCGGCACATCCTGCCCGCCATCGGCCCGTTGATTGTCTTCGGGCTGGTCACGGCGGCCGCTCGCGCGGTGGTCTTCGAGGCCGGGCTGGCCTTCCTGGGCCTGGGCGATCCCACCGCCAAGAGCTGGGGCCTGATGATGCGCTACGCGCTCAACCTGCCCGGCCTGCTGTTAAGCGATCGCTGGCTGTGGTGGCTGCTGCCGCCGGGCCTGTGCGTCACCGTGTTGATCCTGGCCCTGAACTTGCTCGGCATCGGGCTGGAACACCGGCTTGACCCGAGGTTGAAACGCCCATGACCGCTCCCCTGCTGGCCGTCGAGAACCTGCGCGTGACTTTCGCCGCGCCGGACGATCCCCATGCCGCGATCCGGGCGGTGGACGGCGTCTCGTTCGATCTGGCGGCGGGCCAGTCGCTGGCGATCGTGGGCGAGACCGGCAGCGGCAAGACCACGCTGGCGCGCGCGCTGCTGGGCCTGCACCCGGCGGGCGCGGTGGCGGGCAGCATCCGACTGGACGGGGCCGAGCTGGTCGCGCTGGACGAGCAGGGGTGGCGGCCGATCCGCTGGCGGCGCATCGCGCTGGCGGTGCAAAACGCCGGGACAGCTTTCGACCCGGTGCAGCGCGTCGGCGACCAGATCGCCGAACCGATGCGCGAGCACCTGGGCCTAGCGGACAGCGCAGCGCGGGTGCGGGCGCTCGATCTTGTCGCGGAGCTGGGCCTGGGCGAGCGCCACCTGCGGTCGTATCCGCACCAACTCAGCGGCGGCGAGAAGCAGCGGCTGATGCTGGCGATGGCCTTGAGCTGCGCGCCGGACGTCCTGATCGTGGACGAGCCAACCAGCGGCCAGGACATGCTCACCCGCGCCAAAATGCTCGCGTTCCTCAACCGGGTGCGCCAGGACACGGGGATCAGCCTGCTGTTGATCTCGCACGATCTGGCCGCCGTCGCGCGGCTGGCGGACCGGGTCGCCGTGCTCTACGCGGGCAAGCTGGCCGAGGTCGGCCCGGCCCGCGACGTGCTCCAGCGCCCGCGCCATCCCTATGCGTGGGGCCTGCTCAACGCCTATCCCAACATGACCACCGCGCGCGATCTGCGCGGCGTGCGCGGGGGCCTGCCGGACCCGGCCCACCCGCCAACCGGGTGCCGTTTTCACCCGCGCTGCACCCAGGCGGTGGACGAGTGCCGCCGGATCGAGCCGCCGCTGCAGCCGGTGGGCGACTGGCTGGTCGCGTGCCACCTGGGCGGGCTGCAAACCCTGCTGCGCGTCGACCGGCTGGCCAAGACGTTCTCGCTCAACGGTAATGGCTTCCGCGTGGAGGCGGTGCGCGATGCGTCGCTCGACGTGCTGGAAGGCGAGGTCGTGGCCGTGATCGGCGAGACGGGCAGCGGCAAGACCACGTTGGGGCGGCTGGTGGCCGGGATGCTCGACCCGGAGAGCGGCGCGATCGCGTTCAAAGGGCAAGCCCTCGACAGCCTCTCCGGCCCGGCCCTGAAAGACGTGCGCAAGCAGGTACAGCTCATCCCGCAGGACCCGTTCGACACGGTCAGCCCGCGCCTGACGGTGGCCGAGATCGTGCGCGAGCCGCTCGACGTGCAGCGCATCGGGGCGCCCGCCAGCCGGATGGCGGCGGTTCGCGAGGCGCTGGCGGCGGTCGGCCTGCCGGACGGCGACTCGTTCCTGGCGCGGCGGCCCCACGAGCTGAGCGGCGGCCAGCTTCAGCGCGTGGTCATCGCGCGGGCGCTGGTGCTCGAGCCGAAGCTGATCGTGGCCGACGAGCCCATGTCGATGCTCGACGCCAGCGAACAGGCCAAGCTGATCAACCTGCTGAAAGACATCCAGAACGAGCGCGGCATGGGCCTGCTACTGATCTCGCACGACGTCGCCCTGGTCCGCAAGGTGGCCGACCGCATCGTGGTCATGCGCGACGGCGCGATCATCGAGAGCGGCCCGGCCAGCCGGGTCGTGACCCAGCCCCAGCACGCGTATACCCGCGCGCTGCTGAGCGCCGCGCCCGCGTTTGACTGGTTCGAGGACGGCGATCCGGTTTCGGGCGGATGATCGCCGGGCCGCGCCAGATACATCCAACTGCATTTCGTGACATTTTTGGAGGAAAAGCTATGCTCAAATCAATCCGTGTTGTCTCGCTCTGCCTGCTGGCCCTCGCCCTGGCGTTGAGCGCCCTGCCGCTGGTCCCCACGCCGCCCGCTGCCGCCCGCCAGGACGGCGTCACGCTGCGCCTGCCCGGCGGCGGCTACTGGGGCCATCCTTCGCCGTTCGGATTCAGCCGCGGGCCGGGCTACATGCGCGCCTCGCTGATTTTCGACACGCTCGTCTGGCGCGACGCCAGCGGCCAGACGATCCCCTGGCTGGCAACCGACTGGACGCGGTCCGACGACGGGCTGACCTGGACCTTCACGCTACGCGAGGGCGTGACGTGGCACGACGGCCAGCCGCTGACCGTGGATGACGTCGTGTTCTCGTTCCAGACCTACCTGGATCACCCGGAGCTGGTGTGGTTCATGGCGCAGGCCGACGTGATCGACTCGGTGGCCGCGGTGGGCGACCACCAGGTCGCCATCGCGCTCAAGCAGCCCTACGCGCCTTTCCTGCAAACGACTGCCGAGGCGCTGTTCATCTTCCCGCGGCACATCTGGGAGAACGTCGCGGACCCGAAAGCGTATGCCGAGCCGGAGGCATTCGTCGGCAGCGGGGCTTACCGGCTGGTCGAATACAGCCAGGCCGAGGGCACCTACCTGTTCGAGGCCAACCCGGACTTCTTCCTGGGCGCGCCGTACGTGGCGCGGATCGAGTTCGTGCCGACCAGCGACAACATCCTGGCGCTGATCAACGGCGACATCGCGGCGTTCGACCAGTTCGGCAGCATCACCGAGGACATGCTGGCGCCGTTCCAGTCGGATCCCTTCGCGGTCAAGACCGCGCCGGGCGAATGGGGCATGTTCCTGTATTTCAACCTGGAGGCGGACACCCCCCTGCAGGATGCCCGCGTCCGGCAGGCGATAGCCCACGCCATCGACCGGGACGCCCTGTTGGAGCGCGTGCTGTTCGGCTTCGGCGAGGTGGGCAGCCCTGGCTTCCTGCCCCCGGCCAACCCGTTCCATAACCCCGATCTGCCGGACTACGCCCGCGATATCGACCGGGCCAAAGCCCTGCTCGCCGAGGCCGGTTACGACGGGACGCCGATCAAGCTGGCCTATTCCACCGACTGGATCATGGCCTCGCCGCGCGTGGTCGAAATCATCCAGGACGGGCTGAGCGCCGCCGGCATCCCGATCGAGCAGGTCGTCATGGATCAGGCCACGATCGACACCGCCGGCAGCCAGGGCGACTACGAGATGATGCTGGTGGGGTATGGCGGCCTGGGCGGCGATCCGGACCTGCTGCGCCGCACCTTCGCCACCGCCAGCCAGATGAGCGGCTTCGCCCGCGCGCGCGGCTACAGCAACCCGGACTTCGACGCGCTTGCCGTCTCCCAGATCGACCTGAGCGACCCGGCGGAGCGCCGCGTCGCGCTCGACCAGATGCAGGCCATCCTGGCCGAAGACCTGCCGGTGCTGCCGCTGTACACGACGGCGCGCGTGGTCGTGTTCAACACGGACGTGTTCGACAACTGGACCTTCACGCCCGGCGGCTGGGGCGGCGGCATCCCGATGCCCTACAACAAGCACCAGTTCATCACCGGGATGGAAACCGGCCTGGACATTCGCGGCTGAGTCTGCGCTACCCCCCCACACCAGCGCCCGGCACATGGCATCGTTCATGAGCCGGGCGCCCGCCGCAGGTGACAAAATCCGGCGCCTCCCGTAGAATGGAGGGCAATTGCCGGCTCGCTGCACGCCGCGCCCCTCCCCGGCAAGCCCGGCATTCCGCGCCGCCACCCACCGAGAGAGTGAGCCAGAGTGGACCAAACGACCGATATCATCAACCGCGTGCTGCCCATCCTGCTGCTGATCGGCCTGGGCTATTGGATCCGCCGCAGCCGGTTTCTGCCGGAGAGCACCATCGCCGATCTGCGCAAGATCGCGGCCAACCTGGCCCTGCCGTCGGTGCTGTTCATCTCGTTTCTGCACACCGAACTGAAGACCAAGTACATCGCCATCTTCGTCACCGTCTTCCTGGTGTGCGTGGGCCTGTGGTTCTACGGCAAGGCGCTCCAGCGGCGCCGGAGCGTCCCGCAGACCTACTTCCCGTTCATGATGACCGGCTTCGAATATGGCATGCTGGGCGTGACCCTGTTCGGCAGCGCCTACGGGTTGGACAACATCGGCTATATCGCCATCTTCGACCTGGGGCACGAGATCTTCATCTGGTTCGTGTTCCTGGCGCTGCTGCTCATGAAGCGCGACGGGCTCCAGCAACCGGCTGAGATCGTCGGGGCGTTTTTCCGCTCGCCGGTCGTGATCGGCATTCTGGCGGGCATCCTGCTCAACCTCGCGGGCGCTCAGGACTGGCTGTACGACAAGCCGGTCACCGGCGGCGTGATGGCCGCCATCGAATTCCTCGGCGGCCTGATCATCCCCCTGATCCTGATCATCGTCGGCTATGGGATCAAGCTCGACCGGCAGGGTCTGCGCGAAGCCAGTCTCGTGCTCGTGGCGCGGCTGGCGGTGGTCATCCCCCTGGCGCTGATCATCAACGCGATCCTGATCCGGGGCTTGCTCGATCTCGAAAAGGGGTTCGAGGTGGCGCTGTTCACGCTGCTGATCTTGCCGCCGCCGTTCATCGTGCCGCTGTACATGCGGGGCGATATGCCCGACGAGCGGCGCTACATCAACAACGTGCTAACGGTGTACACCCTCGTCTCGATCGCGATCTTCGCCGTCTACTTCATCCTGAACCCGGAGCTGTAGCCACGGCGAATGGCGCGGCCGGGCGGCCCTTCACACAGCCGAGAACCGCGCGAAGGGCTGTGAAAGTTCGCCCGGCCTGGGTATACTCTCCGCCATGGTTGGCGGCGGCCCACCTCGGAATCACGACCATCTGCCCGCCCCCGAACGCTGCCGCTTGGGTTTGGTCCTGTGCTGCCTGGAGAACTGACAATGGCTCGATTTGATCGCCTGACTGTATATAACACCATTCTGGCCGATGGCCTGGTGCCGCTCTTTTATCACGCGGATCTGGACACGGCGAAGAATGCCGCCGCGGCCCTGGCCGAAGGCGGCGGCCACGTGCTGGAATTCACCAACCGCGGCGACTTCGCGTTGGAGGTGTTCACCCCGCTGATCAAAGCGTGTGCCGCCACTCACCCCAACCTGATCATCGGCGTCGGCTCGGTCGAGGATGCACCCACCGCCGCGATGTACATCGCCAACGGGGCGAATTTCGTCGTCGGCCCGACGTTCAACGAAGAGGTCGCCCGCCTGTGCAACCGGCGCAAGATCCCGTACATGCCCGGCTGCGGCTCGGTGAACGAGGTCGCGTTGGCTGAGGAGTTCGGCGCGGAGATCGTCAAGATCTTCCCCGGCGACTCCGTGGGCGGGCCGGGCTTCATCAAGGCGATACGCGGCCCGCGCCCGTGGACGCGCATCATGCCCACCGGCGGCGTGAGCCTGGACGAAGACAACCTGCGCAGCTGGTTCAGCGCCGGGGCGGCTTGCGTGGGCATGGGCAGCAACCTGGTGCGCAAGGACCTGCTGCAAGCCGGCAACTTCGACGCCATTCGCGAGAACACCGCGGCGGCGCTCGCGACGATCCGCAAACTGCGCGGCGCGTAAGCGTCCCGCTCCTGGCTCGAAGCCCGATCCCCTCTCGTGGCACGGTGCCGAGAGGGGATTTCTTTGCGCCACGCGGCGGGACCGGTGGCCTCGCCCGAGGTCACGACCGAAGACTGAATTTCCCGCGGCAGCAGGCGAGCATCGTCTGTCACTGGACGCCAATTACAGGTATACTGAAAAACGATGCGGTCGCCAGGATCGTGATCATCATGGTCCCGACGGCGTTGATTGGCGTTGTTCTGTCCGAGCAGACGATCTCCGGCATCACGATGGGCTCGTCGCACGTGGCCACCGCCGGAGCCAACAAAGGTAGAGCGCAGATGCGAACACTGATCACGGGCGGCACGATCCTCACGCCCCACACCACCTTGGCCGGGCACACCCTCATCGCGGAAGACGGGGTGATCACCGCGCTGGCCGCCGGACCGGTCGCGTCCCAGCCCGGCGACACCGTCATCGACGCGTCCGGCCAGTGGGTAGTGCCGGGCTTCATCGACGTGCACGTGCACGGCGGCGTCGGTCACGACACGATGGACGCGGCGCCGGAGGCGATCGCCAGCATGGGCCGCTTCTTCGCCCAGCACGGCGTCACCAGCTACCTGCCCACCACCATGACCGCCTCGGCGGACGCAATCGTTGCGGCCATCGACAACGTGATGGCCTGCCAGCAGCCCGCCGACGGCGCACGGCACCTGGGGCTGCACCTCGAAGGCCCGTACCTGAACCTCGACTACCGGGGCGCGCAGCATCCGGACCATTTCCGCGCACCGCAGCCGGACGAGTACGCGCGGTGGTTCGCCACCGGCCACATCCGGCTGGTGACGGCGGCGCCGGAGCTGGACGGCGCCGAGCGGTTCGTCCGGGCCGGGCTGGTGCGCGGCGTGGAATTCGCCATCGGGCACAGCGGCGCGAGCTACCAGCAGGTCGTCGAGGCGGCCAACTGGGGCATGCGCCAGACGACGCACGCCTTCAACGGCATGCTGGGCCTGCACCACCGCGAGCCGGGCACGCTGGGCGGCGTGCTGTCCGACGAGCGCATCTACTGCCAGATCATCGTCGATGGCGTGCACGTTCACCCGGCGATGGTCAAGCTGCTGGTCCGCGCCAAAGGCCCAGGCCGGACGATCCTGATCACGGACGCCATGCGCGCCGCGGGCCTGAGCGATGGCGAGTACGACCTGGGCGGGCAGGCGGTGACCGTGCGCGACGGCGTGGCCCGCATCGCCAACGGCAGCCTCGCCGGCAGCACGCTCACGCTCGACGTGGCGCTGCGCAACGTGATCGCGTTCGCCGGGTTGTCGCTGGCCGAGGCGCTGCCGATGGCGACCAGCGTCCCGGCGGAGGCGCTCAACCTGGCCGGGCACAAGGGGACGCTGGCCGTCGGCGCGGACGCGGACATCGCGCTGCTGAATCCTGACCTGACGGTGAGCGCGACGCTCGTCGCCGGGCACGTCGTCTACCGGAGCGAACGGCGCACGGCATGAACGCCCACGCCCCGCTGGCGATCGGGATCGACATCGGCGGCACGCACGCCAAGATCGGCCTGGTCAGCGTGGACGGCGCGATCTCGGTCTTCCGCCGGATTCCCACCCGTGCCCAGGGTACCGATCCCGGCCCGTTTCTCGAGGACCTGATCGCCAACGCCCGCGAGGTGCGGACTGCCGCGCCCGCGCCACCCATCGGGATCGGCATCTCGACGCACGGCTACATCGACGACGCGCGGCGCGGGCCGATCGTGTGCGCCAACACGCCCGCCCTGCGCGGCGTGGACCTGCGCGGCCTGTTCGCGGAGACGTTCGGGCTGCCGGCCGTGGTCAACAACGACCTGACGGCGCATGCCCTGGCCGAATACCACTACGGCAGCGGGCGCGGCGCGCGGCGGTTCCTGTGCATGGCGATGGGCACCGGCCTGGGCGCGGGCGTGGTGATCAACGGGCAGGCGCTGCGCTTCATCGGCGGCAAGGCGGGCGATACCGGGCGCGTGATCGTTGAGCCGGGCGGCCCGCCGGACGTCTACGGGGCGCGCGGCAGCGCCGAGGCGCTGTGCGGCGTGCCGGGCATCGAGCGGCTGGCGCGCCGGGAATACGGGCGGGACGTCCCGGCGCACGAGGTCATCCGGGCCGCGCGCGAGGGCGCCGACGAGCGCGCCGTCCGCGTCATGGCGCAGATCGGGGACTACCTCGGGCAGGCGCTGGCGAGCCTGTGCTCGATCTACCTGCCGGAGCGCGTTGCGATCACCGGCGGGACCGCCGAAGCGGGCGCCCCCCTGCTGGACGCGTGCCGCCGCCGCTTCGATGCGCTAGTGGCGGACTATCACCGGGCGATCGTGGAGTCCGCGCCCGATTTCTACAGCGGCGTCGAGATCGTGCTGGGCGAGATGCGCGGCGAGACGGGCATGGTGGGCGCGGTGGTGGAGATCTTCCAGACGGAGGCCGAGCGGGCCTTTGCCGGGCACGGCCAGCCCGATCGTCACCCGCACCGCCCTGGATGACGACATCGCGCGGCAGATTCGCGATATGCATATCTACCTCGTGCAGGTCCAGCCGCCCCGCGCGGCGAAGGCATGCGCCAGCCTGCACCCACCCAACAGGAGCAGTCTCGTTATGGCGAAGATCAAAGTGATGATCGAGCGCATTATCGCGCTGCGCGAGCAGGGGATAAACCTGACGCTGCTGGCGGTCTGTCCCAATTCGGACGCCGTGCTCGAGGCAGCGGTCCGGGCCGCGGCCCGCAACCGCGCCCCGATGTTGTTCGCCGCCACGCTGAACCAGGTGGATCGCGACGGCGGCTACACCGGCTGGACGCCCGCCGAGTTCGTGGACAAGATGAACGCGTACCGGGCCAAATACGCCTGCCACGACGCGCTCTATCCCTGCCTGGATCACGGCGGCCAGTGGCTCAAAGACCGCCACACGCGGGACAAACTCACCTACGACCAGACCACCGCCGAAGTCAAGGCGTCGATCACGGCCATGCTCGAGGCGGGCTATCACCTGCTGCACATCGATCCCACCGTGGACCGGACCGCGCCCGGCCCGCTGCCAGTGGAGCTGGTCGTCGAGCGCAGCCTGGACCTGATCGCCCACGCGGAAGCCGCGCGCGCCCGGCTGGGGCTTCCGCCGGTCGCCTACGAGGTCGGCACCGAGGAAGTGCACGGCGGGCTGGTGGACTTGAGCAACTTCGAGCGGTTCCTGCGTCTGCTGCACGACGGGCTGGCGGCGCGCGGGCTGGCGCATGCCTGGCCCGCGTTCGTCGTGGCGCAGGTGGGCACCGACCTGCACACCACGCTGTTCGACCGCCACGCCGCCGAGGCCCTGTTCGCCATCGCCACGCCGTACGGATCGCTGGTCAAGGGCCACTACACCGACTGGGTGGACAATCCCGGCGACTATCCGCTGGCCGGGATGGGCGGGGCCAACGTAGGGCCGGAGTTCACCGCCGACGAGTATGACGCGCTGGTCGCCCTCGAGGCCCGCGAGCGCGACCTGGCTCGCGCCGTGCCGGGCATGGCGCTATCCCGCTTCAACGACGCGCTGGCGGCGGCGGTCGATGCCTCGAATCGCTGGCAGAAGTGGCTCCAGCCCGGCGAGCAAGGGCTGGCGCTGGACGCGCTCCAGCCGGAACGCCGCGAGTGGCTGCTGAAGACTGGCGCGCGCTACATCTGGACCGATCCCGGCGTCGTGGCGGCGCGCGAGCAGTTGTACACCAACCTCGCCCCAGCCATGGGCGATCCGCACCAGGTCGTCGTGGAGTGGATCACGC
>Ga0123332_1005476_pt1 | contig 10735 bp, 9 predicted proteins | sample BioC12SIPDNA_4_FD_89958 | JGI IMG/M metagenome (GOLD analysis project Ga0123332, IMG submission 89958) | Anaerobic biogas reactor microbial communites from Washington, USA - Biogas_R2_A C12 SIP DNA | ecosystem: Engineered > Bioreactor > Anaerobic > Unclassified | place: Washington, USA... | reverse complement strand
CGGCTTCACGCTGATCGAGCTGCTGGTGGTCATTGCGATCATCGCGATCCTGATGGGCATCCTGATGCCGGCGCTGGCTCGGGTCCGCGAACAGGGCAAGCGCGCCACCTGCCTGAGCAATCTGAAGCAGTTGACGCTCGCCTGGATCATGTACGCCGACGACAACGACGACAAGCTGGTCAACGGCGATTCCGCGGAGTACGGCCAAGCTGCCGCCAACGGGCCGTACTGGGTCCTGAGGGACTGGGAGCGGGCCATGACGGAAGTCCAGAAGCAGAGGGCCATCATGGATGGGGCGCTCTGGCCATACACGCGGGATCTGAAGCTCTACAAGTGCCTGAGCGTGGAACGCAAGGTCATGGACTACTACGGGTACACCGCCCCTCCGGTCCGGACCTACTCCATCTGCGACTCGATGAACTGCAAGGCCTGGCCGAGTGAGATGAAGACGACGTTGACCAAGCTGCGGATGAAGATCAAAGATCCGGCGTTTCGCGGCGTGTTCCTCGACGACGGCGGGACGTGCCCGTCGGCCCTGGGCGGCTGGACGGTATGGGCGACGAAGTGGTCGTGGTGGGACCCGCCTCCGGTGCGGCATGGGGATGGGACCACGTTCTCGTTCGCCGACGGCCACGCCGACTACCGCAAGTGGAAGGATCAACGGACCGTCGATTTCGGCAAGCGCATCCCACCCCAAGCCAACACGGGAGAGATCGATCAGGACAACGAGGATATCTACTGGTCGTCGCTGACAGTGTGGGGCGCGGCGGAGACGCGCATGCCGTAACGCGTCGAACGCGACTGGGCGAGAGAATCCGGATAGAGGATCTGAAATCTGCCGGATCGTTGCGGCGCGCGGTCCGGCGTTTCGCACGCGTGGCAGTCTTGAGGAGAGTTGCAGCGATGCAGAAGCCCAGAGCATTCACCCTCATCGAATTACTGGTCGTCATCGCCATCATCGCACTGCTGATGTCGATCCTGATGCCCGCGCTGTCGCGCGTGCGCAAGCAGGCTCGCGGCGTCGTGTGCCAGTCGAACCTCAAGCAGTGGGGTCAGATCTGGGCGATGTACTGCGACGACAACAACGGCTTCATGCCTACGCGCAAGTCGGACCACGGCCGCTGGATCGATCTGCTGTATCGCTACTACCAGAAGGACCCCAAGTTCCGCGTCTGCCCGGTGGCCAGCAAGATTGCCGCTCCGGAAGGGGCGACGGACACTCTGACGCTGGGGGGCGATGCGGTGACTTCCTGGGGCATCGTGGCGCCCAGCGGCGAGCGGCCCGTCGGCACCTGGGGCAGCTACGGCATCAATGGCTGGACCTACGTCTGCGGCGACGAGGTCCTGTACGGCAAGCCCAAAGCGTTCTTCTGGAAGACGCCCAACATCAAAGGGGCGGCGCAGGTGCCGTTGTTTCTCGATGGCTGGTTCTGGTGCGGCTGGCCGGACGACACCGACTCGGTGCCGGTCGTGGACGGTCGGGAAGGGCGTCTTTCGGGCGACACGGATTCGATGAACCGCTTCTGCATGAACCGCCACTCGCAGGCGATCAACGCCGTCTTCCTGGACTATTCGGTGCGCAAGGTCTGGCTCAAGGAGATGTGGCGTCTGAAGTGGAGCAAGCGGTTCGACACCGACGTCGTGAAGGAATGGCCCGACTGGATGGCCGGCTTCAAAGGGGACTACTGACCGGTCGTCCGTGCCGCCGAGTCACAGGATCGCCGTCTTGTGGCGATGGCTGTGACATTCGATGTTGACCGCCACGGGCAGCGACGCGATGTGACAGGGGGCGGTTTCGATCCGCACGCCGAGTGCGGTGGTGTCGCCTCCAAGTCCCTGCGGGCCTACGCCCAACGCATTGATCCTCGTCAGCAGTTCCCGTTCCATCTGTCCGTAGAACGCGTCTGCGTGCGGCTCATCCAGGCGGCGCAACAGGGCCTTCTTGCTCAGCAGACAGCTCAGCTCGAAATCGCCTCCGATTCCCACACCCACCACGAACGGCGGACACGCATCGGCGCCGGCGGTCCGGACGACCTCGACGATCCAATTCATCACGTCGGATATCTCGCTGGTGGGTCGAAACATGCGGAACTGGCTCTTGTTCTCGCAGCCGCCGCCTTTGGCCATGACCACGATCTTGACCTTGTCGCCCGGCACGAAGCGGTGGTGCACGATCGCGGGCGTATTCGTCCCGGTGTTGGTGCGGGCCTTCAGAGGGTCGGCGACCACGCTCTTTCGCAGGTAGCCCTTCTCGTAGCCGGCGCGGACGCCTTCGTTGATCGCGTCGACGACCGTTGCGGGGTGGCCTTGAGACGCATCGCTGACCGTGACTTCAGCTCCCTGCTCGACGAAGACGACGGTCAGGCCCGTATCCTGGCAGAGCGGGATCCGTTCGCGCGCTGCGATGGCGGCGTTTTCGAGCAGTTGGGTGAGGATCTTCGCGGCGGCCGGATTGGATTCCGTCGAAGCGGCCCGTTCGAGCGCCGCCCGGACGTCGTCGGGCAACTCGTGGCAGGCCGCGATGCACAGCGACGCGACGGCCCGGACGATCTGTTCGAATTCGATGGTTCGCACGGCGGCCACGGCCCTCGCTGCGTTACGGTTGCGGAGGAGCCAGCATGCTGAGCTCGAACGTCTTGTACGTGGCGTTGCCCACATCGTCGCTGATCTTCAGCGCGATGACGTGCTCGCCCGGCTCCAGCTCCTCGGTGATCAGTGTGAAGCTCTCGTCGGTGGTGTCGAAGACCAGATCGTCGGGAAGGGTGCTCTTCCACTTGGCGTTGCTGTTGATCGTGTATTCGAGCTTGCCGATCACACTCAGGTCGTCCGTGATCTGGAGCTTGAGCGTGGCGGCCTTGCCCACCTTGTCGAGGGCGTACTTGCGAATGACTGGTCCGGTGTTGTCGACAACGATGGGATCGCTGATCCGGCTGCCCGTCAGTTTCGTCGTGGGGCTGTTGCTGCGCTCGTCGCTGGCGACGACGCGGACTTCATACCGGCCGTCTTCGACGGTCTTGCCGTCCCATTCGTAGCTCTCGTCCTCAATCGCGTCCTTCAGCTCGATCCAGTGGTCCCGGCCGATCTTGCGGAAATCGATCGTGTACGTGAGCGTGTCATCGTTGTCGTCGCTGGCCTTGTAGCTGATCTTGAACAGGCCTTCTTTGCCCGACCCGCTCAGCCGGGTGGCCTCCACCGATTCGACCTTGGGCGCCAGGTTCGGGATCGTGCTGGCCACGGCCACCTCGCGGATCAGCGGCGTCTTCGTGCCGTCCGGCGTTTGCAGCGTCAGCTTGTATTGGCAGAAGCGTCCCAGCGGGCAGCGCAACTGGATTGGCTCAACGATCTCGGCTTGCTCGGTCCACTCGGAGAAGGTCGGGTCGTTGACGTCCTTGACGTTTCCGCTGCGCGAGGCGACGAGCACCTTGCAGCCGCGCGGGACGTCGGCGTCGATTTGCAGCTTGCCCCATTTAGCCGGCTGCCCGGCGTCGATCAGCCCGGAGACGTAGGTTCCTTCCGAGGCATAGTCCGACGACAGCAGCACGAGCCTGGCCGGATTGGCGGTCCCGATGTACACGTCGCCCTCGATGACCTCGACCGCCGTGATCTGGGCGGCCTTCTCGTCCTGGTACGCGATCGTGCTGCGCTCGGCCTCGGGATCGATCGAATAGAGCTGCGCGCTGTTGCCCGAGCCTATGAGGACGCTGCCCTTCTGCTGGGTCAGGCACAGCAGGACCGCCGATTCGCTGAACAGTTCGGTGACGTAACCCTGCTTCGAAATCCGGTAGAGGTAGCTGGCGGTTCCCGGTTTGCTGCCGCGGGCGACAGGCGCGGGGCGCTGGGGGGATTTCTCGCCGGCTTCCTTCCTGGTGTTGGCGATCTGGAGCTTCATGCCGCCATCGCCGGTGTCCTTGCGGCTCTCTTCCTTGGGCTCCGGTCGTCCGGCAACGGTCTGGTCGGCCGCGAACTTGCGCTCGTTCTCCACGACCTTGGCAGACGTCGCGGTGGCATAGAGATATTCCGCTTCGCCAGGCGTTTCGCCGCCGAACAGCAGTGCGCTGATCTCGGGCTCCTCGCTGTCGTAGAGGACGGTGCCGACTTGTTGCGCGGGTTGATCTTGTAGACCAGTCCGCGCGTGTCGCTTCCGGCATAGACGAAGCCGTCCTTGCCGGCCGCCAGGGACAGGATGTTTTTGTCCGGGCTGTCGTACACGAGCTGTGCGACCTTGCCCGATGGATCGAGCACGTAGATCTTGCCCTCCGGGCCGGTCCCGAGATAGAGGTTCCCCACGTTGTCCGTCTCGATGGCGAAGATGTATTTGGCGTCGTCCGGCTCGAAGATCGTCTCCATCGTGCCCGTCTCGTAGCGGCACAGGCGGCACTTATTGCCGCTGATGCCGACCACCAGCCGGCCCGCCACGTCGATCGCCATGGCGAAGATGTGCTCGTTGGAGAACAGCTCCTCTTTTTCGACGGTCTGGTCGCCGGCTTCGTCTTTCTCTTCGGCCGCCTCCGGGGACGGGGGAGCCTTCGGAACGGCCGGCTGGTCCTTGTCGATGGAGCTCTGGCCCTCGGTCGGATAGATCTTCGTGACGGCGCCGAGGCGGTACTTGTAGATGCTGCCGTTCGGACTGGTGCCGATGTAGACCGTCCCCCCGCTGGCGACGATGCTGTTGACCGACCATACGTCATCGAAGTTCGAGGCGAGCACCTTGGCGGCCCGACCCAGTTGGATGGTCCCGCGCGAGCTGATTACGACATTCTCCGTCTTGCCTTCGAGCAGTTGCTTGCCGGTGGCCTGGCGCGTGATCTTGCTGGTCACCGCTCCCGTCGGGCCGACCAGCAGGCCGACCATCATCGCCACCGCGACCATGCGCAACCGATTCCCACTGCGAAATTCCATTCTCATCTCAACTCCCTGTTCCATGAATGCCGCTCCGGCGCTCCGGTTGGCCGGCCGACTCATTCTTCCACCACGATGGGCACGATCTCTCTGTCGCTGATCACGGTGCCTGTCTCGATAGTCTTCTCGATCCAGTGGGGGTACGGCTGGACCCGCAAAGCCCTCTTGTCGCTTTGCAGGACGACGCTTTTGGTCCCGGGCAGGTCGGGCAGTTCCGCCTTGTCGAGCGTGATTCCCTCCGGCGGCAACACCAGAATGCAGTAGAGCCGCGTGCGAGGGATGTTCAGCGCCAGGTTCAACGCCTCCACGAGCGTCTGGTAGTTCGTCGCGATGAACCGGTAGGGGACGGTCTTGGCCAGGAACCGCTCGTATTCCTGGACCCCGCAGAGCATCAGGCCGTACTTGCCCGGCGCCACGCTCTTCGGCACCGGCAGCGTGATCTGATACTTCTTCTTCTGGGCCCGGTACGATTCGATCACCACGTTCACTTCGATGTCTTCGCCCGGCTTGATGGTAGGATCGACCACGTCGATCGACCAGAGGTGCGACGAGATGCTGTCGGTCCGGATCCGCGCGTCAAAATCCATCGACTGGATCTTGGGCGATCCGTACGGGTTGTTCATGAGCAGGGCCACGGCGCCGACGATCTCGGAGACCGAGTCGGTCAGATCATCGCTCGCAGAGGTGTTTCCGAAACGGATGGCCTGCCCGTCGTCCAGGTGGATCGCGGAGGTGTATTCAATCGTATGCTCCGGCGGCAGGGGGCCGAGTCGAAGCGCTGCGCCGGCCACCGCCGAACGAGCCAGGCTCGCGGTCATCGTGTCATTGTAGGCCAGCCGGCACTGGTAGGTGCGCGGCTCCGGGTCGTTGTATCGCTCGATGCGAATCGACAGCGGAATCATGTTGGGCTCGACGCCGAGCTGCCCGCAGACCCCTGTGATTTCGTCGGTGGTAATGGTGCCGACGATCTTGCCGGCGGCGCCCAGCTTGGACGAGCGCATCACGTTGGAGATGACCGTGTAGACCTTGCCGCCGGCCATGGGCAGGTTGACCGCGCCGTAGCCCAGGAAGCTGTGCCCGAACGCGTAGACGCGGCCGTCGCGGACCTCCGTCACCGTGCCCAGCACGTTCATGTTGATGTCGCCGGCGACGAGGGGCATGGTCAGGGCGGCGCCGGGCTTCAACTCCGTGGCCTCTTCGTCACCCGTGGCGGCGGTGCCGCTCAGGCCGGGAACGGCCATAAACCCCATCGCGTCGAACTGCGAAGCGAGTTCCTGACAGGCTTGGGTTGGAAGGCCCGAGATCAACAGCGGACAGGGCATCGCACTGGTGCCGCTGGGACCGGCCGATCCGATGAGTCGGCGACGGCTCACCTGCTCGCTGATCTGCGCCAGATCGATGGGCTTGGAGAAATCGAAGGCGAAGGCCGGCTGGCGGCGGGCGCCCGGAGCGGCCATCGCCGGGTTTGTCCGTCCGACCTCGAGCATCTCCCGGATGGGCGTTACGCCGTACAGCGGGTCTTTCGCGAACTGCCAGCCGAAGGCCAGCGCTCCGGCCAGGCGGCCGTCGATATAGACCGGAGAACCGCTACAGCCGCCCACCGGACCGGTGTGCTGGAACCGCTCGTCCAGACCCATCACCAGGATGGCGTCGTGCCCCGGATCCACCTCATACACGACGTCCAATACCTTCAATGCGAACTTTTCAATCCCGTTGTCGCCGTAGTCGGTCAGGCAGTAGGCGTCCATGCCGGGACGGACTTCGTTGATGTCGATATATCGCTGCGGATCCCACGATACACCGGTCGAACCACGGGCGGCGACGCCGAAGACCAGAACGAGCGCCAGCGCAAGAAGACCGACGACCCCGAGACGGCGGCCGAAACAGGTGGATCCTTCTGCGTTCTGGTGTGGTTTTGCGTCCGTCCCCAGCATGTGTATCCTTTCAATCAGCAGCAGCGCAAAATTCTACTTTTCCGGCAGTTGCATTGCAAGCCGAATTTGTTACCATAAAGGCTTGTCTTTCGGTGGCCCGATAACCCGGGCCGGCGTTCCCAGGCATGGACATGGAGAACCAGAATGAAATCGGAGCATCGGCACGAACTGAAGACCAACGAGCTGGCCGAATGGCTCGCGCACTTTCCGCAGTGGATCCAGGACAACCGGTCGACGCTGATCGGCGCGGTCGTGGTGATCGTTCTGGTGGTTGGCGTGTATTTCGTGCGGTTTTATCGGAAGGACGTGGTGTCCGTTCGCCATCACGTGCAATTGACCGGTCTGGTGACGCAGATTCCCAGTCAGAAGATGACCAGCGCGCGGGCCGCCAGTCAGGGGACGGACCAGTCGATCGCTCTGCTTTCGATCGGGCAGGATCTCAAGAAGTTCGCCGACGGCAGCGGCAACGACCGTCTGGCCGCCCTGGCCTTGATCAAGCATGCTGAGACGCTGCGGGCCGAGCTGCACTATCGTCCCACCGCCCCCGGAAGCGAAGAGGTCGCGCGGCAGATCGCGCAGGCGCAGAGCAGTTACCAGGCGGCGCTGTCGCGTGCGGCGTCGATTCCGGCGCTGGCGGCTACCGCGCAGTTCGGACTGGGGCTGTGCGAAGAAGAGCTGGGCAACCTCGACAAGGCCAAGGAGATCTACCGCGAGGTGGCGCAGAAGGCCGAGTACGACGGCACCGCCGCGCAGGCGGCCGCCGCCGATCGTCTCCAGACGGCCGACGACTATCGCGGCGCAGTGACCTTCCGGCCGGCGCCCCAGCCCAAGACGGAGGGCGCATCGGCGCCGCAGGTTCAGATCACGCCGCTCGGCACCAACGCGCCGAGCGATCAGGTCTTCTTCGCACCGGCGACGCCGGATGCCAACGCGCCCGCGGTGCCTGAGGCGAACGCTCCGGCAGGCAATTGACGGCAAGGCCATGTGTGAGTTGCCCGAAGTTTACGGTCAACCGGTGACGCTTCACGTGGGCGTCTCGATCCGAGAGCGGAGGATCGACAAGTACCTGCACGGCCGGTTCCGCAACCTCAGCCGGCACTTCCTCCAGAACGCCATCCGATCCGGCGCCGTGAAGGTCAACGGCCAGCCCGTCAAGCCCAGCTTCAAGCTCAGCCACCGCGACGTGATCGAGTTCGTGATGCCCGAGCCGGAGAAGAAGGAGATCGAGCCGGAAGACATCCCTCTCGACGTCCTCTACGAGGACGACGATCTGATCGTCCTGAACAAGCCGCCAGACCTGATCGTGCATCCGGCGCGGGGCAACAAGCACGGAACGCTTGTCAACGCCCTGGCGCACTACTCCGAGCATCTCTCCAGCGGACTGGGCGAGTTCCGCCCGGGCATCGTCCATCGGCTCGACCGCAACACCACGGGCGTGATGGTGGTGACCAAGCACGACATGGCGCAGTGGAAGGTGGCCAAGCAATTCGAGCTGCGGCAGGTCGAGAAGAGCTATCTGGCGATCGTCCACGGCACGCCCGAACTGACCGCCGACCGGATCGATGCGCCGCTCGGCGTGCACCCGAAGATCCGCGAGAAGTACTCGATTCGTCCCGAGACGGGCAAAGAGGCCGTGACATTCTACGAGGTCGTCGAGGCCTTTCGCGGCTTCTCGCTGATCCACTGCAAGCCTCGCACCGGACGGACGCATCAGATCCGCGTGCATCTGTCGCATCTGAAGCATCCGATCGTCGCCGACGACATGTACGGCGGCAAGCTCGTCTATCCCTGGCAGCTCGCCGACGCCGAGCCAGCCGTCGAGGAGCCCGTCATCGGCCGCTGCGCCCTGCACGCCTGGACGCTGGGATTCACCCACCCGACCACCGGGCAGCGCGTCAGGTTCGAAGCCCCGCTGCCGGCCGATATGCAGCACCTGCTCGATCTGCTCCGCCGGTATAGAAAGTAGTGGCCGTACGGAAAAGATCACCTAACGGTTGGGGGCGTAAATGGTCGAGAGCCAAAGGCGCATCGATTGAGACGAGCTAATGTCTCCTCTCGTGATTCAGACACAGTTCGCAGTATCTTGATGGTGGTCCTGAGATAGTGTCGCAATATGAACAAGTCTTCTCGTTGTAGCCGATCCTTGTGTTTCGTGGGTGTCACACCATGAACGATCTTCGACCTCTTTGCATAGAGTGTTTTCAAACGCGCGAAGATCTCATCCGATTCAGATGGGGTAGCGCCCAAGAGAACCGCTGCATTTCTCGATATTTGGCGCGTGATCTCCGTGGTCGCTCCTTCTGGCCCAAGAGTCGCCTCCATGCCGATCATCAGCGACAGGAAAGCCAGACGAGTGTCCTGTACCTCGTATGATTGTTCGAGACTCTCAAGGGCCAAATCCAGAGACGGTTCCGCCAATGGTAGCGAGACTGTTTGGATAAAGGATTCTGCTTCAAAAAACTCGCTAGGTGTCAGGGCGAGCTTCGTGGTATCAACAATGGGGTATTCTCGGGCGAAGGCGAAAGGCTTCGGCTCTTCATTAGTATCTGAGAGATGATAGAGAAACGAATAAGCGAGGACAATGTTGCCTTCCTTGAATAGGCGGAGAAGACGGCACTTGTCTTGGACAAACTTGTGGACCTCCGTGAGCACACTTGGTCGTATGGCCACGCCTCCCTGCGGCGTCGCCTCGAATTGAGCGATGTCAGTTCCTATGACGCAACAGGAACTCCGAGACAAAACGCCCATAGCTGTCTCGAACCCATAGTGGCTGTCCAGCATCCTGAGGAACGGCGTGATATAATCGTTCGACCTGTATTCAACTGTATACCTCTCCCCCATTCTGAGCCCTTTGACTGAAGGGTCTGTGTTCGCGAGAAAACCTATGAAGTGAATTGGCGTCTTAGCCATAGTCGTCTTCCTCTTTGCACCTGCGGCACGAAATGTCATGTTTGCCCTTGATCGAGGCAAGGGTGCATCGCATTGCGCCTGTAGTGTGTTCGCCGAAGGCCAGTGCCGCCCCCGACACATGGCGCCTCGCTATGACTTTGGAGGGCGAGGCGCTATTCCTGGGGGAGTCTGGCGAGGTCGGCGTCGGAGCCGGCGACCATCAGGATGTCCTCGGCGTAGATGATCGTGTCCGGCATCGGGATGTTGATGATCGAGTCCTTCTCGTTCTTGCGGGCCTTCGCCTCATCGCCGCGTTTGACGATCACCAGGTTGACTCTGTACTTCTGTCGCAGTTGCAGGTCCATGACGGTCTTGCCGTCGAAGCTGGGCGGCGCCTTGATGCGGGCCAGGCTGTAGCCCGGCGAGAAATCGATCTTCTCGCCGATCTGCGGCGCGATCAGTTTGTACGCCCATCGCTGGGCCGACTCGATCTCCGGATAGATCACTTCGGTGGCGCCGACTTTGGAGAAGACCTCGCCTGCGATAAGGCTTTCGGCCCGCGCATAGATCTGCTTGACGCCCATCTGGCGCAGGTTCACGACGGTCAGGATGGCGGCCTCGAAGCTCTCCTGGCCCAGCGCGATGATGGCGACGTCGGCCTTGTCGACGCCCTGGGCCTTCATGGCCTCTTCATCGGTGCTGTCGAGACGGACGGCGTGGCTGACCTGGTCCCGAATCAGGTCGATCTCGTTTCGGTTCCGGTCGATGGCAATGACTTCCGAGCCGCTCATCGCCAGTGCGATGGCCAGCTTCTGACCGAAGCGTCCCAGACCTATGACGGCAAATCGTCTCATGCGATCCGTTCCTTAGCCGACAATGATGGCCTCATCCGGATAGTTGTACCGGATCGGTTTCAGGTTGAACGTCAGCGCCGCCAGCAGCGTCAGCGGTCCGAGGCGTCCAATCAGCATGACGACAATGATAATGGCCTTCCCGGCCGTTGTCAAAGTCGG
>Ga0123332_1005474_pt1 | contig 10738 bp, 11 predicted proteins | sample BioC12SIPDNA_4_FD_89958 | JGI IMG/M metagenome (GOLD analysis project Ga0123332, IMG submission 89958) | Anaerobic biogas reactor microbial communites from Washington, USA - Biogas_R2_A C12 SIP DNA | ecosystem: Engineered > Bioreactor > Anaerobic > Unclassified | place: Washington, USA... | reverse complement strand
TGACCTCGAGAGAGAGGAGCGCCTGCGCGCCTCCGGCTTGCGGGGCCGCTTCGGCCGCAACGGGCACCTCGTGGCAGTCGTGGGTCCCTCGGCTGCGCTCGTTACAGGTGGGCGTGTTCTCGTGCTTCATGCGCTGATCCTTTCCGGCGCCGGCGGGCGCCGAGCATGCGCGTGCTCAGTCGACGACGATCACGTGGCCGCGGAGCGTGCCCCGGTGGCATCCGAAGGTGATGCGGCCCGTGCGGCGAGGGGTGAACTCCACGCTGACGGTCTCGTTCTCGGGTAGTTCGGCGCGCCGGTCGACACCGTCGAAGATGACCAGCTCGCTGCAGGGGCTCGCCTCGCGGCGGGTGAAGTCAAGGCGCACCGGCTTGCCCTTCGCGACGAAGACCGCGGCGGGGCCGTAGCCGCCTTGCACGGTGATGCGCGCCGCCTGGACGCCGGCCACTTGGGGCACGGTGGCGCCTTCGCGGTAGGCGAGCCATAATTCGCGGACGAGCCAAAGGACGACGGCTACGCCCGCCAGGTTGCCAAGCCAGGCGGCAATGCTCAAGAGCGCCACTCCTTTCGCGTGGGCTCGAGTCGGGCGGCGGCGTTCGCGGCCCCGAAGCGGCTCGGGCCCCTAGGATGCGCGTGCTGGCCGCCGCCCCACTTCGCCGAGCCCAGCCGGGCGCGCCGGTGATGCCTAGGGCGGGCCAAGCCGTCACCGCGAGTTGCCATCGGCGTCTTCCCCCCCTTGGGCCTCGGCCGGCCGCCGCTCGGGCAGCCGCTCGTCGAGAGCACGCGCCTCTCGCATCAACAGCAGCACGGCGAACGGGCAGAGGGCGAGTAGGGCGAGCGGCACCCAGATCGGCAGCGACTCGCGCGTGAAGAGGACGGCCAACAGCGCGACCGTCGCGATAGCCCAAGCGAGGTGCCGGTGCATGTGGCGCACGTTCATAGCAGTTCAGCTCCTTTTCCGTCCCGCTCGTCGATCCGAAGGGCGGGCGGCGACCCCGGGGCCAGGCACCTCGTGGGAGCGTCGTTGGCGCAGCCTTCCGGACGCCCCCCGGGCGGCCGGGCAAGCGCCCGCCGCCGATGCCCCATGTTCCCCTACGGGTGTTCAGACTGTTCAAGGCCCATGCAAAGTTAGTGTTGCCTCGCAAACACCAGCCGCCGCAGCCGGCGCCCCCCAGCGCGGCCAGGGCGTAGCATGATCACGAGAAGGGCAGGTAAACATGCACCAGGAAAACGGGGCGGGGAGCGCAACGCGCGCAACCGCCAGCGCGCGCACGAGCAAAGCGGGATCTCCTGAAACGTTCAAGGGCGGCGTCATCATGGACGTGGTGACGCCCGACCAGGCGCGCATCGCCGAACAGGCGGGCGCCGTGGCGGTGATGGCGCTCGAGCGCGTGCCCGCCGACATCCGCTCCCAAGGCGGCGTGGCGCGCATGTCCGACCCCGGCCTCATCGAAGAGATCATCGAGGCCGTGTCGATCCCAGTGATGGCCAAGGTGCGCATCGGCCACTTCGTCGAAGCCCAGATCCTGCAGGCCATCGGCGTCGACTTCATCGACGAGTCCGAGGTACTGACCCCCGCCGACGACGCCTACCACATCGACAAGCGCGCGTTCAGCGTGCCGTTCGTGTGCGGCGCCACCAACATCGGTGAGGCCCTACGGCGCATCGGCGAGGGCGCCGCCATGATCAGGACAAAGGGCGAGGCCGGCACCGGCAACGTGGTCGAAGCCGTGCGCCACGCCCGCAGCGTGATAGGCGAGATCCGCGCCCTGCAAAGCCTGGCCAGCGAGCAGCTCATGAGCTACGCCAAGGAACACGGCGCCCCCTACGACCTCGTGCGCTACGTCCATGAGCACGGCGCCCTGCCCGTGCCCAACTTCGCGGCCGGCGGCGTGGCCACCCCCGCCGACGCCGCGTTGATGATGCAGCTCGGCGTCGACGGCGTGTTCGTGGGATCCGGCATCTTCAAGGCCGCCGCCAGCGAGACCGATGAGAGCCGCCGCCAAGCGGCGTGGGCGCGGCGCGCCCACGCCATAGTGAAGGCCGTGAAGCACCACGACGACCCCGCCGCCCTCGCCGAACTGTCCAAGAACCTGGGGGAGGCCATGGTCGGTATCGGCATGGAGTCGCTCGCGGAGGACCAGCTTCTGGCCCGCCGGGGCTGGTGAGCGCCCGGCTGCCGCGCGCTGACGGCCAGAACGCGGCAGCCGCACCCCCGGACCCCATGAAAACGCCGCCGCCCCCACAGGGGTGAAGGCGCGCGACGGTTCCTCGCTTAGCCTGTGTCCGCTGCTGAACCCCAGCCGCGGTTGGGCTTCGGAGCGCTCAGCGACAGGGCGGCACCCGAACGTGCTCACCGGAGCCGTCCTCGCGCTCGATGTTGATGTGGAAACGGTAACCCAGAGCAGCGACGAGGCCCGTCAAGTGTCCGCCGGTTTCACCTGCGGACACTCCGCGCTTCAGGCGAAAGGAGCCGTGCCCGGCTGAGCGCCGCCGCCGTCCAGCCGGGCGCCTCGGTCCCTCTAGTTCCGGCCCGCGAGGCGCGCCGTGAGGCGGCGCCCCCGGGTCAGGCCGGCCCATGTCGGCTAAGACGTCGCCGCTACCGGCTACAAGGGCGTTGTCGTCAAGGCGCGACACGCTTGTCCACATCGGCGCCACCCTTGTCGACTTTCCTTACGGCGCGCCGACCCCGCAACTCATGGAGTCGATCTACCCGCTGGTTTACGGTTACCTGGCCGGGACGACCGTGGGCGACGCTTCTGGCAACAACGTGTGGTTGGGAAGTGGCGCCGACAAGGCGGCGACCGCCCTCGTGTGCAAGCTCGACCTGTTCAAGCGCGACGCGGCGTTTAAGCCAAAGGCGGGCTGCACGGAAGTGATCGTGACCGTTTCGCGGTTCATGAACGTGACGGCCGGCTTGCCCTGTTGCATCTTGAAGCGCACGTAGCAGCAGGAGCCGCGAACCGCATGAGCCGGCGACGTGTGGGCGGAAGCGTCACCGCTACCATGGGGCATGACGACGATCGGGCAGTTGGCGCGGCGCACGCGCGAGTCGGTGAAGACCCTCAGGTACTGGACGGACCTGGGCCTGCTGGCGGCCGAGCGCGGCGCCAACGGCTACCGCTACTACGGCGCCGGGGCCGCCGAGCGCGCGCAGTTCATCCGCGGCGCGCAGGCGCTCGGCCTCACGCTGCGGGAGATCGGGGACGTCCTCGACGCGCGCGAGCACGAGCACCCGCCCTGCCAGGAGGCGCGCGAGGTCCTGGTGCGGCACCTGCGCGACGTGCGCGAGCGCCTGGCGCAGTGGACGCGCCTGGAGGCGGAGCTCGCCGAGCGGCTGGCGTGGGCGGAGGCGCACCCGCGCCCCGCCTGCGAGGGCGAGGGCTGCGTCTACCTCGCCGACCCGTCCGCCGCGTGCCCGGGCGCGGCCGCTTGACCCTCCCCTTTACGGGAGGGTCTAGCCTGCGGGCATGGCCAGGGCAGAGAACTCCCATCACGACCTGTTGATCATCGGCACGGGCGGGGCGGGCACCGCCGCCGCCATCCGCGGCGCCGAGCTGGGCGCGCGCGTCGCTATCGCCGAGGGCACGGTGGTGGGCGGCACCTGCGTCAACGTCGGCTGCATCCCCTCCAAGCTCCTGCTCGAGGCGGCCGCCCACTTCCACGCCGCCCGCAGCAGCTTCCCGGCCCTCGCCAGCGAGGCGCGAGCCGCCTGGCAGCAGGCGCAGGCGCGCAAGGGCGCCGTGATCGAGCGCCTCCGGCAGGAGAAGTACCTCGACGTGCTCGCCGGCTACGAGGGCGTGACGCTCCTGCGCGGGGAAGCCGCGCTCCTGGGGGCGGGCCGCGTGCGCGTGGGCGAGGCGGTGGTGGGCGCGCGCAAGGTGGTGATCGCCACGGGCGCGGCGCCCGCCTTACCGCCCGTCCCCGGCCTGGCGCAGGGGGGCGCCCTCACCAGCACCAGCGCCATGGAGCTTAAGGTGCTGCCGGCGTCGCTGATCGTGCTCGGCGCCGGCGCCGTCGGCCTGGAGCTGGGCCAGGCGTTCGCGCGCTTCGGCGTCAAGGTCACCGTGATTGAGGCCGAAGCGCGCATCCTGCCCGCCGAGGACCCCGAACTCTCGAACGCGCTGGCGAACGCCCTCGCCGCCGAGGGCCTGGAGCTGCGCACGGGCGCGCGCGTGACACGCGTGGAGCGCGATACGACCGGCTACCGCCTCGACGTCGCGCAGGGCGGCACGGAAGAGACGCTGCGCGCCGAGCAGCTCCTGGTGGCCACCGGCCGCCGCCCCGCCACCGCCGGCCTCGGCCTGGAGGCGGCGGGGGTGGAGGTCGACGCGCGCGGCTTCGTGCGCGTCGACGGGTTCATGCGCACCTCGAACCCGGGCGTCTTCGCCGCCGGTGACGTCACCGGCGCGCCCCAGTTCGTCTACCTCGCCGCCGCGGCGGGCCGGGTGGCGGCGGAGGCCGCCCTCGCCGACCTCACGGGCGCGCCGGCCGCGCCGCTCGACGCGAGCACCGTGCCGCGCGTCACCTTCACCGACCCGCAGCTCGCCGCCGTGGGCTTGACGGAGGCGCAGGCGCGGGCGGCGGGGCACGCCGTGCAAGTGGCGACGCTGCCGGCGGCGGCCATCCCGCGCGCGGCCGTCACCGGCTCCGACCGCGGCCTCATCAAGCTCGTGGCGGATGTGGCCGGCGGCCGCCTGCTCGGCGCGCACCTCCTGACCGCCAACGCCGGCGACGTCATCGGCGAGGCCACGCTGGCGCTGCGCTTCGGCCTCACCAGCGCCGACCTCGCCTCCACCCTCCACCCCTACCTGACGTGGGCGGAGGGCGTGAAGCTGGCGGCGCAGGCGTTCACCCAGGACGTGACCAGGCTCTCCTGCTGCGCCTGAGCGGTGGACGCCGTGACGATGGCGTCTGTCACCACGCCGGGCCCGCCAGCACGGCCCGCAGGTCCTCCTCCAGGCCCGCGAGCCTGTCCTGCGGGTAGAGCAGGCGCATGGTGCGGTCGGGCCCCAGGAGCGCGACGGGGTCGGAGTGCGCCACGAGCCCGTCGCCCAGGGCGTTGACGCCCACGTAGAAGCGCAGGGCGGCCTCGGCGACCTCCTGGTTGCCGCCGCGCAGCCCAAGGAAGGTGGGGTGGAAGCCCTCCACGTAGGCCCGCAGGCGCTCGGCCGTGTCGATGGCGGGATCGACGGTGACCATCACCACCTGCACCTCGGCCGGTTCGCCCAGGCCGCGGTAGGCGCGCGCCAGGCGCGCCATGGTGAGCGGGCACACGTCGGGGCAGCTCGTGTAACCGAAGAACACCAGCAGGTAGGGCGCGGCCAGGTCCGCGAGCGCGGCGCGCTCGCCGCCGGTGGTGGCCAGGGTGACGTCGCCCATGGGCAGCGGGCTGTCGAGCAGCACGCCCGCCCACCCCGGCGCGGCGCCCGTGCGCGGGAGGAAGAGCGCGGCGCCGGCGGCCACGAGCGCCAGCAGCGCGACGGTTACTAGGATGAGGCGCCTTTGCGGCATGGGTCACCGCCCGCCGGCGAGCTCGCGCTCGATGGCGCTGGCGAGCGTCTCGTAGCTGGGCGCCTCGAAGCCTTGCGTGCCCACCACGATGGAGGGGGTGCCGCGCACGCCGACTCGGTCGCCCAACTCAAGGTCGCGCTGCACTTCGCTCAGGTAGCGCCCGTCCGCGAGGCAGGCGCGCAGCTCCGCGGCGTCGAGGGCGGGCACGCTCTCCGCGATGGCCACGAGGTTGGCGGGGCCGGCCCAGGCGCCGGCGTGATCGTCCTGCGCGGCGTAGAGGGCGCGCTTGTACTCCCAGAACGCCCGCTCGTCCTGGCGGTAGGCGCACTCGCCGGCCAGGCCGGCGGTGGTGGCGCTCTCGGCGCCCCAGGCGAGGTTGACGTAGTACGCCTGCACCTGGCCCGTGTCGATGTAGTCGCGCTGGATGCGCGGGAACACGCTCTCCTCGAACGCCTTGCAGTGCTCGCACAGGAAGTTCTCGAACAGGATCAGCTTCACGGGCGCGTCCTCTCGCCCCAGGGTGGGCTGGCCGGCGTAGCCGCTGGCGGGAGCGCTGACGGTGGCGGCAGGAGCGAGGAACTGGCGGTAAGCGAGGAAGCCGGCGGCGAGGAGGGCGAGGACGGCGAGAGTGGCGAGGGTGAGGCGGCGCTGGGTCACGGGGTGAGGCTCCAATCGTGGCGCGGGTTCATTTGCGTGGGGCGGCGGGAAGGCTGGCGGCCCGGGTCACGGCGCTTCCGGCGAGTCGGCGTCGGCCCCACCTGCGCTCGCGGGCTCCCGCGTGGGCGCCTCGTCTGCCCCCTTGCGCAGCGCCGCCACCGTGATGCCCACCCCCGCCAGCAGCGGGATGCCCACCACGAACACCAGCCAGGTCGCCAGGCTCTCGGGCCCGGTGGCGGTGGGCGGGAACACGAAGTAGAGCGGTTCGGCCGTCGCGCCCTCGCCCACGACCAGGGTGACGCCGGCGCGCGCCTCCTCCTGGCGGAAGGTCTGGTCGCGGAACACCAGCCGCCACGCGCCCCCATGCGGCAGCACGAACTCCGTCTGGTAAACGCCCGGCGCGACCTCGGCGAAGCGCTCGCTGCTCACCACCGGCTCCGCGATGATCAGGCTCTCCGCGCTCTCGCCCGGCACGTCCGCCAGATCGCTGTGCGGACCGGCTTCCAGGAACACGATGGCGTCCTCGACCGGCGTGCTCACGGGGTCGTGCATCTTGAGGTTCAGCGTTATGCGCTCGCCGGCGCGCGAAAGCGTGGGGTGCGTGGTGACCGTGCCGAACACCAAAGTGGCGTGCGCCAGGGCGCCGCCGCTCAGCGCCAGCACGAAGGCGGCGCGCAGCGCCCGGAGGCGCGCGCGGACTGGTCGTGCGGTGGGCGCCCGCGACGCCAGGCGAGAGGGTGTTGGCGCTAGCGGGCGCGAGCTGCCCTGTTGGCATGATGGTCTCACGGCTCTTCCTCCTGCGCGGCGGGCGCGGCGGCGGTATCGTGCGGGCGCCCGCGCGGGGCGGGCGACCGACATACTCTACATCTGCTCAGGTATGCAGATGATAGAGTCCTCGCACCATGAGCGAGCGCCCCGCCACCCCAGCCGCGACCCTCGAGTACTTCGTGTCCGAGATGGACTGCGCCGAGTGCGCCCGCACGGTCAGGGGCGCCATCGGCAACGTCGCCGGCGCCAGCGACGTGAGCGTCAACTTCACCACCCAGACCTTGCGCCTGACCCTTGACGAGGCGCGCACCCCGCGCGCGGCGCTGGAGCGTGACTTGGCGCGCCTCGGCTACCCGCCGCGCCTCAAGGGCGGCGAGGTACTGGCGGACGCGCCCGGTGGCGCCGTGGCGGGCGGAGCGTACGGCGGTCCTGAGACGCCCCCCGCCTGGTACCGGACCGCCAAGGGCCGCTTCGTCATCGTCACCGGCGCGCTACTGGTGGTGAGCGCGCTCCTGGCGCTCACCTTCCCGAGCCTGGCGCCGTGGGGTTTCACCGCCGCCACCCTCATCGGCGTCGCGCCCCTCGCCCGCAAGGCGTGGGCGAGCGCACGGCTGGGGCGGCCCTTCACCATCAACACCCTCATCTCCCTGGCTGCGCTGGGCGCGGTGGCGATCGGCGAGGCGCCCGAGGGCGCCATCGTGGTGTTCCTCTTCGCCATCGGCGAGCTGCTCGAGACCGTCGCCGCCGGCCGCGCCCGCGCGAGCATTCACGCGCTGGCGGCGCTGGCGCCCAAGGTGGCGCTGCTCCTGGAGGGCGGGCGGGCGCGCGAGGTGCCGGTGGCGGCGCTGGCCGTGGGCGACCTGGTGCACGTGCAGCCGGGCGGGCGCGTGCCCGCCGACGGCACCATCGTCGAGGGCTCAGCCGGCATCGACGAGGCGCCCGTCACGGGCGAGAGCATGCCCGTCGCCAAGGCGCCCGGTGACGCGCTGTTCGCGGGCAGCATCGCCACCGACGCGGTGCTCACGGTGCGCGTCGACAGGCCCGCCAGCGACAGCACCATCGCCAGGATCATCCACCTGGTGGAGGAGGCCGAGAGCAGCAAGGCGCCGGTGGCGCGCTTCATCGACCGCTTCAGCAGCGTCTACACGCCCGCCGCCATGCTGGCGGCCCTGCTGGTGGCGGTGGTGCCGCCCCTCCTGTTCGGCGCGGACTGGGGCGAGTGGGTCTACCGCGCGCTGGCGCTCCTGCTCATCGCCTGCCCCTGCGCGCTCGTGCTCTCCGTGCCGGCCGCTGTGACCTCCGGCATCAGCGCCGGCGCGCGCCGCGGGCTGTTGATCAAGGGCGGGGCGGTGCTCGAGGCGATCGGCGACGTGAAGACGGTAGCGTTCGACAAGACCGGCACCCTCACCGAGAACCGCCCGCAGGTCACCGACGTCGTGCCCCTCGCCGCGAGCGAGGACGAGGTGCTCAGGCTCGCGGCCGCGGTCGAGACCGGCTCGGCTCACCCGCTCGCCAAGGCCATCCTCAAGCGCGCCGAAGCACTGGACGTACCGGTCGCGGTGGACGCGCGCGCCGTGCCCGGCCAGGCCGTCACCGCCAGCGTGGCGGGCAAGGCCTACGCCGTCGGCTCGCCACGCTACGCAGCGGAGCGCGCCCCGCTGCCTCCCGCAGCCGAAGCGCAGGCCGTGCGCCTGGAGGATGAGGGCAAGACGGTGGTGGTGCTGCTGCAGGGCCACACCCCGCTGGGCCTCATCGCCATCCGCGACGAGCCGCGCGCCGACGCCGCCGAAGCCGTCAAGCGCCTGACGCGCCTGGGCGTCAGGAGCGTGATGCTCACCGGCGACAACGCCCGCACCGGCCAGGCCATCGCCGATCACCTGGGCCTGGAGGCCCGGAGCGAGCTCCTGCCCGAGGACAAGCTCGCCGCCATCGATGACCTCAAGCGCGATGGCAAAGTGGTGATGGTGGGCGACGGCATCAACGACGCGCCCGCCCTGGCGCAAGCCGACGTCGGTATCGCCATGGGCGGCGGCACCGACGTGGCGCTCGAGACGGCCGGCGCCGCGCTGCTGCGCGCCAACGCCACGGGCGTGAGCGACCTGATCGAGCTGTCGCGCGCCACCATGCGCAACATCCGCCAGAACGTGACGTTCGCCCTCGGCCTCAAGGCCGTCTTCCTCGTCACCACCCTCTTGGGCATCACCGGCCTGTGGCCCGCCATCCTCTCCGACACCGGCGCCACCGTCGTCGTCACCGCCAACGCCCTGCGGCTGCTGCGCTTCCAGCCCAACCAGGGGAAGGAGTCAGCATGACCTTGACCGCCAGCGCGCCGCCCGCCGTCGACACCAGCGGCGAGTGCGAGGTACGCCTCATGCACCCCGACGCCGTCGCGCGCGTCCAGGCCGCCCTGCCCAGCCCGGAGGCGGTCGAGGCCGCCACCGAGCGCCTCAAGCTCCTCGCCGACCCCACCCGCTACCGCGTGCTAAGCGCCCTGGCGCGAGAGGAGCTGTGCGTCTGCGACCTGGCGGCGATCGCCGGCGTCAACGAGAGCAGCATGAGCCACCAGCTCAGGCTCCTGCGCGCCCACGGACTGGTCGCCTTCCGCAAGGAAGGCCGCATGGCGTACTACCGGCTCGCCAGCGACACCGTGAGGCCGCTGCTATCCCCATCGCTCCTAAAGGGATAGGCGACTCGGGAGCACCGCAAGGACCAAGTTCTATGACACACCGGGCCTGAGCCATTTGCACGACTTCGCACTGCGTGTCCGACTAATGGGCGGCCCATCGCATCTTGGCACCCCTTGAACTAGGTTTGCTCGTTGCGTAAGCGCCAGCAATCCTTATCACCCTCGGATGCTCCCCCTGGTCACTAGTTGACTCTGAGGCACGAGGTGTCTTATTCGAGACGGTGAGACGATTTCGGCTCCCAGTTGAGGCGCTACGTCCAGGAGTAGAAGGTATGTCGAGAACTAGAGAATTGGCGAATTGTCAGGTGTCAAGCAAACCGGACGACGCATAGAGAAGAACCAGCTCCCCTAGGTCGAGCGCCGCAAACCGATAAAGGCTGAAGCGACCGAGTCCCGCGTTCAGGCACGCCATTAAGACTTCGCCAGCGGGGAGCGGCTTCTACCGGCGTTCTCAGGTCAAGTTCCGTCCGTTCTCAGTTCGTTCTCAACTGAACTTCCATGTTCTCAGTTCTAACTTCCGCTCTACACCCGAGGTCAGCTCGAAAGCTGCCCGATGATCGAGAACATCGGCAGGAACATACCGGCGACGATGAACCCGACGATCACACCGAGGAACACGATCAAGGCAGGCTCAAGCGCGGCAGTCAAGCTGTCGACGGCCTCGTCGACCTCGCGTTCGTAGAAGTCCGCGACCTTCTGCAGCATCGAGTCGACGGCGCCCGTCTCCTCGCCGATGTTGACCATCGACGACACCATGGGAGGGAACACGCGCGGGTACTTCATGAGCGTGGTGCTGATCTGCTCGCCGCGCTGCACCGCTTCCTTGGTCTCGTCGAGGATGTCCTCCACGATGGCGTTGCCTGCGGTGCCCTTGGTGATCTCGATGGACTCGATGATGTTCACGCCGCTCCTGAGGAGCAGACCGAACGTGTTCGAGAAGCTGGCGATGGCGCTCTTCTGCACCAGCGTGCCCACCACCGGGGTGCGCAGCAGCAGCCTGTCGATCGTTCGTCGACCGCCAGGTGTGCGGTAGAACAACGCGACGCCGACGATGATGGCGACGATGATGATGGCCAGCAGCCACCATTGGAACCGCAGGAAGTCCGAGATGGC
>Ga0123332_1005470_pt1 | contig 10744 bp, 5 predicted proteins | sample BioC12SIPDNA_4_FD_89958 | JGI IMG/M metagenome (GOLD analysis project Ga0123332, IMG submission 89958) | Anaerobic biogas reactor microbial communites from Washington, USA - Biogas_R2_A C12 SIP DNA | ecosystem: Engineered > Bioreactor > Anaerobic > Unclassified | place: Washington, USA... | reverse complement strand
AGGATGAGTTCAGGAAAGTGGTGCAAGAATGCTGCCATGGAGTCACACAGCATTGCTCAACCCCCCTCCTGAGCTGTGGCCCCAACCCTGTCCGGTGGTTGTCGGACCCAACCGGGGCGAGACGACCACCACGCCCACACGGCGGAGACGGCGTAAGCGGCGTCCGGCACAGCCGGACGCCGCGCCCGCCGTGTGAACCCCCACCAAGCTCCCCCTGCAGGTCTCCGCGCTTGTAGGCCCCGCCTCTGACCGTCCGCGCGGCGTGCGCTTGTGCGCAGCCGCGCCGCGGGCCATACTACGTTCACCATGATGGAGCCCCGCATCTTCGTGCTCGAGGACGACCCTCAGATGCGCTCCTTGCTCGTGCGCGGCCTGCGTGAGGAGGGCTATGAGGTGCAGGGGTACCCCACGGGCTCGGAACTGCTGCGCAAGCTGGCGGAGATCATCCCCGATCTCTTCGTCATCGACATCGGGCTGCCCGACACCGACGGCCGGGACGTTTGTCAGGCCATCCGCGCTCAAGGCGTGGCGTCGCCCGTGCTGTTCCTGACCGCCCGCGACTCCCTTTCCGACCGGCTCTCAGGCTTCCACGTAGGGGGAGACGACTACGTGAGCAAGCCCTTCGCGTTCGCGGAGTTGCTGGTCAGGGTGGAGGCGCTGCTCCGGCGCAGCGGGACGGAGCGGAGCATGGAGGCCGGCGGACTCGTCCTCGACCCGGCCAAGCATGCGGTCACGTGCGGCGGCGTCACGGTGCCGCTCACACCCACCGAGTTCCGGTTGTTGGCCAAGCTGGCCGCCTCTCCGGGAGAAGCCATACGCAGGAAGGCTCTCATAGAGACAGGGTGGCCGCACGGGGCCATCGTCTACGACAATACCCTGGACGCCTACATCGCTCGTCTGCGGCGCAAGGTGTGCGGCCTGCCCGGGGCTCCCCAGATAGTGACCGTGCGCGGCGTGGGCTATTCCCTGCAATGAAACGCTGGTTCGCCCGCATGGGGGTGCGCGACCGGTTGCTGCTGGCCGTCCTGGTGACGGTCGCCGTGGCCCTGGTGGTCATGACCGTGGCCTTCAACCTCATCCTGTCGGTGGTCCTCGACGAAGATGCCGACAAGCGGCTGAAAGCCATGGTCGACGACGCCAGCCTTTCCATCACGGAGCGGGGCATAGAACTGCCCAACCCGGCGGGCGACATCAAAGACCTGAGCTCCCAGGTGTGGGTGTTCTTCCGTGGGGCCACCGTCTCCGGCCCGGACGTAGACCCCGACATCGAGGCGGCGGCGAAATCGCTGGATGGTCAACTCGCTCAGTTCAAGGCTTTTCCCGAGCTCGAGCTGCGGCTCTACGGCGTCCCTCTATACGACAACAAAGGCGAGGAGCGACTCGGGACCATCGTGGCCGGGCTGTCCATGGCCTCCTATTCGCGTACCCAGCGCATCACCCTGGTCGCCACCACCGCTCTCACCGCCATGCTGCTCATCATCGTAGGTTTCGCGGCGCTCTCTGTCCTCAATGCCGCCTTCCGCCCGGTCGCAAAGATGACCGCCGAGGCTGAGGCCTGGAGCACGGCCGATCTCGACCGGCGGTTCGACATGGGCGAACCACACGACGAGGTCACTCAACTTGCGCGCACTCTGGACGGCATGCTCGACCGTCTGGCGGCGGGCCTGCGCCGCGAGCAGCGCTTCTCAGCGGAGGTCTCCCATCAGCTGCGCACTCCTCTTGCCAAGATCAAGGCGGAGGCGGAGTTGGCTCTGCGCCGGCAGCGCGATCCCGCCTACTATCAGGAGGCCCTGTCCTCGGTGGCCGACAGCGCCGACCAGATGGCGCGCACCGTGGAGACCCTCCTGGCAGCCGCCCAGGAGGAAGGGAGCCTGGCCCGTGGGCGGGCCGACGCCGGCCGGGTGCTCGAAGACGTGGCGAAGTCGGTGGGGGTGCTGGCCGCGGAGAACTCGGTGCACGTGCAGGTCCAAGCTCCCACCGGCAGCATCAGGGTCGGGGTGGGGGCGGACATCGTGCTTCAGATCATCCAGCCCGTGGTGGAGAATGCCTGCAGGTTCGCCAAGTCCAGGGTGCTGTTGGGCGCGGTGCGCAACGGCAAGGAGGTCCTCTTCACGGTGGAGGACGACGGTCCCGGGGTCAGTGAGGACGAGAAGGAGCGGATCTTCGAGCCGGGGGTACGGGGAACCGCGGCGGAGACCAAAGGGAGCGCCTCCCGCGGGGCCGGCCTTGGTCTGCCGCTGGCCCGCCGGCTCGCCCGCATGGCCTCGGGAGACGTGGAGGTCGGTCCCGGAACCATAGGAGCCGGGGCTAAGTTCACCGTGCGCCTGCCCACGGGCTGAGGCGGCCTGTTCCCCGCAGGGTCTCCCTACCGGTACCAGAGGATGTGGTCCGCCTCCAAGGGCACCCGAACCGCCGCGTGCCACGGCACTACTCGCGGTGTGTAGTCGCGGGCGGGCCGGGCGGCCGGTATCGTGACCCGGAAACAGTGGACGCCCGGTGGGCGCGGGCTCCTCGTTCCTCCCGCGAACACGCCCAGATCGGTCATGAGGACGTGCCGCTCGGGCGACCCCCCCGCCAACGGCTCGGCGTAGACCTCGACGAGGGCGGCGCCCGGCGGCACGGCGCCCAGCATGACCTCGGCCCTGAAGGTGTGCGTATCGCCTTCGGGGCCCACCGCGGTCTCGACCGAGAAATCCGTGAAAGCCACCTCGTGCCAGTGCTCGTCCAGCGCGGCGCGCCATGTCTCGATGTCAGCGAGAAGCTTCGCCGCCGCGGTGTCGTCGGAGCCGGAGCCGGTCCGGGCGCGGTAGGCCGCGGCGCCGGGGAGGTAGTAGTGCTCCAGGTAGTCCTGCATCATCCGGTTGGTCGAGAACCGGGGGGTCAGGCGGGCCATGCTCTCCCGCACCCGCGCGACCCAGCGGCGAGGGATGCCCTGCTCGTCCCGGTCGTAGAACTCGGGGATGATCTCGTTCTCCAAGAGGTCGTACAAGCGCTCAGCTTCGACCGTATCCCAAGCGGGGTCGGAGCCGTGTTCCAGCCCGTCTCCCAGCGCCCAGCCCACGTCGGGGACGTAGGCCTCCGCCCACCATCCGTCGAGTTCGGACAGGTTGAGTCCGCCGTTGACGAGCACCTTCATGCCGCTGGTGCCGCTGGCCTCCCAGGGGCGGCGCGGGGTGTTGAGCCACACGTCGACGCCGTGCACGAGGTGCTCGGCCACCCCCATATCGTAGTCGACGAGGAAGATGACGTGAGGCCGCACTTCGCAGCGATCTATGAAGTCGGTCCACTCCCTGATCATGACCTTTCCGGCGCCATCGGCCGGATGGGCTTTGCCGGCCAGCACCAGTTGCAGCTTGCTGTCGGGCCCACAAAGGAGGCGTTCCAGGCGGTCCGGGTCGTGGAGGAGGAGGTTGGGCCGCTTGTAGGTCGCGAAACGACGCGCGAAGCCCAGGGTGAGGAGGTCCGGATCGCAAAGACAGGAAGGATCCAGCCCCATATTCCCAAGGCTTCCCGCTATCGGGCCCTGGCGCTCCACATGCTCGCGGGCTATCCCGACCAGCTTGCGGCGGTTCACCTCTCGGAAGGCCCACAGCTCTTCGTCGTTGATCTCGCGAATGGCGTCGCCGAGGCCCTCGAGATCACCGAGCCAGCGCTCTTTGCCGCAGGCTCTGGTCCAGAGGTTGTCGGCCTCCTGCGAGTCCCAGGACGGCACGTGGACGCCGTTGGTGACATGGCCCACCGGGATCTCGTGATAGGGCCACCTGGGGAAGAGACGCTGGAAGAGGCCGCGGCTGACCTCCCCGTGGAGTCTGCTGACTCCGTTGACGGCGCCGCTGCCCCTGATGGCCAGGTAGGCCATGTTGAAGGGCTCGTCGGGCTTGCGGCAGGCGTCCGGGCATCTGCCCATGGCCAGCAGGTCGTCGACGCCGATGCCCAGTCCGGCGGCGTAGCCGCCCAAGTAGTCGGCGACGAGCGACGGGGGGAACCGGTCGAAGCCGGCTTCGACCGGGGTGTGGGTGGTAAAGAGGTTCCCTGCTCTCGTGACCAGGAGCGCCTGCTCGAAGCTGAGTCCCCGGTCCTCCATGTGACACCGGGCCCGCTCGAGCACCGCGAGAGCGGCATGGCCCTCGTTCAGGTGGCAGATGTCCGGCGAGACCCCCAGCTCGCGGAGCAACCGCCAGCCTCCGATTCCGAGCACCATCTCCTGCTGGAGGCGCGCCTCCGGACCTCCACCGTACAGCTCAGCCGTGACGCCGCGGTCGGCCGGGCTGTTCATCAGGTCGTTGGAGTCGAGCAGGTAGAGCCTCACCCTGCCGGCCTGGACCTGCCACGCGCGCAGGCGCAGCTCGCGCCGGGGGAACTGGAGCTTCACCGTCATCCACTCTCCGCGGGAGTCACGGAGCGGCGTGATGGGGAGCTGCCCGGGATCGTTGAAGGGGAAGAACTCGATCTGCTCTCCCGAGGCGCTGAGAGCCTGGCGGAAGTAGCCCTGCTGCCACAGCAGGCCAACACCGATAAGAGGGACCCCCAGATCGCTGGCCGCCTTGAGGAAGTCTCCGGCCAGGATGCCCAGGCCGCCGCTGTAGATGGGCAGGGCCTCGCTCAGGCCGAACTCCATGCTGAAGTAGGCTACGTGGCCGAGAGGGCCTACCGGCGGAGCGGCGCCGCCCAAAGGGCCGGTGACGGGCGAGGGGCCGGTCGGGGCCGGCGAGCCGCCCGGGCGCTTCGGGGAGGCGGGCGCGGCCGCCGGGCCCGCAGGCCCGCAGCCTGCCGCCTCCGGGAAGGCCTGCTCGAACCACGTGGGCGCCTCCAGGGTCTCGCGCCGGGCGGCGACATGTCGGTCGAGCAGTTCGAGGAAGCCAGGGTCGTGCGCCGCTTCCTCCAGGCGGGTCTTGGCGGCCGTCTGGAGGATGTGCCAGGGATTGTGGGTCACCTCCCAGACGTCGGGCGCCAGGCGCTCCCACAGCTCGTCTGAGGAGTGGCTCCACGCCCAGCGCATGTCGAGGGCCAGGTCCAGCAACCCCTGAAGCCGTTCGGGCATGGTGGGCAGTATGAAGCGGGGCTGGGCGGTCATCCAAAACCTCCTGGGGCGCCCACACAGGTCTCGCGCGTAGACCCCCGAGCGCACAGTCGGGTAAGCTGCAGCTAGAGCGATGGTATCCAAGAATCGACATCCGCAATCCTTCGAGGGCCGGTCCGGATCCCTCGGGTACCTTCTTGGGGAACTGGCGGCGCTCTACGGTGTACAGACCGGGTACCGGGACACACGCGGGCGATGGCGGGAGTCGCCACCTGAGAGTGTGGTGCGGGTTCTGCGAGCGTTGGGGGTCGACGTCGGCCCTGATGACGTGGTCGTGGAGCGGCCTGGAGCCGGGCGACTCCGAGCGGAAGCGTGCCTCGCTGCGGCCATCGACGCGAGGAAGGTGTCTCTGTGGGGGCGGATGGCGGAGCCCGTGCTGGTGGCCTGGGACGGCGAGCTTCCGTCCTTCATCCTTCGCCTCCCCAGCACGGCGCGGCATGGCCGCCGGAGCGACCTTCGTCTGACTCTCACGTTGGAAACCGGTGAGCAGCAGTGCCGGGACCTGGAGCGTGGCGCCCTCGAAGTCGTCGAACGAACAGCGGTCGGCGGGAGACGGCTCGAAGCCTGTCGCGTGCGAGGAACCGCGGCGAAGGGCCTCGATCCTCGACGGTTGCCCTTCGGATATCATCGGCTGAGCGTCGAAGCGGGGGCGGACGCCGCCGAGGCCTATGTCATCTCGGCGCCTCGGCGCTGTTGGGGCCCGCAAGGCCGGATAGGGGGCGCCGGTCTGGACACTGGGGCTCCGAGCGCCGGGCGGGGCCGCAGAGATGGTCCGCGTCCATGGGGTCTCTTCGCGCCCTTGTACGCGTTGCGAAGCGAACGGGACTGGGGAGCCGGCGACCTAGCCGATTTGCAGGAGCTGTGCGAACAGGTGGGCGACGCGGGCGGCATCGCGGTGGCGACGCTGCCTCTGTTGGCGTCGTACCTGGACCGGGTCTTTGAGCCCAGCCCCTACCGGCCCGTGAGCCGCTTGTTCTGGAACGAGTTCTATCTTGCCGTGGACCGCATCCAGGAGCACGGAATGTGCGGAGAAGCTCGGGAGATTCGAGATTCCGCCGAGACCCGGGAGCGGCTGGCCCGCCTTCGGGCGGGCCAGCTCGTGGACTATCGAGAGGTCGCGGCGCTGAAGAGGCGTGTGGTAGAGGAGCTGAGCCGGTGCTTCTTCGAGAAGGCCGAGGGTCGGCGCAGAGACCAGTTCGCGGACTTCTTGAGGGCCCATCCGGAAGTCGGAGACTACGCGGCGTTCCGCGCGCGGGTCGACGCTGTCGGCGCCGGTTGGAGGAGTTGGCCCCCCGATGCTTCGACGGACGCCAGGCCTGGGGGATCGAAGGACGGCGAGCGGTATCACCTCTACTGCCAGTGGCAGATGGAAGAGCAACTTGGCCGCATCGCGGCGCGTGGGGACGGCGCGCGGCACGGAGACGCGACAGGCCTCGGACGCCGGCCGGCAGCGTTGTTGCTCGACTTTCCCGTGGGGGTCCACCCGTACGGGTTCGACACGTGGCGATGGCCCCGGCTGTTCGCCCCCAACGTCTCCATGGGGGCGCCGCCCGACAGCTTCTTCGCCGGCGGGCAGAATTGGGAGTCTCCGCCGCTCCACCCCGACCGCGTACGCGAAGAGGGCCATCAGTACTTCGCACGGTGCGTGCGCCATCACATGCGCCACTCGCGCTTCCTGCGGGTGGACCACGTCATGGCCCTGCACCGTCTGTTCTGGGTTCCCGAGAAACGAGAGCCGGCAGACGGCGTCTACGTCGGCTACCCTGCGGAGGAGCTTTACGCCATCCTCTCTCTGGAGTCACACCGGCATCAGACGGTGGTAATAGGCGAGGACCTGGGCACCGTCCCGTCCGGAGTGCGGAGCAGCATGCGGCGCCATGGGATGCTGGGGACCTGGGTCTTGCAGAGCTCTCTTCGACCGCGGGCGGCAGAGCCCATCTCCCGCGTGCCACGTCACGCGGTGGCGAGTCTGGGGACGCACGACATGTTCCCGTTCGCCGGCTTCTTGCGCGGGGAAGACATACGCGCGAGGGTGGAGACCGGGCAACTCGACGAGGAGGGCGCGCGCCGCGCGAGCGCGGCGCGCCGCCGGCTCGTGGCAAGGCTGGGGGCCGCACTGGCGCCGGGCGTCGCACCACCGTCGTCGGCCGCACCGCCGCCGGACGTCGAACTCCCTGAAGCCGCGATCCTGCAAGGCGCTCTTGCCCACCTGCTCAGGAGCGAGGCCGCCCTGGTGCTCGTCAACCTGGAGGATCTCCTGCTGGAGACCAGGCCTCAGAACTTACCCGGCACCGGCGCGGAACGGGATAACTGGCGGCGGAGGATCAGGGGGTCGGAAGCCGCCGCTCGACAGGTGGTCGCGGAGTTCACTCGAAGTGCCATCTGCTCCTAACCCCTGGGAGCCCGCGGACCCTCTCCCTGCGGAGCGCCAGATTGGTAGGAGATCTCCCGCGACTGCGACTTGACCCCGCACATCACGATCCCCAGGGCCGCGATCTCGGCCCGCTCCAACAGTTGTCTCACCTGCGTCGCCTCCGCGTCGGTGTCGCGCCCCAGCATGCTGGCCAGGACCAGTGTGTCGACGCATTGCGCGAGGGCCAACGTGTCCGATGCGGCGAGCAGGGGCGGGCCGTCGAGGATCACGTAGTCCGAGATCCCCTCGAACTCAGCCAGCATGTCGGTCATGGCCCCCGACTCGAGGACCTCCGCGGGGTTGGAGAGCAACGGGCCGCTGGTCATGCACAGGAACTTGGATATGGGCGCCTCGTCGGAACCAGGCCTTGGCTGGACGTTCGCACGCGGGCCCACGAACTGCTCCAACTCGACGGCCTTGATCTTGGTCGACCAGGAGACATCGCGGTTCAGGAGGACGTCGCTCAGTCCTTCGTTGTTGGGCAGACGCAGGTACTGGTGGATGGTCGGGTTGTGGAAGTCGGCGTCGACCAGGACCACACGGTCACCCGAGAGGGCCATGGTCAGCGCGAGGTAGACGGCCAGAGTGCTCTTGCCCGTCTCACGGCCTACGCTGGTGATGAGGACGCTCCTCTTGCTCTCCCCGAACCCGAGCACCTTAAGGTTCGACCGCAGCATGCGCATCGACTCGAGGAGCGCCTCGTTTCCTTGTCTGAAGCCGACGGCCGGGTTGCCACCAGGCGATTTCTTGCCCCCCTTGACCGAGGCTGCGCGGAGGGCGCCGATGACGGGGAGGTCCATGATGTCCTCCAGCGTGGCCTGGTCCTTGATCCTATTGTCCCGGCGATCGAGTATCGTCGCCAGTATCAGCCCCAAGACGAGTCCGGCAGCGAGTCCCAGCAGCAGATTGAAGAAGGGCCGGGGCGAGTACGGTGAGGTGGGCACCGCCGCCTTTTCGAGGATCTCATAGTCGCTGATGTCCTTCGTGAGCAGCATCTCGAGGTCGTCGCGCTGCTGCCTGACGGCGATCCCGTAGGAGGATGAGGCCTCCTCGGGGCTCAGTGACCGGACGCGGGCATCGACAAGCGCTTGGGTCTCGGTCAGCAGCCCCGCGATCTCCTCCCGGCGCTGCTCGATGAACTCGGCACAGTAAGCGTCGGCGATGTCGGTCGCCTGGAGGGGGTCGGCCGCGCCGGCCTTGATGCTGATCACGTCCATCTGTGGGTCGGCCGTGACCTCGACCGATGAGCGGAGCTCGGAGGCTCCGGTGGACCCGCCCAGGGCCCGGCTCACCCGGCCCGCGAACGCGGAGGTCTGCAGCGCCGTGGCGTCCCTGGAGACGTTGTGCATGGAGTCGGCCCCGCCCGAGGAGGAAAGCGCCTGTGAGACCAGCTGAGCCTCACGAGCCGAGTAGACCAACTGTGCCGTCGCGGCGTACCGGGACTCGAGCAACATCGACATGCCGTAGGCGATGGCGCCCACGACCACCATGGTCAGAAGGACGGTCCACCAGCGCTCGCGCAGGACTCTCAGGGCACGACTGAACCCGCGCGGCTTGCCGTCGCGATCGAGGGTGGAGCTCATCGTGTCGAGGTCCTGGTCGTGGGTCGCATAGTACTCATTATCGGTCAGGCGGGCGAGGACTATAGCCCCTGGACCCGTCGAACAGTGAGGGGCCCGGATCGCCCGGACCCCTCACGGTGGTTGTCGTATCGGCCGGCAGCGCCGGCTGTCAGGTCACGCTCGCCTGACGCTGCGTATGCTCGTGCCCGCTCAGAACATCCGACGAAACCAGCTGAACCAGCTGGTCGAGGTGCTCTTGGTGGTCGTGGTGGTCGTGGGTGCAACCGTGGTCGTGACGGGCGCCTGCGTGGTCGTCGTCATGGCCGGAGCTGCTGTGGTGACGGTCGTCGATCCTGCTACCGTCACCACTGACGTTGCGCCCCCTATCAGCTTCCCTGTCCTGCTGTAGGCCACGATCCTGATGGTATGAGTGCTACCCGACGCGAGCCTGCTGGTGTTCCAGCTGTAGGAGTACGGAGCCGACTTGTCCACGAGCTTCTTGGCGCCGTCGATGTAGAACTGCACGTTTCCAACGGCCACGGATGAGGTCACGCTTACCTTTATCGCCACGGTTCCCTTGATGACCTGGCTGCCGTCGACAGGGCTCGTGATGACGACCGGACCCGGCTTTGGCGCGGGTGAGGCGACCGTCGTGGACGTGGTCGGCGCCGCGGTCGTCGTAGTGGATGACGAGGTGGTTGTCGTAGTCACCGGCGGCAGCGTCGTAGTGGTGGTGCTGGTCGTGGTCGTGGTGGCGGCCGCAGTCGTGGTCGTGGGGGCGAGGGTGGTGGTGGTGGACTCGACGGTGTAGTTGTCATAGACGTTGGCCGACGCGCCACCATAGGGATTGTAGAGCCGGGCTCCAGCCGGATAGAGGTTGCCGACGATCTCTACGTCTTTGACAGTGGTGCCGACGTGGAAGACGATTCCTTGGCTCCGTGTCCCCGATGCGAAGCTGTTGCCGGTCACATCGATGCCGGTGCTGGCGCCGAGACTGTAGATCTCACCAAGAAACACATCGGTGTAGGAGTGCCCCGACAACGAGTTGCCCTCTATCTGCAGATTGGTGTTGGCGAAGCACGAGTAGATCCCTGTCCCGCCTCCGAGGAGCGTGTTGTCCCGGATAACGCAGTCATCCGCCCGGGATACCCAGATGTTCTGCTCCCCAGCGGCCGAGAACGTGTTCCCAGCGACCAGATAGCCGACAACGTGGCCCGTTGAGGCGCCGTTGAGCCCCAAGGCCAAGTTCACTCCGGAGCAAGTGTTGCCGACGATCTGATTCCCCGTGCTGGCAGAATCTCCCGCATCCAGCTCGGCCTTGTATGCAACGTCAAACCCTGTGACCTTGTTCCCAATAACGAGGCTATGGTTCGCGCCCTGAACGTTGATGCCCACCCTTGGATTGTTCGTTGTCCCACCGATCGCTGTGCAGTCCCTAACCGTGACTCCTGAGCATCCACCGTAGAGGAAGATGCCGTCGCCCAGCGGCTGAGTAACCGTGACGCGCTCAACCAGAGATTGGGTGCAGCCGCTGAAGAACACACCATGGCGCTGCTCACCGTTGCCCGTGAGCTGGGCCGTCGATGCCCGCATGTCGATCTTGAAATCCTTGAGCACGATGCCCGTTTGGCTCTTGGCGACGACGCCCCTCGTCCAGTCCGTCCCTCCATCGACCACGAGGAGTGAGCT
>Ga0123332_1005467_pt1 | contig 10747 bp, 6 predicted proteins | sample BioC12SIPDNA_4_FD_89958 | JGI IMG/M metagenome (GOLD analysis project Ga0123332, IMG submission 89958) | Anaerobic biogas reactor microbial communites from Washington, USA - Biogas_R2_A C12 SIP DNA | ecosystem: Engineered > Bioreactor > Anaerobic > Unclassified | place: Washington, USA... | reverse complement strand
TCTGCCCCGCCTCGAGGTCCACGGCCTGGACAACCACAGGCTGAATCAGGTACTGGTACTCTATGAGCGCCGGATGCGGTGCCCGATCCGGGCCGATCAGCCCATTGATGCAAAAGTTGCGATCGTTCGGCACATCGCCAAAGTCGCCACCGTAGGCATAGAAGATTCTGCCTTGCTCGTCAGCCTTGGCCAGCCCCTGGTCGATCCAGTCCCAGATGAACCCGCCGATAAGTCTGTCCGTGGCGCGTATCGCATCCACGTATTCCCGCAGATTGCCGCAGCTGTTGCCCATGGCGTGCGCATACTCGCACATCATCACCGGACGAGGATCGTCCGGCACAGTGGCCATTTCAATGATCCGCTCGACCGTCGGGTACATGGTAGAGACAACGTCCACATACGGCTCACGGCCAGCCGACTCATAGTGCACGAATCGCGTGGGATCGTTCTGGTGCACCCAATTCGCCATCGCCTCGTGGTTGGGGCCATGCCCGGACTCGTTACCCAGAGACCAGCAAATCACCGAAGCATGGTTCTTGTCCCGCTCGACCATGCGAGTCACGCGCTCGAGAAAGGCGTGCTGCCATTCGGGATCACGCGATAGCTTGTCCCAAACACCGTGAGTCTCCAGGTTGGCTTCATCGATGACGTACAGCCCATATCTGTCACAGAGGTCCAGCCAATACGGGTCGTTGGGATAGTGTGACGTGCGGACGGCGTTGATATTGTGCTGCTTCATCAGCTGGATATCGGCCAGCATGGCCTCTCGAGAGACTGCTTTCCCCTGCAGCGGATCATGATCGTGTCGATTCACACCCAGTAGCAGCACGGAGGTGCCATTGATCAAGAGATGGCCATCGCGGAGCTCAACCGTGCGGAAGCCAACCAACGTGCTCTGAGTCTCGATTAGGTCACCCACGACATCGCATAGTTCGAGCACCAACCGGTAAAGATTCGGCGTCTCCGCTGTCCATCGATCGGGGCTCTTGACCAGCGCGGTCAGCTGCACGTGGCTCTCCTGGCCTGGCTCAAGCCATGTGACGCTGGCAGCCAGTTCCGGAATCACCTCAACGCCACGATTGTCATACAGGTGAGCCTTTAACTGCACCTGCGCGCCGTGCTCGCCCGCGTTGAGCAGATCAGCATCGATTTCCAGCCTTCCGTCGGAATATCCTGCCACCAAAGGCGTTCTCACCGTATAGTCGCGCACGTGGAGGTGCGGTAGCGCGCACAGATAGACGTCACGGTAGATTCCTGCCAGGCGCCAGTGGTCTTGGTCTTCCAGGTAGGTCCCATCTGACCATCGATAGACCCGCGCGGCAAGGGTATTGCTTCCCTGCCTTAGGTACGGCGTCAGATCGAACTCCGCGGGAAGGCGACTATCCTGGCTATACCCCACGCATTCCCCGTTGAGCCAGAGGTAGAAGGCCGCTTCTACCCCTCCAAACACGATCATGACGCGCCGACCGACCCACGAATCGTCGAGTTCGAAGCTCGTCCGATAGCTGCCAACCTCGTTGGTGTCGTGCGGCACATTGGGTACTTCGTCGGGAGGAAACGGGTACTGGACATTCACATACTGCGGGTAGCCATGACCCTGCATCTGCCAGTTGCTCGGCAACGCGATTAGGTCCCAGGTCGAATCATCGACATCGGGCAGGTAGAACGCCTCGGGCGCGTCCTCGGGTGTGGGAGACCAGTGGAAGCGCCATTCACCATTCAGTGAGCGCACCCACGGGGAGTTCTCCGCAACGCCTTGCACCGCCAGGTCCAGCGTGGGGTAAGCCATTGAGGTCACATGCATCGGTTGGCGGTTAATGCCAGTTACCCTGGGATTCTCCCAGTCGTTCTTCTTGAGCAGCATCGCTTGCCTCCTCGGTGAGACGCGGCCGTCCTGAGGCCGTGCCAGCCTCTTTCAGGGATTGCGGTGGCCATCGGCGTGAGTACGCATCGCTACGGGCTCACACAAAGACCACGCTCCACGCTGTCCAATGGTGTGTGGGTGCCAGGTCCCGGCGTCAACGAAGGGTCATGCCTGTTGATGCCGTGAACGAGATGATCGGAATGGGCCACTTGGCCCGCGCTGACCGAGCGGTTGGCGATCCCGGTCAGGACTGAACAGGCGCTCGGCGATCATCCACTCCTCGTCCAGCGCGCGATAGCCCCGCCAGTCTGCGCATACCCGTTGTACACCAGGTTTTCCTCTTCATGCATCGCAAGGTACCGGGTGCGATTCTAGGTCATCGCCGGAGTTCCGGCAATCGCCGATGCAATAAACCCCCAAAGCTGGAGCTTTAGGGGTTCTGGGTGAGCGGTGGGATTCGAACCCACGGTCTTCTGGGCCACAACCAGATGCCTTAACCACTCGGCTACGCCCACCACGACGGCAGCATTCTAGCACAACAGGGCACCGCTGCCAACTGCAGCGCTCCGAGCCTAGCCTTGAGTCGTTGGCGCCTGCTCGATCGGGTCATCGCGAACCTGGAGATACACTCGAACCATCCGGTGTAGGGCCGTGAGCACCGTGCCGATGGCCAGAATCCAGAGCACAGGGATGACCCACCCTGCGACCAACCCGATAACCAGGAGTAGTGTGCGTTCGACGCGGGTAAACAGGCCGTCTCGACAGCGGATGCCCAGTCCTTCGGCTCGCGCTCGCGCATAGCTCACCAGCAGGGAGCCAGCTAAGGCCACATATATCAGCAACTCGGGAGTCTGGCCCGGCTGGTGCAGATAGTACCACCCCAGTCCGATGAGGACGCCGGCCTCCGCGACCCGGTCCAGGCAGGAATCCAAGAAGGCGCCGAAGCGGGTTGCCCCGAATCGCTGTCTGGCCAGCGCACCATCAAAGGCATCCAAGACGGAGGTCGCCGCCAGCAAGATGCCGCCCAGCCTGAGATGCCCCGCTCCCAAAACGCCCCCCACGCCAAGCTGCAGCAGACAGCCCGCGATGGTCAGAGTGTTCGGATGCACACCCAACCTCGCGAGAGATGCCACAATAGCGCTGATGATGCCGCCAAACACACGCCGGAGCCAATCGGTGAACATCCCTATCCTTCCCACCTCGGGTTCCCGTCGGGCAGGCACACTGCCACTGAACGCTAAAAGCCCTCCATCTGGCTGAGATCGATAATGCCGTCAGCCAGGGACCCAATCCCCTGCAGCAGAGCCAGCCGATTTCTACGCACCTCCAGATCCTCCGTCATCACCAGCACCTCATCGAAGAAGCGGGAGATGACGGGCGCCAGCTCAAGCAGCCCGTTCATGAACTCCTCGACCACGGGATTCGCGGATACCCGAGATTGGGCTCGCAGATAGGCCTGGTAGAGGGCGTGCGTCGCCTCTTCATTGATACGGCCAGCATCCACGGCCAGGCGTGACGGCAAGTCTCGCGTGATGCGGATGCAGCGCGCGTAGCTGTCCAACAGCGCATCCCAGTCCTCGCGGCCCAGCCAGGGGATCAGCGCATCAAGAGCCTCTCGGGCAGCATTGGGGTCATCTCCCTGTTCGGCAAGAACGGCCTGGACGGCGTCATAGGGATAACCGGCATCCCGGAGATACCCCTCGAGCCGTCGCACGATATAGTCCTGAACCGAGCGCAGCACGTCCTCATCAGCGTCTACCGGCAACTGCTCGGCTGCAGAAGAGATCGCCTGTGCGAGCGAGATCGTCAGCCGCTTCTCCACGAGGATCTGGATCACTCCCAGCGCGGATCTGCGCAAGCCCCATGGGTCGGCCGCCCCTGTCGGGCGGATGCCCACGGCGAAGAGCCCAACCAGGCTATCGAATCGGTCTGCGAGCCCGAGGACGGTACCTTCCTCGGCCGAAGGGAGCCGGTCGCCGGCGTATCGCGGCAGGTAGTGTTCCTCGATGGCCTGAGCCACCGCCTCGGGCTCTCCCGAAAGCGTGGCATAGTGGCGTCCCATGATCCCCTGAAGAGAGGTGAACTCGACCACCAGCTGCGTAGCCAGATCGTTCTTGCACAGCGCCGCAGCGCGGCTCGCTCCACGAGCGCTGTCCCCGGAAACCGCGAGCAACTCTGCGATCTCTGGTACGAGGCGCTCCAGCCGCCGGACCTTGTCTAGCACGGAGCCGAGTTGCTCCTGAAAAGTCAAAGTATCCAGACGAGGGGCTAACTCCTCCAACGGTGTGCGCGTGTCCGCCTGGTAGAAGAAGGAGGCATCCGCGTAGCGTGCAGCAAGGACCTCTTCATTCCCGGCCCGCACAGCATCCACGTCCAGATGTGCTCCGTTGGCAACGGCCACAAAGTAGGGCAGGAGCCGCCCGTCACGCAGCACGGGAAAGTAGCGCTGGTGCTTGTGCATGACGGCCAGCAGCACAGCGTCAGGCAGGCGCAGGTACGCCGGATCGAACGCCCCAAGGATTGGAGCGGGGCTCTCGACCAGATTCGCCACTTCGCGTAACAGCTGAGGATCTCCACCCAGTGTCCCGTCCACGCTCCGCGCCAGTTCCTCCGCGGCCCGCGTGATGGCCTCTTCTCGCCCGAGCACGTCAAGCAGAACACCCTCTCTGAGCATCGCCGCCTCATACTCGCCGGCCATCTTCAGCGCGATGGTGGGGGAGCCGGCGGGGCGGATGCCGCGGCTTTGCCGATCGCTCGATACCCCAGCGTACTCAAAGGGCACCACCTGATCGTCGAGCAGCGCCGTAATCCAGCGAACCGGCCGCGAGAAGGGCGCCCCACTCTCGTTCCAGCGCATACTCTTTGGGAACCGAAGGCCCGAGATCACGCGTGGCAGCAACTCGGCAAGAACCGCCGCGGCTCCACGTCCCTTCTCTACCGTCATAGCGACGACATAGGGCTTGCCGTCATAGTCCCGGCGTTCGAGCGTGGCCACATCCACACCGCGGCTGCGTGCAAACCCGAGCGCGGCCTTTGTCGGCGCCCCGGTAGAGTCATAGGCGATGTTCGCCGCCGGGCCCCTGGCCACCAGTTCGACATCTTCCTGGCTCGCGGCCAGCCCCGTGACACGCACCGCCAGGCGCCGTGGCGTCCCCTGGACTCGCAGCTCTCCAAACGGAAGCCGAACGCCGGCCAGCCCATCCTGCATGGCGCTCGCTAGTTGCTCGAGGGCTGCATCGAGATCTGCCACGGGCAGTTCTTCGACGCCGATCTCAAGAAGGAGTTCTCTGGGCGCGTCTCCCGCTGGCTCAGCCACAGGTCGCAGAGCAGGCGTGGAAGCAGCGGCCACAGAAAAGGTCCCGATGAGCGGATAGCCCATGCTTTCCCGCTGAGCGACCGTCAACTGCGCGACGCTGCGCGCGAGATCGCGCATACGGACGAAATACCGGGCCCGCTCAGTCACGCCGATAGCTCCGCGCGCATCCAGCACGTTAAAAATGTGCGAGCACTTGAGCACATAGTCATGAGCGGGGAGCACAAGCTCCCGCGCCAGAGCGTTCTGCGCCTCGGCTTCGCAGAGATCGTACATTTGGCGCAGATTATCGACGTTCGCCACCTCAAAGTTGTAGGTGCAGTGCTCGATCTCCCCCTGCAGGAGCATGTGGCCGTACGTCACATCCTCGTGCCAACGGATATCCGCAAAAGCCTTTACGCCCTGCAGCACCATGACGATACGTTCCAGCCCATAGGTGATCTCCACAGAGACGGGGTCGAGATCCAGCCCACCGGCCTGCTGGAAATAGGTGAACTGGGTGATTTCCTGCCCGTCCAGCCAAACCTCCCAGCCCAGGCCCCAGGCACCCAGCGCAGGAGACTCCCAGTTGTCCTCTACGAAACGGATGTCGTGCACCGCGGGGTCGATCCCCAGGGCACGCAGGCTGTCCAGATAGAGCTCCTGAGGATTCCCCGGATCCGGCTTGAGGATCACCTGATACTGATAGAATTGCTGCATCCGGTTGGGATTCTCACCATAGCGACCATCGTCCGGGCGAATGGAAGGCTCCACATAGGCGACCTTCCACGGTTCTGGCCCCAACACACGCAGCACGGTGGCGGGGTTCATCGTTCCCGCTCCAACCTGCACGTTGTAGGGTTGCCAGATCAAGCAGCCCTGGCTGGACCAGAACTCCTCCAGACGCATGATCACTTGCTGAAAGTCCATACCTCTCTCCCCTCGGCCGAACCTGAAATATCGTCCGAATCTATGCGGAATCAGGCTGATCGTCAAACACCGGTGGCTTGGCGGAACCCTCTGGTTTCTGGCGCGACGCCTCTCGCATCGCCAGTTCCGAGCGCAGCCGTCTCAGAAAGGCGGTGGACTTGAGCTCGCGCTCCAGCGTGTACTGGAGCACCGCATGCATGAGCGTCTCGATCTCCCGTTGAGAGGACTCGCGCAGCGATAGCATGCCCACACTCGCCATATCGCGAGAGTCGAGATAGCGGAGCACCTTCTGCGCAGACAGGCTCACGGGCCGCGCACCCGGAATCTGCATACCACAGCGTGGGCAGGCTAGTCCTCCCTGGGCCAGGTCAAAGTAGTTCGTCTCAGCCTGCAGGTCGCCTTCGCAGACCACGCAGCGGTGAAGGGAAGGGGCGTACCCTGTCTGCCTGAGCAGTGACAGCTCAAAGTACCGGCACCAGAGTCGCAGGTCATCGCCCGTGGAAAACCATCGCAGTGCGCTGACCAGCAGATCGTAAAGATCAGAGCTGCCTTCGTCCTCCGGGACAAACCGGTCAACGAGCTCGGCGGCGTAACAGGCGTAGGTAAACCGGAGCAGATCGTGCCAGAGTTCCTCGAACACCTCCAGAGCCTGAGCCTGTGTCACCAGATCCATGTTGCGCCCCTGGGCCAACATGATCTCCGCCCGATTGAACAGGCCGAGGTGGCCGGTCTTGCGGCTGGTGGGCCGGCGGACACCCTTGGCCATCACCGTGACCTTGCCACCGGGGGTCAGGAGTGTCAGGATGCGATCGGCTTCGGCATAGTCCCGTTCACGCAGCACAATCGCTTCGGTCCGACGAACGCGGGGTCTGGGCAAGAGCCCTCCCCTACAGGCTGGCGCCGGCGAGGATATGCCGGCCCGCACTTGCACCGATGCGGGTAGCACCGGCCCCGATCATGGTCATAGCGTCAGCGTAGGTGCGGATTCCGCCCGCCGCCTTTACGCCGAGATCCGGGCCCACCACGTGCCTCATGAGAGCCACGTCTGTTGCCGTCGCTCCACCCGAGCTAAAGCCCGTGGACGTCTTGGCATAGTCCGCGCCTGCCGCGACGAGCGTGAGGCAGGCCGTTGCCTTTTCGGCATCGGTCAACAGACAAGCTTCTATGATGACCTTGAGCCTGGCCCCTCCCGCGTGGCAAACCTCAGCCACCGCGGCAATATCGCCGTAGACCTCGTCCACCAGACCAGCCTTCAGGAGCCCGATGGCCATGACCATATCGATCTCGTTCGCTCCGGCCTCCACCGCCAGACGGGCTTCGGCGACCTTGGCAGCCGTCACCATCGCTCCCAGCGGAAAGCCAACCGTGGAGCCGACCGCCACGCCCGTACCGGCCAACTCTCGAGCGCAGAGCGCCACCTGCGAGGAATTCACGCACACCGAGGCAAAGTGTGACTCGGCTGCTTCTGCACACAGCTGCGCAATCGCCCCCGGCGTTGCATCAGCCTTTAGCAACGTGTGGTCGATGTACCCGGCCAGATCCCGAGGGCTCATCGGCTGGGCAGCAGCAAGTTCGCCGGGGCCGGCCCAGGCATTTGCGACCGCCTGCCCACGCTCAAGCATCTCTTCGGCCCAGCGAGTATCCTTTCTGTTCATGGCAACCTCCCGTCACCCAGGGACATGATCACTGGTCCGTCTCGGCATAGCTCACTCGTGGAAACGCATCTGGCAACAAGGCAGCCAATGAGGTCATCCAGACACGCCCTTGCGTATCCGCGACCAGGATGGGAAGATCGGCCGCAAACTCAGAAAGCACCTGACGGCACGCTCCGCAGGGTGTGGCCCCCGTCTCAGTGATCAGGGCCAGCGCATCCAGAGTCTGTTCGGACTCAAAGATCGCCTTCCACACGGCCACGCGCTCGGCACACACAGTGAGACCGCTGGATGCGTTCTCGATGTTCGCCCCAGTGTATATCCGGCCGCTTCCACCACGAACTGCCGCACCGACGGCAAAGCGGGAGTATGGGGTATAGGCCCGCCCGCGCGCCTCTTGGGCCGCAGCCAGAAGCGATCGCCAGGCGTCATCCAGACCACCCAGGGAGACCGGCTCAGCGTTCATCTGCACTCGAGACCTTTCTGGGCCTGGCCGGAACACCATAGGCCAGTGCGCCCTCATCCACATCGTGGGTAACAACCGACCCGGCTCCGATCCGTGCCCCCGGCCCTACGCGAACTGGCGCCACCAGCATGGTGCCGCTCCCGATAAAGGCCCCCGCCCCGATGGTGGTGGTATGTTTGAGAATGCCGTCATAGTTGCACGTGATGGTTCCCGCTCCGATGTTCACATCCTCTCCAACCCTGGCGTTGCCCACGTAGGAAAAGTGACCCATTTTGGTCCCTGGAGCCAGGTAGGCATCCTTGACTTCGCCAAAGTTGCCCATGTGCACACCTTCGCCCAGATGAGCCTTGGGCCGCAGATGCCCAAAGGGCCCGATCTCTGAGGCCTCATCCATACGGGCCTCCTCAAGGACCGAGGCCAACACAAAGCCCCTGTCTCCGACCACCGAATCTCGAATCAGCGCATTGGGCCCAATCCGAGCATTGCGACCTATGACGGTCTGCCCCTCCAAGGCGGTATTGGGATAGATCACCGTGTCCTGGCCAATCTGAACCGTCGCGTCGATGTAGGTCGTCGCCGGATCCATCAGCGTGACCCCTTCCAGCATCCAATGCTCGCATACCCGCTGTCGCATGACGCGCTCCGCCGCCGCAAGATGCATCCGGTTGTTGATCCCGATAACCTCTGACACATCATCGATTGTCACCGACGAAACACGCCGGCCATCCGCAGTTGCCAGCGCAACCATATCCGTGAGATAGTATTCGTTCTTTGGTGGCGTTACCGGCACATCAGTCAGGCGGCCCCACAACCACTCGGCATCAAAGCAGTACACACCGCAATTGAGCTCCGTGAGAGAGAGCACCTCCGCATCCGCAACGGCCTCCTCAACGATCGCGCGGATACACCCGTCCTCATCTCGCACCACCCGCCCGAATCCCATAGAGTCCGCCGATCGGACCGATAGCAGCGTGATCGCCGGCCGGAGCTCGCGATGCACAGAGACGAGATGCTGCAGGGTTTCTAGCCGCAAGGTCGGCATATCGCCGTACAGGCAGAGAACCACGTCGCAGCGGCCTTGCAGGCTGGCGGCAGCTTGCAGGAGCGCGTGCCCCGTTCCCTTACGCTCGGCCTGGATCGCACACACCGCACGCTCGCCCACCAGATCCTGCACCGCATCGCCATCGTTGCCGATGACCACGGCTACCGGATCAGCCCCGAGGGCTCGCGCATGCTCCAACGGCCAGAGCACCATCGGCACACCACACACCGGATGCAGCACTTTATTGGTGTCTGACCGCATCCGCGTACCCTGCCCTGCTGCCAGGATAGCAACACCGAGACGCTCCGCCACGACCAGCCTCCTCAGCTTCCTGATACACACTCGGTCCAAGTCCGATTCTAGGTCTCCATCGAGGCCCTGTCCAGCCTCGCCTGAGTGTACCCTTTCCCTAACGAACAAGAGGCCGGCAATGCCGGCCTCTTGTCTCTTCCGTACACAAGCTGGGGCGGAAGGATTCGAACCTCCGAATAGCGGCTCCAAAGGCCGCTGCCTTACCGCTTGGCGACGCCCCATCCTCTATGGATTCTAGCACACCCGTCTTCCGCCAGCAAACACTCGCCAGCCCAGCACTCGGTTCCCTTTCCGCGTCGCGGCCCTGCAAACAAAAAAGAGCACCGCGCATGCGGTGCCATTTGAGGTTTGAGGCAATAGAAAAGGGTTCCTTGGCAATGACCTACTCTCCCATCCCGTTACCAGGAAAGTACCATCGGCGCTGGAGGGCTTGACTGCCGGGTTCGATATGGGACCGGGTATACCCCCTCCGCTCAAATCACCAAGAAACCCTATTCTTCATGTTAATCGCCCCATCAGAGCGCCTTGCACCCTAAATACTGAACAGGGTCTGCCTTAACTGACCTATAAGACCTCGATCATTAGTACGGCTCGGCTGAAAGCCTTGCAGCTCTTACACCTGCCGCCTATCTACCTGGTTGTCTTCCAGGGATCTTACTGGCTTTGTGCCATGGGTGACCTCATCTCGAGGCGGGCTTCCCACTTAGATGCTTTCAGCGGTTATCCCTGCCAAACTTGGCTACCCAGCTATGCACCTGGCGGTACAACTGGCTCACCAGTGGTTTGTTCACTCCGGTCCTCTCGTACTAGGAGCAACTCCTCTCAAGTCACCTGCGCCCACAGCGGATAGAGACCGAACTGTCTCACGACGTTCTGAACCCAGCTCGCGTGCCGCTTTAATGGGCGAACAGCCCAACCCTTGGGAACTTCTCCGCCCCCAGGATGCGACGAGCCGACATCGAGGTGCCGAACCTTGCCGTCGATATGAACTCTAGGGCAAGACTAGCCTGTTATCCCCGGGGTAGCTTTTATCCGTTAAGTCACGACCCTTCCACGCGGTGTCGTGAGATCATTAAGCCCGACTTTCGTCCCTGCTCGACTTGTTGGTCTCGCAGTCAAGCTCCCTTTTGCCTTTACACTCTTTGGCTGGTTTCCATTCAGCCTGAGGGAACCTTTGGGCGCCTCCGTT
>Ga0123332_1005465_pt1 | contig 10747 bp, 7 predicted proteins | sample BioC12SIPDNA_4_FD_89958 | JGI IMG/M metagenome (GOLD analysis project Ga0123332, IMG submission 89958) | Anaerobic biogas reactor microbial communites from Washington, USA - Biogas_R2_A C12 SIP DNA | ecosystem: Engineered > Bioreactor > Anaerobic > Unclassified | place: Washington, USA... | reverse complement strand
TGCACAAAGGGGTAGAGGAAGATGACAGGGCCGATGGTGACCACCACTGTTGCCATACGAATCGACTTGTCCGGAATCTGGGACGTGCTGATTGCCAGGCTCTGCCCGCCCCCCATCTGCACAGCGGCACGAATAGCACGGATGCTGTTGATCATGCGCAGGATAAGCACTTGCAGCGGGCGGAAGTCGGCGAAGTCGAGCAGGATGACGCCGTGCCACCAGTCATTCCAGTAGGCCACTGCGACAAAGAGCGCCGTCGTCGCCAACACGGGTGTCGAAAGCGGCAGAATGATGCGCGTCAGTATCGTCCAGTCCGACGCACCGTCGATGATAGCCGACTCCATGATCTCACCTGGCAGGCTATTGAAGTAGTTGCGCAGGATGAAGATCCACCAGGGGTTCATCAGCATTGGGACGATGAGTGCCCAGATATTGTCATAGAGACCCAACATGCGACACGTGATGAACCACGGGATAAGCCCGCCCGAGAAGATCATTGTGAAGTAGACGTAGAACGAGAACTGGTGTCGCCACTTGAGCTTCTTCGCGGACAGCGCATAGGCAACCCCAGACATCAATGTCACGCTCAGGAAGGTGCCGACGAGCGTCACGAAAGCTGAGACCTGGTACCCCTTAAGGACCGCCTTGCCTCGAAGCACCCACTGGTAGGCCTCGATCGAGAACTTACGAGGCCATAGCGTATAGCCATCAAGTTGCAGTACTTGTTTGTCGGCCAGCGATGAAACCACCAGCAAGTAAAACGGCACAAAGCACAGCACCGTGAACACGGTGATGATCGTGTAGTTTAGTCCCACAAAGAGCCGGTCGGATATTCCGGTAGACTTCATAGACACCTCACATCCTCAACGTCGAACTGGCACGCCAGACAAGCGACCGGCGGCTAGAAAAGCGAATAATCCTCACCTCGCGCCTGCGACCATTTCTTCACCAACCAATTCGAACCAAAGACACAGATGAACCCCATCACCGACTGGCTGAGGCCCACCGCCGTGCTCATACCGAAGTTGGTTGTCGTCTGCAGTGCGCGGATGATGTAGGTGTCGATCACGTCTGTCGTGGGATAGAGGAGCGCGTTGTCCCCCACAACCGTGTAGATCATGCCAAAGTCGCCGTAGAAGATACGACCAATTGCCAATAGCGTCACCAGGACGATCGTGGGCATCAGGAGCGGAAGGCTTATGAAGCGCATCCTCTGCCAGCGGCTGGCCCCGTCGATGGCGGCGGCCTCATAGAGCTGGGTGTCGATCCCCACGAGAACGGCCAAGTAGAGAATGCAGCCACTTCCCGTGGTTTTCCAGACCCGTAGAACCGTCAGAATCGCGGGCCACCACTCAGGCTTGTCGTAGAAGGACAGCGGGCTCATCCTAAACGCCTCCAGGATCGAGTTGATCATACCCGACTCATAGTCGAAGAACGCGTAAAGAAGCATGGCCACGACGGTCCAGGACATAAAGAAAGGTAGGTACATGATGGACTGGGCCAGTTTCTTGAATAGCGGCTTCCCCAACTCGTTGAGCATCAGCGCCACGGCAACGGCGACCGTCGTCTCTACGATAATGAAGAGCGCATTGAGGCCCAGCGTGTTGCGCACCAGGCGCCAGATCACCGGCGACCCAAACAGGAGGCGGAAGTTCCTGAATCCCACCCAGGGGCTGAGGAATCCCGTCTCGGCCCGGAAGTCCTCAAAGGCCACAACAATGCCGAACATCGGCAGATATCTGAGCAGGAGGATCAACACCAGCCCCGGCAGGGCCAACAACAGAATCAGGTGATTCCTGGCGATCTCACGGAAGAAGCCCGCCACGGCCCCCCGTCCACGCCGTGCCGGCGCAGCGCTCGCCAGTCCGTCGGTTTTGGACCTCATCAACTGGATCATGGTTCACCTATCTCGAAAAACGGCGTCGATTGACTTGCAGCTTATCCGCGTATTTCAGACGACAGTTGACTGCCAGCACAGACCGAGGTGCGCGAGGTGTGAGGGGTTGCTTTGCTACTGCACCCTCATTATAATGGAATTCACTCAGACTTTGGCCTGCATTTCGGACAATCAGGGGACAGCCAGCGGACAACTATGGAGGAGCTACAAGAAGACACACTTGAGCAAGAGGTACACCACGCGCTGCAATACCTCTACGATCCGACGGAACTGCGCAAGAATCGGCTCCTTTCGCTGCTGACGATTGACGGTGGTCACAGCCCGCTGACACAACTGCGGCGTACGCTGACCGATGCCATCGAGGCGCTCAAACCCGATAGCCAAGTCCCCCCTGAGGCCCAAGCCTGGCGCATTTACAGCATCCTCACCTATCGCTTCGTGGAGCGGTTGAGCCAACGCGACGTGGCGAATGACCTCTGCCTGAGCGTGCGACAACTGCGCCGTGACGAGCACGCTGCCATCCGCGTCCTGATTCACCACCTACGCCACCGCTATGGTGCAAGTCTAGAAGCCGCTGTCGCCTCCAGCCCAGCCCCCCTCAATGCGACTGAACGCTCGCAGGAGCTGGAATGGCTGCGCCAGACACTTTCCAGTGAGACCATGGATCTTCGAGCCGTCATCGCTGCAGCGGTGAGCACGGCAGCGCCGCTCACCACGGCGTCAGGCGTCAGGGTGGAGATCCAGGTTCCGCGTGATCTGCCCACCGCCGTCGGCCAGACGGTCACGACTCGACAAGCGATCCTGAACTTGCTCTCGACCGCGGCGCCGGCCGTTCCTGGTGGTCAGATTGAGATCTCTGTCACTGAACTGCACAGGGCCATCGAGCTGACGCTCCGTGCCCGGGACGAAGCTGGGACACTGCTGCCGGTCACTCCTCAGCTCACGAAGATTCTTGCGATGAGCCGGCAGTTGGTGGAGCTAGGGGGTGGTGCACTGTGTGTGCCGGCTGCGCTCGAGACTTGTGAGGTGACCTTCCGGTTTCCTACAGCCGCCGCACAGCAGTTCACGGTCCTGATCGTGGACGATAACGCCGATACACTCCAGCTCTTCTGCCGGTATTTGGCCGGCACGCGTTTCGAGCCGGTTCCGGTCTCGGTCCCGGGAAAGGTTTTGGGTTGGGCTCAAGACGTTGCGCCAGATGTCATCGTGCTCGACGTCATGCTGCCGAACATCGATGGCTGGGAACTCCTGGGCCGTATCCGCGAACACCCCACAACGCGGGGCGTGCCCACGATGATATGTACGATCCTGCCCCAGGAGAAGCTAGCTTTGGCCCTGGGTGCCGATGCCTTCCTGCAGAAGCCATTCACCCGAGAGGCGCTGCTCGCGTCGCTGACGGCGCTGGTAGACCCTGCTGATCCGTGTGAACCGGCCGAATCCTAGCGGCATCGCCCTCGCTCAACACCCCCGGCGCGAGCAGCCCCGTCAGCATTTCGATCGCCCTGAGAACCTGGCTGACGGATAGCCCGTCCGCCAAAGTCACAGCCAGCGCGTTGCTGACGATGGGCTGCCCCAACGGGTCGCGGGCTGAGATCAGGATCACCGGAACGTCGGCCCATGTCTCGCCTTGCCTGGCCCTTAGGAACTCGAAACCATCCATGCCCGGCATCATCAGGTCCAGCAGAATGACATCGGGCCGTTCCTGCCGTAGCATCTGAAGCGCCTGGCGCCCGTTCCGCGCGCGCAGCACGCGGTATTCGTGCCCTGAGGACAACAACATCCGCCGGAAGAGCGTTAGCGCGTCACGCTCGTCATCGACGATGAGGATCGTGCGGATCGTCCGGTCGAGCTTGGCCAGCGCCGTCAGGAGTCCGTCGCGTGAAATCGGCTTGACCAGATAGCCGGACACGCCGAGGCCGTTGGCCGCTTCCTCTGTTCCCGGGATCGAGCAAACAATCGCGGGGACGCCGAAAGGCGGCGCATGCTCCTGGAGCGCCCGCAGCGATCTGCCGACTTCGAGATCGTTGATTAGCAGCGCCTGGCCCGGCGTTGCCTCCAATGTTTCCAGTGCTTCGGCCAATGTCCGGGTTGGCACTAAGTCGACGCCGTCCACGTGTCGTTCCAGGAGATGGTGCATCGTGTCTCCTCCTTCGACGATCACCCAGCGCGGCTTCACGTCAACTTCGGGAAGTCGCGGTGGCCGTGTACGCGGTTCATAGGGGTTATGCGGATCGACCCAGCGTAGATAGCCGTCGCCCATCGGCGCAGCCGGCGTCATGGGAAGGCTGAAGAAGAACGTCGTGCCACTGCCTTCCTGGCTCTCGACCCACATCCTGCCACCGTGAAGCTCGACAAAGCTGCGACTGATGCTGAGCCCGAGGCCTGTGCCCCCATGGCGCCTACGAATGGAACCGTCGAGTTGCTCGAAGGGGCGAAAGAGCCGCGCTTGCTTATCCCGAGGAATGCCGGGGCCGGTGTCCGCAACGCTGACGATGAGATCCTCGGCTTGACGGCGGGCCTCGATGCGCACCCCTCCGCGGTCAGTGAAGCGACCGGCGTTGCTCAGTAAGTTCAGCATCACCTCACGCAGCCGAACGCGATCGCAGAAGAGCAGGGGAAGGTCATCCGGTATGTCGAAGGTGAGGTCGAGGGATTTGGTCGCATAGAGCGGGCGCACGGCAGTGACAGCCGCTTCCACAATCTCTGAGAAGGGCACGTGCTCGCGAACAAGCGCCATCTGCCCAGCCTCGACCTGACTCAGATCAAGGACGTCGTCGACCAAACTCGAGAGGTGCTGGCTGTTTCGATAAACAACATCCAGATCGGCCAACAGCATCGGCGGGATTGTCTCGCCGTACGCCTGCGGCGCCTCGATAATCATCTCGCAGAACCCTACAATCATATTGAGGGGTGTGCGCAACTCGTGACTCACGTTGGCGACGAACTGCTCCTTGATGCGCCGCTCGTTTTCAGCGGCCTCACGCAGCGTCTGCGCCAGCCGGTGTAGCCGCATCAACTGCGCGTTGGCGTCCTTCAGATCTTCGAGCGTCTCATGGAGCCGCTGCTGATAGTCGCGGGACTGCTCGAGTATCGCTCGCCCGCGTTCGTACCCCGCCCACGCCCACTGTACTGTCTGCAAAAGCGGGCTCAGCGTCACAATGAGGGCTCCCTCGAGGATCCAGATGGCCACCAGAGTCACAGCCTGCGTGACAGGCTCCAACGGCGGAATCCACGCAGGGTTGATCACCACAATGACAGAGTAGATCAGGGACGTGGCGATCCCCGCCGGGATGCTGATCAGCAGGTTAGCCACCGCGATGGGCACAATGAGCAGCACACTGAAGGCCTCGAGCGAGGTCCAGGTGATCACCACGAAGGCCATCGCTGCCGTCCCAAGGAAGAGCAACCACACGCCGGCTTCGTAGCGCCAGCGCTGCAACTGGTAGGAAGCCGCCGCGAGCGCGCCCAGCGCCAACGCCCCAGCAAGGCTCTTCCGCGAGTCGAGCAGCTCGTCGGGGATCCGCAAGAGAAGGATGCCGAGGACGGCGACTGCCACGAGAACCGCGACCAACGTGCTGATTCGTAGTTGGTGCAGGCGCTCCTCCAGCTCGATCGACCACCCATCGCTCGAAGCCTCGACCCGGCTCTGTGTCGTCATAGGAACACCGCTCCTACTGCGAGAATAACAAACAGCGGCCCGGGAAGAAGCCCCGGGCCGCCTGGACTGGGGCGGCACGATTCGAACGTGCGATACACGGATTCAAAGTCCGTTGCCTTGCCAACTTGGCCACGCCCCAACACTGCTCGGATTATACACCAAGACGCGACAAGGACAATTCTATGGAGACAGATAGCCCTGGTCTTCGAGAAAGCGTGTCAGATCGGCAAGCGTCTCACGGTAGTAGACCATGTAGTCATTGAAGAACCCATGGTCCGCCCCATCGGTGAGCAGCAAGTCCATCGCGCAGCCCAGGGCGCGCGCCCGCTCCAAGAACTCCATAGACATAGAGTAGATGACATCTTCCCTACCAAACCAGACCCACATAGGGGGCACGTCAGCCTGGAGGTGTGCCGTGGTATCCAGTTGGCGCGCCAACTCTTCCGTGGGCGCCAGGCTGCGCCGCAACATATCGCCGAGCTCCCCCCCCACACCGCTGAAATCCGCGTTCGTCCGCGAGTAGATGCCGAAAGCCGGATTGTAGAGAGCCATGAGATTGGGGCGTGACGAAATCGCGAGATCCTCATCGGGATCGTCTAGTCCCGGCAGAATGCCGGTCGCTGCAGCAAGGAAACCACCAGCAGAACCGCCGCCCGCGGCAATGCGATTAGGGTCGACCCCCAACTCCGCCGCGTGGGAACGCACCCAGCGGACCGCGCTCTTGGCATCAGCCACACACCGGTCTGCAGTAACGCCGTGCTTGGGCATGAGCCGGTAGTCCGCCCGGGCCACGACCATGCCACGACCGGCCAGATACACGGCCTGACGCGTGAATTGCTCCACCGTACCATCCTGAAGGCCGCCGCCAAAGAAGAAGACAACAGCCGGCCGGCAGTCAGTGGCGCGCCAGTCGTGGGGGAAGTGAATGTGGAGCGTGAGTTCGGTCTGTGGCGTCACCTTGAAGATCCAGCTGCGGATAGCGCGGTAGCAGAAGCGCTCCTCCAGGGGCAGCTCTCGTCCACAGGTGATCAACTCTGCTCGTAGCGTAGCTTCGTCAAGCATGGTGCCTCCTCGATACCAGCTTAGTACCGCTCGCCTCCAGATGCGAGTGGATGAAGATCATCCGCCAGACGCCGCTCGGTCGCTGTCGGTATCCGATTCGTGCATAACGGCCGGCACGCTGCGCCAACCCAGCCGCTTGCACGCCTCTACCCGCATATGGCCAGCAACGACCTCGTAGGTCCCGTCGTCGAGCCGTTTGACCACGACCGGCTGAATCAACCCCTCACTCTTGATGCGTTCCGCTAGCTCATCGACTTCCTGCGCGTTGGCCTCCAGGTATTTCCGTCCCACTTCATCGATGAGAAGCTCGCTTAGCGGCACGTTCACCGTGGCTTTGGGTCTCTCCGCCTCATCGAAGCGCGCCGAGGCCTGGACGCCCTTGCGGAATGAGTAGATGTAGGGGATGGCAAAGTCTACCTGAGCGTTACGCTGAAAGTCCTGGAAAATCCGCCGGATGATCTGATACGTAATGCGCGGCCGGTTGGTGGCGCTCGTCATATAGCGGAGCCGCATATAGATCCCATAGTCGTACATATCGGCGCGGACGTACGGTTTCTGCTGGGTCTGCTCGATGATATCGTGTGTGACCTCTTCCGCAGCGGAAAGCAAGATTGACTCGGCCACTTCCCAGTTGGTGTCGTACGTGATCCGGATGACGACCTCATCGAGGATGAACGCAGCGTCTTGGCGTGCCGTGTAGTTGATGACGACGTTGCTGAAGAGCATCGCATTGGGGATCAGGATGGGCCGCCCCACAGCCTCCTCACTGCCCACTGCGCCGCCCACTTGGTTGAGCACAGTGTACATAGGGTCGAAGTTCACGACATCGCCAACCAGGCCTAGCGAAGGCAACTGGATTCGGTCCCCGACCCGGAAGGGGCGCTTGAGCGAGATCATAACCCAGGCCGCCATACCACTGACGGGCGCCTGAAGCGACCAGCCCAACAACAGACCGCTGAACGCTCCCAGTGCTGTACCAACCGTCTGCAGCTGTCCAAACAGCGCCAACAGCACCGCTATCACAGCGATGCCGGCGACCAAGCGTAACACGCCCGATAGCATCGTGACTTCGCCAGAGGCACCACGCCTTGCAGCAACGTTGGCCTTGATCGTCAGCACCCCGACCTGATATCCTGCGAGAATCGCGAAGACCAGCATCAGCCCCTGGCTCAACGTCGTGCTGCCGGGCATCGTGTAGAGCGCGACACCCTGCGTGTGGAGGACGCCGAACACAACCGCGAGCGCGCCCCAGAGCAACAGGATCAGTAGGTTTCGCCTAATGTGCATGATCTACCCTCCGCTGAGGTAGTGTGGGGGTTCCCTATATGATCGGCGAGGCTAATTAGTCAATCATTCGCACGCCATGATAGCCCAACTCCACCTATCGAACAAGGCGCTCCCGTGATGGAACTTTCCGCCGGGGTTTCGCGTCTTATGTCACAAGAAGACCGATACAGGCTCAGGGGAACGCAACCCCCTGGGAAACGTCTTGTAGCACGGTTCTATATCGACCGGGCGATAACCCGGCATGAGTGAGGAGGATAAGTATATGGCTACGCTTCGTAAGTTCCAACGGCCCTGGCCCGCGGTGGCCCTCATGGCCCTCGCATTGGTAATGGTTCTCGGCGGCTGCAGCCAGCTGCAGCCGGGCCCGACGGCCGCCTCCGCCGAGGCGGCTCGGTTTGGTGGCGGCGCCGTCGTCGTCAATGGTCAGATCCAGGAAGGTATCGTTGTCAACGGCGTGGGAACGTCCAGCGCCGACCCAGACATCGCCAAGGTGACCTTTGGGGTCGAGCTGCAAGGACAGGACCCGCAGGCCCTGGTCTCGGAGGCGGCTGAGAAAATGGATGCGGCCATGGCGGCTGCTACGGGCCTCGGCATCGTTGAGTCCGAAACCCAGACGCTGAACTACAGTCTCTGGGTGGAGACCGTCCACGACCCCCAGACCGGGCGCCCTACCGGTGAGATTCTGTACCATCTCTCTCACCAGGTTCAGGTGACCACGGATAGCATCGACACAGTCGGTGAGTTGCTTGCCGGTATCGTCAACGCCGGGGCCAACGCGGTCTCGGGTGTCAACTTCGCCGTGCGCGACTCAGCGACCCTTGTCGAGCAGGCCCGCGACGCAGCGCTGGACCAGGCGCGTGTCCGCGCAGAGGCCATCGCGAGCAAGCTGGGCGTCACCTTGGGGGCACCGCTGCTGGTCACCGAGAGCGGGGGCGATGTCCCGGTATACGATCTTGCAGTAGGTCGCGGCGGACTGGCCGAGGCAGCTTCGCCTAGCGTGACACCCGGGTCCTTCTCGGTGTCGGTCACGATGCAGGTTGTCTACGCGATCCGTTGATCGCTCGATTCGCAGGATCGCTCGATCCGCAGGATCGCTCGATCGTTGATCGCTCGATCCGCTCCACTGGAGAGGGCTTGACTGTGGCACCTTCCCAACACGGAGTGCCACACCCGGAAGAGCCTACGGCAACAGCGTCGTAGGCTCTTCCGTTAGCGCCCAAAATGAACTAGAATGGCACGCAAAGCTCGCGCAGATGAGCGCGAGGCAGGCTGGAAGTTCCGAGCCCTAAGGAGGTCACCTGTGAAGGTTACTCACCTTGAGATTTCAGTCTCCCGCCGTTCCCCGGACCCGCATCCGATTCGCGATGCCCTTCAGGCGTTACCCGGTGCGGGTTCGGTGCGTGTCACGGTTCATACAGACACGACCATCCACGGCGCCCCGATCACCGGCACAAGCCAGATCTACTTTGGCCGGATCGCCGGCGCACCGGACGCACTGGCGGCCCTTATCGAACACGAGCTCCAACCGTTGGTGTTGGGCTCAGACCCAGCATATGTCCGGGCGATCCACACAGCGATGTTGGCCGAGACTGAGTATCACGGCGCCTTCGGCTTGGCTATGTTTGGCATCGCCGCGATCGACACGGCTCTGTGGGATTGCCACGGCAAAGCCTTGGGGGTTCCGTGCTGGCAGCTATGGGGCGGTGCTCGCACGCAGATCCCGGCCTACGCAATGGTGGGGTGGCTCAACCATGACGTGGCCAAGCTGCAGGAGATGTGCGCTTTGGCTGTGGAACAGGGTTTCCGCGGCGTCAAGATGAAGGTAGGCGCCCCTACGCTGAGAGAGGACACCGCTCGCGTCGAGGCCGTGCGCGCCGCCGTCGGTGAAAACATCGACCTTATGGTCGACGCCAACCAATCCCTGAGCACCGTCGAGGCCATACGGCGCGGACGCGCCTTTCAAGCGCTGGGGTGCCATTGGTGGGAGGAACCCATCCCGGCGGACGACATCGATGGCTACACAGCCCTCGTTCAGGCGCTCGACATCCCCATCGCAACCGGTGAGAACCTCTACACAGCTGCGGACTTTGCGCGCTTCTTGCGGCGCGACGCTGTTGACATCATCCAGCCCGACCTGCGGCGCGCGGGTGGCCCTACGTCCATGCTCCAGATCGGCACGATGGCCCACGCATTCCGGCGGTCCTATGCCTCACACGGGGGCGATCCCGTCCAGGTCAACGTGATGGCCTGCCTGCCCAACGCCGTGTATCTTGAGACCGGCCTATTGAGCGCCGATGCACCCTTCACCCTGGACGATGGGTGCGTTCCTGTTCCACGCGGGCCGGGATTCGAGTGGAAGTAACTACCCGTACAGGACACACCGAACCCAATGCTCCGTCTCAACGGCGCGCCAGGGCGGTTCGGCAGCATCGCAGAGCCCGGGGCGCACTGCGATACACCGGGGATGAAACGGGCAGCCGTTCGGGATCGAGTACGCGTTAGGCACTTGCCCCCTGATCGAGGCCAATCGCTTTCGTTGAGGCTTGGGCCGAGCGCCAATGCTCTGCCCGAGGCGCGGGATCGAGGCCAGCAAGGCCCGTGTATAGGGGTGTAGCGGACGATGAAACAGATCGTCGACCTTTGCATCCTCCACCACTCGCCCCAGGTACATTACGACGACCCGCTCTGTCATCTGGGCGATCACCCCGAGGTTATGCGTGATAAAGAGAATCGCCATACCATAGCGGTGCTGTAACTGGCCCATCAGTTGCAGGATCTGTGCCTCGGTCGTCACATCCAGCGCCGTAGTGGGCTCGTCGGCGATCAACAGATCTGGGTGAGTG
>Ga0123332_1005463_pt1 | contig 10751 bp, 10 predicted proteins | sample BioC12SIPDNA_4_FD_89958 | JGI IMG/M metagenome (GOLD analysis project Ga0123332, IMG submission 89958) | Anaerobic biogas reactor microbial communites from Washington, USA - Biogas_R2_A C12 SIP DNA | ecosystem: Engineered > Bioreactor > Anaerobic > Unclassified | place: Washington, USA... | reverse complement strand
TCCGTCAGCGCGATGCAATACTCCGAACTGTGGTCCGGATCGCAGATCACGCTCCCGTGAACCTGGCCGACGGTCTCCTCCGCGGCAAAGCTTCTCGTCGCATAGACGCCCAAACCGTATTCCGCCTGATCGATGCGCAGACCGTCAAACACGACTTGATCTCTCAACGCTCCGCCTCCTCTGTCCCTCTGCCCCCCGGCTGCACAAGCGACGCTCTGCACCTGGCTGTCTCAGGCAAACTCCCCTGTATATCGCTTCGCAGATCGTTGGTCAACCGCTCGTTTCGAGGGGGCGATCGGTTCGTGCGGCCGCCGGACGTCGGGCCGTCCGGGGCGTGTGCCGCCGCGGATGGGGAGTGATTTACATCGGGCCCGCAAAAGGTTATAGAGACGAATCGCCCGGTGCACGGGCGACGAGTTGTGGGGATGCGGAGCGGCGGTCCGCGCCACCCCGTCTCCCGCGCTCCGCCAACACGACCCCGCGTCAACGAGGAACACGGATGCTGGAAGAAACCACGTCTTCTGGAAATGAACAGCCGCAACCGCGCTGGCAGCCGCTTTCGCGGATCGATCGGCGGGTTGCCGGCGTGTTGATCGAGAAGGCGAAGACGACGCCCTCGGCCTACCCGATGACGCTCAACGCGATCACGACGGGCTGCAATCAGAAAAGCAATCGTTTCCCGGCCATGGAGTTGACGGTCGACGACGTGGAAGAGTCGCTCGAGCGGCTTCGCCGCCTGGGCGCCGCGGGCGTGATCGAGGGGAGCGGCCGCGTCGACAAATTCCGCCACTACTTGTACGACTGGCTCGGCGTCGACAAGGTCGAACTGTCCGTGATGGCCGAACTGCTGCTCCGCGGGCCGCAGACGGTCGGCGAGCTCCGCGGCCGCGCGTCGCGGATGGACGCGATTCCCGATCTGGCCGCGATGCACACGATCCTCGAGTCACTCAAAGGAAAAAGGCTTGTCGTGGCGCTGACCCCCGAGGGGCGCGGCCAGGTCGTGGCGCACGCCCTGTATCCGGCGGAAGAACTGGCGAAAATCCGCGCGCAGCATGGGCCGGCCGCCACGGCAAGGGGCGACGGCATGGCCGTTCGCCGATCGTCTCCGCCCGCGGCGGGACCACCCCCAGCCCGCCGCGAGCCGGCAGGCTGGGACCGCCAGGTCGCGGACGGGTTGGGACGACTCGTTGAAGAAGTGCGGCGGGAGGTGGCCCAACTGCGAACGGACTTGGACCGCCTGGCGGCGGCGCACGAGAGCACGGCAGGGGAGCTGCGACGCCTCCGCGAGAAGCTTGGCGCGTGAGGGGCCTGGGAGAGCGGGTCCGCCAGAACCCGAACCGCCGGCAGTCGCCCTGGCGGTCAGACGTCCATCACCCATGCCCCGTGGCGGAGCGCGCCGAGCTTGTCTTCCCAGGTGGGGATGCATTCCTGGGCGACGAAGCCCTTGTAGCCGGCTTCGATCAGCGCGCGGAGCACCGCCGGGTAGTTGATTTCCTGGGTGTCGTCCATCTCCCCGCGGCCGGGCACTCCGGCGGTGTGGACATGGCCGATGTAGTCGATGTACTGCCGGATTCGCCGCACTACATCGCCGTTCATGACCTGCACGTGGTAAATGTCGAACAGCAGCTTCATTCGCGGGGAATCGACGCGCTTGATCAAGTCGACGCAGTGGTCGACGTCGTCGCCGTAATAGCCCGGATGGCCCTTCATCGGATGCGTGTCGTCGCGGGAGTTGAGGTGTTCGAGGCACAGGTTCACGCCCTTCTCTTCGGCCAGCGGGATCACCTCTTTCCAGCATTCCACGCAGTTCTTGTCGGCTTGTTCGTCGCTCACACCCGGCGCGCGCATGCCGGTGAAAGTGATCACGTTCGGCGCGCCGACCTCGGCCGCCAGGTGGATCGCCTCGCGCAGCTTGTCCACGCAGAATTGCCGGTTCTCCCGACTGAGCGGACCCGTTTTGAAGCCGTGCCCCCCGCTGACCAGCGCGATCTGCATCCCCTTCTGCTTGATCAGCGGGTAGAACTCCGCGCCAATTCCCTCCATCGCCGCCAGGCCCAGCTTGCGGCACGCCTCGATCAACTCCGCCTCCGGGATCGGCTTGAAACACCATGCCATGACCGACTGTTTGACGCGGCCGAACTTGATCCGGTAATCTTCCGGCGGGATGATCGACGGCTCTTCGGCGATCTGCGATCCCTTGGCCTCCGCCCCCAGGGCAAGTCCTGTGAGGGCGGCCGTGGCTCCGCGTATGAATCCGCGGCGACTGACACATGGTATCGAGGGCGGCTTGGGCATGAACTGAACTCCGCGGGCAGGGGTTGGGCTGTTCCGAATCGGGTGGCTCGGCGCGCCGTTTCGCGGCTGCGACCTGGTGGCAATTCTCGCTGCCGGCGGCCCGCCCTGCAACCCAACCGCTCTGGGGCAGGGGCGAATCGCGCGCGGCTCGCCGGGGGCGATCTCGTTCAGTTGACGGTCCACAGCGTCAAGTGGCTGTCGTCCTTGACGAAAATCCGGTTTCCCGCGAGCACCGGGTGCCCGTAGACCGCCGCGTCGGACACCTGGTACTTCGCCAGCTCTTCATAGCCTTCGCCGCCGGGCTTGAAGACGACGAGTTCCCCACTGCTCGGCAGCGCGACCAGAGGCGGTCCGAGGTCGACGATCGCGCCGAATCCGCCGCGGTCGCGGGCGTCGATGCAGAGTGATGCCTCCTCGTCCCCCTCGCGGATGGAGAGGTAGAGTCTCTCGCCCCGCAAGGCCGGCGTGGCATCGCCCGGCCCGATGGGAATCTTCCATTTTTGCACCAGTGATGCCGGTCAGGCGGCGGGCGCGGCGAATCCGGCCGCCCTCCCGTCGCGATTCGGACCTCGCCACTGCGGCCAATCCTGCGCAAGCGCGGCGGCCGCGCTGAACACAACCCACGATCCGACGATCATGCCGATTGTTGTTCTCGCGTTGTGCATGGCAACTCCAATCCGATTCGGAGGTGAAGCCGGCTTACTTCTCGCCTTGGCGCGCGGGCCCCGCTCCGCGCCACCTTCTGGAAGGCCCAACGCTGATACTCTGCGCCCTGGGGATTGCCAAGTCAATCCCGGGGGCGCGCCGCTGCTCCCCGCTTCCCCCCCAATGCGACGGGCGGCGGCGCGCGCGAAGACGCGGCCAACGCCGCCGAGCGAGCCCGGACGATTCGGAAGCCTCAAGCCACGGGGGGCTTCTTCGCGAGGCCCGCGCCGTGCCGACCGCCAGAGAAGGGGAGCCGGTTGAGGAGGGATGTTTCACCGGGCAAACCGCCAGATCCGGGGCGATCCGCTTGGAGGGGAACCAGAGACCGGCACTCGCCGCAGGGCGGCGTCCGCCGCGGGCCCCGAACGGGTCGGTCCTCCCGCCCCGGTCGCCGGCGATCCCCGTTTCAGTTCCAGCCGTCGTTCTTGCGGCCGCTCCGCCGCTTCTCGGCGGTTGTCAGCGCGTCGCTGAGCGAGGTGATCTTCAGCTTGATTGCCAGGCGGGTGAGAAGGGCCGCCTTGTCGGTGCCCAGTTTCGCCATCGCGCGCGCCTTGTGGTTGTCGACCGTGCTCGGTGCGAGCTTGAGGATGCTTGCGGCCTCATGAACGGTGCAGCCAAGGCTGGCCAACCGGACAACTTCCTTTTCCCGCGGCGTTAATTCTGATGCCATGTCGGATGCCCTGCAAAAAAGGGAAGCGATTGCCAGGGTGGCCGCTCGCGGCACAGCCGTGTCCGCGGTACCAATGGCAGTCGGCCACCGCCCCTGAATTTCCCGCCAGTATGAGGCAATTGGCGGAAAAAAGCAAATCGCCGTGGGAGGATCGCTAGGGAATTTGCGTGGAAATCTTCTTCGCCAGTAGGATTACATCCTCAGAGAAAGCTTGACAGTGCTTCCACCCCGCCATCCGGCCCGCGTTGCGGACGGACAATCGTCTCCGCTTTCGCGCAAAGCGGGGTGGCCGCGCGGAGTGGGCCCGCCTCAGGTTGTTCCAATCATACCGGGGCCGCCGGGCCGTGATCAAATCTCGGGCACGACGGAGGGCTGCGGTAGGTCTGTTTGACCAGTTGATTCGTCCCCTGATGATCGCCCGCCCGCTCCCGGTCCGCGGCGATCGCCAGCCATTGGCCGAGCGTCACGGTTGGGCTGCCCGCGTCGATCGCCTCCGCGTCGATCCGCGCGGGCGCTTGCCGGCGGGCGGCGTCTCGTGGATACTCAAGCGGAGAGGCGTCGGGCTGAAGGTGATTCAGGACCCGCCCTTGAGACCCCCCCTGCCACGGAAAGGACGATCATGACCCAGAGCATCGAGACCCGCAATTCGCGCCGGTCCTTCCTGAAGACTTCCTCGGCCGCGGCGCTCGCCGGCGCGCTTGCCTCGCCGCTGGGATTTCCCTCCGTGCTCCGCGGCGCGGCCGCCGGAGAGCTCAAGCTGGGCCTCATCTCGGCGGCCACCTACGGCTACATGGGCGCGGCGCGGACCCCCGGCTCGTTCCACGGCACGGCCTTCGCCACGGTCTGCAACGGCTATGACGAGGCCAAGCGAAAGCAGTTCGAGGGGACCTTCGTGGCGGCCCGGAAGCGTATCGACGGCGCCCAGGTGGTCCGCGTTTGGGACCCGGTCAAGCCGGCGGCCGAACGGCTTGCCGCCGCCTGCGGGATTGCCAGGGTCTGCGATGCGCCCGAAGAGTGCGCCGAGGGGGTGGACGCGGTGCTGATCGTCGACGACGGCTCCGGCGAGCAGTGGAAATACGCGCTCGCGCCGCTTCGCAAAGGCGTGCCCACGTTCTGCGACAAGCCGCTGGCGATGACGGCCAAGCAGGCCAAGGAGGTGGCTGATCTGGCGCGGAAGACGGGCACGCCGCTGATGTCGGCAAGTTCGCTGCGGTTTGTGCCCGACATCCTCGCGCTGGCCAAGGAAGCGCCCTCGCTGGGCGAGATCCACCTGGCCACGACCGTCTGCGGCAACGAGCTGGTCTACTACGGCATTCACGCCCTGGAGATGGCCTACGCGGTCCTCGGCGGCGGCGCGGTGTCGTGCCTCAACGTCGGCCAGCCGGGGCGGAACATTGTTCGCGTGCGATTCCAGAACGGCCGCGACCTGGTGCTGATGGTCGGCGAGAGGGAGTGGATGCGGGCGGGCTACCAGATCAACCTCTACGGCAGCAAGGGCTGGCGAAGCCTGACGCCCAACCTCGACGACCTCTATTGGTACCTGATCGACAAGTTCTTCGAATTGGTGCGCAGCGGGAAGGAGAGCGTGCCGATCGAGGAGGAGGTGGAAGTCATCGCCGTGCTCGAGGCCGGCAAGCGCTCGTTGGCCGAACAACGCGAAGTCCCCCTGGCCGAAGTGCTGCAATAGAATCCGCGGAACCGCGGGCTGTCATGGGAGGCCGCTACCCCGCCACTTTGGCGAGCAGCCCGAGGGCCGACTCCGCCAGGGTCCGGGTTGCGGTGGGGACCAGCGGTGGATAGTCGAGGATTTTGGGCACCACGACGGCCGCATACTCGCCCGCCTTGTAAGCGTTCAGATCCGGCCCGTACCCGATCGTGCCGTCGGCGTAGCCGACCACGAGCGTGTCGGCCAGCGGTGAATCGCGGCGGATCGCCAGGCCATAGCAGCTGTACATCTCGGCCGGATGAAAGACCATCCCGACTTCGCCCAGCCGCATCGCCGCCAAGGTAATCGGCAGCACGGTCCGGTTGAGGTCGTACTTGCTGGCACTTTCAAACCAGGCCTGGGCGAACCCGGCGTCGACCCAGGGGCCGCTCTTGCAGGCGGCCGGGTCCTTGCGATACTCGTCCAGCCAGGTCTGGAACAGGGCCATGTCCAGCGGCAGCTCGCAGGGCTCGACGGCTACCCGCAACGCATCGACCTTGACCGGCCTGGCGTCGTCCAAGGCCCGGCCGAGGGCATCGCAGACCGCGGCGGCGGTCGGCTCGGCCTCTCCAATCCAGATCGTGCCGTCGCCGGGGTTCACGTCGCCCGCATGGCCCTGGAGAAAGACCGGCGCCACCTTCCGCGTCTCGGCCACGCGGTTCGCGACGAGCCCCGGCCAGTCCGGTCCGGCCAGGCTGTCGCGGAAGCAGACCGGATGGTTGGAGAAGTGGTACCATGCCAGCGTCCGCCGGCCGCCCGGCCGCTCCAGCCGCAGCACGTGGAGCATCGTATCGAGCCAGCGCTCGTCCTCGGTCGAGTCCTTGGTGAACTCGGCGTCGGTCTTGAACTTCTTTGTCGTGCGGTTGAAATTCGCGCCGACGGCACGGGCCTTGCCGAGATAGGCCTCGGCCGGGGCGAGATCCGCCTTGGCCAGGCGGCACGCTTCGACGATCTGCTTCGCCACCGCGGCCATGTACTCCCCCGGGACGGCGCCCCATTGGTGCGAGAATTGGAATGCGGGCATGCTGTGGCTGTGCGTGGCGCAGACGCGGACGTGCGAGGCCGGGATGCCCGTCGCGCGCGCGACCTCCACCTGGACGCGGCCGGTGAATTCGTAGCTCACGTCGAGCATGTCGAGCGATACGATCGCCGCCTGCACGTCCCCGCAGGCAAGCCATAGCGCCCGGGCGGAGGTCCCCTGCCGGATGCCGGTGATCCGCCGCGGATTGTCGGGCGGGCGGTGGAATCCGCCCATCTCGATTCCCAGGGGCGGCGTCGTATCGACCACCCCCTCCCCGGCGCGCAGCCGGCGGGCGTCCGCGGCGCCGAAGCCATGGCGGGCGCCGACGGAGAGACCGGCGGCTGCGGCGCCGGCGGCGGCCATTCGCGCAAGGAAACGGCGGCGTGAAACAGTACGCTGATTGGTGCGGATCACGGTTGGGGTCTCCTGGATTTCAGCGAATTTCTGTTCAACGATCGGGGATCACCTGCCGCCCGCATGCCGCGCCACGTTGGCCGTGACCGGCGGCTTCGACGACGAGCTGCTTGACGGCCTTGCGGCCGACGAGCCGACCTCTCACAGCGGGCGATCCTTGCCGGGACGGCTCTTCCCTCCCACCAGCGAGAGGATCAACGCCGTGACCCCGCAGATCAACAGGCCGGCCCCGAATCCGATCACCTCGCTCGACGTTGTCACCAGTGTGGGAAAGGCAGCCAGGCTTCGAATCGGCTCTCCGAAGACGGCCGCGCAAATGCCCCAGGCCAGAACGCCGATTCCGCCCCCCACCGCGAGGACCGCGAAGATCTTGGCAAACACCCGGCCGATCCGCGGATTGACGAGCGCCCAAAGCACCAGGCAGACGGCGGCAACCGTCGGCAGGATCGCCGCGGCCCAGGAGACCCAGACACCCATGTCGGGGATTCCCTCTTGGCCGGCGACGCAGATCGGTACGGCTTCCAACATGATCGACCCCCAAAAAGAAACCTCTGGACTTGCCGGGGTTGCCTGGCCGCCCGGCAACCGCGCGGGAGCCCTGCGGTCCGATCCGTTCCACAATCAGCCGGCCGCAAACGCGCGGCCGGAAATCGGGACCGCCGCGAACGGAACGCGTCCATGGCTTGACCGGCGAACTACCAGTAGCATAATTCTGCCCGCCGGGCAGTCAAGCGCGCCGCGCCCGTTTATACTGTCGGCATGGCCGCTCCGCGCCGGGCCCGTCGCCGCCGCAAGGCAGGTTTTTTTCAGGAGAGACAGACCGATGACTCGATCGCGCTTTTGCCGCACAGTTGCCATGCTTTTCGCGGTTTTGCCCCTCCTGGCCGGCGTTGCCCGGGGGCAGGCGGCCGGCCGCCCGTCGCTCGAAACGCTGCGGCAGCAGCGGACTGAGCTCGCCCGCCGCCCGCGGCCGATCATCATGAACAACGATGGCTGCGACGTGCTCTATTTTCCCAAGGCGGAGAAGGCCACCGCCGAGGCGTTCCTGGCGAAACGCACGACGCCGCTGGCCGGCACCCAGGTCGCTGCGATCGCCTTCTGCCCGACCAGTTCCGGGTTCAGCTACTTCACCCACGACACGAAAATCGGCGCCGTGCTGACGCGATCCGGTGATGAATTCGGCCTCGCACCCGACAGGCGCAACATCGCCGGCGAATTGATCGCCGCGGGCGCCGACTGCCTTGCAACCGTCGTCGGGTTCTGCCATGCCCACGGCATGGAGGCCTTCTGGTCGATGCGGATGAACGACACGCACGACGCCGCCCACCGGCCGGACCAGCCCTACTTCCTCTTCCCGCCGCTGAAGACCGAACACCCCGACTGGCTCGTCGGCGAACCCGTCAAGCGGACGCCCCATGGGCGCTGGAGCTCGGTCGATTACGCCCGGCCGGCGATTCGCGACCTGGCCTTCGGATTCGTCGAGGAGGTCTGCCGGGGCTACGATGTCGACGGTGTGGAACTCGACTTCTTCCGCCACCTCTGCTACTTCAAGAGCACCGCGCAGGGCGGCGCGGCAAGCGATGCGGAACGCGCGATGATGACGGGCCTTGTCCGCCGCATCCGCGCGATGACTGAAGAGGAGGGCATGAAGCGCGGCCGGCCGATCCTGGTTGCCGTCCGCGTGCCCGATTCCACCGGTTTCTGCCGCGACCTCGGTCTGGACATCGAGCGCTGGATGAGCGAGGGTCTCGTCGACCTGCTGATCACCACCTGCTACTTCCAACTCAATCCCTGGTAGTACAGCGTCGAACTCGGGCACAAGTACGGCGTCGAGGTCTATCCGTGCCTGAGCGATTCGCGCGTCCGCGGCGAAACCCGCTTCCGCCGCGGCTCCGCGGCGAGCTACCGCGGCCGCGCGGCGAGCGCCTGGGCGGCCGGGGCCGACGGCCTGCACCTGTTCAACTTCTTCGACCCCAAGGCGGAAATCTGGCGCCAGATCGGCGATCCTGAAACGCTTCGCCCCCTCGACAAACTCTACTTCGTCACCGTCCGCGACGGCAATCCGCAAAGCTACCTGGCCGGGGCCCCGCAGTACCAGGCATTGCCCCTCGTCTGCCCCTCGCATCCCCAGTTGATCCAGCCGAGCCGGCCGGCGAGCCTGGAAATTCAGATCGGCGACGACATGGCTGCCGCCCGGCGCGACGGGCTCAAGCCACAGATCGGCCTGCACTTGGAGATGCCGACGGCGGCCGGCCCGGGGCAACTCCAGGTCCGCCTCAACGGCGCCGGCCTGATGGACGGCCGGTCCAACGCGGGCTGGATCGATTATCCCGTGCCGCCCGACCTGTTGCGCCGCGGCGCCAACCGGGTGGAGATTGCGGCAACTGCCGAGCCGGTGCCGGAGGACCATTGGGGGATCGTTTTCGAGGGCGGCAAGAAGCCCCAAGCCGGCTGGGTTCGCGATCCCGGCTCGCCGCGGACCGGCGAGGAGGTCGTCGATGGCGCGCTGTTCCTTGCCGATCGGGGGGAATCGTCCGGCGACTACCTCTACTATCGCCACGCCTGGGGCGCCGATCCCGGCGGCACGGCCGTGGTCGAAGCGCGCGTCAAGGTCAAGTCGGGTTCGAGCTTCCTGATCGTCAGCAACGGCGAAAGCGGCGAGCGGCTCGGCCTCTGGCCCGATCGGATCGAGCTCTTCCACAACCCCAAGCTCCGCTACCCGATGGACACCACCGGGGATTTCCACCTCTACCGGATGGAACTCAGCGGCCCGGATTTGCAGGTTTACGTCGACGGCCGGTTGCGGATCGACGCGCCAGGCGGGCTGCGGCCGCGGGCGGGCTACACGCGGAACCAGGTGTCGTTCGGGGCGGCCAACAGCCCGATGATCGGCGAGGCGTATTGGGGCGTGGTGCGGGCGCGAGCCGCCGGCCTGGTGTTGCGCGACGTGGCCGTGAGCGTCTCGTACGAGAAGTGACCGACGGGCGGGCCGGCATGGCAATGCCCGCTCTTTGCCTGCCTTGCCGAGAATCCTGACCAGCCGCCCCGCAGAGCGGAGAGAGCCGGCGTTCGTAACGCGCGTGCCCCCGGTCCGCCTGGACGCCGCTTCTTCCTCTGGCCTTTGCCCGACCTGAGAAGTTGCGGTTATCGTCCGCATTTGGACAGATTTGACATCGCGCCTGCCCGCTTCTGGGAGCTCCTCCCGCAGAGCCTCCAGGAGGCAGAAAACAAGGCCCCGACGTAACTGCTTGTTACGCCGGGGCTTGCGAAGTGGAGGATAACGGACTCGAACGACCCTCAAAATCCCCGGGGAAAACCGCATTTTCCGCAAACGCTGGCACGAAATCCGGCACAGTTGGCGACGAAAGCGGCACACTCCCCCCCGATCTGGCCGAGGTGGTTGCGGCCTGGCCGGCGCTGAGCGAGTCGGCCCGGGCGGCGGTGCTGCGGATCGTCCGTGGGCAGCCGGCGGAAGCGTGAGAGGATACACCCGCGGCCGGGGGTGGTCCTCGGCGCGGTCTTGGCTTCGGTGGAGAGACATGGGTATGGGCAATAAGATTAAGCGCGGCCGGTTCAGGTTGGACTGCTACTTGGGCGGAGAGGCCTCTGTTGGGGAGCGATCACTAATGGCGTGCAATGGCAAGGCACATTTCGAGACGGCCGAAGCCGCGCTCAATGACTGGCTGACAATTGGCTGGGACTTTGAGTCGCCCGAGCATTTGGACGTTGTACCGGACTCGGACCCAGTAGAGGTGTTGCTGGCCGAAGCGGCGTTTATTGTTGACCGCAAGACGAACCGGGTCGTGTTTGTCGTCACCTATCGGTGGCCCGAGTTGGGTGAAAGCCGGTCACCGGTCGCAACGCTTCTGGACGTGGCGTCGGGGGCAGTTCGAACGGTTCGCGTAGAGGACTCCTGAGCTGCCCAGGGGGGCTCATACACT
>Ga0123332_1005460_pt1 | contig 10753 bp, 8 predicted proteins | sample BioC12SIPDNA_4_FD_89958 | JGI IMG/M metagenome (GOLD analysis project Ga0123332, IMG submission 89958) | Anaerobic biogas reactor microbial communites from Washington, USA - Biogas_R2_A C12 SIP DNA | ecosystem: Engineered > Bioreactor > Anaerobic > Unclassified | place: Washington, USA... | reverse complement strand
GTCCTGATCTCGGCCCACACGATCGCCAAGGCGGCCGCCGTGCAATCCGGCGGAAGCGAGATTCTCGCGCGGGTTCTGCCGATCACCGGGTTTCTGGGCGATCCGAACATGGCCCTGCTGCTGTCGGCGATCCTCGCCATGGCGATCCTGATGATCTACCGTAAACTCACCTTCAGCCGGCTGGGCCAGGTCACGGAAACCGCCCTCATGTCCGGGGGGGTGATCATCCTGATCACGGCGGCGGGCGGCGCGTTCGGCACGGCCTTGCAGCAGGCCGGCGTCAAGGAGTCGATCCTGAAAATGGCCGGTTCCAACGGGCAGGACATGGGCCTGGCGATGCTCGCCCTGGCCTTCGGCGTCTCCTCGGTGATGAAACTCGCCCAGGGATCGAGCACCGTGGCGATGATCGTCACTTCGAGCATGATCGCTGCCATGGGATTGACGCCCGAGATGCTCGGCTGCCATCCCGTCTACCTCTGCACGGCGATCGGCTCCGGCTCGCAGGTCGGAAGCTGGATGAACGACTCGGGCTTCTGGATCGTTTCGCGGATGAGCGGGCTGACGGAGGTCGAAACGCTGAAGGCCTGGACGGTGATCCTCGCGATCGTCGGTTGCCTCGGATTCGTCTTCAGCGTACTCTTGGCCAGATTGATGCCGCTCGTGTGAACGCTAAGAACAGCGGGAAGACAATCAGAAACAGCCAGCCGATCCATGCAATGAGAATCGGTGGCGACTCTTCGTCGATGTATTGTCCGCGAAAGATGAAGCCCCTGTAGGCGCCCCAGTATTCAGGAAACCAGATCAATGAGAGCGGCCAGAGGAGAGCCAAAAAAACCGCGAACGCTCCACTGTAAACGCAGATGCCGGCGGCAATTACGAGGGCGACGATCTTCGACGGCGCGACCCGAAGTCGTTCGGTCCTGATCAACGGGTAGACGACAAGCCCCGCCGCGAACAGTGCGAAGACGACAAACACAGCCGCTGGGTTGTCAAGATGGAGCATGGAAAAGGGACTCCGCGGCAACGTCAACGGGGGAAGTGTTGAAGGTCACGTGGATTCGCGCTTTGCGGCCGCGCGCCGCGCGATCTATTGTCCGAAAGCCCGCGGTGCGGATCAACCGTCCAGCGCCCAGGTAGTTCTCCGCGGCGCGCAGATCGTGTTCCCTGGCGGCCGCCACGCCCGTCGTCCAGAATCGGCGGCCTCAATCCGCCGATCCGCCGCCCGGCTGCAGCGATCCTCGCGTTCTCCGGCGGGGTCAGTTCTCGACTTTGGCCCAAAAGGGATGCTCGCGGTCGCCGCGGGTGCGAACGTCCTCCAGGAGGGTCTCCAGGTCGGGTTCGACGAACCGCAGCCGCGAGGGGCGATCGCTGCGGTCCGAGGGGCTCCTGCCGGCCGCCGCGGGGACGGCCCGCGTCGTGATCCTCTGCCCGTTGATCGTGATATTGACCTGCTGGTCGAAGTCGAGCATCTCCGGCGTGAGCCAGACGGTCACGCGGCGGGCCCCGCTGGTCACGTAAATCGTGTTTTTCTCCGTCACGCGGGCCTTGGTCTCCAGCCAGCGCGAGCCCTGTCCCGGCCAGTCGGCGGGCAGCACGATGCTCTTGGGCGGCATATCCGACAACTCCACCCACCAGAAGAAGCTGTCCCAGGGCCGCATCGACCTGGTCGTGAAGTTTTTGGGAAAGAAGTCGCGTTTGCATCGGCCCATCCAGTCGAAGAGCCGCTGGATCTCGTCCGAGAAGTCCTCGTGCCCGCGGCCGATGTATTCGACGACGGTGACCGGGTAGTTGCGTTTCAGGCAGCGGTCGAGATCGCGGGCGTTCTGCACCATCTTGTCGCCGTCGAGTTCGCCGGAAACGACGTAGAACGGCAGCAGCGCCGCGTTTTCCCAATAGAGTGTGCAGTAGCGATCGGAGCGGGCGACGATCGGGATCACGCCGGCCCAGAGATCGGGATGGGCCAGCCCGATATCCCAGGCCGCGTCGCCCCCCATCGAATGGCCGGAGAGGAACACGCGGTCCGTGTCGATCGAGAACCGCCTGAAGGCGTCGCGGAGCGCGTAGAGCACGGCGCCGTGTTCGAGGGCCGAGTATTCGTAACTCGACTGGTGATCTCCGCTCCACTTGGGCGCCATCACGATGTAGCCGTGGCGCGAGGCCTGGCCGGCCCGCCAGCCTCCCTCCTGCCACGCGCCCGCCCACCAGTCGATCTGCAACTGGGGATTCGTGCCGGCGCCGTTGAGGCTGACGATCAGCGGGTAGCGCCGCAAGGGATCGTATTCCGGCGGCACCTGGACCCAATAGGGGATCGGCGTCCCGTCGGGGCCGGTGACGCTGAGCTCGTAATACCCGGTTTCTTTCTGGCTCTCCGCAGGCAGCTCGACCAGCGGGAGCATCCATCGCACGAGCCGGGCGACATAGGCCGTCGTCCCCGCCTCCTGCGCCCGGATCTCGGCGAGAATCTGGCTCCGCTTCAGCGCGTCGGGCGTGGTCAGGTACTCGCGGACCAGCCCGCGAACAGCGTACATCGAGAGGGCCACCGGCAGGTTGACCGTCGCCTGGTCGGCGCCCACCAGCCACCCGCTGATCGCCAGGGCAAGCCGCTCCTGCGGCGTCATCGTCTCGTCGCCCGCCATCTGCATGAATGCCGCCATCCGGTTCAACGTGCTGAGATTCAGATGGCCGGCGAGCTCCTCGCGGAGGGCGCCGATCTTCTGCCGGTCGGCCTCCAGTTCCAGCTTGGCCAGCAGCCCGTCGAACGTCTTCAGGGCCTGCTCGCGGCGGCCCAGCTCGGCGTCGAATTGGTCGATCATCTCCCGCACCTGCTGGAGAATCTCCCCGGCGACCCCCTCGGTGGGGAAGACCTTCAGAGTCGAGTAAACGAACGAATGCTGCCCCGCGGCGCGGCGCAGTTGCAGCTCGTTCAGCAACCGCCGCGAGGCCATCTGCTTCAGCGCCCGGATCGTCGGCTCCAACTGCTCCCGGATCGCGGCGTCGTTGGATTCCGACAGCATCGCCTCCAGTTCGGCCGTCGCCGCTTCGTAGCGCTCGGCCTGGATGTAGAAGCGGGCGAGCTTCTTCCGCTGCTCCGGATCGCTCGTGCCGACAAGCCGCCGCAGCATCTTCTCGAGGATCTCCGGCGGGATCGAACTGGTTGCCAACCGCGTATCGGAGACGAAGTACTTGATCCCCTCGGCCTTGGTCCAAACCGGCGTCAGCTCCGTGATCCCCTGGATCATGTTCACCTGGCCCTTGGATGTGTTGACCGTGACAATCCGCCGCCCGAATTCGTCGAAGGGCGTGCTGCGGATGATCGGCCCCATGCTGGTGATCTGCGGCCCGCTGCGGCGGGCCTGCTGGGGCAGAAGGAATTTCTCCAAGGCCTCGCCGGGCTCATCCTCGCGGACTTCCAGAATCTGCCGCTCGCAGATGAACGTCCGCCGCAGGTCGTCGTTGATCAGGGCGATCTGCCGGATCACGCCGGCATCGCTCGACGGCGCTGCAAGCCGCTCGGAGAGCCCCGCAACCGGCGCATATTTGCCCTGCAACATCCGGCCGTCCTTGAGGAAGAAACGCGCCGCCCGGGCAGTCTTGGCCGGCGCCAACATGCTGGCAACAACCGCTGCCGTGAACAGAATCCTCGCTTTTCGCACGCCAAACACTCCTCGCCGGGGGCAATCCGGGTACAAGACCGCCGTTACCGTATTCTTGCCCAATCTGGACATAAGTCAAAGGTTTGGCTATTGACGCAAAGCTAACGGACTGGCAGAATTGGGGGCCTTGGGAAGTTTATTATGCGAGAAAAAGTCGTACCTCGGGTCATCGTCCTGCTACTCCTTGTGGGGGCTTTGATCCTGCCGGTCGCCATTTCCGTGCTTTTCGGGCTGGCCAAACTCCTGGCTGCCATGGGCGACGCGCTCGGAGCCGCCGCGCTGGATTGGGTCGCGCTTGCGGCCGGCGTCCTCTGGGTGCTCGATCTGGTCGCATTGGTCGTCGTCCAGACGATCGAATCGCTGCTGGCCGAGGATTCTCGCAACGAACCGCCGGCGTAGGCGGCGGTGCGGACCGATCCGGCCAGAGGCAAGACGCGATCATCCGGCGACCGCCATCGCGGCCGGCGCCCGGGGCGTTCACCGGGAAGTGTGGAAAACATCCTGTCACGTGCCCGAATCGTCTGCTAGGCTGAAGCTAGAGGCGTTTCTTGTTTTCTTCATTGACTGTGCGTCCCCGATGCCGATCCGTTTTCCATGTGACGGGTGCCACCAGCGACTGAGCATCGCCCGCCGCAAGGCCGGTGCCCAGATTGTCTGTCCCGTCTGCGGCAAAGCGCAGACGGTTCCCAACGAGAACGGCGATTCCGGGTTGATCGATCTGCCGGTCGAGACCGATTCGTCGTCCAGCGACACGGGTTTGGACCTTAGCGCCGACTTGCTGCCGGATGAGCCGTCCGCATGCCCGTCGTTCCCGCTCCCGGCGGAAGCGATCGACATTGCCCCGTCGATTCGCCTGGTCTCCGCCGCCGCGCCGCAGCCGTTGGAGATTCTGCCTCCTCCTCCGCCGATCTCCCGGCAGTTGTCCGCCTGGGCGGTCTATTGCCAGGCGCTGATCCTGGCCGCCGTGGGCATTGGCGGCTTTGCCGGAGGGTATTATCTCGGCCGGCAGGACGGCTCGGCGCTGCCCGCCCAGCTCCCCCTCGCCGCCGCGGCGGCGGCCGCGCCGGCTCCCGGCGACGGATTCCGCGACGAGGAGGTCCTGCTTCAGGGCCGGATGCTCTGGATGCCCACCTTCGGCCAGGCGGCGGGCGACGGGCAGTCCGTGCTGCTCCTCCTCCCGCGGGACAAGATTCCCGGCCAATCGCTGCCGATCGGGGGCCTCCGGCCGGCCGACGAACCGGCGGCAGACGCGTCTTCGGCGCAGCAGCTCCAATCGCTTGGGGGTATCCACGTCAGGGCCGCCGCCGATGGAACCGTGGCCGCCGTCCTCCCGCGGGAAGGACGCTACCATTTGCTGCTGATTTCGCGGAACACGCTGCGCCCGAAGGAACAGCCGATTCGCGCCAGGGACCTGGCCGAAATGAAGCAGTATTTCGCCGAAGCGGAACAACTCGTCGGCGACCAGAAGTATGTCTGGAAGGAGGCGGAGATCCGCGTCGGCAATCCGCCGATCGAGCATGACTTCGGCCTCGACGGCCTGCCGTAAGCGGCATCGAGCCTCTGCCGCCGCCAAGGGCGGGCCGGCGGAGTCCATTCGGCTGCGGGCCAGAGGCGGCTACTGCGCGGAAAACCGGTAGACCGTCGTCGTCGAATATTCCCGACCCGGCCTGAGGATCACCGCGGGGAAGGCGGGCTTGTTGGGCGAATCGGGGAAATGCTGGGTCTCCAGGCACAGACCGTTGCGGCGGTTGTAGACCTTGCCGCCTTTGCCGACGTTCGTTCCGTCGAGGAAATTGCCGGAGTAGAACTGGATGCCCGGCTCGGTCGTGAAGACCTCCATGAGTCGGCCGGATTTCGGCTCGTAGACGCTCGCCGCCAGCTCCAGTGCTCCTTCCTGCCGCCTGTTCAGGACGAAGTTGTGGTCGTATCCGCCGCCGAACTGGAGCTGCTCGTCGGCCTGTTCGATCCGCGCGCCGATCGCCGTCGGCTGGCGGAAATCAAACGGCGTGCCCGCGACGGGGCGGAGTTCTCCGCTGGGAATCAGCCCCTTGTCGACTGGGGTGAAACGGTCGGCGGCGATCGCCAATTCGTGGCCCAGGATGTCGCCCGAGTCCTGCCCGGCGAGGTTGAAGTAGGAGTGGTTCGTGAGGTTGACCGGCGTGGGCTTGTCCGTCGTGGCGGAGTACTCGATCTTCAGCTCGTTGCTGTCTGTCAGGGTGTAGACGACCTTGACCGCCAGGTTGCCGGGATAACCCTCTTCGCCGTCGGCGCTGGCGTACGCCAGGGCCACCTCGAGCCCCGTCTTCTCGATCGCCCCCCTTGCCTGCCAGACGGCCTTGTCGAATCCCCGGATGCCGCCATGCAGGTGGTTTTCCCCATCGTTGACGGCAAGCGTGTAGGGCGTGCCGTCGAGGGTGAACCGGCCCTTGGCGATGCGGTTGCCGTAGCGGCCGATCAGTGCCCCGAAATAAGGGTGTCCCGCCAGGTAGTCCTCCAGCCGGTCGAATCCCAGAACGACGTCGGCATAGCGGCCGTCGCGATCGGGCGCGGTGAGCGAGACGACGATTCCGCCGTAGGTCATGATCGACGCTTGCATGCCATTGCGGTTGGTCAGGCAGTAGAGCTCGACCGCCTGGCCCTCCGGTGTCTTTCCGAACGGTTTCCGCACAATGCTTTCGGAACCGCAGGCGGCAGCGCCCATCAGAATCGCTCCCCAAACGAGGATTGCCGCCCCGAGGCCGGCCCTTGTCCGTGTCTGTCTCACCATCCTCCTCCCGTCCGCGAAGTCGCGCCAAGTGATCTCCGTGTCCTCGAATTCTAAACGGTCCGCGCCCGCTCCACCAGCCGGGATTCGAGGGATTGTCGGGGTGGGGTTCGCCGGGGGCGGGAACTGGGAGCGGGGCCTCCTTCGCCCGCTCGGCCTGTTGAGATAGAATTGACATCTGGCCGAATCCCCGCGCAGGCCGCAAGGGTGAGGTTCCCATTGGGAACCAGGAAGCAGAAGCGGGAGCCTGGCGGCCGGGAGCAGGGCCGCGGACTGGGACTGCATCGATTGACCTGTGATATGCGTTTTCGGTTGTTGACGTACAACATCCACAAGGGCATCGGCGGGGTCGATCGCCGATACGCCCCGGACCGGATCATTTCGATTCTCCGCCAATACGACGCCGACATCGCCATGCTGCAAGAGGTGGACGATGGCGTGCCGCGGTCGCGGCATGATTGCCAGGTCCAGTTGCTCGGCGACGCGCTTGACTATCGCTACCGGGCATACCAGAAGAACATCCGGCTGAAGAGCGGCGGCTACGGCAACGCGATCCTCAGCCGCCATCCGCTGTTCGACGTCAATCACGTCGACCTTTCGGTGCGGATGAAGAAGCGCCGCCGCGCCCTGGTCGCCCATTGCCGCCTGCATGACGGGGGGCACTCGCGGAGGGTGCTGCTGCTGAACGTGCATCTCGGGCTGGCCGGCTTCGAACGCGTGCTCCAACTCCGGCGGTTGGTCGCTTCCGACGTATTCGCGCACACGCACCGGCAGACGCCGGTGGTGATCGCGGGCGATTTCAACGACGTTTACGGAACGCTCGGCCGGAGGACGCTCTTGCCGCTGGGATTCTTGCCCGCGGCGCGGAACCAGAGGACCTTCCCGGCCGTCATGCCGCTGCGACCGCTGGATCGGATTTTCTACCGGGGCGACGTGCGCCACTGCCACACGTTCACGGCCCGCAGCGGCGTGGCGCGCCAGGCGTCGGACCATCTCCCCCTGATCGTCGACTTCGAACTGGAAAAACCGACCGTCTCAGAGTAGCGGAGCGAGCAGGCGGGCGGCGTTAACCACGAGCTGTTCGACCTTCGGCCGCCTCCTCCACGTTTCCAGGTCCATCCGTTGCGACTGCGCGAGGTAGCGCTGCTGCAACTGGCGGAGGCGTCTGGTGAACGGGCGATCGTAAACGGAAAGCGTGATCTCGAAATTCAGCCAGAGGCTGCGCGGATCGAGGTTCAGCGATCCGAACAGGCTGAACTCGCCGTCGACCGTGATCGATTTCGTGTGGAGCAGCCCGTGCTCGAACAGCGCGATCGTCACCCCGGCGGCGAGCAGGTCGATCTTGTGCGCCTGCGTCGCCAGGCGGACGAGGTGCGAATCGACGCGCGCCGGGACGATCAGCGTGACGTCCACGCCGCGCCTGGCCGCTGAGACCAGGGCGGTCAGCAGGAGTTCGTCGGGAACGAAGTAGGGGCTGGTCAGGATCAGCTCGCGCCGCGCCGCGTAGATCGCCATCAGCAGCACCTGCTGGATCGTGTGGCTTTCGGTCACGGGGCCGGAGGGGACGACCTGGACGGCGGCGCTGCCCTGCTCCTCCAGCGCGCGGACGTCGCCCGTCTCGCGCAGCTGCTCGACCCCTTCGGCCGTTTCCAACTCCCAGTCTTCGAGGAACGTGATCGCCAGCCCCTCCACGGCCGGTCCCCGCACGCGGACCATCGCGTCGATCCACTGGCCGACCCCCGAACCGCGCTTGAAGTAGCGCGGATCGACCATGTTGAGGCTGCCCGCGTAGGCCAATTCGCCGTCGATGACCACGATCTTGCGGTGCATGCGGAGATCGAAGCGGACGAACAGCGCGCGGACGAGGCCGACCGGCAGCGCCGCGCGGAGTTGGATGCCCGCCCGGCGCATCCGGTCGGCCATCTCGCTGCGGAGAAAGTCCATGCTCCCCACGTCGTCGAGCAGGATCCGGCAGATCACGCCGCGCGCCGCGGCCCGGATCAGGGCTTCGGCGACCTCGTCGGCCGTTCCCCCGTTGCCCCAGATGTAGAGCACCAGGTGGCAGGTCCGCTTCGCCGCGTCGATATCGGCGATGATCGCGCGGAAGACATCCTCCGCGTTGTCGATCAGTTCGAGGGCGTTGCCCGGCAGGGCCGGAATCCCGACGGTTGCCTCCGTGAGCCGCGCCAGCGGTTCGCATTCCTGGCCGAGCTGCGACCAGTCGATGTGCTTGCGGGTCTCGAGGTGGTTGAGCCACTCGAGATAGGGCGCGTGGATCCGCTCGGCGCGCCGCGCCCGCCGCGTACCCAGGCGGGTCTCGCCGATGGCCAGGTAGATCAGCGCGCCGCCGAACGGGAAGATCAGAATGATCGTCAGCCAGGCCAGCGAGACGCCGACAGGGCGGCGGCGCATGATGACCCGCGCCGACAGGCCGACGCGGATCAGCAGATCGGCGACAAACAGGGCGATTGTGATTGAGGTGGCCAGATTCATCGGCAATCGCCTCTGCGCGCCGCGGCATGAGCGGGAATGCGGAGCCGGCCGGCGCGGTCGACTCGCCGTCCTCGCGTCGGGCTCGCCCGAATTATCCTTGCGGGTGCGGGGAAATCAAGCAGGCGCGGCCTGCCTGGGCGGTCCGCCCCGCCCGCCGCTGCCGCGGACTGGCCGACAGGACCGGCCCGCCCCCCCCCCGGGCTGCCCTTTGAATTTGCCGCGATCCCGCGATACGCTATACCTCTTGTCGATGGTCGCCGCCGGGGACCATCCCGTTTGCGCGGCGCCCGGCCCCCCAGGCCGCGTCCGCCAAGCGCTGCGCAAGCGGGACGCGATCCCGCGGACGCTTACCGCCCCCGCTACACTACGCCAGGAGCCATCCGGATGATTGCCAATCCCCTTCGTTTCGCGCGGATCGGTTTGGTCTCGCTCGCGCTGCTCGCCTTCGCCCAGCCGGCGAGGGCGGCGGAGCCGAATACCCTCTCGCCCGAGGAGGTGGCCGACGGTTGGATTCTGCTGTTCGACGGCGAAACCCTGTTTGGCTGGCGCCCCGCCACCCAGGTCGATTGGCAGGTCGTCGACGGCGCGATCACCGCCAGCGAAGGTGAGAACGGCCTGCTCTACACGACCGGCCAGTTCGGCGATTACCAGTTGCAGGTCGATTTTCGCTGCGCGCCTGGCGGCAATAGCGGCGTCTTTCTGCGGACGCCGCCGATGCCAACCGACGTGAAGACCCGCTGCTATGAGCTGAACATCGCGGACCCGGCCACAAACCGGTTTCCAACCGGCAGCTTCGTCGAGCGGCAGGCCGCCGATGGCGCGGATCGCGGCGGCGGCTGGCAGACCTTCGACGTGACCGCCGAGGGGGGCCACTTTCTGGTCAAGCTCGGCGGCCGGGTCGTGCTCGACTACCGCGACCCCGCCCCGCTCGGCCGCGGCTACATCGGCCTCCAGTTCAACACCGGCAAGATCGAATTCCGCAACATCAAGCTCAAACCGCTCGGCATGAAACGCCTGCTGAACGGCCGGGACCTGGCCGGTTGGAAGACATTCCCCGATCTGGCCAGCGTCTTCACCGTCACCCGGGAAGGCTGGCTGAACGTGAAGAACGGCCGTGGAATGCTCGAAAGCGAGGGGCAGTACGCGGATTTCACGCTCCAGCTGGAATGCTTCGTCAACGGCAAGGGGCTCAATTCGGGGGTCTTTTTCCGCTGCATACCGGGCGACATCATGAACGGCTACGAATGCCAGATCCATAACGGCTACTTGGGCGGCGACCGCACCAGGCCCGAGGATTGCGGCACCGGCGGATTCTTCCGACGGCAAGATGCTCGGCGGGTCGTGGCCGACGATTTCACCTGGTTCTCGCTGACGCTGCACGTCGACGACCGGCACATGGCCGCCTGGGTCAACGGCTACCAGGTGAGCGATTGGAGCGACACGCGGGAGCCGAACGAGAATCCCCGCCGCGGGCTGCGGCTGGAGGCCGGCACGCTCCAGATCCAGGGGCACGACCCGACCACGGATTTCAACTTCCGCAACCTGCGGATTGCCGAAATTCCGCAGCGGTGACGCGGTCGGCGACAGGTCGCCGGCCCCCGGACAGGTTGCCGAACCCCGGCATCGTCCGCTAAATTGGAGCGATTGACCAATCGGGTCGCGCCCTCGCCGGCTGACCGATCGTCGTCTTGCGCATGCCGCCGAGCGACATGCCGTGCCTTGAGGATCACGAGACTTGGAGCGACACTCATGAACTGGCGTCTTCTGGCCATGGCCGCGTTGCTACCGTGGATCGGAAGGGCCGCCTGGGCGGCCACCGCGGAAACGCGCTTTTCGCAGACAT
>Ga0123332_1005454_pt1 | contig 10761 bp, 6 predicted proteins | sample BioC12SIPDNA_4_FD_89958 | JGI IMG/M metagenome (GOLD analysis project Ga0123332, IMG submission 89958) | Anaerobic biogas reactor microbial communites from Washington, USA - Biogas_R2_A C12 SIP DNA | ecosystem: Engineered > Bioreactor > Anaerobic > Unclassified | place: Washington, USA... | reverse complement strand
GTGGGTGCGCCCCGTGGCCGGATAGGTGCGGCGCTCGGCGCGCGCGCTCACCGCCAGCAGCGCCACTGTGAACGCGACCAGCACCAGCGACAGCAGCGCGGCCAGATCCAGGTTGAGGCTCAGGCGCAGATAAATCGCGCGCGTGAAAACGTTGTACTGCATGATCGACACCGCGCCGAAGTCGCTGAGCGTGTACAGCGCCACCAGCAGCGCGCCCGCCAGGATCGACGGGGCGAGCTGCGGAAGCGTCACGTGCCTGAACGTCGCCAGCCCGGACCGGCCCAGCGTGGCGGACGCTTCCTCCAGCGCCGGATCGATTTGCATGAGCCCGGCGCGGGCGCTCAGGAAGACGTAGGGGTAACTGAACAGCGTGATGGCCAGCCACGCGCCCCAGAAGCCGTAGATCGACGGCAGGCGCTCGACGCCGAGCGGCTCCAACGCGCCCTGCAGCATCCCGCGCGGGCCGAGCGCGCCGACCAGCGCGAACGCGCCCACATAAGACGGGATGACCAGCGGGACGGCCAGCAGGATCGTCCACCAACGCCGCCCGCGCAGATCGGTGCGGACGGTCAGCCACGCCGCCGGGACGCCGATCAGCACCGACGCGCCCGCCGTCGCCGCCACCAGCAGCGCGCTGCGCCCCATGATCCGCAGCGTGCCGGAGCGGGTCAGGTAATCGGCGGCCTCGGTCAGCCCCACTTCTCCCGCGCGCGCCATCAGGTAAGCGGTGGGCAGCAGCAAAAGGCCGGTGAGCGGCAGGCACACCAGCAGCAGGACGCGGCGCGTCTCAAATAGCGATGATCGGGTCATGGGCCAGCCCCATCGAGACAACATGCGGCGCCAGAACGAGACGCTCCGGCGCCGCCGCACTCGCCGCCCAACAGGCAGCGTCAGTTGTTCAGCATTTCTTCGAGCAAGTTGACCGTCGCCTCCAGGTCGTCCAGGTCGCTCAGGTCGACGTCCGGAGTCTCGATCTCGGCCAACGGCCTCAAGCGCGCATCGGCGTCCATGCCCAGCAGCAGCGGGTATTCGTACGTCGCCTCGGCGAAATACGTCTGGGCCGTCCGCGAGAGCAGATAGGCGATGAACTGCTGCGCCAGCGGCTTGGCGTCCGATGACGCCACGATGGCGGCCCCGGCCACGTTGACCAGGTTGCCGATGTCGTCGCCAGGGAAGTAATAGCTGGCGAGCGGCGCGTCGGGCGTTTCGGCCAGGACGCGGTACATATAGTAGTGGTTCACCAGCGCGGCGTCGATCTCGCCCGCGGCCACCGCGGCCACGGCCGCCACGTTGTTCTCGTACTGCCGCGCCTCGTTATCCAGCAGGCCCTGCACGAAGGCGCGCGCCGCGTCGTCGCCCCCCGCCACCCGCAGGGCCGTCAGGTGCGAGAGGAACGAGGCGTTGGTCGGCGCGAAGCCGAGGCGCCCCTGCCAGGCCGGATCAGTGAAATCGAGCAGCGAGGCGGGCAGGTCTGCTTCGGACAGCGCGTCGGTGTTGTACGTGACCACGCGGGCGCGCCCGGTGATGCCCACCCACAGGCCGTCCGCCGACCGGAAGCGCGGCTCGACGCTGTCCAGGATGTAAGCCGGCAGGGTCTCCAGCACGCCGTCTTTGGCGAGCAAGCCCAGCGCGCCCGCATCCTGCGCGAAGAACACGTCGGCTTCGGTGTTGGCGCCCTCTTCGAGGATGGTCAGCGCCATGTTGGACGTGCTGCCGTAGCGGACCTCAACCGCGATTCCGGTATCGGCCTGAAACTGCTCGATGATCGGGCCGACCAGCTCCTCGCTGCGGCCCGAATAAATGGTGAGCGTGCTGCCCTGCGCTTCAGCGGCGGTCAGCAAGTGACTGTTGTTCTGGCCGGGCAGCGGCAGAACGACCGAGAGAATTGCTGCAGTGAGCAACGCGATGGTGACGAAGTGTCGCAATATCCTCATGGTGACTCCTGTATAATGGACAGTAGCGCGAAACTGAATTGAGAATCATTCTCAATTCGAGGCCATTATAAACGCTGCGCCAGGCGAGACACAAGACCCTGCTGTTTAGTTTCGCATCAAACACGCTCACAAAACAGGTTTCAAGCCGGTTTAAAATCCTTGCCGTTCGGGCGCCAAGCGGTTATATTTAGCCAGACGGGTTTCTAGGAAATTGTGGCGTGAAGCGACGCCGGGCGCGTCGCCGCCTCGCACCGCGCAGCGCGCGATTCAGGACAGCCAATCGATCATGTGCCCAACCGTCTGGTTCTATCTCGCGGAAATTTACCGCCTGCAAGATGAGCATCCCTGGCCGACCCTCTCCATGGTCGCGGACAGCATGGGCGTGTCGCTGCAAGCCGCCTCGCGCATGATCCGGCGCATGGCTGAGAACGGCCACATCGAGCACGAGCCGTACCGGGGCGTGCGTCTCACCCCCGAAGGCGAGAAGATCGCGCTCCAGGTCATCCGGCGGCACCGCATTCTGGAAGCCTACATGGTCGGCGTGATGGGCTTTGGCTGGCACGAAGTACACGACATGGTCGAGCTGATGGAACGCGGCGTCGACGACCGCCTGATCGATCGCATGGACGAGATGGCCGGCTTCCCGCGGCGCTGCCCCCACGGCGAGCCGATCCCCTCCAAGGACGGCGTGATGCCTCGCGTCGACGATGGCCCGCTGTCGGATTGGCCGGAAACGACCGCCGCCGAGGTCAGCCGCGTGAAGACCCACGACCCGGACAAACTCCAATACTTGCAGAGCGTGAACCTGACGCCGGGCACGCCACTGGTGGTCATCGCGCGCAGCCCGTTCAATGGCCCGGTTCACCTGGAATGTGCCGGGGAACGCTTCGTGATCGGCAACGAGCTCGCCAGCGAGTTGTACGTGCAGGCGCCGGACGGCGCATAACTCCGGCGAAGGCAGCACCCCCCTGCTGCCCAGGCGGTCGACTCCCCCATAAGAACGCGCGGTCCGGGTGGGCCGCGCGCTGTGGTTGTGTGCCGTGCTGGCGGGGCGTCAAGACGCCGCCGCGATGTGAAACGGCACGTCGATGATCACGATATCCTGCTGGGAACGCAACTGCCGGCGCAAGATGTTCGCTGTCTGGTTGTGCAGCAGGTGCGAGAGCTGGTCTGTCGGCACGAACTCTGGGATCACGATGGTGATGACCTGGTCGGAGAACTCATCGTGGTTCACCTGCTCGATGTAATCCACCAGCGGCGTGAGGATATCGCGGTAGTCGTAGTCGATGATGACCAGCTTGACCCCCTGCGTCAGGCCGGGGAAGCGCGCCCAGCGCTGCTCGACACGCTTGCGGGTTTGGGGCGTCGTCGAGATGCAAACCGCGCGCACATCGGACGAAATCCGTTTGGCGTACTGGAGCGCCAGCAGCGTGCCCTTGTGAATATCGCCGATCGGCACAATCGCCAGATTCGCAATCTCGTCGAGGTCGTCTTCGGAAAAATCCTCGGTGGTCAGCGCCTCGGCCACATCGTCGTAGTGGTGGTGGATGCGGTGGAACGTGAAGACCAGCAGCGGAATCGCCGCCGCGACGATCCACGCGCCATCGACGAACTTGGTCGCCGTCAGGATGATGAACACGAGGCCGGTCGTGGTCGCGCCGACGATGTTGATGGTCCTTTTCTTGCGCCAGTTCGGCTCGTGATGGATACGCGTGACATCCGTGTCCATACTCTGGCCCGGCTGGAGCGTGCCGACCTTGTCCATCAGGCGCGACATGCCCGCCTGCGACAGCGTGAAGCCGAGCATCACGCCCAGCGCGTACAGCGGCAGCATGGCGATTTCGTTCGCGCTGAACGCAATCACGATCAGCGACGAGATCGCCGCCAGCACCAAAATGCCGGAGCTGAACACCAGCCGGTCGCCCCGGTTCTGCATCCAGCGCGGCATGAAGCCGTCGCGAGCCAGGAACGAACTCAGGCGCGGGAAGTCCTGAAAGCCTGTGTTGGCCGCCAGGAACAGGATCAGCGCGGTGAAGACCTGCACCCAGTAATACAGCAGGCCGCCGCCGGTGATCTGGCGCGTGATCTGCGAGAGGATGCTCTCGCCGTGCTCGGTGGGCACCAGATGCATGGTGGTCGCCAGGAACGCGATACCGATGAACAGCGTCATGGCGATGACGCCCATCGCGACCATCGTCGACGCCGCGTTCCTGGACTCGGGGGGCTTGAACGCCTGGACACCATCGCTGATGGCCTCGATCCCGGTCAGGGCCGTGCACCCACCCGCGAACGCGCGCAGCAGCAGCCAGATATACGCCAATCCGGCCAGGTCCTTCTCCGCCTCGATGGTCCCATGCAGGTCGGGCAGCGGCGCGACGCCGAGCAACTCCAGCTTGCGTAGGATGCCGATCAAGATGACCAGCAGCACGCCACCGACGAAGGCATATGTCGGTATGGCAAAAACCGTGGCGCTCTCGCGGGCGCCGCGCAGGTTCATCCAGGTGATGAACCCGATCGCGCCCAGCGCGATGATCACGCGATAGTCATACGCCTCCGGCAGCGCGGACGTCACGGCGCGCACGCCCGCCGACACCGACACCGAGACGGTCAGGACGTAATCGCTCAGCAGGGCCGCCGCTGCCACCAGCGAGGAATAGCGACCCAGATTGTCCTTAGACACCATATAAGCGCCGCCGCCCTGCGGATAGTGCATGATCGTCTGGATGTAGCTGAAGACCACCAGCAACACCAGGGCAGCGACGGCCAGCGCCAGCGGCAGAGTCAGCCGCAGCGCGCCGCTGCCCAACACGACCAGCACGCTCATAATCGCTTCGGTGGCGTAAGCGTTACTGCTGATCGGGTCCGACGCGAAGACCGCCAGCCCGCGCACCCGGTCGAGCCGTTCGTGAATCTCCTGGCTGTTGGGGAAAGGCTGGCCGATCAGGACCCGCTTGACGTTCGTGATATCCATACTCCAGGGCTCCGTCTGTCTCAACGTTCGGGCACATCGAGTCCCGGTTACGCATCAAAAAGACACCCACCAACCAGCTCGTGTCTGAGTGCCCTCCAAAGACTATCTGACGAGTGAAGCATACCATGTGGGATGTCAAGAAAACGTCAAGACGGGGCGCAAATATATCAAGAAGATATCAAGAGACTCGCTCAGTCCACCGCGCGCAGCCGGTAGCCGACGCCCGGCTCGGTGAGGATGATCTGCGGGCGGGCCGGCTCGTCTTCGAGCTTGCCGCGCAGGTTGCTGATGTTCACGCGCAGCAGGTGTTTCTCGTGCTCGTAGCCCGGCCCCCACACCTCCCGCAGGAGTTGGTGGTGCGTCAGGACCTTGCCCGCGTGTTGGATGAACACCCGCAGCAGCGCGTATTCGTTGGGCGTGAGCTGCACTTCCGCGCCGCGCACCGTCACCGCGCGTCGCGCCAGATCGACGCTGAGGCCGCCCAACACAAAGACCGCCTCTTCGTTCGGCTGGGCTGTATGGCGGAGCGCCACGCGCAGCCGGGCCAACAGCTCGCCCGCGCCGAAGGGCTTGGTCAGGTAGTCGTCCGCCCCGGCATCCAGCGCCGTGATCTTGTCGTGCTCGTGCTCGCGCACCGACAGCACGATGATCGGGATCTGGCTCCATTCGCGCAGCTGGCGCGTGACGTCGACGCCGTCCAGATCGGGCAGCCCCAGGTCCAGGATGATCAGGTCCGGACGGTGCGCGATCACGGCTTCCAGAGCTTCGTGCCCGGTCGACGCCTCGATCACCTCGTAGCCGTGCGCGCCCAGCGACGTCTGTAGCAAGCGGCGGATCGCCCGATCGTCGTCGACCACCAGCACCCGAACCGTCTGTTCTTCCATGCTACCCATCCGTCGCTCCGGCCTTGTGCGCGGGGAGGGCAATCGACACGACTGCCCCGCCGCCGTCCCGATTCGCGGCCCATATCCGGCCCCCATGCAGTTCGATGATCCCTTTGGCGATCGACAGGCCCAACCCGACGCCGGTTGTGTCGCTGACCTGCTGGAGCCGGTAGAACTTCTCGAAGACCGATTGTAACTCATCCGGGTGGATGCCCGGTCCGCTGTCCGCCACCTCGATCACGACCTCGTCCCGGTCGTGGTGCGCGCGGATGCCGATCGCGGTGTGGGCCGGCGAATACTTCACCGCGTTGTCGATCACATTGACCAGCGCCTGCGCCGCCAGGACGAGGTCCACTGGCACGGGCGGCAGGCTCTGCGGCGCGTCGACATCGACCGTGCGGCCCCGGAGCCGGTTGGTCATCTGGCTGAGCGCCACGCCGATCAGGTCCTGAACGTCGCACAGGTCCGGCGACAGCCGCATGACGCCCGCTTCCAGCCGGGTCATGCTGAGCAGATTCGCCACCAGATAATTCAGGCGCCCGGCTTCTTCCCAGGCGGTATCGATCAGGTCCTGCCGCGCCGCGTCGTCCAGGTAGGTCGCATCGTCGCGCAGGCTGCTCAGCGCCCCGGTGATCGAGGATAGCGGCGTGCGCAGGTCATGCGAGATCGAGTTGAGCAGCGCGGTCTGGAGCTTCTCCTGCTCGCGCAGCAGATGCGCCTGGCCCGCTTTTTCGGCGAGCTGCGTCGCCTCGACCGCCAGGGCCACCTGTCGCAGCAGTGCTTCCAGCAGCCGCTCCTGGTCCGGGCTGAGCACCTGGAACTCGTTCACCAGCCTGACGCCCACCACGCCGATCACGCTCTGCGCCGTCTCGAGCGGCAGGTAGCGCGCGCCGGTCCCGGACAGCGTGCCGGTGCCCTGCCCGGCCACCCGCCCGTGCTGGAACACCCAGTTGGCCGCGGCGTAACCTTCGTCGTCGATGGGAAAGCCAGGGCTGCACGCCCGCAGCGCCAGCGTGTCCGCCTGTGGCAGGAAGATCGCCGAGTTGCAGTGGAACAGCTCGCTGATGTGCTTGATGACCGTCTGGATGATCGCGCCCAGATCGACCGTGGACGCCAGATCGCGGCTGAGGGCGTAGAGCGCCGCCGTATACGTCTCGCGCCGCTGGATCATCTCGGCCTGCTCGCGCTCGCGGGCCGCCAGCGTGCTGACCACCAGCCCCACGACCAGCAGCCCGATGAAGGTCAACAGGTACTGCGCGTCCGACACGCGAAATGTGAGGTACGGGGGCACCAGGAAGAAGTCGAAGAACAGCACGCTGAGCACCGCGCTGAGCACAGACGGCCCGCGCCCCCAGCGGGTGGCCGCGATCACCACCGCCAGCAGGTACAACATGACCAGGTTCGTCGGCGCGATCGCCGCGCGGATGGGCAGGCCAGCCAGCGTCACGGCGATCACCAGCCCCGCGCTGACCAGGTAGCCCTGCCAGCCCTGGTTAGGGCGCGGCACCAGGCGCGGGACTGCTGACACCCGCGTGGCCCGCGCGCTGATCACGTACACGTCGATCTGGTCGCTGTTGTGGATGATCCGGTCGACGATCGAGCCGCGAAACAGCTCTCGCCAGCGCGGCTCCAACGACTTGCCGACGATGATCTTGGTGACGTTGTGTGAGCGCGCGTAGTCCAGAATGGCCTCGGCGACGTCTTGACCGGCGACGGTGATGCTCCGGCCGCCCAGGTCTTCGGCCAGGTGTAGCGTGCGCGCCACGCGGTCGCGAGCGTCCTCGGGCAGCGAGCCATAGCCGGGCGTCTCGACATACAGCACGAACCACTCCACATCGAGTTGGTCGGCCAGCCGCCGCCCGGCCCGGACCAGCCGCTCGCTGAGCGGGTTGGCGCTGATGCAGACCAGCAGCCGGTCGGTCGCCGCCCACGGGTTGAAGATGGCGTGCGCCTTCTTGTAGGCGCGCATCTGGTCATCGACCTGAGCCGCCGTGTGCCGGAGCGCCATCTCGCGGAGGGCGGTCAGGTTGCCGGGCCGGAAGAACTTCTGCATGGCCTGCGCGGTCTGGTCGGGCACCGCCACCTTGCCCTCGTGCAGGCGCCGGATCAACTCGTCGGGCGGCAGGTCGACCAGCTCCAGGCTGTCGATCCCGTCCATGATCCGGTCCGGCACAGTATCGCGGACGGTGACGCCCGTAATCTGGACGACCACGTCGTTCAGGCTCTCGAGGTTCTGAATGTTGAGCGTGGCGTAGACGTCGATGCCCGCCGCCAGCAACTCCTCGACGTCCTGGTAACGGCGGGCATGGCGCGCGCCGGGCGCGTTGGCGTGGGCCAGCTCGTCCACCAGCACCAGTTGCGGCCGGCGCGCCAGGAGCGCGTCGATGTTCATCTCGCGTTGGATCGCCCCGCTTGCCTCGAACTGGCGGGGAGGAATCGACTCCAGGCTCTCGACCAGCGCCTGCATCTCGGCGCGTCCGTGGGTATCGACATACCCCACCACCACGTCCACGCCTTCATCCAGCCGCTGGCGCGCCGCCTCGAGCATGGCGTGAGTCTTGCCCACGCCAGCCGCGTAACCCAGGAATATCTTGAGCTTCCCACGCGGCGGAGCCGTTCCCCCGCCATCCGCTACCCGGTTCATGATCGCGCCAGCCGCCTCGCCCGCCCAACACGGTTACTTTGATGATAGAGCCAGCCGGGCTAGAGCCCAAGAGCCGCCCACCTGGGCAATTGTAATGAGGGCGCGGGCGCCCCGCCACCTGCCGCGCGCGCTCACAGAAAAAAACGGGGCCGCGCGCGGCGGCCCCGATGTGTCATCCACCCAGCACCGGCTCGGGCAGACCCAGCCGCTCGTATTGTTCGGGCGGGGCGTCGCTCTCGCGCATCAGGCGCATCATGTGCGCGATCATCCGCTCTTCGACGGCGCGATCCTGGAGCGGGTGCTCCTGGCGCGGATCGGCCACGAGATCGAACAGCAGCGTTTCGAACGGCGCCGGCGTGGACCAGGCCCGCGCGGCGATTTTCATCGTGCGGCAGCCTTTGGTGAACGAGAACGGCTCGGCAAGCTGGATGTCCTGAAGCTCATCGACGGTGAACATGCCCTGCAAGTGCGTGGGCATCAGCGTGTATTCGTAGAGGGGCGTGTTGTCCGGCGTGGCCGGGCCGCGCATGTAGACGTAGCGGCCGTCGGTGACGTTGACGTGCGCGCCCATCACGCCGAAGAGACACGCCTCGCGGGCCGGCGCGCCGCTCGCCAGGGCGTCGCGCAGGGGGATGCCCTGCATGTCCGGCGGGCGCTCCACGCCGAAAAACTCGAGCAGCGTGGCCGGCAGGTCGATCATCTGGACCAGGGCCTCACAGCGGGCGCCCTGGCGGCGGCTGCGCGGGTCCCAGATGAACAGGGGCGTGCGCGCCAGCTCGTTGTACCAGGGCTGCTTGTTCTTGGCCCACCAGTCGTGCTCGCCCAGCAGGAACCCGTGATCGGTGTTGACGATCAGCAACGTGTCGTCCCATAGCTTCAACTCGTCCATCAGGTCCAGCACGCGGCCCAGCGACACGTCGCACATGCTCACCAGCGCGGCGTATTCCATCTGCAGGTGCTGCGCCGTGAGCGGGTCTTCGGTCACGCGGGCGTAGTCCGGCCAGTCGAAGTGCGGCCCGTCGTACTCGTGCGGGTAGCGGTCCTTGTACTTCTGGTAGCTGAAAAACGGCTCGTGCGGGTCGAAACACTCGATCTGCACGAACCACCGGTCCTCGTCCTGGTTGGTGCGGATGAACTCGAGTCCGTGGTCGACCGTCACCGTTTGGGGATGGTCGGCCTCGTCGGTCATGTACAGCCGGTTGACCCAGTCCTGGCGATACTTGCGCGCCTCGAAACTGCGATGCCAGCCGTCAATCGTCCGCGAGCCGCGCACCGGGGGAATGTCCGGATCCTTGACCCGGCCCTTCCACTGGTCGCCTTCCTGCCCGCGCGAGAATTCCCAGGTGTGGTAGCGGCTGTGATAGGTCGCGCCGCCATCCTCGAAGTAGTGCTGGTGATCGGTCGCCAGGTGGGTATAGACGCCGGCCCGGCCCAGCAGGGCGGGCATCGAATCGTCGAACGGCTCCAGCGGGCCCCAGCTCCGGTGCAGGAAGTTGTAGCGGCCCGTGTGCAGCTCGCGGCGGGCGGGAATGCAGGGCATGCTGCCGACGTAGCAGTTGTCGAACGTCACGCAGCGCTCGGCCAGGCGCGTGAAGTTGGGCGCGTGCACGCCCCCCGCGCCATAGGGCGGCAGCATGTGGCGGTTGAGCGAGTCAAACATCAGCATTATCGCTTTCATAACCGATCTCCTTGAACGACCCGCTTGACTGGGCCCTAAAAACCAGTTTATGATATTGACACCGGTGCCGACACCGGTGTCAGGCACAATAATCTTATCATACAGTGGAAACGCCGGACGTTCAAGCACATGGTCACCATTACCGATGTCGCGAAGGCGGCCAACGTTTCGAAGAAAACCGTCTCGCGCGTGATCAACGATCACCCTGACGTGGCCGACGAGACCCGCCGCCACGTCCAGCGGGTCATTGCCGAGCTGGGCTACCAGCCGAGCATGCTGGCGCGCGGGCTGGCCCAGGGCAAGACCAACTCGGTGGGCGTGATCATCGACCAGAGCGCCGAAGAGGTCTTCAGCTATCCCCTGTACAGCGACAACCTGCGCGGCATCTCGCGCGTGCTCAGCGCCTACAACATCGACATGCTGGTGCATTTCACGCGCGACAGCGTGCCCTACATTGACCTGTACCGCCAGCGGCGGGTCGATGGCTTCATTCTGATGAGCATGCCGATGAACGATCCATATCTCGACGCCCTGATCGCCAGCGGCGCGCCCTGCGTCTTCACGCAGCGCATCGCCGCCAACGGGGCGCCCGTCGCGTGGGTCGATGTCGATTTCGAAGGCGGCGCGACGGCCGCGCTGGATCACCTCTT
>Ga0123332_1005441_pt1 | contig 10773 bp, 10 predicted proteins | sample BioC12SIPDNA_4_FD_89958 | JGI IMG/M metagenome (GOLD analysis project Ga0123332, IMG submission 89958) | Anaerobic biogas reactor microbial communites from Washington, USA - Biogas_R2_A C12 SIP DNA | ecosystem: Engineered > Bioreactor > Anaerobic > Unclassified | place: Washington, USA... | reverse complement strand
TCGAGCGAGGCTGGCATCTCAACGAGTACGGCCTCTTCGAAGGCGGCGAACCAGGCAAGGACAGGCCTGGTGGCAGGCGGCTCGCCGGGGCGGACGAGACCGAGATCTACGCCGCACTCGGGCTGGAGTACATCGCTCCCGTGCTGCGAGAGGACAGGGGAGAGGTGGCGGCAGCGGCGGCGGGTACCCTGCCTAGGCTCGTCACGCTCGAGGACATCAGAGGTGACCTGCACATGCACACCACGTGGTCCGACGGGCGCAACACCGCCATCGAGATGGTGGACGCGTGCGTCGCGCTCGGCTACGAGTACATGGCGATCACAGACCACAGCGGATCGTTGGCGCTGCAGCAAGGGCTTGACGAGGAGAAGCTCGCTCGGCAGCACGCCGAGCTTGACGCCGTGCTGGCGGGACGCGATGAGATCACGGTCCTGCGCGGGATGGAAGTCGACATCCTCAAGGACGGAAGTCTCGACCTGAGCGACGAGTGGCTGGAACGCCTTGACATCGTGCTCGTCAGCGTTCACAGCTTCTTCGACCTCAGCCAGCGCGAACAGACGGAGCGCGTCGTGACTGCCGTCAGCCACCCGCATGTCAACGTCCTCGCCCACCCGCTCGGTCGACTCATCGCCCGCCGCGACCCCATCGACCTCGATCTCGATGCCGTCTTCGATGCCTGCCTCGCCAACGGAGTCATCATCGAGCACAACGCAGCATCGAAACGGCTCGACCTGCCCGACGCCCAGCTCATGCGTGCGGCCCGCAGGGGTCTCAAGGTCTCTATCAACACCGACGCCCACAGCGTCGCCGGCCTCGGAGCGATGCGACTGGGGATCGAACAGGCCGGTCGTGCGTGGCTTGAGCCCCACGACGTGGTGAACTCGCAGTCACTTGACGACCTCAAGGCGCTGTTGACGAAGGGACGCGGCAGTGCGTAGGAACGGGACCCGACGAGGCATACGGGGCGCGCTTACGAGCCGAGCTTCCGGTGCGATCACTGCTGTCGCGATGGCCGTGGCCGCGGTGTGCGCTCAGAGCGTGCCGGTCACCGAGGTCGACACCTCGGCGGGGCGCGTGCTGTACCAGGCGAACTGCATGGCCTGCCACCAGGTCGAAGGCGGCGGCATCAGCGCAGCCTTCCCGCCGCTGCGCGAGCACGTCCCCGCCCTCCTTCGAACCGACGGCGGCAGGGAGTACCTCCTCACCGTCGTCCTGTTCGGCCTGACAGGCGAGATCACGGTGACAGGGCGACCGTACTCCGGGCTCATGCCTCCGTGGTCGCATCTCACCGACGGGCAACTGGCCGACGTCGTCAACTACGTCGCGACGGCGTGGGGCAACGGAGGTCTGCTACCTCGTGACTACCCGTCGGTGACAGCCGACGACGTCGCGAAGGCGCGCTTGGGTGCGTTGGATCCGGGAAGGGTCCATGAGCTACGCCGCACCCTGCGGCTCGACTAGCCGGTCGAAGGCGCGTGCCTCAGGTCACCACGCGGTGAAGAACATGGGACACCGAGTGCGCGAACGCGTGCGCAATAGCGTTATGGCGCGTCAGAGCGTTGGCGCGCCGGGCGGAGGGGCGTCCGGGATGCGCGTCGAGTACCTGAGCGTGGCAGTGATCGGGTGGTACGGCAACCTCATGGGTCGACCGTAGACGTTGGCAAGCAACCACTCGAGCTCAGCCTCATGCTCATCGCTCGCCACATCGCGCCACCATGTCTTCGCTCCTGCGTTCCAGCGGTAGGACCGCGACTTGAGCAGGTCCTTCGACTCGAACGGGCTTCCCACGGCCCACAGCCGCACGCTGGTGCGGTTCGCGTTGGAGAGGAGGTTCGCCAGTGGAGGAGGCTGCTGGCCGGAGAGCGGTAACGCGAGGATCTCCAGCCCTGCCTCGCAATCCGAGATCGCGCGATGTGATTCGTACACGAAGCCACGTTCCATGGCCAGGTACTCCAGTTTCCTGCCACGGAAGCCGAACCGATGCCAGTCGACGTCGCTGACGGAGCACGCCCAGTCCAGCGACTCGAAGACGGGTAGCCGGCGCTCGACGAACGGTCGATCGAACGCGGCGTTATGAGCGATGACGAGATCGGCGGAGCCGACGAGTGCGTTCACCCTCTCATCCTGGATCCGCTTGCCACGCACATCCGCGGAGGTGATCCCCGTGAGATCGGTGATCTCACGAGGGATCGGGCTACCAGGGTCCTCGAACTCGTCGAAGCGCTCGAGCACCCTGTACACGCTGCCTGCGTCGTCGTACTCGAAGCTGACGAGGGCGAGCTCGATGATCTTGTCGTTCGCGTTGAGGCCGGTGGTCTCAACGTCGAGGTAGACGCCGCGTCGTAACGAGCCTGCGGCGTCAGGTGACGGTTCGAGATACGTATCACTCGGGTGCAGTCGGCGCAGCACGACGTACCGCCCGCTCTCCTCGAGCACTCGTTTCATCCCTTCCAGCTCGGATGTCGAGTGAGCGTCTTCGTGGTCGCCGTCGGCTGCGTGGAACAGCGACACCTGTTCGGGGATGGCGCGATGACTCACATTAACGCGAGGTTAGCATCGACGAACCCCACAGGCTCATACTGCCTAACTTTCGCGATGCCAGAATAGGCAACGCGCCTAGGGAGGCACCCCCCAGTCTTCCTAGGCGACTATTCTAGGACCTTGGTGCGCGTGAACTCGACACAGCCCGTCAAACCCGGATCCTCGTGAGAACGTGGCTGGCGGGTCTCGTGGTCGTGGCTGCGGCGTCGTGTGCGCCGTGGTCCGTCCAGGCCAAGGACAACATCCTCGCGTCGGCCTACGCGCCTGTCGTCAACGACCTGCTCTTCGCGTTCTTCGCGACCGAAGTGCCATGCCTCGGGCCCGTCGACATGTCGGACGTGTGTTTCACCGTCGAGCCTGCGACCGCGGGTGCCCTCGCCGAAGCGCTCGAGGTCGTCGTGAACGGGTACCACTCCGCGGGCCTGCGGACAGGGGAGTGGCGCGCAGCGAACGGCGTATGGGCCGTGGAGTTGCGGTTCGGCGGCGGAGCGTACGGCCATATCGAGGTCTACCTCACCGAGACGAAGCGAGCAGAGGTATACGGCAAGATCGTCCTCAGAGGGCCGTGACGCGTAGCTCTGCGTATTGAGAACGGCTCGTCACCCTTCGCCACGAGGGGTAGCTCCCCTACAAGACCGGTCTGCCTACCGACATCATCGCGATGACGACGCGCACCTCGGTGTCCTCGCTGGGCCACGACCGCCCCACACGTCGCGTTGTCGCGTCAGGCACGCAAGAACGGTCGATACGCCAGGCGTCGTCGACGTATGCATAATGTGATGAAACGTCACGATACTTGCAGGGAGACCCACTTATCGCCGCACCCATCGGCATCATCTGGACACACACGGCACGATTTGTGACAAAGTGTACGCAAGACTTACAGGCGTGATGAATAGCGCCAGCGTGTCTGGGCAGGGTGGTGGAGATGGCCAAGCGGGAGTTCGAGCTCGATCTGACCAGCGTGTGCGTCGCGACCGGCGTGTTGCAGCTTCCCATGAAGATGCAGGAGTACTTCCGTTCCGGAGACCTGTCTGCCGTGGTCGACGGGGAAGAGCTTCTCGTACGCTTCACGGAGCCCAGGCGCCTCGCCGGCTTCAAAGAGCACTTCGAGCGGCGTGGGTTGCGCTGCAACGACAAGGTGCAGTTCCAAGTCGAGATGGCGGACGGCGTCGCAACAGGGTTGGTTGCCAGTTCCATCAAGCGCGAACGCAGTCGGCCGTCCACGCATCACGCCGACACACCGGCCGGACCGTCCGAGCGACCGACGCACGAGGCGGCGACGGGAGCGGTGGGGCACACGGAGCGCGCGAGCAGCTGGGGCACCGACGACCTCGGTGGACAGGTGCGAGCCGTTCGACGTGTTCGCATCGAGGGAGCGGCTCCCTTGCCCGTGAGCGGACCGAACCGCTTCCGCGCCGAGGGCGCCCAGGCGCACCAGCGCACCACGGTCGACGCGGAACGGAGCGATTCGGGCCAGGGTCAGGTGCCTGCACAGGGGAGCCACTACTCTCGCTGGGCTCCGCTCGACGGTGTCAGTAGCGCGGCGTACAAGGCGTCTTCTGCCGATCTCGACTTCGCGGAGACCACCGTTCGGGAGATCAGGCGCTCGAAGCAGTCCATCGGCACGTTCGATGACCTCGTGGTCGGCACGGGCCACGTCGACGCCGCCTCGTCGGTCGACGAGTCCACCCTCACGGACGAGACCGAAGCCGCAAGCGACTTCCCGCCTCTGTACGCTCACGGCGAGGTGGTCGAGGAACGTTCCTCGGTCGCGGCCGCATGGAGCGCCGAGACGACAGCGCGTCCAGCGACCCCTGACCGAGCGGTCCCGGCAGGGGAGACCGTGGGTGCCGCCAGCGACGCTCGCGGCCCTGTGGCGGCACCGAGGATCCCCGTGCCTCGGAACACGGCAGTCGGGGCCGTCTGGCAACCGACTCCGGCGGCCGACCTTGACCTCGACGACGTGTCACCCCAGCGGCAGCCGCGCTTGATCGAGGAGCGTGAACTGGTGCCCGTACCCGCCCGCTTCGAGGCGCCGGCGACATCCGAACGCTCCGGGTTCCAATCGCCGGCGCAGGCGCAAGCCGGGTTCCAATCGGCGCCGCAGGCGCAAGAGGGGCGCGGTGAAGCGACCGATCGCCCCGCCACGGCCTCCGTGCGCGCCGCAGCCCCCAGGGCAGCGATCGACGACAGTGACTTCGGTGGCGAGTACCTGCCCGCCGGCGGAGCCCTCGAGTCCGCGTTGCGCGCCAAGCAACAGGAGCGCCTGGCCTTCGATGCCGACGCTCGGCTCTCATCGTCCCCGGAACGCGTCGCGGCGCGGAGCGACGAAGTGGTGTCAGCAGGGAGCGATGCAGGGCCCTCGGGCGTACCCCTCTCGTCCAGCCCTGCGTCCGCCGAGTCCACCTCGGTCGCCGAGGCAGGCGGACGGCTGTCGGGGGCGGAGTCGGTACCGGCTGCGTCACCACGGGTCGAAGACGACTTGAGGTTGGTTCAGAACTACCTGAGCCGGCCCAACACGCCCGCCATCGTACGGAGCGAGGTCATCGCCGCTGAACTCGGCATCGACGACCAGCGCTCCGAACGGGCGCTCGAGCGCCTCTCCGAAGACCGCGACCGCGTGAGTCGCATCCGCAAGGGGGCGTACATGGTCAAGAGCATGCCGTCGAGCCACTCGCAGCGGATCTGAGTCGCCCCGAGGACGGGCCGGGCACGAGCTAGACCCGAACGGCTAGACACGCGTCAACGTGAGGCGGGCGTCGCATTGAGCGACGCCCGCCTCACACGGCCGCTCCCACCTCATGGACAGGGCGCGTTCGCGTCCGCATCCACCCATCGCGAACCGCCCCCACTGCAGTCCGAGCAGCCTGAAGAACCCGCCGCGCTCCTGCAGCCGGTTCGGTACAAGGATACGCGCACTCACTCGCGTGTGGCGGTGAGCCGCCGAGCTTCCCAACGCAGATGCAGTGCCATCGACTCTCGTGCGAGCTCCTCGTCGCCGTCTTCGATGGCCGAGATGAGCGCCAGATGGTGCTGAGCCGTGACGCGCGCCAGCCGTCGATCGCCGCTGCCAGTCGCTCCAGGAACGGTGTGAGCAAGACCGACGAGTACGCCGACCACCTGCGCGGCGACCTCGTTGCCTGACGCCCGAGCGACCTGCTGATGGAACTCCTGGTCGGAAGCGTCCAGAGCGGCGTCCCACCGCGTCGCCGTTCCCGAGCGTGCAGACCGCGCTGCCGAAGCAGCCAGCTCGGGCTCCACCAGTAGCCGCAGCGCGGACACGTCTTCGACGGCTCGCGGCACGTCTAGGACGGCCGTCGCGAACGGCGTGGCAAGGTCGGCAGCCGTCGGCCGAGCGACGACGCTGCCTGAGCCGTGTCTGACGCGCAGGTACCCCAGCAGCGCCAAGCGGTCGACCGCGATCCTGAGCGTCGTACGCGACACGCCGAGCCGAGCCGCGAGCTCCCGTTCAGGCGGTAGGCCCGTACCAGCAGGAGCGGAGCGCACGAACGTGAACAACGCGTCGCATGCCTGAGCTACTGCGCTCCCCGCGCCCGCCTCGTCCTGAGGAGGCGCCCCGGAGCGACCCTTGGATGTAAGTGGTCGGACCACTCTGCAAGTGTATGCAGGCCATTCGATACGGTCAATCTGACCCCTCGCGATCCGCCGCGAGCACCTCGTGCCGAGGCTGAGCTCCACGCTCGAACTCGCACCGGCTCTCGCGTGGTCGAGCGCCCGGATCAGAGCACCGACGAGGATGTGTATGCGTTCTTAGGTAACAACAGGTGATGAAATGTATGACCCGGTGTCGGACGTATATGTGTCTGAGGCCTATGCGATTTGATAAGTCGTCTTATCAAATACCCACACAGCCTGTAGTGCGAGCCGTGGTCGCGGTGTCCGTGGAGCCCGGGAACGCAGATCCTGAAACCTGCAAGGGCCTGCCGCGACGCACCGCGCTGAGGCGCGGCTCGTGCGCCGGACCCTATGCCGTCGTTACACTGCCGCGATCACCTGCTCGGATCAGGGGCGGTCCTGCGCTGCATCGTCGTCACCGAACGGATCGTCGTCAAGGTCGTCATCGTCGTCGAGGTCGAGTTCGTCTTCCTCGTCGTACCAGTCGTCGTCATCGAACTCGTCATCGAGGTCGTCCAGATCCTCATCGTCGTCCTCATCGTCGTCCTCATCGTCGTCCTCGTCGTCGGTGTCCGAGAACCCTGCGCCGCGCGGCTCAGCCGTCGAGTCGATGACGCTATGGCCGAGCTCGCTCAGGACGTACTCCTCAGCCTCCACCTGCTGGCCGATCTCTTCATCGAACCAGGAACTGGCGTCCAGGACGGGACCGTCGAGGCTGCGCTCGAAGTAACCGCGCTCGATCAACGACTCGACCATGTCGAGAGGCAGCTCGGCGACCTCCGCCAACGCCTCGTTGCCCGCGTCGTACGAGATGGACATGACCGCATGGGCGTAATCATCGATCTCGTCGCCTGCCGGCCGTTCTATGACAAGGCTGTGGCCCTCGTAGACGGTCCACAGCGCGTCGAGTTCGACCTCGGTCAGTGAGGTCGCCGGATCTGTCGACATACGAGCCTCCACACATCGGCAGGTGACATGTCCGTGGCGAGAGGGCCGCGATCTCATGCACGGTTCGCGGGACGCCCGCGATGCACCAGCCTACCCGCCCACGCCGTCGCCGCGTGCGCGTGACGCTGTGTCGCGAACCACGCCGTGAGCCAAGGAGGGCCCGTCACGCCCTTGACATCTCTGATGGGACCGCGGTATCACAGACGATATGAGAACGCGTTCTCAAACATGGCCTGTCACCACCAGGACGGCGAGCCTGCTCGCCATCGCCTGGTTCGCGCTGAGCGGCGCACCCGGCGTAGCCCAGTCGGGTCCGGACGTGGGCCTCTCCGTCGTCGTCACCATCCAACCATGGGCCTCGCTTGCGGGGGCCGTCGGCGGCGAGCGGGTCGAGGTGGTGACGCTGCTGCCGCCAGGGGCCTCTCCGCACTCGTTCGACCCGTCGCCATCAGCCGCCGTCGCTCTCGCACGCGCCGATGCCATCATCATGAACGGTGGGCTCGACGACTGGCTCCTCAGGCTCCTCGACGCGACCGCGTCTGACGCCAGGAAGGTCATCCTGCTCGATACGGTCGATCTCGACCTCCTGTCAGACGGCGCGCCGCACGACCAGACGAGTTCCCACGGAGCCGATCACGAGGATGACCATGATCACTCCGGCGTCAACAGTCATGTGTGGCTCGATCCCGTGGCGGCGGCGCAGGCCGTCCACGCCGTCGCTGAGGCGTTCTCGGTGCTCGATCCGGCTCATCAGGCGGAGTACGTCGCGAACGCCACCCACGTGGAGGCGCGACTGCTCGACCTGGATGAGGAGCTACGGAGCGTGCTGGGACCGTTCGCTGGAGCCGGCATCGTGCAGTTCCACGACGCATGGAGTCACTTCGCACGACGGTACGACCTCGTGATCATCGCGACGCTCGAACCGTTCCCAGGGAGAGAACCGAGCGCCGCGTACCTCGCGTCGACCATCGACACGATCAGGGCTGCAGGTGTGAACGTGATCTTCAGCGAGGGGCAGTTGAGCGACAGGTCCGCGCGGGTGGTGGCGGAGTCTGCCGGGGTCGGGCTGGTCGTCCTGGACCCCCTGGGCGGCGCTCCTGGCCCGACGGACTACTTCGAACTCCTCCTGTGGAACGCTGCTCGGATCGCGGACGCGTTGAAGTCCGACTGAGTCATGCGCGCGGGGCCGCGTGTGTCTTGCCCACCTCGGCATTTGATAATGCCGGATCGTGCACACTCTCCCCCGTTCGTCCACGCTAGCCTCGTCACATGGGTGCTGCTATCGACCTGGCACGAGGCGACGTTGTCCAGCGGGCCTCGCGGCTGCAGCGGCTGAGTGATGACGCGCTCCGGCGCTTCGCCGTCAGGGCCGCTGTGGAGCGTGACTCGGCCGCCATGTGGGAGCTGGTGCAGGCCCATCTCACGCTGAGAGGTACGAGCGGCGCCGCGACGAGTCGCCACACGCTTCGCGCGTACCGCAGGGGCATCGACGAGCTGCTGACCCTCTGGCAGGGAGAGAACCTGCTGCGGCCCGCCCGTGACGCGGGGCCGCTGTACGTGCAACGTCTGCTGACAGGCGACAGGAGCGAACTCCTCGTCGCCGACGCCACGCGCACTGGCCGCGGCAGGCGCGCGAAACAGGGTCCCCTCTCCCCCGCGACGGTCAGCCTGCGAGTCGCGGCAGCTCGCGCTCTCTACGACGCGTTGGCATGGGCGGGTGCGACCGAAGCCGATCCGTTCAGGGACGTCAGGATCGGCAAGACCAGTCGCGCCCTCGACCTGGCGCCGTCCTCTCGCGTGTACACGGAGTCCGAGCTCATCGCCCTGCACGCTGCGGCCCGTGACCAACAGGAGACCGTCATCCTGCTCCTTGGTTCGCACGGCGGCCTGAGGGTCAGCGAGATGCTCCGCCTCGACTGGGCAGACGTCGACCTGCGCAGCGGCGAGATGCTGATCCGAGGCGGCAAGGGTGACAAGACGGCGAACGTCACACTCACTCCTCGCCTCGCGTCTGAGCTGGCGTCGTACAAGCGTCTCGCCCTGCACGACCCGAGCCTCTACGGGGTGCAGCGTAGGAGCGTGCTCGAGTTGCGCTCGCAGTTCGGGATCTACAACCGGCTCAGGACGCTGTGCCTGAGGGCGGACGTCGCGTTCAAAGGGGTCCATGCCTTGCGCCACAGCGCCGGTACGCGGCTGTACCAGCAAACGGGCGACTTGGGCCAGGTCCAGGACCACTTGCGGCACGCGACGCTCGACATGGCGCGGCGGTACGCCAGGTCAGACGCCCGGAAGCTCCGCTCCAGCCTCGACGACTGGGGGTGACTCAGGCAGGCAACGCCTCGAGCGCCCGCTCGAACACGCGGCCAAGGCGCCCGACGGCGTCGAGGATCACGTCGCTGGGGGTGTGGGTGAAGTTCAATCGCAGCGTGTTCTGACCTCCGCCGTTGGGATGGAACGGCTCACCAGGAACGAACGCCACCTTCTCCTGCTCGACGGCGATGGGCAGTAGTCGCGCGGCGTCGACACCCTCGGGCAGTTCCACCCACACGAACATCCCTCCGCTCGGCCGCGTGATCCTGGCGCTCGGTGGGAAGTAGCTGTCGATCGCAGTCAGCATCGCGTCACGCCGCTCGGCGTACACGGACCGGAGACGTTCGAGGTGGTCGGGCAGCATCCCCGATCGCATGACTTCGAGAGCGACCTTCTGCGACAGGGTCGAGGTGTGCAGGTCGGCGGACTGCTTGAGTTGGGTGAGCCGCGCGAGCACGGCAGACGGCCCCACGACCCAACCGAGACGAAGCCCGGGAGCCAACGTCTTCGAGAACGTGCCGAGCGCGAGCGTCAGTTCCGGCTGCAGTGAACGCAGGCTCGGTCCAGGCGGAGCGTCGAAGTACAGGGCGCCGTACGGGTCGTCTTCTACCACCGGGACGCCGAACTCACCGAGGATCGCAGACACCTGCACCCTACGCTCCGTCGACATGCTCCTGCCGGTCGGGTTCTGGAAGGTCGGCAGCAGGTAGACGAACTTCGGGTCCTGGCCCAGCGCCTCTCTCAGTGAACCTGGTTCGGCGCCGTCATCGTCCATGGCCACCGTCGCGAACCGCGCCTGATGCAAGCGGAACGACTGGAGAGCGCCGAGGTAGCTCGGGTTCTCCGTGACCATCAGGTCATCGGGATCGAGCAGGAGCTTCGACACCAGGTCGAGCGCCTGTTGGGAACCCGTCGTGATCAGGACCTCGTCGGCCGTCACGGCTCGTGGTCGAGGCAGGCCGGCGGCGGCAGCGGCAGCGGCATCTGACGCCGTCACCTGCTCCGCGATGGCCGTTCGCAACGCGAGGTCGCCGTCGGTGGGCCCGTACTGCAGCGCCTGAGCGCCACCCTCTGCGAGGCACCGAGCTGCAGCCTGGCGCATGGCCTCGAGGGGGAACAGCTCTGGCGCGGGTAGGCCGCCAGCGAACGACACGATGTCAGGACGTGCCGTGACCTTGAGTATCTCGCGGATGGCTGAGGACTTGGCACCGCGCGCACGGGCTGCCAAGCGGGCGTCGAAGGCGTTGGGCATGCGCGATGGTACGGGAAGCGCGCGTCACGATGCAACGACGGTGTGCACCCGGTCGCTCGGCAGCAACGATGGCCGAACCGCTC
>Ga0123332_1005440_pt1 | contig 10774 bp, 6 predicted proteins | sample BioC12SIPDNA_4_FD_89958 | JGI IMG/M metagenome (GOLD analysis project Ga0123332, IMG submission 89958) | Anaerobic biogas reactor microbial communites from Washington, USA - Biogas_R2_A C12 SIP DNA | ecosystem: Engineered > Bioreactor > Anaerobic > Unclassified | place: Washington, USA... | reverse complement strand
TCGTCTCGGGGATGGCGATGGTCTCCACCGGATAGATCGCCTTGACGCCGGCGATGCGGCCCAGCTTGGCCAGCTCGCCGGGCTTGATCTCGATGGACAGGCCGTTCCAGAGCCGGCTAAAGGTGTAGCGCTCCGCATACTGGAGCCCCGCTTGGCGGGCCGCGGCGCGCCAGGCCTTCTTTTCCGCGTACAGCGTCGCGGAGGAGGTGCCGTCGCTGCTGGGCGGGCTCGCCAACTCGACGAACCAGAGGCCGGGGGTCTCGTTGATCATCTCGCCGGCCTCCACAGCGGGCGGCGGGACCAGCGGCTCCACCGGCTCGACGCCTTGCGCCGCGATCGGGCTGGCGGTCAACAGCATGGCCAGTACTGCCAAAAGGCAAAAGAACCTCTTCATCGCTCCATTCCTTTCTCATGGGAAACAGCCAGCGTCGCTACGAAACGCTCGCCATCCGTGCGATGGCTCGTCCACCACCTCCTTGTGGAAATCCAGTCATTGATCCAGCGTCCCCATCGTCAAGCCGCCCCAGGGTGAGCGGCGCAGGCACACGAAGGAAAGGAAGAGCAGGCGCGCCCTAATGGCGGCTTCCAGCAAGCCGCCGCCGATGCGCTGAGTATATCATAGCACACCAGACCGGCGCTTTTCAACGTCCAACCTTACAGTTTGCTTACAAAACGGCGAGGAGAGGGTGAGGAGGGCGAACACAAGGTTCGCCCCAACAAACCCGCCCCAACAGGTCGTCCCAACGCTTGAGCCGAGTTCGCCGGTAGGGGCGATCCTTGTGATCGCCCTCCTGTGATCGCTCACCCGGGAAGTGGGCGAACACTACGCCGTCTCGCCTCAGGCCGCCTCGCCGCACGGCGCCTCGGCGCCGTAGATGGCCTCCCGCAGGCCCTTGACGTAGCCGATGGCAAAGAGCCGCCCCACCGACGAATAGGATGGGCGATCGTTGCTGTCGCCCTCCATGGTCGGCACGTGATCGGGGCGCAAGACCCCCTCAAAGCCGATGTCGCGGTAGGCCCGCATGCACGCGAGCATGTCCGTCTGCCCGTCATCGTGAAAGGTCTCCACGAATTTCTCGGCGGTGCCGCGCACATCGCGAAAGTGGACGAAAAAGACCTTGCCTTGGCGGCCAAAGTGGCGGATCGCCGCGGGCACGTCCGAGGTCATCAGGGCGAAATTGCCCTGGCAGAAGGCGATGCCATTGACCGGGCTGGGGTAGAGGTCCAGCAGCCGCTGATAGTTGTCCAGGCTGCGCATGATCCGCCCCAGCCCGCGGATGGGCGAGAGCGGCGGGTCGTCGGGGTGCATCGCCAGCTTGACCCCCGCCTCCTCCGCCACGGGGACCACGGCGCGCAGGAAATAGTCCAGCGCGGCCCAGAGCTGCTCCTCGCCGACGACCCCATACTCGGTGAGGGGCGCGGCCTGCATCAGGGCATGGTCATAGCCGGTGGCCAGCGCGCCGCCCCGCGCCGGGATGGTGGTGGAGGTGCGGGTCCAGTTGAAGACGGGCATCCACTCGTAACACCAGACCGGCACGCCCAACGCGCCCAGGTTGCGGATCAGCTCGCAGGCATGCTCGATCTCCTCGTCGCGGCCGGGCAGCCCCAGCTTGGCGCGGGTCAGCGACGGGCGGCTTTCCAGCACGTCGAGGTGGAAGCCATAGTCCTCATAGGCGGTCTTGACCCGCAGAAGCGACATGTAGCTCCAGGGGAGTTCGTCGCGGCTCACATTCAGGCCGCGGCTGAAATCCATGCCTCCGACCACATGGTCGATGCCACATTGTTTGACCAGGCGCCACAGCGGGGTCGGCTGCGGCGGGAGCACCTCGGCGATCTGGATCATGGATGGGTTCCTTTCCGTTGCTTGCTTGGGCCAATGGCGCCATTATAGCGCACCCCCGCCGCACGCGAAAAAAGGGAGCCTCCCACGCAGGGGCGCTCCCTTCTTGCCTTCGATGCGCTATGCATTTGTCTCCGGCGCGGACGCAAAGCGTATCAGCCGGATCAGCTCCGGCCTCTCGGGCTTGGCATCCGGGATAGCCTCGGCTATTCGCCCTTTTTGGCGCCGGAAGCCGACACCAGTTTGTCCCGCGCCTGCTTGGCCTTGGCCTTGGCCTTGCTGATCAGGTCCAAGATGTCCTTGCCGCTCTTGGCCTGGATCGAGTTGGCAACCTTTTCGGCTTCGCCCAACTGAAAGATGATCTTGTCGAACTTGTCCATGTCCGGGAACTGCTTGATGCCGCTGCTCATGAACCAGCCTCCCATTCTCGATTGGCGGGACTGCCCCCGCAACGGACCCTGTCGCGGGCGGATCAGGCCCCAAGGTAGCGACCCCACAACGCTCTTCATCGATTTTGGCTCAGGCGGTGCAGCCGAGAGGGAGAGACTCTCCGCCTGGGCCGAGGCATCTCCAGCAATGGAACCTCGGTGAGGGGATCGGCAAGGCCATACGCCTCGCCATGATAATCGCTCCATGTTATTAAGGGGGGATCGCAACGCGTCGCGGGTCCAGGCGACGGTTGCACGATTCCACTGTCCATTATAGCATAGGACCCTTCAAATTGTCAAAACGCTTGCGCGTTTCAGTGCCCTGACTTGCCGCCAACTCACTGCGGTCAGTATACTCGGCGATTATGGAGAACTCGAGGAAAAGCCGCCCTGCGCCATGGGCGCGGTATGGCAACCCCGCCCCCTCCTGACGAAGGGGGCGGGGTGAAAACGCGCTGCCAATGCGATAGGGGGCTAGGGTGTCGCCGCCAGGGCCGCGTCCGCGGTCGCCAGGCCAGCGCCCGTCGCGTCCGCGCCCCAGGTCACGACCTCTGCGGCGCCGCTGGACCCATAGATGGTCCGGGAGCCCGGCGCCAGGTAGATCGCGCTGCTCTCGAGGATCGTCTCGGCCTCAGGGGCAGTCAGCGCGGGGTACTTTTGCGCCATGAGCGCCACGATGCCGGCCACGTGCGGGCTGGCCATGGAGGTGCCGCCCAGGTAGTAGTAGGAGGCGACGCTGCCGCTGTTGAGCTGGTACGGCCCCACCACCCACGAGCCAGGCGCCGCCACATCCAGGTCCTGGCCGGCCAGCGCGCGGCTGGAAAAGTCGGTGATGTAATAGTCCGCGGCATTGGTCGGGTCGGGCACGTTACCTACCCACCAACTGCCACTTTTCCACTCGCCCACCCAACCGGATGCGGCCACCGAGATGACCGGTGCGTAGGCGCCGGGATAGCCCATGCCCGCCGCGCCCTCGTTGCCCGCGGAGGCGACGATGATCACGCCCTGCTCGATGGCATAGTCGATGGCGGCCTTTTCCATGGCGTCCAGCTCTGGCCCGCCCAGGCTCATGTTGATGACCACGGGATAGTCGGCCAGCGGCCCGGCCTTCAGGTCAGCCACGTAGGTAATGCCGCGGGCGACCACCGAGGACCAGCCCGAGCCGTTCTGGTTGAGCACCTTGACCGGGATCACCGTCGCCAGGGGCGCCACGCCGTTGATGGCCGTGCCGCGCATATCATAGCCCAGGATGGTGCTGGTCACATGGGTGCCGTGCGAATTCTGGTCGTGCTCCCACTTGTTGGGCTGCGAGGAGACCGTGCCCACCTCGCCGCCGCCGCCGCCAAAGGCGATGGCGTACTCGACCGCGATGCGCTCCTCGGGAAAATACTTGCGCCAGGAATCCAGCAGGCCCGTGTCCAGCACGGCCACATAGACGCCCGCGCCGCTATAGGATTCCACCCGGCCAAAGCCATAGTTGGTCACGTTGACAGCATCCAAGTCCCAGGTGCTGAGACCGTCGGCAAAATCGGTCGCCGACACCGCGTCCACCGGCGCGCCGTTACGGGCCGCGTCCGGGCTGGCCGAGGCCACGTAGGGCAGCGCCTGGATGGCCTTAAGCTGGCTGGCCTTGGCCTGCAGGGTCACCGCACTGATCGCCGGGACCACGTTCCGCACCTTGCCGTACTTGGCCAGGTCGGCGCCGATGGCGCTGGTGTAGGCGGTATTCAGCACCACGTTGACGCCAATGACGCCGCTAGGCGCCGCCGCGGCCACGCTGGCGGTCGAAGCCAGCAGGACCAGCAACAAGGCCACAGCAAACACTCTTCTCATCTCGAGTTCCTCCTCAAAATGGCTTGGTCCCCGTCCGCCGGCGCGCGCCAGCGGTGTGCTCACAGGCTCCGAGTGTACGCAGAATCGTCCAGAGGGCAAGTTGGGCGTGACCTGAATCCTTGGAGCAGAGCAGGGCGAGGACCAGAACGCGGGGCCGGGGAGGCGCGTCGGCTCCTCCCCGGGCGAACCTATCGGAGATGCATGCTCACATCGGCGGAGGCGGCACCAGGCACGCGACGCAGGGCGCCACGTTGCCCGAGGCGTCCACCGCCCAGACGCAGGCGTCGCCATTGCCGATGATGTGCCAGGCGATGGCGCCAGCCTGGCCCGCGGCGCTGCCGATCTCTTTGATCTCCGGCGTCGCGGTGGCATCCTCGGTGTACTTGATCTTGGTCCCGCTGGCAAAGGGCCCGAACACGGTCCCGCTGCCGCTATCCGTCACATAGATCTGCGGGTTGGGATCCACCGCATCCGTCGCCAGCAGCTCCCAGAAGCCGTCCTGGTTGTTCGCGGGCGGCGCCTTCTTGCCGTGCGGGTTGACCGTGGGCACGCACGAGACCGCCGGCGGGGTGGTGTCTTGCCAGAGCTTGGTCGCCGTGTCGCAGCCCGAGTCGCCGGTGGGGTCAGCGAGGGTCACGCAGGCCTTGATGCTGTCGGTGCCCAATCCGGCCAGCCCCTGCGCCGCCGCGTAGGTAAAGTCGGCTTCGCCCGCGGCGTCGGTGGTATCGCTGCCGGTGAGCCCGGCGTTAGGCCCGCTCACCACCTCGAAAGCGATGGACCTGTCCCCGACTTTGGCCGAGTCGCCAAGCAGCGTCGCCACGACAGAGTGCTCCTGGCCGGGCGTGCCCAGCTCGTTGGTGGCCGTGGCCGGCGACAGGCTGATCTGGAAGAGATAGACCGTCTCGCACTGCTCCACGCTGCCCGTCTCGCCGGAGGCATCGCTGCCATTGGCCGTCACGCAGAGGGTGTGCGCCCCCGGGCCGAGATCGGCGGCGGAGGTGGCGTAGGTCACGCTGTCCGCGCCGGGCAGCGGCAGATCGGGGTCGATCTCGTCGTTGACGATGGCGACCTTGGCGCCGCCATCCACGGCGAGCTCCAGCGAGTCCAGCGACGAGCTGATCAGGTCGGGGATGATGTTGGGCAGATCGCCGGGGTCGACCACCTCGGTGCACGTGCCGCCGGTGGCGTCCGCCATCTGCTGCAGCGTGCCCGCCCCGCCGCCGGTGCACGAGCTATTCGGCCCCACGGCGATGGAATAGATGACCGCCTCCTCAGCAACCAGGGCGTCTAGCGCGGGACCAAAGCTCCCGCCGCCTACGTTGCTCAGGCCGTCGGAGAGAAAGACGACGATATTGGTCCCGTTGGTGCTGGCCTGCACGATCGGCAGCGCGTTCTGCAGCCCAGCGGCAAAGCTGGTGAACTGCCCGACGGGCTTGTTGGTATACTGCGCTGCCCCGCCATTCCCGCCGCCGACGTCGCTATAGGTGGAATCCACCACGGTGACCAGTTGACCATCCGCGTTCGGCGCGATGATGAGCTGGTCGCCGACGTCTGGCGCCATGTCCGCCGCGGCCCCCGAGTCCGCATAGACCACCAGGCCCACCTCATCCACCGAGCCATCGGCGATGGCGGCCAGGTTGAGGGCCTTGACGAACACGCGCTCGCAGTTCAAGACCAAGCCACAGCCCGCGCCGCTATCCACATCGGTGCTGCCCGAGACGTCCATGACGTAGACGAGGGTCGCATCGGGATCGCCCAGCCCAACGCTGGCGCCGCCGCTGACGTCCACGTCCAGATCGAGATCGTCGGCGGGGATGAGGAATTCGGTCCCCGTGAGGGGGTCATCGATGGAAACGGACAGTTGGGCGCCATTGGGGAGACTCGTGCTATTGGAGCCGGCCACGGCGGTCCCCAGAGTGAGCGCCGCCACGGTCAGCAGCGCCAACAGAAACCGACAATTCGCTTTCATCTTGGTTCTCCTCTCTTTCCTTCCGGGCCGCGCGCCTGCCCCCATCCGTGGAGCGGCAGCGCGCCGCGGTAGGCCAAGACCATCCTACACCGCTGGCGTCACGGTTGGTCGCACCGCGACGCCCAGTGCGCCAGTGGCCGCGCCCCGACACAGCCCCCGGGGCGGGCCAGGCGCGAAGGGAGGCCACGCGGGGCCCAGCGGACCAAGGGCTGGGCCACAGGCGCGTGGCCTGGCTGACGGGCTCACGGCGGCGCGGACGCGACGCACGAGCGCGCCGCCCTGGGCGACGCCAGCGCTCTTGCGAACCAGAAGCCAGGATATCTGCGACGATCAAGAGTGAAAGCGCGATGGATCTAGAACGGGGAAAGGACAAGCTGCCGTACGAGCGGATACCTGCCGATGGATCGGCGGGGCTGACCCTCCTGCCCCCCAGCTATGGGCAAAACGGGTGCGTGGCGCACCTCTGGGCCAGTGCGGCACCCGTCCAGCGTATAGTGTACCGCGGCTGAGGCCGGTTGTCAATATACTTTTGGATGAGACGGGGGCCTGGCGCAGCCACCAGACGAAAACCCCACCTGCCCCGCTAGGGGACAGGTGGGGCGGCTCCCCCGCTCGGCGAGGGAGTGTGCGGTGCTGCTGGCGCTACTCGCGCAGCAACATGGGCAGGTGCGCGGTCGGCGGGAGCACGTCCACATAGATCAGCGCTTCGGCGCTGCCCGCGGCGCCGCTGCCATCCGTCACCCGCAGGGTGATAGCGTGGCGCCCGGCGCTCAGGCTGTCCAGGACGACCTCCTGGCCGTTGCCCAGGTCGCCGTCCCGATCCGAGGACCAGGCCAGCCGGTCGGGGTCGAGGATGCCGTCCTCCAGGTCGTAGCCCTCGCCCAGCAGCAGGATCTGCTGCCCGGACACGTACGCGTCGAGGGTCTTGGGCGTCAGGATGAAGGGCAGCGGGGCCTTGTTGGGCACGCTAAAGCTGCCATCCGAGGCGTCCATGCCAGTGTTCACGCCGTCCGAGGCCGCCACGCGGAACCGGGCGTTCGCGCTGCCGGGCAGGTCCGCCAGCGCCAGCTCGAGCGCCTTGTCGTTCAGCTCCGCCGCCAGCGATTGCCAGGTCGCGCCGCCATCGGTGCTGTATTGCACCAGGAAGGTCAGCGGGTTGCCGTCCACGTCCTCCGCCTCCCAGCGCACCGTCACGGCCTCGCCGCGCAGGTTCTCGCCGCCGTTGGGCGACAGCACCTTCACCGTGGGGGCGTTGGCGCTGACGTTGCGGCTAAAGACCACCGCGCCGCGATACTCGACCACCACGCGCCGCGCGCCGCTAGACCAGGGGATGACCTCCTGGATGGCGGCGATCCGGTCGCCCGGCCCCGGATCGGAAGGCTCGATAGGCGTGAAGGGATAGCGGGCGATGACCGCGCCGCTCTCATCCCGGAGCGATAGCGCCCAGTCGTCGCTGGGGGTCTGCGGGTCAGGCGTGCCCAGGCCGTCCATCCGATAGAGCGTGTCGAGCTCCGCCGTGCCCTGGGTCAGGTTGGCCGATCCGACGACGATCAACCCCTCGCCGGCCAGCGGCTGCCGGGCCTTGAGCTCAGACGATTCGGAGATCAGGCGGCCGCGGATGCCGTTATAGGTATACGGCGAGATCCACTGGTACATCCCGTAGGACATGACGTCCTTCCAGAAGGGGAGATAGACCTCCCGCGTGGCGACGTCAAAGCCGAAATAGTGGTTGGGATCGCCCAGCAGGCCGATCTGGCCGTTGGGGAAGGGATAGAACGGGTCCGGGCCCGCCTCTTCGCCGGTGGCGTTGACGTGCTTGCGGCCCAGGGCGTGCCCGAACTCGTGGGCGGTGTACCAGTCGCCATAGGTGCCGTCATTGTCCCAGCCGAACGTGCCGGGGCCGGTGGGTCCGGAGGAGACCCAGCTAGGGATGCCGGAGCAGCCGCGCATGAACCCGCCGCTATCGGCCACCAGGCCATAGTAACGCCGCGCCGGCGAGCCCTCGCTCATCCGCAGGACGGCGAGCAGGTTGTTGGTCCAAACGCAGCCCTTGTCATCCGCCACCGCCGAGGGGCGCGTGCTATAGGGCCAATTCAGAAAACCGACGTGCCAGTCCACGCTGGGCACGGGGTAGGCCCGCCGCAGCCAGGAGACGATGGAGACGATGTCGCTGAAGGAGGGCTGATGCCAGGCGCCCCCTGACTGATAGGCGACGCTGACGATCTTGACCTTGAGAGGCGGCGTCGTGTTGAACCCGATAACCCGCTGGCCGCCGTTGTTGCCATAGTTCGTCTCCGCCACGGCGACATCGGCGTTCATGCGGAACTGGACCGTGACGATGCCCCACTGGGCGATGCTCGAGGGCACCTCGATATAGAAAGAGTGGCTGGTAAAGGCGCGGCTGGAAAACTCGCGGACCGTGTTGCGCCCGCCCGGGTTATGGGCCTTGAGCCAGCCGGTGACGCCCGTCGTGCCGACGAAACGGAACTCGCCCAGCACCCCCGAGATGTTGCCATCCGAGGAGCGGACATAGGCGCGAGCATAGGCCCGCTTGCCCGCGATGAGCGGCACGCTGTGGGCCATATTCTGGATCGCCTGCGTCACCTCGATGTCGGTATAGATCAGGTCCACCACCGGCGTGGGGGTGCGGGTAGGCGTCCGAGTCGGGGTGCTCGTCGGGGTCCGCGTGGGCGTGCGGGTGGGTGTCCGCGTCGGGGTGCGCGTGGCCGTCACTGTGGGCGTGGGGGTGGGCAGCAGCTCATCGGCAAAGAGGATGCCGCCGATGGATTGCCCATCGCGCACTTGCAGGTATTCGACCGTGTTGGCGTTCACCACCGTGCCGCCGGGGGCCAGCGCGTAGAGCGAGGTATAGCCCCCCAGGTCGGTCTCGACGAGGCGATAGGCGTTGCGGCCATAGGGGCGCACGATGGAGAAGCGCCCTTCCGGATTGGTAAAGACGGTGAGCACGTTGACGAACGGTCCGCCCGTGGGCGCGCGTTCGAACAGCTCGATGCGGGCATTCGGGATGCCCAGATCAAAGAGGCCGGTGGCGGGGTTCAACCGCACCACCCGCCCGTTAAAGGTCACGTTCGCGGAGAGCTCCGCTTGGGCGCTGGCCGCGCCGGCCACGAGGCCGGAGAGCAGCAGCAGCCAGATCAGCGACAAGACGATGTAACGTGGGCGGACAGCGAGCTTACTCATGGATCCTCCTTCATAAGCGAAACGCCCCAGGGGTCGCCCAGCCAAGCATGCCAAGGGCGAGGGCAAACCCAATGTCACGCTGCAAGGTGCGGTGTTAGCCCAGCCGGACCGACTGCCCGGCCTTTGGGCTGATTTCTCCTAGTATCTTACTATGAATTATCCGCGCTGTCAAGGCCCCACCGCTCCCCAGGACAGCGTTTTAACGAGTTCTTAATGTCGGAGCGGCGGCAGCCTCTTGCAGGGTCTCTGGATGCCAAGTTTGACAGTTGGGTATATACTGGCAGCAGACACCAACTAGCCGAGAGGAGCGGGGACATGAACACGATCGGACGTTGGACCATTGCGTTGCTCTTGATCGCCCTGTCTTGGGCGGCGGGAGGGCGGCTGAGCGCCGCGGACGGCCCCGCCGGCGAGATCGTCACCATCCGCAGCGACAACGGTGACAACGGCGATGTGCAGCACTATCCGCTGGGAAGCCGCGTGGGGGTCGTCCTGAGCCCGCCGGCGGAGTACTTTCCCCTCAAGCTGAGCGCCGTCCAGTTCCAGGTGCCCAATGGCGAGTTGCGCGCGCAGGTCAGCATCCATGCCCTGGAGGGCGGCCGGCCGGGCGCCTTGCTGGCCCAGTCGCCTGTACTCGCCTTCGGCACCGCGTTTGGCTGGCTCACCCTGGACCTGAGCGCCGCGAACCTCGTGCTGGACACGCCCCAGCCCTTCCTGGTGACGGTGGAGGGCAGCCTGGGCGGCCTGCACTCGGGAGATGCCGGCCTTTTCCTCTATCACGACACCACGACGAACCTGCCCTCGGGCATGGCCTACTATTGGCAGGACGGCCAGTGGCTCGACCACGCCAGCCAGTGGGCCGCTCCCGCCCAGGTCGGCTGCCCCATGATCCGCGCCAAGGTGGAGCTCGCGCCGCCGGCCACCCCCTCCCCCACGCCCACGGTGAGCGGCCTGATCGTCCTGCAACAGGGCGTGGAGGGCTACCAGGGCGCCGAGGAAGTGGAGATCAGCTCATGGTATCCGGAATGGGGCACCTACGGCCCCTGGGGCGGCGGCACCATGCAGGTGCGCGCCGATGATCAGATCGCCTCGCTGGTGCGCTTCGACCTCTCCCGGTTGCCCGCCGGAGCCGAAATCGACCAGGCCACGCTCAGCCTTTACGCCGTATCGCAGTACGGCCCGCGCGAGACGGTGGTGGGAGCCTACGAGGTCGCGCGCCCCTGGCGGCAGGGGTACGCGAGCTGGAACTGCGCCGACCGGACCGGCGTGCCCATCGCTTGCGTCCCCTGGTCAGCGCCGGGGTGCAATGGCGTGCCGGCCGATCGGGCCGGGACGCCGGAGGACGAGGCGGCCATGTTGGAGGTGGAGCGCTGGTACGAGCTGGAGATCACCCAGATGGCGCGACACTGGGCCAGCGACCCGGCAGCCAACCGTGGCCTGGCGCTCAAGGCCTATGGCGAGTCCGCGGCCATCTGGCTCGCCAACTCGTACCATGGCGGCATC
>Ga0123332_1005438_pt1 | contig 10775 bp, 9 predicted proteins | sample BioC12SIPDNA_4_FD_89958 | JGI IMG/M metagenome (GOLD analysis project Ga0123332, IMG submission 89958) | Anaerobic biogas reactor microbial communites from Washington, USA - Biogas_R2_A C12 SIP DNA | ecosystem: Engineered > Bioreactor > Anaerobic > Unclassified | place: Washington, USA... | reverse complement strand
GGTCGCTCCGCCAGCACGGCGACCGAGGCGCTGCTCGGGACCGGTAGGGCGCCCGAGGGCGCCGCCACGCACCACGGCAGGTCCGTGCTCGGCTTCAGCGTGGTGCCGGGAGCCCGGTCGGACGACGCGCGCCTCACCCTCGAGCTGTTGGCGCCTCCCTCCGAGGAGGCAGCCGAGGCTGCCGGTCGCGCTGCCACGGTGCTCGAGGCCGCAGGCGTGACGGTGCTGCACGTCCCCGATCAACCGGGAGGTGTCGCCTTCAGGCTGGTGGCCCTCCTCGTCAACGAGGCCGTCACCGCGCTCGCCGAGGGCCTCGCGGTCAAGGAGGACCTCGACACAGCCATGCGCTTGGGCGTCAACTACCCTCTCGGCCCCCTCGAATGGGGCGAGCGGCTGGGGCTCGCGAACGTGCTCGCCGCACTCGATTCACTGCACCGCGAGACCGGAGCGGCTCGCTTCGCTCCTCACCCTCTCCTACGCCGCCTCGTCGCCATGGGCCGCACGACCTTCACCACGCCATCGGATCAGCAGCCGCCCCCGACGGATCCGCTTTCTGACACCATGGAGCAGTAGATGACCACCCCCAGCATGACGGCACGCACGACCAACGGCGAGGCGTACCTGATCGACGCCGTGCGCACACCGATCGGTCGCCACGGTGGTGCGTTGGCGTCGGTGCGGCCCGATGACCTGGCCGCGGTCGCGCTCGAGGCCCTGATGGGACGCGTCGGGCTTCCCAAGGGCGACGTCGGTGACGTGATCCTCGGCTGCGCCAACCAGGCAGGCGAGGACAACCGCAACGTCGCTCGCATGAGCGCTCTCCTCGCCGGCTTCCCTGTGACCGTGCCAGGGGTGACCGTCAACCGACTGTGCGCCTCCGGCTTGGAGGCGGTCGCGCAGGCCGCCCGCGCGATCCGACTCGGCGAGATCGACGCATGCGTCGGCGGCGGCGTCGAGTCGATGAGCCGGGCGCCACTCGCGCTACCGAAGGCGGACCGCGCGTACCCGACAGGGAGCGTCACCGCCTACGACACCACGCTCGGCTGGCGCTTCGTCAACCCGCGCATGGAGGAGCTGTACGGCATCGAGTCGATGGGCGAGACGGCCGAGAACCTCGCGGCCGAGTACGGCATCGCCCGCGGCGAGCAGGACGCGTACGCCCTCGCCAGTCACCGCAAGGCCACCGCCGCCCAGGCTGCAGGCAGCTTCGCCACCGAGCTCGTGCCCGTCGAGGTGACGCACAAGCGCGGCTCGTCGTTCGTCGCCGAGGACGAAGGGCCGCGGTCCGACACGAGCTTCGACGCCCTCGCAGCCCTCAAGCCGGCGTTCAAGAAGGGTGGCAGCGTCACGGCAGGCAACTCGAGCGGCCTCAACGACGGCGCTGCTGCCGTGCTCCTCGCGTCCCATGACTACGTCGAGGCGCATGGGCTCAAGCCGTTGGCGCGCGTCGTGGCCTCGGCGGTCGCAGGGGTGCCTCCGCGCGTCATGGGCATCGGTCCCGTGCCCGCGGTGCGCAAGCTCCTCGCCCGCACGGGCGTCACCCTCGCCGACATCGGCCTCATCGAGCTCAACGAGGCGTTCGCGGCCCAGACGTTGGCCGTGCTGCGGGACCTCGACCTCGACCCGGAAGACGTGCGAGTCAACCCGAACGGTGGCGCCATCGCGCTGGGTCACCCGCTCGGCTGCTCGGGCGCGCGCATCCTCACCACGCTGGTGCACGAGATGCAGCGCTCGGATACCGAGTTCGGCCTCGCGACCATGTGCGTCGGCGTCGGCCAGGGCATGGCCATGCTCGTCGCGCGCGAATGATAGGAGTCGCATGACGATGTTCGATGAAGCAGCCGAGACGATGCCTCGCGACGAACTGCACGCCTTGCAGAGCACGAGGTTGGAGACGCTGGCACGCTACGTGTACCAGCGCGTGCCGTTCTACAAGGACGCGTTCGACGCGGCGGGCGTCGACCCGGCCTCGGTGCGCTCCATCGACGACATCACCAGCCTGCCGATCACGCGCAAGAGCGACCTGCACGCCAACTACCCCACAGGCCTCTTCGCGGTGCCGACGGACAAGCTGGCGCGGATCCACGCGTCGAGCGGCACCACGGGCAAACCGACCATCGTCGGCTACACCGCCAACGACCTCGAGCTGTTCGCGCAGGTCAACGCCCGCTGCCTGGCTGCTGCCGGGGCGACGCCTGGCATGGTGTTCCACAACGCGTACGGGTACGGACTGTTCACCGGCGGGTTGGGCCTGCACGGCGGCGCCGAGCGCCTCGGGTTGTGCGTCGTGCCCGTCTCGGGCGGCATGACCGAGCGGCAAGTGACGCTCATCCTCGACCTGGAACCCGGCATCATCGCGTGCACGCCGTCGTACGGGCAGGCGTTGGCGGAGGCGTTCGCGGAGCGGGGCGTCGCGCCGGAGGACACCAGCCTGCGCTACGGCATCCTCGGTGCCGAGCCGTGGACGGAGGCGATCAGACAGGACGTCGAGTCCGGCCTCGGCATCGAAGCGACCAACATCTACGGGCTCTCCGAGATCATCGGGCCGGGCGTCGCCAACGAAGCCGTCGGCGAGCGGCAGGGCAGCTACATCTGGGAGGATCACTTCTACCCGGAGATCCTCGACCCCGACACCGAGCAGCCGGTACCGGACGGCGAGTACGGGGTGCTGGTCATCACGACCCTCACCAAGGAGGCGTTGCCGCTGGTGCGCCTCTGGACCGGCGACGTCACCAACCTCACCCGCGAGCCCGGCCCCTCGGGGCGCACCCACGCCCGCATCGGCATGATCCGCGGGCGCACCGACGACATGGTCATCGTCAGGGGCGTGAACGTCTACCCGACGCAGGTCGAGTCGGTGCTGCTCAAGGTGCCGGAGGCGTCGCCGCACTACCAGCTCGTCATCACCCGCGAAGCGAAGCTCGACAGGCTCGAACTGAAGCTGGAACTGACGCAGGAGTCGTTCACCGAGCTCGGCAGCAAGGCGCTGGCTGGCGGCATGCTCAGCGTCGACCAGCAGGTAAGGGCGCTCATCGACAGCATCGAGCACCGTATCCGCGACACCATCGGCATCGGCGTGAAGGTCACGCTGCTGGCGCCGGGCACCGCGCCGCGCTCTGCTGGCGGCAAGCTGCGCAGGGTCGTCGACGAGCGGAGGCTGTGAGTGCGGACCATCCCCGCCGGCTTCGAGACCCATCACTCGCTGGTCGTCACCCAGGCCATGACCGTCGACTTCGAGGTGGCGGGTGACGACAAGCTCGGCGCCCTCCACCCCGTGTACGCGACGTACTGGATGGCGAAGCACATGGAGCTGGTGAGCCGCAAGATCATCCTGCCGTACCTCGAGGAGCACGAGGAGGGCATCGGCTACCGCGTCGAGGTCGACCACCTCTCGTCGGCGCTGCCAGGCATGCGCGTCGACGTGACGGGCGTGTTCGAACGCCAGGTCGGTAACAGGGTGCACGTGGCGTGCAGCGCGGTGAGCGAGCTGGGCGACGTCATCGGGCGGGGGGCGACGGTGCAGGTGATCCTCAGCAGGGCGCGGCTGGACGACAACCTCGCGGCGTTGCGGCACCGGTGGGACTCGCACCTAGCGGACGTTCATCGTGCCGACACGCGCGCGGGAGGGGAGCGCTGAGCATGGTCAAGCTGATCGCCATCTACGACACACCCGACGACCCGGACGCCTTCTGGGAGCACTACCTCGGCGTGCACGCGCCGCTCACCAGGACGCTGCCCGGTCTGCAGGCGGTGAACCTCAACCGCGTGACGGCCGACGCGTTCGGGGGCGAGCCGCGGCATGCGCTCATCGCCGAGATGGTGTTCCCCGACCGCGCGACGTTCGATGCAGCCATGCGCTCGCCCGAGAACAGGGCGCTGGGGAAGGACCTGATGAGCTTCGCGCGCGGCAAGGTGACCGTGCTGGTCACAGAGGAGGCGTGACCCCAGAGATTCCCCTTCCGCATGGCGTTCCGGCTCGCTCCGGCCGCCGCTGTGAGGGTTGGGCAGAACCGCCTTCTCACGGGCCGGTATCATGCCGTCAGTCAAGGGAGACTTCGTGGCCACGACCCATCTGCTCGGCACGGGCGCAGCACTGTCGGACAGAGACCGCACCACCACCATGCTCGCCATCCAGGGTCGTGACTCGCTGGTCCTGGTGGATTGCGGCGGTGACGCCGCGCACCGCCTACTTGCCTCCGACCTGCCGCTGAACCGCGTCACCGCGCTGATCGTCACGCACGAGCACGCCGACCACGCCGCCGGCTTCCCGCTGCTCATGGAGCGCTTGTGGCTGGCTGGCATCGGCGAACGCTTCGCCGTCTACGGCATCGCTCCTGCCCTGGAGCAGGTGAAGCGCATCCACGACGCGTTCGACACCTCGACGTGGCCGCGCTACCCGACCATCGAGTACCACGCCGTCGAGCACGTGCCCAACGCGGTGGTGCTGGAAACCGACGACCTGCTCATCACGGCGTCGCCCGGCCAGCACGCCGTGCCGGTGATCGGCCTGCGCGTGGTCGACAAGGTCGGCGGCGGGATCATGGCGTACTCGTGCGACACGGAGCGCTCCGAGGTCATCACCGAACTGGCGCGCGGCGCGGAACTGCTCATCCACGAGGCCACGGGCAAGAGCCCGGGGCACTCCACGGCCGTCGACGCGGCCAGCGTTGCCGCGGCGAGCGGCGCATCGCGGCTCACGCTGGTGCACCTGCCGCCGGCCAAGTACCTCGACCCCGCGGCGCTGGCGGAAGCGCGCGAGGTCTTCCCCGCCCTGACGCTGGGCGCCGACGGGGACCGGATCGAGTTCTGAGCGGGCGCCCTAACCGTGCGCCGTGACCGCTGCGCCTACACGGCCTCGAGGTACGTGTACCCGGTCAGTTCGTTGTCGTACAGCTCGAGGAAGGTCGTGATCTCCTCGTCGGTCATGGCGCCCTCGTCGCGCATCTCGTTCGCCTGCTTGAGAACGGCTGCGTGCAGGTCGGGGGTCTCGTACCCCATGTTGTGGATGACGCGGCGCGCCTTCTGCCCTTCGACGAACAGCTCCATCTCGAACCCCTGGTCGGTGAGGCGCACGTGCGCTTCGTTGACGCGACCGAACAGGTTGTGGGCGTTGGCGAGCACGTCCTGGTACGCGCCGGTGAGGAAGATGCCGAGGTAGTACGGCTCGCCTTCGCGCAGCTCGTGCACCGGCAACGCGCGCTTGACGTCGCGCAGGTCGATGAAGCTCTCGATCTTGCCGTCGGAGTCGCAGGTGATGTCGACCAGCGTCGCGTTGCGCTCGGGCTTCTCGTGCAGCCTGGTCAGCGGGGTGATCGGGAACAGCGACTTGATCGCCCAGTGGTCGGGCAGGCTCTGGAACAGGCTGAAGTTGACGACGTACTTGTCCGCCAGCATGCGCGGCAACGCCTCGAACTCCTCTGGCACGTAGTCGAGGCTCTCGATGACCTTCGCCACCCGCGCCAGTATGCGGTTGTAGTGCTGTTCGAAGTGCGCGCGCTCGAGGAGGCTGAGGTAGCCGAGGTCGAAGAGGCTGTGCATCGTCTCCTTGTTGCTGACGGCCTCGTTGAACACCTCGCGGTACGTCTTGACGGTGATGGTGCCTTCCAGGTCGCGCATGTCGCGGATGAGGGCGTGCACCTCGCCGTCGAGCGGCGGCAGGTCGACCGGCGTGCGGGTGGGGCCGATGGCGTCCACGACCGGCACCACCACCACCGAGTGGTGCGCGGTCAGCGCCCTGCCTGACTCGGTGACGAGGACGGGGTGCTCGACCTTCCACTCCTCGCACGCCTCCTTGACCGTGTACACGACGGTGTCGGCGTACTCGCGCAGGCTGTAGTTGGCCGACACGTAGTAGGTGGTCTTGCTGCCGTCGTAGTCGACGGCGAGCCCGCCGCCGACGTCGAGGTACCTGACGCCCACGCCCATCTCGGCGAGCTCCACGTACGCCTGCGCGGCTTCGCGGATGGCTGAGCGGATACGGCGGATGTCGGTGAGCTGGCTGCCGACGTGACAGTGCAAGAGCACCAGCGAGTCGCCGAGGCCCTCGGCCTTGACGCGCATCGCGACGTTTATGAGCTCGGAGGCGGTGAGGCCGAACTTGGCGTCGTCGCCACCCGAGGACTCCCACTGCCCCGTGCCACGCGAGTGCAACTTGAAGCGCACGCCGAGCAGCGGCGTGACACCCATCTCCTTGCTGATGCGCAGGACCCGCTCGAGCTCGCCGGCCTTCTCGAGCGTGATGATGACCTTGCGCCCCAGCTTCCTGCCCCACAGCGCGAGGCGGATGAAGTCGTCGTCCTTGAAGCCGTTGCAGCACAAGAGAGCGTCAGGATGCGTGTCGTGCGCGAGGCACAACGCCAGCTCGGCCTTGCTGCCAGCCTCGAGGCCGGTGCGGTACTTCGAGCCGTACTCGGCGATGGTCTCGACCACCACGCGGCGCTGGTTGACCTTGATGGGGAACACGCCCTGGTAGGTCGAGCGGTACTCCGCCTCGCGGATGGCGGTCGCGAACGCCTCGTTGATGCGGTCGAGACGGTCCTCGATGATGTCGGGGAAGCGCAGCACCATAGGCAGGTCGTGCCCGCGTTCACGGATGGCGTCGATGATGTCGACCATCGGCACGCCGGCCTCGCCGCGGTGCGCGACCGTCAACTCGCCTCGTGGCGAGATCCCGAAGTAGCCGGTCGACCACGACCTGACGCCGTACAGCTCGTCGGCGTCTCCGATGCTGAAACCTGGGTCGAGGCTGGCTCTCGTCACTGCGGGTCCTCCACGGGTGCTATCTGGCGCTCGGCGCGGGGGCGCCGGTCTGAACAGAACACGCTAGCACTTCCGTCCGACATGCACGTTCCTTCAGGTTTCGCGTCTCGATCGACCGGCTCGTGCCCGCTCCAGCCACGCGGTCGCAGTGGCAGCGACGATCTCGGGCCACGGCGTCGGTTGGAGCCCGAACGCCTCCGTCGTCTCATGCCCGTCGGCGATGAACGGCTCGTCGAACTGGTACAGGACACCGTTCACCTCTCGCAGCAATGGAACGACGGCACCGCCGGCGCGCATGACCCAACGCGGCACCCTACGCAGCGCGGGGGCTCCGAGCCCGACGGCGGCGTTGAGGTCGGTCAGCGCCTCACGCACGGTTCGTGGAGCGTTCGACGGCACCAGCCACGCCGACCCCCACGCGGCCTCGGTGCGCCCGAGCACGGCGAGGGTGTGAGCTACGTCCTCCACGGCTGTCCAGGTGTGCGGCACGTCGGGTGAGGAGAACACGTACGCGGGCTTGCCGACGAGCGTCGAGCCCGCGAACAGCGAGATCAGCCCAGCGGAGCCGAGCGTCGGTCCGATGTAGTCCGATGCCCGCGCCTCCGTGACGCGCGCCTCACCGGCTTCGTGAGCTGCGAGTGCGTCGAGCCACATGCCGGCGCGCAGTTCGCCTTTGTGATCCGACGGCTCGAGGGGCGTGTCGCGAGTGATGGGCTGCGTGACGGGCCCGTAGCCGTACAGGTTGCTCATCGTCACCAGCACGGCGCCGCTGCGCTTCGCGGCTTCCAGGATGGCTGCGGCCAACGGCGGCCACTGCTCCCGCCACTGCATGTAGCTGCCTGGGTTCGCGCAGTTGTAGATGACGGAGGCTCCCTGCGAGACCGCCGCCAGCGCGGCAGCGTCAGTGGCGTCAAGCGCTACTCGTTCGATGCCTGCCACGGTCGGTCCGGTACCGGAGCGGGTCACGACACGCACGCTCCTGCCATCCGACGTCAACCGGGAGGCGAGAGCAGAGCCGACAGGTCCGGCTCCGATGATGACGTCGATCGGAGAGGTATGAGCGTCCATGGTCTGACTCTGTCACGGAACGCGTCAGGTACGCATGCAGGTGTGGGTGGTCACGGGACGGTGGCGGGTGCGTGGTCGACGTCGAGGGGGCTCAGGCCACGAACCGCTACGGCCTCTTGACGCGCTCCAGCAACGTGACCAGGCGTTCGTCGTACGCGTACGGCCCCAGGGATTCGCGGGTGACTCCGTCGTCGAACGCTGGATGGTCCGGGTTGAACAGGTAGTTGTAGCTGGCGGGCGACACGACCGAGGGCACTCGCAACGCGACGCTGCGCCGCGCTTTGACCCATGCGTCACCGTGCGCCTGCGTCGCCTCCCGGTCGCGGACTGCGAGATGACCGTTGAGCACGTCGGGGGCGGCGTCCTCGACGGCGTCGGCGTTGAACCGTGCTCGGTAGAGGTGGTAGGAGCCGAAGTCCTGGTAGTCGTCCCAGGCGGCGAGCATCTCGAGTGCTGCCAACGCCGGATGCTCGGACGCGTACACGACGACCACACCTCGACTGTTCCAGCGTCCAGGGGCGCCACGCGGTCGGAACGCGGTCGAGATCGAGTCGGTGAACGCGAGGCGGTAGGCGTCGATCAAAGGTACGCGCCGTCCTCCAGGGAGGTCACCAGTTCCTCTACTCGCGCCCCTCCCAGGTGCGTGGCGAGCAGGTCGATGGGCCGCCGGTCGGAGAGTTGACGGTTCGACGTGTTCAACCACACCGCAGCACGCTCACTACCGACCATGGCGGCGACTCGGGCGAACAGCTTGAGCGCGTTGCCTGCGCGGTCGAGGATCTCGTGGTCCATCACGGGGTTGCGGCTGACTTTGGTACGGGAGACGCCGAGAACCCTCAGTACGTCACCCTTGGTGGCGGCGAACAGTTCCACCAGTCGCTCGGCCACACGATCGAGGGATGACTCACCTACGGTGTCGTCCGCGATGACCGCCTCTTCGATCGCGGTTGGGTCGGCGCCTAGGACCGCTTCGAACAGGCGGTGCTCGATCCCGCGGATGGTTGTTGCCATAGCAACATCATATCATGCGTTGGCACAAGCGGCTAGTGATGACTCGGAGAGGACTTCCGCCTCTGTCGCCCCCGCACGTGCGTCCGTACGCTCGACATGAAGGTGGGCGACCGCCGGCGCCGCTACCACTACGCACCCTCGACGGAGCCCCCGGGAAGGAGCCGCCATGGGCACGAAGTGGGTCTACCTGTTCTCGGAGGTCGGGAGTGCCGAGAGCCTCAAGGGGAGCTGGGACGGCGCACGCGCGCTGCTCGGCGGCAAGGGGGCGAACCTGGGTGACATGACGCGCCTGGGCGTGCCCGTGCCTCCCGGCTTCACGGTTACTACCGAGGCGTGCAACGCCTACCTCGCTGGCGGCGAGCGCTTCCCTGCGGGCGTGTGGGAGCAGGAGCTCGACGCGCTGCGCAGCGTGGAGGAGGCGACGGGCAAGGAGTTCGGCGACCCTGCCCGCCCATTGCTGGTGTCGTGCCGCTCGGGCGCGAAGTTCTCGATGCCGGGGATGATGGACACCATCCTCAACATCGGGCTCAACGACGAGGTCGCCGAGGGCCTCATCGCGCTGACGTCCGACCCGCGCTTCGTGTACGACTCGTACCGGCGCCTGGTGCAGATGTTCGGCAGCGTGGTGCTGGGCGTGCCTGACGAGGTGTTCGAGGCCGTCATCACGGCGCGCCGCAACGCGGCAGGCGTGAAGGTCGACTCAGAGCTCGCGGCGAGTGACTGGCAGGAGATCACCCGCAAGTTCAAGGAGATCATCCGCACGTACACCGGTGAGCCGTTCCCCGAGGACCCGGAGGAGCAGCTGCGGCTCGCCACCGAGGCGGTGTTCCGCTCGTGGAACGGCAAGCGCGCGGTGGATTACCGCAACGCGTCAGGCATCCGTCACGACCTCGGCACGGCCGTGAACATCCAGGCGATGGTGTTCGGGAACATGGGTGACGACTGCGCGACCGGCGTGGCGATGAGCCGCAACGCCACCACCGGCGAGCAGCACCTCGAAGGCGACTTCCTCGTCAACGCTCAGGGTGAGGACGTGGTGGCAGGCATCCGCGCCACGCAGTCACTCGACGAGATGGCCGAGATCATGCCGCGGGCGTACCAGGAGTTCGCGACCATCGCGAGCCGGCTCGAGCGCCACTACCGCAACATGCAGGACATGGAGTTCACCATCGAGCACGGCAAGCTGTGGGTGCTCCAGACTCGCGACGGTAAGCGCACCGCCCAGGCGGAGGTGAGGATCGCGGTCGACATGGTCGACGAGGGCCTCATCGAGCGCCGCGAGGCCGTGGCGCGCGTGAAGCCTGAGCAGGTCGACTACTTCCTGCACCCGCAGTTCGAGCCGCGCGCCCGCAAGGCAGCCACCAAGCTCGCCTCCGGTCTCAACGTCTCGCCGGGAGCCGCGGTCGGCGTGGTGGCGTTCGACGCCGACACCGCCGAACGGTGGGCGAAGGACGGCCGCGACGTCGTGATGGTCAGGCCGGAGACGAAGCCCGACGACGTGCACGGCATGCTGGCAGCCAAGGGTATCCTCACCAGCTCGGGCGGCCGCACGAGCCACGCAGCCTTGGTGGCCCGCCAGTTCGGCAAGCCTGCCGTGGTCGGGGTGGCTGCGCTGCACATCGACCTGGAACGGCGCGAGATGAGCGTCGGCGACCTCGTCATCAAGGAGGGCGACGTCATCTCCATCGACGGCACCACCGGTGACGTGTACCTCGGTGAGCTGCCGACGGTCATCCCCGACATCGACAACCCGCACCTCACCACGCTGCTGTCGTGGGCCGACGACGTCCGCACGCTGGGCGTCCGCGCCAACGCCGACTACCCTGCCGACGCCAGACGCGCCCGCGACTACGGCGCCGAGGGGCTCGGCCTGGTGCGCACCGAGCACATGTTCTTCGAAGCCGACCGCCTCGCGATCGTGCAGAAGATGATCATGG
>Ga0123332_1005437_pt1 | contig 10775 bp, 10 predicted proteins | sample BioC12SIPDNA_4_FD_89958 | JGI IMG/M metagenome (GOLD analysis project Ga0123332, IMG submission 89958) | Anaerobic biogas reactor microbial communites from Washington, USA - Biogas_R2_A C12 SIP DNA | ecosystem: Engineered > Bioreactor > Anaerobic > Unclassified | place: Washington, USA... | reverse complement strand
GCGATCCTCGACTGGACCGTGCCTCTGCTGCCCGACGCGCTCCCGCGCCACCTGCTGGGCATCGGCGACGTCGCCGGTGTGTTCCAGGCCGTGAGTCGCGGGATCGACACGTTCGATTGCGTGATGCCGACGCGCAACGCACGCACGGGCACGCTACTGGTGTTCCGCGGCTCGGGCGCGGGCGAGGGCACCCGCGCCGGCGAGGGCGCAGGCGCGGGGTCCGGCGAGCACGCGCGCGACCTCACACGCAAGACGGGCGTCAACGCAGGGTTCAGGCTCAACGTGCTCAACGCGCGGTTCGCCGACGACCTCGGGCCGATCGAGGAGGGTTGCGACTGCTACACGTGCGCCTCGTACACGAGGTCCTACCTCAGGCACCTGTTCAAGGCAGGCGAGCAGTTGGCGCAGCAGTTGGCGTCGATCCACAACCTGCGCTTCATGGCGCGCCTGATGCAGGGCATCAGGGCCGCGATCGAGGCCGGCGAGTTCGAGGGGTACCGGCGCGAGGTGCTGGGCTAGAAGTTCTTGTCGATGAGGTCGATGGTCGAACCGTCCTGCGTCACGAACCGCACGATGCCGACGGCGGGCACGAAGTAGATATCCAGAACAGTCTGTCCACCGTTGCTGGTGAGCGTCGTCTGGCGGATGAGGAGGGCGTTGAAGCGCCCCGCCTGCGTCGCGACGCCGCGCAGGCCGATCACCTCGGAGCTGAGCGTGAGGTTGAAGCCACTCAGGTTCGTCGTGCCGGTCCAGGTCATCCCTTGCGCCAGCGGCTCCTGTGGGTAGACGACGAGCGCGGGATCGTAATGGAAGACCTGGCCCCCTGCGGCCGAGCCGAAACTGACGACCCCCTCTGGCGTGTACTGCATGTAGTCCTCGGAGATGGGGACGCCCTCGAAGTAGTGGGTGAGGACCATCACCTGGCGGCCGCCGACGTCGCGAGGACCGCTGAGCTGCTGCGTCTCGCCCGATGAGTAGGTCCAGCTCAGGCCCGACTCGCTGGGGTAGTAGCCTTGCGCGGTCGCCGTTCCGCCAAGAAGCAGGATGGATAGAACGATCAGTCGCATCCTAGCTCCGGCCCGGCGCCACGCGGCGGAGCCACGGTGCATGTACGAGCGGAGCGCGAACGGCGCCCCGCGGTCTGACGTGCGTCTCATCGTTCCTCCTGGCGCAGTTCGCTTGCCCGTTTGGTCGCCTCTTCGATGGCGTCCATGAGAGCGAACCTGAGCCGATGGCGCTCCAAGGTCCTCACCCCTGCGATGGCCGTGCCGCCCGCGGAGGAGACCTCATCCTTCAACTCGCTAGCATGCTTGGTTTCGAGCAGTCGCGCGGTGGCGAGCAGCACCTGACGAGCGAGGTCACGAGCGACCGTCCTGTCGAGGCCGACCCGCACCCCTCCGTCGGCGAGCGCTTCCGCGACGACGGCCGCGTACGCCGGGCCAGAGCCCGCCATGCCCGTGAAGGCGTCGAACAGTTCCTCGCGCACGTCGTAGACCGAGCCGACGGCGCCGAACAGGCTGCGAGCCATGGCGACGTCCTCGGCTGTCGCCTCCGGCAGCGCCGTGAGCGCCGTCGCGCTGACGCCGAGCGCGGCCCCGAGGTTCGGCATGGCGCGGATCACGCGCTTGCTGCCTACGCGCTCCGCGATGCTGCTGGCGGTGACGCCCGCCATGAGGGAGATGAAGGGCAGGTCGCGTTGCGCGACCAACGGTGCCACGCGCGCGAACGATTGCGGCTTGACGGCGAGGAGTACCCGCTCGGCGCGATGCAGCCCCGAATCGTCGACGGCGCCGACCCCGAACCTGTCCGACAGTTCCGCCGCCCGGCGTTGGTTGGGGTGGTACACGGCGATCTCGTCGGCTGCCAGCAGTCCAGCGCCGATCGCGCCCTGCAAGACAGCCCCACCCATCCGTCCTGCTCCGACGATGACGAGACGCAGGTTGGACGAAACTGCCCCGCCGCGAGTCACGACGCTCATTCTAGTGGGGAGCGCCGAGCACGGCGCACCAGATAGGCCACAAGCGTTGCTCCCAACGTGGCGCCCAGCGCGTCTGCGATGAGGTCACCGACACTGGGGTCCCGGCCAGGCACGAACGACTGGTGGATCTCGTCGGTGACGCCGTATGCCGTCGCCAGCACGACGGCGAGGAGCGGCCTGCCGGTAGCCAGGGTCAGCAGGCCGGCCAAGACCGCGTAGGCGCCTGCGTGCAGCACCTTGTCGCTGCCGTCCGGCAGGAAGCCGAGGAACGAACCGGCGTCGGATGACGACGACTGCAGGAACAACACCAGCGCCCACGCCACGGCGCCGCCCAGGGCCAGCCAGCGCGTCCGCCCTGTCACGCGGGAGTGAGCTCCCCACGCAGGTCGAGCCCGACGAGCCGCTTCACCTCGGTCGGTTCGAGGCCGCGGCCGAGTAGCCAGATGAGCTTCGTCAACGCGGCTTCAGGCGTCATGTCGGCACCGCTCACGACGCCGGCGGCAGCGAGCGCGGCTCCGGTGGCGTACCCGCTCATGTCGACGGTGCCGCGCAGGCACTGGGTGCAGTTCACCACGACGACGCCACGCGCAGTCGCGTCGGCGATGACGGCGACGAGCGAACCGTCGCGGGTGGGGGCGTTGCCTGCCCCGTACGTCTCGAGCACGACGCCCCTCACGGGGTCCCGCAGCAGGTTGGCGAGGAGTTCAGGGCGGATGCCGGGGAACAGCCGCACGGCTGCGACGCTGACGTCGGCGAGTCGGTGCACCCGCAAGCGGCCGGCCTGCGGCTGCCGCGGTGCTGCGGGACCCATGACGACGTCGACGCCGGCGACGGCGAGGGCGGCCTCGTTGGGGGACTCGAAGGCGTCGAACCCGCTGGCTGACACCTTGGTGACCCGGTTGCCGCGGAACAGGGTGCCTCCGAAGAACACGCACACCTCGTGGAGCTCCGGGCTGACGGCCAGCAAGGCGGAGGCGAGCAGGTTCTCGCGGGCGTCGGACCTCAGCCGTTCCAGCGGCACCTGCGATCCGGTCACGATCACGGGTTTGCCGAGCCCTTCGAGCAGGAACGACAGCGCCGATGCCGTGTAGGCGAGCGTGTCGGTCCCATGCAGCACCACGAAGCCGGCGAAGTCGTCGTAGCGCTCCTCGATGGCTCGCGCCACCCGCAGCCAGTCTGACGGCGCCATGTCCGATGAGTCGAGAAGCGGGTTGAACTCGTGGAGTTCCAGCCGCGGCAGCGCGGGGTCGTCGAGCTCCTGCAGCCGACCGAGCAGCCGCGCGAGGTGGCCAGGGAGCGTCTCGTACCCTCTGGCGCCCTTGTGCATGCCGATGGTGCCGCCCGTGTGGGCCAGCAGTACCCGGGGTCGCGTCACGACGCCATCATCGCACCCGGTCCGTCACGAACCAGTGCGGGTGCCTGACGCCGACCGGTGGCGCAGAGGCAGGCGCCCGCACGACTCAGCGGATACCGGGCGGCACCTGCGCGGGCGGCGGTTCGGGCAGGTTGAGCGGGAACGGCACGTCCTCGAGACGTTTCACGACGCCGTTCTCGTTGCAGCCGACGTAGAACGGGCAGCGCAGGCACTCCGACCACACGCGCGGGTGCAGGTCGCGGGTCTTGTCGATGAGCGTGAAGCCGCAGCGCTCGAAGAAGCCGACCTCGTACGTCCACGCGAACAGGACCGGGATACCGACGCGGCGCGCCTCGACCTCGGTGGCCGCGACCAGCGCGCGGCCCACACCTGTCGCCCTCACCTCGGGCGCGACGGCGAGGCCGCGCACCTCGGCGATGTCGCCCCACAGGATGTGCAACGCGCCGTTGCCCGCGAACCGCGGTCCGTCTGGCGTGATGATCTCGGCGACGAAGAAGTCCCTGAGGTTCTCGAAGATGTTCTGCATCGGTCGCACCAGCATGCGACCCTGACCGGCCCAGTAGCCGATGTTCTCGAAGATGAGCGGAACGTCCTCCGACCGGGCGGGACGGACCGCGATCGGTCCGCTTGGCGGGACCTGGATCTGGCGGGTGGCGACGCCGTCGAACCCCATCTGCTTCACTCCTCCAACGCGGCGCGTGCTGCCGCCAAGGCATCGAGCACCCTGCCCCGCGCAGGGCCCCCTACGACGTCGCGAGCGTCGACGACCGTCTCGAGCGCCAGAGCGTCGAAGACCGAGCCGTCGATGCGGGCGTCGACATCCTGCATCTGCTGGAGCGTCAACTCCTCGAGCGTCACCCCGCGCGACAACGCCAGCGAGACGAGGCGTCCGACGACGTGGTGAGCCTCCCTGAACGGGATCCCCGACCTGACGAGGTGGTCGGCGAGGTCGGTGGCGTTGGAGAAGCCGGCAGCAGCAGCCCTGCGCATGCGCGCGTCGTTGACCTGCATGCGGGGCAGCATCGCTATGTAGAGCCGCAGGCAGTCCTCCGCCGTGTCGAGCGCGTCGAACAGCCCCTCCTTGTCCTCCTGCATGTCCTTGTTGTAGGACAGCGGCAACCCTTTCATGACGGTCAGCAGGCCCATGAGGGACCCGTACACCCTGCCGGTCTTGCCGCGCACCAGCTCGCACGCGTCGGGGTTCTTCTTCTGCGGCATCATCGAGCTGCCCGTCGTGAACGCGTCGGGCAGCGTCACGAAGCCGAACTCCTGGCTCGACCAGATGATGAGGTCCTCGCTCAGCCGCGACAGGTGCATCATCACGATCGCGAGAGCGGACAGCACCTCGATGGCGTAGTCGCGGTCCGCCACGGCGTCGAGCGAGTTGGCGCTGACGGCCCCGAACCCCAACATGTCAGCCGTCTGGTGCCTGTCTATAGGGAACGTCGTGCCGGCCAGAGCACCGGACCCGAGCGGTGAGACGTCCATCCGCACCAGCGCGTCAGCGAGGCGCCCGGCGTCTCGGCTCAGCATCTGCTGGTAGGCGAGGAGATGGTGCGAGAGCCGCACCGGCTGCGCCACCTGCAGGTGCGTGTAGCCCGGCATGATCACGGAGATGTGGCTCTCGGCCAGGTCGAGGAGCACGCGCTGCAGGTCCTGCACGAGAGCACGCAGCGTCGTCACCCGTTCACGCACGTACAGGCGCATGTCGGTCGCAACCTGGTCGTTGCGGCTCCGCGCCGTGTGCAGCCTGCCGCCGACGGGTCCGATCCGTTCGGTCAGCAGGTGCTCGAGGTTCATGTGGATGTCCTCGTACTCCTCGCTGAACGACAGGCGTCCTGCCTCGAGGTCGGTGAGGAGCGAGCGGAGGCCGGCTTCGATGGTCGAGCCGTCCTCGCTGCTGAGCACGCCGGTGGTGGTGAGCATGCGTGCGTGAGCGAGCGAGCCGATGAGGTCCTCGCGCGCCATGCGCTGGTCGACGCCGATCGACGCGTTCATGCGCTTCACCAGCGCGTCGGTAGCTTCCTCGAAACGGCCTCCCCACATGGGGGCAGCGCCCGGCGTGGCAGGCAGATCGTCGTCGGGCGTCACCGTGCCAGCTCCTGCCGCTGCCAAACGCCGCCGACCCGCTTGCTGAGTCGCGCAGGGTCGTCCGGATCGGCGCGGTAGCCCATGCGCCGGTAGTACGGCAGCAGGCTCTGCTCGTGCACGTCGAGGGTCATGCACTTGACGTTGCCGCGGATGGCGAGGGCCTCGAGCTTGGTCATGAGCCAGCGGCCGTACCCCTGCCCGCGTTCGGTCGGCAGCGTCGCGATCCTGTCGACGTCCCAGCCGTCGCCCGCCGTCTTGTACCGCACCGCCGCCAACGGCCTGCCTGTGACGGTGTCCTCGACGAGCAGCACGCCTGCCGTGGTGAGCCACTCGCGCATCTGCTGGGGCGTCGGGGTGGGTCGGGCGGCAGCAGTGCCGGTGGAGCCGTCTGCTGCAGCGTTCGCGACGGTCGTGTACAGCTCCGCGAGGCGCGCAGCGTCGCTCAGCTCAGCCTCGCGGAGGCGCACGGCCGGCTTCGACACGCCGGGTCTGCCCGGCAGCACCGCGCTCGCGGCCACTCAGGCGACCCTGTCAGGTACCGCCGCTGCACCGGCAGCCTGCGCCGCGCCCGACTCCACGTCGGACTGCGTGGCGAGCTGGCGCCGGATGCGCAGGCGCAGGGCGTTGAGCTTGATGAACCCGTCGGCGTCGGCCTGGTCGTAGACGCTGTCCTCTTCGAAGGTGACGACGTCCTGACGGTAGAGGCTGTTCGGGGAACGGCGTCCGAGCACGGTGACGGAGCCCTTGTACAGCTTCACGCGCGCCTCGCCGGTGACGGGCTGCTGGATGTCGTCCATCAGCCGCTGGAGAGCCTCGCGCTCGGGCGAGTACCAGAAGCCGTTGTAGACCATGGCTGCGTAGCGCGGCACGAGTTCGTCGCGGAGCTGCAGCACCTGCCGGTCGAGGGTCAGCGATTCGACGGCCTTGTGGGCGTGGAACAGCAGCGTGCCGCCGGGGGTCTCGTAGCAGCCGCGTGACTTCATGCCGACGAAGCGGTTCTCGACGATGTCGACGCGGCCCACTCCGTGACGGCCGGCGATCTCGTTGGCGCGCGACAGCAGCGCGAACGGGTCGAGCCGCTCGCCGTCGATGGCGACGGGCGCGCCGGCCTCGAAGGCGATCGTGACGATCTCGGGAGCGTCGGGTGCGTCCTCGGGGTCGCGCGTCAGCTTCCACATGCCCTTGGGTGGAGCCGCCCACGGGTCCTCGAGGATCCCGCCCTCGTAACTGATGTGGAAGAGGTTCGCGTCGGTCGAGTACGGCTTCTCCTTCGTGACGGGCACGTCGATGCCGTGCTCGGTGGCGTAGGCGATGCAGTCCTCGCGGCCCTTGAGGTCCCACTCGCGCCACGGCGCGATGACCTTGACGTCGGGTTTGAGAGCGTACGCCGACAGCTCGAAGCGGACCTGGTCGTTGCCCTTGCCCGTGGCTCCGTGAGCGACGGCGTCGGCACCCTCCGCCTCGGCGATCTCGATCATCTTCTTGGCGATGAGCGGGCGGGCGAAGGAGGTGCCGAGGAGGTAGTAGCCCTCGTAGATGGCGCCCGCGCGCAGGACGGGGAAGACGAAGTCACTCACGAACTCGTGACGGAGGTCGACGGCGTACGCCTGGCTGGCGCCGGTGCGCAGCGCCTTGACGCGGGCCTCCTCGACCTCGTCGCCCTGGCCGATGTCGGCCGTGAACGCGATGACCTCGGCGCCGTACCGTTCCCGGATCCAGTGGAGGATCACCGACGTGTCGAGCCCTCCCGAGTACGCGAGGACCACCTTGTTGACCGTGTCTGCCTTGCTGTTCATCTCTCCTCCTGAGGGATCCGCCGTCGAGCGCGCCGCGGCCGGTTGCGCATGGTCTGTGCCCGTGTCTGACGACTCCAAGCGCCAGGGTGACGGCCCGTCACATGGATGACGGGGCGTCGACCGGTTCGCGACGCGTGGTACACACTGCAGCTGTTGGCGTGGGGCCGACGACCGCGAGCGCGCCTATGCGCCGCTCAACGACGTCGGGATCGGGTGTTGGTCTTGGTCGGTATCATCGTGCGTCTGGTGTCGGCAGCCGTCATGCGCCCTCTCGTGATGTCGGAGTTATGCACTCCAGCTGATAACCATGCAACTGTAGCATCGGGTCGGCGGCATTACAACAGCGGTCGTTCATGATCGAGACTTCGACAGTCGTCCCGAGCGCCGGGCCTGTGCCGTCGTCGTCGCGAGCACCGCTGACGCGAGCACGAGAACGGCTCCCGCGATGCCGAGCGCGCTCAGTCTCTCGCCGAACAGAGCCGCGGCCAGGAGGGCTGCGAGCACCGGCTCGATGGTGGCTACCAGCACGGCGCGCGAGGCCTCGATGGTGCGCAGTCCCGTGTAGTACACCAGGTAGGCGCCGTAGGTGCTGAGTAGGGACATGAGGCCGATGTCGAGCCACACCGCGGGAGTGGCGACCCGGAGGGCCTCGAAGCCGATGAACGGCACGAGGCCGAGAGCACCAAGCGGCATGACGTATGCGTATATCGTCACGGGAGCGTACCTGCGCAAGGCCCACTTCCCGAACAGGTAGTACGTGGAGTAGCTGGCTCCCGCGGTCAGGCCCCACGCCACCGCCTGCCAGCTCGTCGTCACGCCCGTGCCTCCGCTGTTCGAGACCAGCGCGACGCCGAGGATCGACAGTCCGACGAGCCCGACCTTGACGAGGGTCAGCCTCTCGCCGAGGAAGATCGCCGCGAGGATAGCGACGAACGCGGGCGCGGTGTACAGGAGCACGAACGCGAGGCTGACACCGCCAGCCTCGATCGCGAGGTTCAGGGCCGAGTAGAACAGGGTGACGCCGACCAGCGCGAACGCCGCGAAGGCGAGGAGGTCGCTGCGCTTCAGGAGTCGCAGCCTGCGTGTGACGGCTGCGTGCGCGATGAAGACGCAACCGCCGAGCGCCGCGCGCCAGAACGCGATCTCCAGCGCGGAGACGCCTGCCGTCAGCAGACGCTGAGAGAACACGCCGAGCAGAGCCCACAGCACGGCTGCAGTGAAGACCAGCCAGTACCCGTACTCGCGCCGGCCGGTCGTGGCGAGCGCGGTGCTCAGGAGCCGTTCAGGCCGTACGCGGCAGCAGCCGCCGGCTGCTCACTGCGCAACGACCGCATCCTGCGGCGGTACGAGAGGAACTCGACGACGAACGCGATGGTGTTGATGACGTAGATGACGATGAGCGCGATGGTGTCGGTCTGGAGCGTGAAGCTGGTCGCAGCCTGGGTAGGCAGGTAGTGGAGCGCGAAGTCGATCCCGAAGATGGCCCACGGGACCAGCAGCAGCACACCCCACAGCTCGTCGGCAAGGCCACTGCCCGGCAGCAGCAGAGCGAGCAGGTGGTAGAGGAAGGTGCGCGGCGCGTTGCGCGCCGCTGCGGGACGCGGGATGAGCAGCGTGATCACGGTGAACGCGACCCACGCGAGGAACACGATCACGACCGCGATCCACAGCCACTGTGGTTGAAGGGCGCGCAACTCGGTCAGCGAGGTCCACGGGTTGGTGAACGCGGCGCCGAGCGACTCGCCGAAGTCGCCGGCCCACGCCACACCGAGGCGTTCGCGGTCGGGTGTGGCCAGCACCGGCTCGTCGGGCAGGTACGTAGACAGCAGGCGCGACGGGTTGGGGCCCAGACCGAGGTTGAACGTCGCCTCGGGATGACCCGGGCTCAGCTCGAGAGCGAGCCTGAACAGCTCAGGGTCGGCGCGGATGACGCCGAGGTTGTTCATGGCGTCCGCGTCGGTCGTGAGGTCGCGGTAGTGCACGGTGGCGGTGTCAACGTCGCCTGTCATCTGGGCGGCGAAGCCCTTGGCGAACGCAGCGCTTGCGGTCGCGGGGAACTCGGTGCGCAGCGACTCCTGGGCGACCGGCGTCGCGAGCGTGCCGGTGCCGAGGCGTGAAGGCAGCCCGTCGCTGCGGGCGACCCACCCCGTCAGCGACGCCAGGGCCAGCACGGCAGCGAACAAGAGGATGACGACGACCTTCTCCGTGAAGGTCGCGTACCGCAAGGTGAACAGGCGTGCGGCAGGGCCGACGCTCCCGCCCGCCTGGCGGCGCTGGGACAGGACCAGCGACTGGGCGCGCCAGTACTTGGCGCTGAGCGTGAGGTGCAGAGCGAGGATGGCGACGAGCAGTGCTCCGACGCCGTACCAGCCCGTGCGTCCCAGCGACTCCGCTGCTCGCCGCACCGCGCTGGGGATCGAGAAGCGCTCTGTCTCGCCTGCGCGCTCCGACCAGACTCGGGCCTCCTCCTGCCGCCCCGCCGCGCGCAGGTCGCGGGCGTAGTCGCCGAGGAGGGCGTTGGTGGCAGGGACGTGCGTGGACGCCATGCGGTAGAGCCAAGGGGCCCAGAAGTCGGCTGCCTGACTGTCATCCCTGGTGAGCGCGGTCCGCATCGAGCTCAACGGGAAGCCGTACCAGCCCGACGCCTCCTCCTCGAACAACATGGAGGAGCGGTAGCCGCGCCTGGTGAAGTCGTTGAGCGCGGCCTCCATCGCCTGGTTCGCGAGCTCCGGGTTGCGGTGAGCAGGCAGCATGAACTCGTTGGCGAGTTGCGCGTACTCGTAGAAGGTCTGGGCTTGCGACATCGCGCCGCGCCTCAGCACCTCGGCCCTGGTCTGGTCGCTGAGCTGAGCAGCGGCGACGTAGAGCCATGGGTTGGTCGGGTCCTTCGCCAACGCCGCGTTCGGGTCGGCCACGATGGCCTCTGCGCGCAACCAGCGGTAGAGGTCGGGGTCAGGGTCGAAGACGACGTCCCTGTCGGGCTGGCCGATCGTCAGCGGGAGCCGCCGAGCCGAACCGTCGCCGTGCACCACGACGACCTCGACGATCTCGGTGGCCGTGCCGTCGGCTCCGACTGCGCCCACGCTCCGCTCGATGTTAGCGACGCGCGCGGGCATGCGGTGGCGAGCCGCTACGACGCCGGTGACGGGATCGATCACCAACACGTGGTTGCCGTGCCCGACCAGCACGTCCTCTTCGAGCTGCAGTAGACCCGACGTGCCGCCGCTGTCCGCACCGAAGCCCAGGCGCCACACCTCGCGGCCCTGGAGGATCGCGACGACGTCGGTGCCGACGATGGACACGCTCGGCGTCGCGCCGCTCGACACAGGAGGCGTCACGGGTGGTGTCGTCGGCTGCGGAAGCCCGCCGTTGGCGGGAGGCTGGACCTGCGTCGACGGGCCCCCTTGAGCCGCTGATGGTGTCTCGCCGGCGGGTGGAGCCGACTCGGCGGGCGAGGGAGACTCGTCCGCGGGTTCGTCCGTGACTGGTTGTTCAGGGGTGGGAGGTTCCTCCCGCGGCGCTGCGGGGTCGGGCT
>Ga0123332_1005433_pt1 | contig 10777 bp, 10 predicted proteins | sample BioC12SIPDNA_4_FD_89958 | JGI IMG/M metagenome (GOLD analysis project Ga0123332, IMG submission 89958) | Anaerobic biogas reactor microbial communites from Washington, USA - Biogas_R2_A C12 SIP DNA | ecosystem: Engineered > Bioreactor > Anaerobic > Unclassified | place: Washington, USA... | reverse complement strand
GGTTCACGACCTCGAAGCGGCCGATGAAAGCAGGGCCTCGCGGCGGCTGTCATTGTCGGACAGGAAGTTTACCTGCAATCTCGCGCGAGCGCCGAAATCGTCGGACGGTGTTGCGGGCGCGTGTAGACTCGAAGGTTTCCCCCGACCCGCCTTCATTCGTTCCATGCAAGACAAGTACGATGCCCGCGCGGTGGAATCCGCCGCCCAGGCCCACTGGCAGGCGATCGACGCATACCGCGCGGTCGAGAACGACCCGCGTTTTCCGAACGGCAAGTTCTACGCCTGCTCGATGCTGCCCTACCCGTCGGGCAAGCTGCACATGGGGCACGTGCGCAACTACACGATCAACGACGTGATGTACCGGCATCTCCGGATGAACGGCTACAACGTGCTGATGCCGATGGGTTGGGACGCGTTCGGGCTGCCGGCCGAAAACGCGGCGATGAAGAATGCGGTCGCGCCGGCGAAGTGGACCTGGGACAACATCGCCTACATGAAGAAGCAGATGCAGGCGATGGGGCTGGCGATCGACTGGTCGCGCGAAGTCGCCACCTGCTCGCCCGACTATTACAAGTGGAACCAGTGGCTGTTCCTGAAGATGCTCGAGCACGGCATCGCCTACCTGAAGACCGGCACCGTCAACTGGGATCCGGTCGACCAGACGGTGCTGGCCAACGAGCAGGTCATCGACGGGCGCGGCTGGCGCTCCGGCGCGCTGGTCGAGAAGCGCGAGATCCCGATGTACTACCTGGGCATCACGCGCTACGCGGAGGAACTGCTGTCCTCGCTCGAAGGGCTGGGCTGGCCCGAGCGCGTCAAGGCGATGCAGGAGAACTGGATCGGCCGTTCGGTCGGCGTGCGCTTCGCGTTCACGCACGACATCCGCGATGCCGACGGCGCGCCGATCAACGACGGCCGCATGTACGTGTTCACGACGCGCGCCGACACGATCATGGGCGTGACCTTCGTGGCCGTCGCGCCCGAGCACCCGATCGCGACGGCCGCCGCCGCGAACGACCCGGCGCTGCAGGCTTTAATCGACGAATGCCGTCACGGCGGCGTGACCGAGGCCGAGCTGGCCACGCGCGACAAGGACGGCCGGCGGACCGGGTTGACCGTCACGCATCCGCTGACCGGCGAGCAGGTCGAGGTCTGGGTCGGCAACTACGTGCTGATGAGCTATGGCGACGGCGCGGTGATGGGCGTGCCGGGCCACGACGAGCGCGACTTCGAATTCGCGAAGAAGTTCGGCCTGCCGATCCGGCAGGTGATCGGCTTGGCCGGCGATCCCGGCAGCGCCGACGAGGCGGCGTTCTCGACCGATGGCTGGCAGGACTGGTACGCGAACAAGGAAGGCGTCGTCTGCGTCAATTCGGGCAAGTACGACGGCCTCGCGCACGAAGCCGCCGTCGAAGCGATCGCCGCCGACCTGGCCGCCAAGGGGCTCGGCGAGAAGCGCGTGCAGTACCGGCTGCGCGACTGGGGCATCTCGCGCCAGCGCTACTGGGGCACGCCGATCCCGATCATCCACTGCGGCGACTGCGGCCCGGTGCCGGTGCCGTACTCGGACCTGCCGGTCGTGCTGCCGGAGGACCTGGTGCCCGACGGCAGCGGCAACCCGCTGGCGAAGCACGAGGCCTTCCTGAAGTGCAGCTGCCCGAAATGCGGCAAGCCGGCGCGGCGCGAGACCGACACGATGGACACCTTCGTCGATTCGTCCTGGTACTACATGCGCTACTGCACGCCGGACAACGACGAAGCGATGGTCGACGCGCGCAACGACTACTGGATGCCGATGGACCAGTACATCGGCGGCATCGAGCATGCGGTGCTGCACCTGCTGTACGCGCGCTTCTGGACCAAGGTCATGCGCGACATCAGGGGCGACTTCCCGGGCGACCCGGATCGCGGGCTCGTGCGCTTCGACGAGCCGTTCACGAACCTGCTGTGCCAGGGCATGGTGCTGAACCACATCTTCCTGCGCAAGAGCGACAAGGGCGGCACCGAGTACTTCTGGCCCGACGACGTCGAGTGGGTCCACGACGAACACGGCAAGCCGGTCGGCTGCCGTTCGAAGACCGACGGGCTGCCGGTCGAGTACGCGGGCCTCGGCACGATGTCCAAGAGCAAGAACAACGGCGTCGACCCGCAGTCGCTGATCGACCAGTACGGCGCCGACACGGCGCGCCTGTTCGTCATGTTCGCGTCGCCGCCGGAGCAGACGCTCGAATGGTCGGGCACCGGGGTCGAAGGCGCGCAGCGTTTCCTGCGACGCGTCTGGGCCAGCGCGCACGCGCACCACGAGGCGGTGCGCACGGCCGGCCCGCTCGATCCCGCCACACTGGGCGAAGCGCACAAGACGCTGCGCCGCGAGATCCACTCGATCCTGCGGCAGGCCGACTACGACTACCAGCGCAAGCAGTACAACACCGTCGTGTCGGCGGCGATGAAGATGCTCAACGCGATCGAGGGCGCGTCGCTGCCCGACGGGTCGGCCAGCGCCAGCGTGCTGCGCGAGGCGATCTCGATCCTCGTGCGCGTGCTGTACCCGGTGGTCCCGCACCTCGGCCACGCGCTGTGGCAGGAACTGGGACTGAACGGCGAATTCGGCGACCTGCTCGATGCGCGCTGGCCGCAGGTCGACGAGAGCGCGTTGGTCCAGGACGAGATCGAACTGGTGCTGCAGATCAACGGCAAGGTGCGCGGCTCGGTACGCGTGCCCGCGCAGGCCGACCAGGCTGCAATCCAGGCTGCCGCGACCGCGACCGAGGCCTGGGCGCGGCACGCCGAGGGACGCACGCCGCGCAAGGTCGTCGTCGTGCCGGGGCGGCTGGTCAACCTCGTCGTCTGACAGCGTCGAGCGACTCGGCCATGGCCGGATCAGCCACGCGCTCGGCGTCTCGAGTGCCGGATCGACGCCGCCTGCTGGCCGGCTTCGCGTCGATCGGGAGCGCGGCGCTGCTGGCAGGCTGCGGCTTCCAGCTTCGCCGTTCGGCGGCGCTGCCGTTTCGCACGCTGTACGTCGGCTTCGCGCCGACGTCGGCGATCGGCGCCGAATTCCGCCGCCGCGTGCGCGTGGCCGCCGATACCGAACTGGTCGACGACCCGAAGAAGGCCGAAGCGCGCCTCGAGGTCCTGCTCGAGCAGCGCGAGCGCGAGATCGTCGCGTTCTCGAGCACCGGCCGCGCGCGCGAATACCAGCTTCGGCTGCGCTTCCAGTTCCGCGTCGTCGACGCGAAGGGCGAGGTCCTGCTGCCGCCGACCGAGCTGGTGCTCAGCCGCGACATCACCTCGTCGGACGTCGAGATCGTTTCCAAGCAGCAGGAAGAAGAACTGCTGTACCGCGAGATGGAAGGCGACCTCGTCCAGCAGTTGCTGCGACGGCTCGCGGCGATCGATCGACCGGCATGACGGCGCACGACGAGGGCATCGAGGCCATCCGTCGAGCGGCCCGCAGCGGCCCGCCTGCGCCGGAGACCGGCCGCGCGCGCGAAGCGAGGCCGGCCCGATGAGCCAGGTCCGCGCAGACGGCCTGGCCGCGGCGCTGGCGCGCGGCATGCCGGCCGTCGTCTGGGTCCACGGCGACGAGCCGCTGCTCGTGCTCGAAGCCGCCGACACCGTGCGTTCGGCGGCCCGCTCGGGCGGCGCGGTCGAACGGCTGGTCTTCGAAGGCGGCCGGCAGTTCCGGCCCGACGCACTGAAGGCCGAGGCCGGCGCGATGTCGCTGTTCGGCGAAGGCAAGCTGCTCGAGCTGCGGCTGCCCTCGAAGCCGGGCAAGGAGATCGGCCAGGCGATCGGAGAAGTCGCCGCCGGGATGGACCCGGCGATCCGTCTGCTCGTCGTCAGCCCGCGGCTCGATCGGGCCGTGACCGACAGCGCCTGGTTCGCCGCGATCGACCGTCACGCACTGGTCGTGCCGATCTATCCGGTTGCGCGCCAGCAGCTGCCGCAGTGGATCGGCCGGCGGCTCGCACAGCAGAAGCAGCACACCGACCCGGATACGCTGGAATTCGTCGCCGAACGCGTCGAAGGCAACCTGCTGGCCGCCGACCAGGAGATCCGCAAGCTCGCGCTGCTGTTTCCCGAGGGCGATCTCGCCGGCGCCGATGTGCGCGCCGCGGTGCTCGACGTCGCCCGCTACGGTGCCTTCGACCTCGTCGAACCGATGCTGACCGGCGACGCGGCGCGTACGCTGCGCACGCTCGACGGACTGCGCGCCGAAGGCGAGGCCGGCCCGCTGATCCTGTGGAGCGTCGCCGACGCGCTGCGCACGCTGATGCGGCTGCACGAGGCGCAGGCCGTCGGCCGTCCGCTGGCGGGCGAGTTGCGCGCCGCCCGCGTCTTCGGTCCGCGCGAGCAGCAGTTCCACACGGCGCTGCGCCGGCTCGACGTCGACACGGTGCGGGCTTCGCTGCAGCAGGCGGCGCTCGTCGATAGAATGATGAAAGGCCTGGTCGCCGGCGACGCATGGGGCGCGCTCGAAGCACTGGCCATCACGATCGCCGGCGTCCGCGTGCCGGTCGCAAGCCGATGAACACCCGCCATCCCGCTCCCGCCGGCGTCGCCGAGACTTCCGGCAACGCCGTCACCGAAGTTGCCGATCCGGCCGCCGTGTCAGGCACCGCCGACACGCCCGAAATCGCCGACGTCGACGCCTACGTCGCAGACCTCGGCCGGCGCGCGCGCGCCGCCTCGCGCGAGATGGCACGTGCCGCCACGGCTGCGAAGAACCGGGCGCTGGCAGCCACGGCCGCGGCGATCCGCGACCAGGCAGCCGCGCTGCGAGAGGCCAACGCCGCCGACCTCGAAGCCGCCCGCAAGGCCGGGCACGACGCCGCTTTCGTCGACCGGCTGGCGCTCGGCGACGCGGTCATCGCATCGATGGCCGAGGGTCTAGAGCAGATCGCCGCGCTGCCCGACCCGATCGGCGAGATGACGAACCTCCGCTACCGCCCGACCGGCATCCAGGTCGGCCAGATGCGCGTGCCGCTCGGCGTCATCGGCATCGTCTACGAGTCGCGTCCGAACGTCACGATCGACGCGGCCGGCCTGTGCATCAAGTCGGGCAATGCGACGATCCTGCGCGGCGGCTCCGAGGCGATCCACAGCAACCGAGCGCTCGCCAGGCTGATCCGCCAGGGTCTTGCCGAAGCGGCGCTGCCGGCCGACGCCGTGCAACTGGTCGCGACGACCGACCGCGCCGCCGTCGGCGCCCTGATCACGCGACCCGAATACGTCGACGTCGTCGTGCCGCGCGGCGGCAAGTCGCTGATCGAGCGGATCTCGCGCGAATCGAAGGTGCCGACGATCAAGCACCTCGACGGCATCTGCCACGTCTACATCGACGACAGCGCCGATCTCGACAAGGCGATCCGCATCGCAGACAACGCGAAGACGCAGCGCTACTCGCCGTGCAACACGATGGAGACGCTGCTGGTCGCCGAGGGCATCGCGCCGCGCGTGCTGCCGGCGCTCGGACGCATCTATGCCGACAAGGGAGTCGAGCTGCGCTGCGACTCGGCCAGCCGGCTGATCCTCGTGGCTGCCGGCATCGCGTGCGACGCAGTCTCCGAAGCGGACTGGCGCACCGAATACCTGGCGCCGATCCTCGCGATCCGCGTCGTCGCGGGGCTCGACGAGGCGATCGCACACATCGCCGAATACGGCTCGCAGCACACCGACGCGATCGTTACCGAGAACCACAGCCACGCGATGCGCTTCCTGCGCGAGGTCGACTCGGCCTCGGTCATGGTCAACGCGTCGACCCGCTTCGCCGACGGCTTCGAATACGGGCTGGGCGCCGAGATCGGCATCTCGACCGACAAGCTGCACGCACGCGGGCCGGTCGGGCTCGAAGGCCTCACCTCGCTGAAATACGTGGTGCTCGGCGACGGCCAGGTGCGGGGCTGAGAGCCCGTGAACGGATCGGCCGTGGCCTCCGGCTACCTGTGGGCCAAGGCGCTGCACATCGTCTTCGTGACCAGCTGGTTCGCCGGCCTGTTCTACCTGCCGCGGATCTTCGTGAACCTCGCGATGGTCGATGCACCGGGCGCCGAGCGCGACCGGCTGCTGCTGATGGCGCGCAAGCTGTGGCGCTTCATGCAGCCGCTGATGGCGCTGGCGCTGCTGTTCGGTCTGTGGCTGTGGCTCGGCTACGGCGTAGGCGCAGGCGCCGGCTGGATGCACGCGAAGCTCGCGGTCGTCGTGCTGCTGCTCGCCTACCACCACGCCTGCGGCCGCCTGCTGCGCAGGCTGGCCGACGGTGCGAGCCCGCGCTCGCACGTCTGGTTCCGCTGGTTCAACGAGCTGCCGGTGCTGGCGCTGCTGGCGGCGGTCGTGCTGGTCGTCGTCAAACCGTTCTGATACGAGAAACCCCGGCATGAAAACGATTCGCTACTGGTTCGCCCCGCAGTCCCCGTGGACCTACTTCGGCCACGAGCGCCTGTGCGAGATGGCCGGCCGCCACGGCGCTGCGATCGAGCCGCGGCCGGTCGACTTCAATCGCGTGTTCGCTGCATCGGGCGGCCTGCCGCTGCCGCAGCGCGCAAAGCAGCGCCAGGCCTACCGCCTCGTCGAGCTGCAGCGCTGGTCGACCCATCTCGGCATCCCGCTGAACGTGCACCCGAAGCACTTCCCGGTCGCCGGCGACGAAGCGTCGCTGCTGATCCTGACCGCCGCGCAGCAGCACGGCGACGAGGCGGCGATCCGGCTGGCCGGCGCGCTGATGCGCGCGGTCTGGGCCGAGGAACGCGACATCGCCGATCCGGCGACGCTGCAGGCGATCGCCGGCGAGTGCGGCTTCGACGGCGCGGCGCTGGCCGGAGCGCGCGAGACGGCACGCCCGCTGTACGAGCAGTACACGCAGCAGGCGATCGACGCCGGCGTGTTCGGCGCGCCCTGGTACGAGTTCCGTGGCGAGCCGTTCTGGGGGCAGGACCGGCTCGACTTTCTCGATCGCGCGCTCGCCGGCTAGGAGGCTGTCGAGCCCTCCCTCGCTGCGCTCACTTGCCCGAAACGTCTCCGACGGCCCGCGCGAACCTGTTCGCCCCGTGTCCGCGCGGGCTCGAACAGTTGCTCGCCGACGAGCTGGGCGCGCTCGGCGCCGACGACTGCCGTACGGTCGCCAGCGGTGTTGCCTTCAGCGGCGACCGGCGGCTCGCCTACGCGGCGAACCTGCACTCGCGCCTGGCCAGCCGCGTACTGGTCGAAGTCGCGCGTCGCCGTTACCGCAACGACGACGATCTGTACCGGCTGGCTGCCGGCGTCGACTGGGAGACCCGCTTCGACCCCGACCTGACGCTGCGCGTCGACACCAGCGCGATCCGCTCGCCGGTGCGCAGCCTGAACTTCGCGACGCTGCGCGTGAAGGACGCGATCGTCGACCGGCTGCGAGACCGCACCGGGCGGCGGCCGTCGATCGACACGCGCCAGCCCGATGTACGCGTCTGGCTGTTCCTCGAGGCGCGCGACGCCACCTTGTACCTCGACCTGTCGGGCGAACCGCTGTTCAAGCGCGGCTGGCGCTCGGAGCGCGAAGATCGCGGCGACGCGCCGCTGAAGGAGAACCTGGCCGCGGGGCTGCTCGCGCTGGCCGGCTGGACGCCGGCGACGCCGCTGGTCGATCCGTTCTGCGGCTCCGGAACGATCGCGATCGAAGCCGCGAGCATCGCGCACGACCTGGCACCGGGGCTGTCGCGCAGCTTCGGGTTCGAGCGCCTGCTCGATCACGACCCGGCGCTGTGGAGCTCGTTGCGCGCTGCGGCGATTCGCCGCGCGCAGGCCGGCGCGGCGACGCCGGCACGCATCGCCGGCTCCGACGTCGACGCCGCTGCCGTCGCGCGGGCCCGTCGGAACCTGGCGCGCGCCGGCCTGCCCGAGTCCGCCGTACGCTGGGCCGTCGGCGATCTCGCGCGGATCGGTCCGCCGTTCGAGACGCCGGGATTCGTCGTGACCAACCCGCCCTACGGCGAGCGGATCGCCGCACGGCACGAGCAGGCCGGGGATCGCGACGACGCGTTGCCGTCGCAGCGGCGTCGGCACGGCGACGCGACGCCGGCCCGGCGACCGGATCGACCGTCGCACCGGGCGGATCGCCACGAAGCGACGATGCAGGCGATCGGAGAGGCCTTTCGCCGTGACTGGCCAGGCTGGCAGGTCTGGATGCTGTCGTCCGATCCGGCCCTGCCTGCGCAGCTCGGCATGAAGGCGCGTCGCCGCACGCCGCTGTACAACGGCGCGATCGAATGCCGGCTGTTCGGCTTCGAAGTGTTCAGTCGCGAGCCGTGAATGCCCAGTAGGCCAGGCAGCCCCAACCGGCCATCATCGCGACGCCTCCGAAAGGCGTGACGATCCCGAAGGCGCCCAGGCCGCCGAGCGCGAGCAGGTACAAGCTGCCCGAGAACAGCACGATCCCGAGCACGAACAGCCAGCCGGCCAGCCGTACCGATCCCGACGGGCGAAGGTTGGCCGCCCAGGCCACGGCCATCAGCCCGAGCGCGTGATACATCTGGTAGCGCGCGCCGGTCTCGAAGACCTCGAGCATCGCCGGATCGAGCCGCGCGCGCAGCGCGTGCGCGCCGAACGCGCCGGCGCCGACCGACAGCAGCGCAAGGCAGGCGCCCAGTCCGAAGAACAGCCGGGCCGGCGGATTCAAGGTTTCGTCACCATGCGTAGCCGAGTCCGAGGAGCCAGGTCGAATCGGTCGAACGGCGGCCGTCGACCGGCGTGCGCTCCCAGTCGAGGTCGAGCTGCAGCGACGCGATGATACCGCCGCGCACCGGGAAGCGGATGCCGGTACGGCTGCGCAGGTTCATCTGGTCCGAGTCGTCGAGGTTCCAGAACCCCTGCTGGTCGTGAAAGACCTCGGCGTCGGCGAAGCTGACCTGCCGCTTCAGCGCCACGCCCCATCCAGCCGCCGGGAATCGCTCGTCGTCGGCACTGATCCGGTTCTCGTGGATCACTTCGATGCCGCCGCGAACCGACAGCTGCGTGCGATCGTCGTCGATCAGTTGCAGGCCGTAGCCGCCGCCGACGGCGCTGCGCAGCGTCAGGTCCTTGAAGCGGTCGCGCTCGAACGACGAGCGCAGGTAAGCGAAGCGGTCGGCGCTGACGAAGCGGTCGTAGTTGCCGTTGACCAGCAGCTGGTCGGCCGTCGTCTGGTCGTCGTCGCTCTGGCGCCTGACCTTCAGCCCGAGTTCGTAGCGCCACTGGTGCGCGCGGGCCGCGTAGTCGGCCTCGCCCCAGATCCGCTTGCTGTCGCTGTTGCCCTGCGACCACGAGGTCGACAGCGACACGCGTCCGGTGCGGGCGACACCGTTCTGCGTCTCTTCGGGCTTGGGTTTGAGCACGGCGACGCGCGCCAGCGGAATCTCGCGCGGTCCTTCGCCGTTGTCGATCGTGACCACGCCCGGTTCGTCGGCGGCCGCGAACACGGCGCGCACCGGCCGGGCACCCGCCTGCACCAGATAGGGAACCGGTTCGGCAGTCGCGAAGCTGGCGATCTCGCTGCGCGAGATCCTGACCTCGCCCGCGTAGCGCGTCTCGAGGGTCAGCGTCTCCGGCGACAGGTGCACGATCAGGCCGCTGAGCCGGTCGCCGTTGCGCAGCACCACGGTGTCGGCCGCGGCCGGCGTCGCCGCCAGGCACGAACCCACGCTGAGAATCGTCGATATCGCCGCCACCACGACGACGCTGAGCGCATGCCAACGCATCCGCAAGGCCCCTTGCTGCAGGCCGGAACGTGTCGGTGCGCGCGCCGGCTTTATTACGAAACCAGCCAGTTATAGGAGACCCGGGTCGGCACCGGCAAACCCGTGCCGACGGGCGGCGCCCGACGCGGTCCGTACGGGCTCCGTGCACGAAAATGCTGCCAAAATGGCACGTTCGGCGTATAATTGCCGATTACCCTGCGCTCGCGTGTCCAAGGAAGCGAGCGAAGACCAGCGGGACACCTGCGATCGCATGACGCAGGCGCTTCCGCTTCGACGCGGGCATGGCGCGCTTGGCGCGCACTTGCCCGCCGGCCCGAAGCCTTTCGCGCAGGACAGCGGCGCGGATTCGGGCGGGTGCCACCGGGGCAGGTCGTGGCAGGTGGCCATGGCCAGCCGCACGATCGGTCCCTGGTGCGTGGTACGCGCCGCTGTCGTGTTCCGCCCCCGGACTGCCCGGGTGAGCGGTTTGTTGAAATGGTCCCAGGCCAGATATCGATCCGGACCGGGACAAGGTTCGCAGCCTGCCCTGGCTGCCGCAGCGCAGCCTGCACGATAGCACCGACAGGCTCGGCCCGGCGCAATGGCCGCTCAAGCGGTCGGCTCCGCCTGGCCAGGGGCCGGATGCGAACCGATGCTTCGGAGGAATCAGATGGCGAAAGAAGAGCTTATCGAAATGCAAGGCGTCGTGGAGGAAGTGCTCCCCGACACCCGGTACCGTGTCCGCCTGGACAACGGCCACGAAATCTCGGCGTACGCCGCCGGCAAGATGAAGAAGAACCGGATCCGCGTGCTCGCCGGCGACAGGGTCACGCTCGAGATGTCGCCCTACGACCTGACCAAGGGCCGGATCCGCTTCCGCTACAAGTAAGCCGACCGCGCCCGGGTCAGGCGCCCGCAGCCAGGCGCCGTCAGACGATGCCCAGGTGCTCGATTCCGGCGTTCAGGTCGCGTTCGGTTCGCTTGCTGTTCAGCTTGATGTTCAGCCGCAGGTCGTTGACCGAATCGGCGTTGCGCAGCGCGTCTTCGTAGCTGATGCGCCCCGCCTCGTAGAGATCGAACAAGGCCTG
>Ga0123332_1005430_pt1 | contig 10780 bp, 10 predicted proteins | sample BioC12SIPDNA_4_FD_89958 | JGI IMG/M metagenome (GOLD analysis project Ga0123332, IMG submission 89958) | Anaerobic biogas reactor microbial communites from Washington, USA - Biogas_R2_A C12 SIP DNA | ecosystem: Engineered > Bioreactor > Anaerobic > Unclassified | place: Washington, USA... | reverse complement strand
TCTCATGTTAACCTCCCGGTAGGGACATATACCCATACTAAAGGTAACACGACCCCGGGGCTTTTTCCACCTTTTCCCGGGATTTTCTGGAAATATTAGAAATAAAACAGGGGGAGCGCTCGATCACCCTCCGCGGCGTACTCAAGATAGAGATACGACACGTCATCAAGGGGGAGGGTAAACAGCACGGACTCCGGACTGTCCGCCGGAATATCCCGATTGAAGGTCTTCGTCTCCAGTTTCGCGCCGGAAGCGGAATAAAGAGACACTGTCCCGGCGTAGACAATACCGGCACCGTCGAAATTGGACAACATTACATAGATGCGCTCCGCACCGTTCGGCTCGAGCCTGAAAAACTGCTTCTTAACAAGGCCATTGGTTGCCGGACAACGGGGAGGGGCACCATCGGGCCCTTCAAACCGTTCGGAAGAAAGGGGGACGAGCGCCGCTTCCACCAGCGGTTTCCTGATCCACCTGACGGGGAAATCCTTGAACAAGGCAACCGCGCCGGAGTTGGCGAGGAGCGTTTCGGCGACATCCGACGAGGAAACAAGCGACCAGAACTCGTCGGGGGATTCACCCGGGAGCGGCAGCTGATCCGCCGCCTTCTTGTCAAGGAGCTCCGGTGAATAATACAGCGCGAGCATAGTATAGGTGCCGGACTGCAGCCCCGAAACACGGAATTCTTCACCCGGCACCAGCGGCAGCGGCTCCAGCCGGATTGTCCTGCCCTTACGTGAACCCACCGCATAAATGTATCCGCCGGCCTGTACGCGCGACTCGGGCACCCGGTTGTCGAACCCTGCGTCGTTGTAGCGGGATATTTCGCCGGGAATTGAAACAAAATGAACCGGTACGCCGCTTTTACCGGCGCAGGACACAAGCGACATTCCCGTAATGAGGAATACCGAAACAATTCGCAACACTGTTGAACAAGGCTTTTTCATGGTTCGTCAGTATAGCAAACTTGGACCATCCTGTGTACACGGAAGCGATCTTTCATGTACTATAAAGCGACTTTTTAAGGGAGGTGTCCAATGCCGGTCAAAATTCCCGCGACGTTGCCAGCCGCGAAAATACTTACACAAGAGAACATCTTTGTCATGGACGATACCCGGGCGCAAACCCAGGATATCCGTCCTTTGAAAATAGCCATCCTCAATCTCATGCCCACAAAGGAAATAACCGAAACTCAGCTTTTGCGCCTCATGGGAAACACGCCGCTGCAGATCGAGATAACCCTTCTCTCCATGGCGTCACATACCTCCAAGAACACGACCCAGGAATATCTCGACGCATTTTACCGCACTTTCGACAGCGTAAAAGAGCAAAAGTTTGACGGTCTCGTTATCACGGGCGCCCCGGTGGAAAATCTTCCTTTCGAGGACGTTGACTACTGGGAGGAAATGACCCGGATCATGGACTGGAGCCGGACCCACGTGTACAGCACCCTGCATATTTGCTGGGGCAGTCAGGCCGGACTGTACCACCGCTACGGAATCGACAAACACCAGCTCGACGACAAGGTCTTCGGCATTTTCGAACACCGGGTACTCAATCCCCATCACCGGCTGGTTCGCGGATTCGACGACATTTTTCGTGCGCCACACAGCCGGCATACAACCATCCGGAAAGAAGACATAGAAAAGATTCCCGATCTGGAGATTCTTGCGGAGTCCGACGAGGCAGGCGTGTTTATTGTAGCGAGCCGGGACGGACGCGCGATATACGTTTCCGGTCATGCAGAATACGACGCCGACACCCTTGCCCGGGAATACGAGCGGGACGTCACGAAAGGGATGACGATTGACATTCCCCGGAACTACTATCCGGACGACAATCCGGAAAAATTCCCGCCGGTAACCTGGCGGGCTCACGCGAACCTGTTGTTCGTCAATTGGCTGAACTACTTCGTGTATCAGGAAACGCCGTTCGATATCGAAAAGATCAGCTGATCCGGTCCGTTATCGGGTAAACACGAAAGCGCCAAGAAGAACCACCACCGCGGCAACCGCGATCACGGCAACCAGGTGGGCAAACCATGTTCTGCCCGCCGGCTGTCCGTCCCGACGCAAGCTCCCGTGAAAAAGGCGGAACAGGCGGAGTTCCGGTCCGTGAAGGGCATTCCGTACGGACGGGAATGCACGCAAGAGCCGACGCATGCCCCGGGTACGATCAAGAAGCGTCTCGAATCGTGCGGTGAGCCGCCGGTTCAACTCGGTATTTTCCCGTTCAACGCGTTCCCGCAAGTCAGCGAGCATTTCCCGTAAATCCTTCTCCCTGAACCGGTCGGCGAGTGCACGACCGTCCACAACCGTTTCCAGCAGCGCGCCAAGAGCCACGAGTTTTTCTTCAAAATTGACGAGGCTCCGCAGGGTATAGGCAAGATCGACCATGAGAAACGCGGCAAGAATGGCGGCCACGGAATCCGCGAGCGAAACGGGGAGCGCAAAAATCAGTGATTCCAGAAGGGGATGCAGCACGCGCACACCGATCAGGCTCATCAGGCCGAACAGAACCGAATTGAGGAGACACACCCGCCCGCGGAAATTGAACGGAAGATCGGAATAATCCCACCACCGGGTGGAAAAAGCCGTTTCCAAAAGCCAGGCCGTTATATATTCCAGCGCCGTGGTTAACGCCATACCGACGAGAAAAAGCACAAGGACAGAACCGGAAAACGGTTCCAGCAAAAAGACAACCAGCAAGGCCCCAAAACCATACACCGGACAGAGCGGCCCGTGGAGAAACCCCCGGTTTACGAGGCGACGCTCCTGAACACTGCAGTACACCACCTCGCTTATCCAGCCGATTACGCTGTACGCTATGAAGAAAAGAAATAGTTGCGATAAAGGCACCGGTCCCTCCTCCCTGAGTTCCCGTAAAATATACTCAATCCCGGCCGCATCCGTAAAGACCGGTCTGCCGACCGTCTCCGACGGGGGACAGACGGACCACTTTCCGGTATACTCCTCGTCATGAAGAAGAATGAACTATTTTCGGTTATATATGAAGACGAGCATCTCGTGGTGCTGAACAAATCGTCCGGGCTTCTCGTCGCGGCGGACCGCTGGGATCCGGACGCGCCGCGTCTGGACACCCTCGCGACAGAGGAGCTCTGCGCGGAGGGAGAGCGGCTCTATGCCGTCCACCGCATTGACAAGGATACCTCGGGCCTTGTCCTGTACGCGAAAACCGCCGAAGCGCACCGCGCGTTGAGTCTTGCGTTCCAGGAACGTCAGGTACAAAAAACATATCACACGCTGGTACACGGACGGCCCCTCTGGCAGGAAACCGAAGTGGACATCCACCTTCGCGCGGACGGCGACCTCAAACACCGGAGTGTCCGGGACCCCAAACGGGGAAAACCCGCGACGACCCGTTTTACTGTCATTGGAGAATGCGGCCCGTATACCTGGCTGGAAGCGGATCTCATTACCGGGCGGACTCATCAGATCCGGGTCCACCTGCAGTTGTCGGGACTTTCCATTGCATGCGATCCCCTCTACGGGGACGGCAAACCGGTTTTTCTTTCGGGATTCAAACGATCATGGCGGGGAGACCCCTTTACCGAACGGCCCCTGCTGGACCGGCTCGCGCTCCACGCATGGAGGATGGTGATTACCCACCCTGTAACCGGCGAAGAAAAGACTTTTACCGCGCCCTACCCCCGCGACCTGGACGCGCTGAGAAACCAGCTCGCGAAGCGGTTCGGCACCGACCCGCTCGCCGAAGAGTGAGCGCTTAGCGCCGTTCCGGTCGGTCCTGCCGTTCTTGCCGCGCCGGCGGTTTTGACCGGTCAAGTTCGATGAGAAGGGCGCCGCTTTTCGGATCACGATCCAGTTCTTTGCGGTTCGGCCGGGGCAGTTCCAGACAACTTCCTGAAGCACACTGTTCCAGATACTTCGCCGCCTCATACCCGCCGCTCACGAGAACCATACCGATGTCCGAACACCCGTAAAGCCCTGTCCGGTATCCCGGCAGGCGGATGGGATCGGATATGATGCGGACACGCAGGGGCGGATACATTTCGCTCATGCGGGAAAGCATGGAAAGAGAGTCTTCCGCGCCGGAAGTCTTTTCCTCAACCGGTTGAACCGCCGCCTCCGCTCCGCGGGAAAACACAAAGGACAGTGCCGCGCGGTCCTTGGCAAGGCCGGCCTGTTCCGAAAGTTTTTTAAGTCCCTCGGGAGCTGACGCGGTATCAAACACAAAATGACACCATTTTTTGCCCCGTTCTCCCGGGAAAGGACAGCGTTCTTCATGCGGACAGGGCGCGGCCGGAGCAAAGCCTTCCTTCATGAGCGCGCGGCGCATCAGGGACACAAAGTTGGCGGTACGGGGAATCCCCGGCTCCACCACAAGAATTGACGCATCCGGAAGGGCGTAGCTTGCGAGATCGCGTGCTTGCGAGTCCGCGAAATCGTACACGGACACCGAGTCGTCAAGATACATTTCATTGAACATGTTGGCGCTCGCCACAAAAGAAACCTTTTTCCGCAAGGGAACACCCATGGCGCCCTTTACCCTGACGATCGTCCAGGGTTCGCAGCCGGTTTCCGCCGCGATCTTGAGAAAGAGTTCTTCGCCGGCAGAAAGCGCGCCGGCGGAAAGATCCACGCAGTACCAGGTAAGTGGCAGTTCACGGAGATCGGGCCGGGCAATCCACAGAGCGATGGGAAGCGTCAACGGACCGGAACCAAGATCGGCCAGCGTGTCGCCTGCTTTCAGGGTGACCGGAAGTGTGGAAAAAAGCTTGACCAGACGGACAAGATTCCACCACTGGTAGTAGCGGATATAGGCCGAAAGAGTTGCCGGATCATTCATGTACCCCTTGCGGCGCTCCGATCGTTCGTCGGTCAGCTCATGGGAAAGTTCCTTGATATCATTCGGAAGCTGCTGGAGCTTGCGGCTGTCGAGCGGTAACACGTCGAGCGAAAGATCAAAAAATCGGTCGAGAAGTTTTTGCGCGTCCTTGCCGGGAGCGGCAAAAACCGGCGTACATTCTTTCGGCGGCGTAAAGGGTCGGCCGGCGCGGGGTGCGCCACCGGCGCGGGGGGCCCGCTCGTCGCGGTCGGGTCGGCCGGCACGGGGTGCGCCGCCGGCACGGGGTGCCCGGTCGTCGCGGTCGGGTCGGCCGCCGCGGGGTGCGCCACCGGCGCGGGGTGCACGGTCGTCGCGGTCGGGTCGGCCACCGGCGCGGGGTGCGCCACCGGCGCGGGGTGCGCCGCCGGAGCGTCCCCCACGGCGGTTCCGGGTCGCGATCTTTTCATAGAACGGGATATGGTCCGCGCCGGAGTTGTCCGGCGATTGATTGTCGTGCTTTGTCATACTGCTATCCTTTGTTTTTCCAGCGCTGTACGGTTGCGTACAGATCCATAAGCTCGCCGCGGAGCATCCGCAGCTGCTCCCTGGTTGTCGGGGTTCCGGAGCCTTCCGCCAGTTCGGCGACAAGACGTTCACCCGCGCCTTCCAGGGTATATTTTTCCTCCTGAACCAGATACTTGATCCGGAGAATGAGTTCGATGTCGCGTTTTGAGTAGAACCGTCGCCCCTGATCGTCCTTGCGCGGACGAATGAAGGGGATGACATCCTCCCAGTAACGGAGGACATGCGCCTTTATGCCGGTTTCCTTTTCAACCTCGCCGATCGAAAATTCAGCCATTGGTTTCCCTCAGCGTTCCCGCTGTTCCCATTTCCTGCGACTGCCCTTGACTTCGAGTACAACGGGAATTTCGGAATAGCCGAGATCTTCGCGGATGCGATTCCGGATGTACGCGATATAGCTGTCCGTAACCGATTCCGGACGGGTAGCGAACACAAGAAACTTTACCGGGTTGGTTTGTGTCTGTACCATGTACCGGAGTTTGAATTTGTTCACCCGTCCCTGGGGCGGCGGGGAAGCGGTAATCCAGTCATTAAGCGCAAGATTGAGCGCGGAGGTTTCAGTACGGCGTGAAAGTTGCTCGTACAGGCGGACGGCTGTCTTGAGGAGTTCGGCGATGCCCGATCCTTCCAGCGCGGAGAGTGCGCAAACCGGCGCGTACTCCATCTGCCCGAACAGAATGCGTTGTTTTTTAACCACGGACGCGAACGTCTTCTTGTCCTGATCCATGGTGTCCCATTTATTCAGCACAAAAATTACCCCGATGCCCTCGGCGGCCGCATGGGCGATAATCTTCTTGTCCTGCTCGGCGAGGCCTTCCTGTGCATCTATCATGTGAAAGACAATGTCCGCGTGTTTCAAGGTCTTGATGGCCCGGTTAACGGAGTAGTACTCGATATTTTCGTTTATTCGCGCCTTCCGCCGTATCCCGGCGGTATCAAGGACATGAAATTGATTCCCTTTCCAGGTAAATTTACCCTCGACAACATCGCGGGTTGTCCCGGCGATATTGGATACGATGGACGCGTTTGTGCCGGTGAGCCGGTTCGCCAGGGTCGATTTCCCGGTATTCGGTTTCCCCACAATTGCGACGCGGATGCACGTTTCCTTTTCACCCTCTTCCACTTTTGAAAAATCAAGCGTGCGGGTGAGCACTTCGGCGAGTTCGCTGATGTTGTCGCCATGTTCGGCGCTTATAAACAACAGTTCGGGAAAACCGTAGCTGAGATAATTCCAGGACTCGGCTTCACGACGTCCGCCTTCGGTCTTGTTGACGGCGACCACCAGCCGGTCGCTGTACGGACGGAGCAGCTCGATGAACTCTTCGTCTTCCGGAGTCGCGGGTCCCGCTTCGAGAAGAAGCAGTATACGGTCCGCCTTTTTAAGCGCGCCGAGCGTTTTTTCCACAACCAGATTGTCCATTATGGCGCCGTCGCTTCCGGTTTCCCGGTCGAGCTTGAAGCCGCCGGTATCCATGAGGCGAACGGGTTTTCCGTCGACGAAAGCTGGTTCTTCGATCGGATCACGGGTAACACCCGGTGTCGGATCGGTAATGGCACGCCGCTTGTGCAAAAAGCGGTTAAAGAGTGTGGATTTCCCCACATTCGGCCGGCCTACCACTACAATGAGCGGAAGGTTCCGGTACGTTTTTGTTTCGTCGAATTCCGGCAACGATATACCGGTTTCAGGAGTGTCAGACATAGCTTTTTATTCGTTCCTCTACCAACATTCGAATTTCACGGGCTGCCGAAAGGCCCATCGCGGTTTCGGCTAGTTCAACGGCGTCTTTCAGAGACACCCGCCGGATCATTTCCTTGACCGGCTCGAGATTCGGTACGGCCATGCTGAAATTGCGCAGGCCCATACCCAGAAGCAAAAAAACCGCGGAAGGATCACCGGCCATTTCTCCGCACATGGAAACCTCCGTGCGCGTATTCCGTCCAGCCTGGATCGTCTGCAGTATCATGCGCAGCACTGCCGGATTGAACGGATCAAAGAGATGGGCAACCCGCGCGTTTTCACGGTCAACGGCAAGCGTGTACTGCACCAGATCGTTCGTTCCGATGGACATGAAGTCGCATTTTTGCGCCAGAAGATCGGCGCAAACAGCGGCCGCGGGTATTTCTATCATGACCCCGGTTTTTATCCGGGAATTATAGGCCCGTCCCAGACGGTCGCATTCCGTCTTTGCTTCCTCAAGTACATCGAGTACCGCGTCCAGTTCTTCCACGCTCGAAATCATAGGGAACATGATCCTGAGGTCCCCGTGACTGCTCGCCCGCAACAGGGCGCGCAGCTGATCCTTGAAGAGCTCGCGGCGGTCAAGACAGTAGCGTACGGCGCGCCATCCCAGAAGCGGGTTCGCCTCGCCCTGATCTTTTTGCTCCGATAGCATCTTGTCCGCTCCGGCGTCCAGCGTCCGGATAATTACCGGTGCGCCGTTCATCGCTTCAACCGTTGCGCGGTACACCTCATACTGGGTTTCCTCGTCGGGAACATCCCGCCGGGAAAGATATAAAAACTCGGAACGGAACAATCCGATTCCGGCGGCTCCTTCTTCACGTGCCGATTCGGCTTCTTCGGAAAGCGCGATATTCGCGCGGAGGGTAATCGGCGTACCATCCCGTGTTTCCGCAGGCTCTTGAATTCTGCGTTGGCGGTCCTCGTCGGCCTTCTTTTGTGTCGCTCCGGCAAGGGGCATCCTGGCACGATAGGCCGCGGCAACATCGCTCGGCGGAGAAACAATGACGATCCCGTCGCCTCCGTCAAGAACCACTTCGTCGCCGTCAGACACCGCGTCGAGAACGCCCCGGACACCCATGACAGCAGGTATTCGCCAGGCACGGGCAAGAATTGCCACATGGCTCGTCGCGCCACCTTCTTCCAGAATGATTCCCAGAATGCCGGCATCGCGAAGCGTAATCGCTTCGGACGGCATGATGTTCCGGGCGACCAGGATGGTGCCCGGCGGCACAAACCGGCTGCTGCTCCCCGTGAGCCGGCGTTCACCCGGTTCGGGAACTGTATCGCTCATGAGGTGACGCATGACACGGTCAAAAGCGTCTTCAATATCTACCGCCCGTTCGGCAAGGTAGGTGTCTCCCGTAGTACGGAGCATGCCCACCGTCTCCTGCACGGCATCATACAACACGGATTCAACATTACACAGCTTTTCCTCAAGCTGCTTTTTGATGCGGGGAATGAACTCGGGATCATTGAGCATCATGACATGCGCTTCGATGATCTCTGTCTGTTCCCGGGTACGATTCTGCATGAGCAGGGAAAGTTCCGATCGTGAACGCTCAAGGGCAGACTGTAACCGCCCCCATTGATATGAAACATCGGCGGGTTCTATTGCATAGCGGGGAATTTCGGCTGGCTCTCCGTCGGCAAGGCAAAAAACGGGACCCATGACCATGCCCCGTGACGCCGACAATCCTTCGAGCGTTATCACGAGTCTACTATACCGCAAAAATTGGTCCTTGCATACAGATTGAAATCGGCGTATCATGGCCCCATGGCGGATAAACGTAAACACAAATCTGCATCTCTGGGTTGTCTTTTCTGGATAGCGTTTATATTACTGGTTCTCGTCCTTTTTTTCTTTAACCGGAAAAATATCAGCATGGTACTGGAGAAAACCGGTGCTATGCACCTCATAACCGGCAAGGAAACCCCCGGAGAAGACGCTCCGCTCCCCGCCGGGCAGAAAATTCCGCCGATAGCCACGGCAGCCGACGACGAGTCGACCGAACCGCAAGCGGACAGTACCGAGGAACCGGTCGAACCGGCGACCGAAGAGCCTGTGGCGGAAAAACCCGCAGATACAGCCTCGGAGCCCGCACCCGAAAAACCCGCACCGACGGCGAAACCGGCCGTGAAACCCGCAGCGGAAAAGCCCGCGGTTCAAACCCGTACCGCGACACTGTTTTTTGTTACCATTGACTCCGACGGACGGGTTCTCCGCAAGGAAGTAACCCGGGACGTTCCCCGAACGGATTCTCCGCTTTCCGAGACCCTTTCAGCGCTTTTTTCCGGCCCAAATGGCGCCGAGTCATCCAAGAATTTGCGATCGCTCATCCCGAATGGCACCCGGCTTCTTTCAGCTTCGGTTAAAGACGGCGTGGCAACGCTCAATTTGAGTGAGGAATTCCAGTTTAACCAGTTCGGAATTGAAGGGTATCTGGGTCAGCTCGCGCAAATAGTATTCACCGCGACAGCCTTCCCCACGGTTTCGTCGGTACAGATTCTTATTGAAGGACAACGGCGGGAATACCTGGGAGCGGAGGGCGTCTGGATCGGCACCCCCCTGTCCCGGGAGAAATTTTAGGACTGCTATCAAAATTGTTGAAAAATTCCTGACGAATTATTGGGCCAGCTCTGCCATGACCCACCAGAACGCGAAGGCCTTCCGGTTCGCCGTGATGTGCTGGGTATTATGCTGTCCATGGGTTTCACCACCGCCGGGAGACGAACGGTTCCGGTACCAGTGAACACCTTCGGTATGAGAGTCCTGCCAGTCTTCGTAGAAATTCCCCCCATAACTTTCCGAATCCCCGTTATCGCCGGTATCTTCGTAATAGGTACCGTCCATGGCGGTTGTGTCTATTGAATAGTAGTCAATGCAGTAGTAGCCGTTCGTCCGGCAGAATTCATTGATGATCGCGGCCTGATTTTTCGGGCATCCCTCGCCGACATTATTATTCCGGTTGGCGTGTCCGGTCATGAACACAAAGTTGACAGGATTTGCCCGCGCGCGGCCGGGACCCACCTTGGTACCGCCTGCACCGTATTCGTTGATCAGGGTTTGCATCGACGCGCAGTAATCTGAAGCGTCATGGCCGCCAATATCGCACCAGGACCACATGAAGACGTTCACGTTGGCGTTTTCCGGAGCTTCCAGCCAGTCCCGGCACTCATTCACCCAGGTTTCCCAGCTACCGTTATCGGTCTGGGACAGATCCGGTGTTGAAAACCCGCCGGGGTTGTCCCTGAAGTAGAGTTTCCCGGCTTCCTTCGTGGTACTCACGCCGAACTTCACATCATCCCCGGTCTTGAATCCCGGGAGTCCGAAGACGCCGTACGACACATGGGTTCCATGACTGGTATGAAAATAGGCTACCTCGAATTCCGACCGGATGGTAGTGAGTACGGAATCGGGAATGGTCCGGAGTACGGAGTCGAGGGCGACGGACGCCCCGGCGATGGTTGAGCCGGTCACGGGAGCTGTGCCTCCGCCGGCAGGATCTTCTTCGGTCGAGTCTCCGCCCGAGGAATCGCAGGAAATTCCCGTCATCATGATACAGAGTACGGCCGTCAACAGCGTAACCGGTACGCGAAATAATCTGACATGCATGAATGCCTCCTTACCTATGGAAAACAAGGAAAGTGTAG
>Ga0123332_1005424_pt1 | contig 10783 bp, 9 predicted proteins | sample BioC12SIPDNA_4_FD_89958 | JGI IMG/M metagenome (GOLD analysis project Ga0123332, IMG submission 89958) | Anaerobic biogas reactor microbial communites from Washington, USA - Biogas_R2_A C12 SIP DNA | ecosystem: Engineered > Bioreactor > Anaerobic > Unclassified | place: Washington, USA... | reverse complement strand
GAGGTCGGAACGCGTCACGGACGCACGCACGTGCTCGCGCAGGGGCACAGGGATGCACCGCCGCTGGTGCTGCTGCATGGGGCGGGGTCCAACGCGCTCGCCTGGGGAGCGGACGTGCCCGAGTTCGCCCGTGACTTCAGGGTCTATGCCGTGGAGACACCCGGCGAGCCCGGCCGCAGCTGCCACGAACGCTTCTCGTGGCAAGGAGACTCCGTCGTGGACTGGTTGGGAGACGTGCTGGACGCACTGGGGCTGGGGCAGACGCCGCTTGCCGGCATCTCGCAGGGTGGCTACATCGCTCTGCGTTTCGCGGTCGCCCGGCCACAACGGGTGAGCGCGCTCGCGTTGCTCGCCCCCGGGGGAGTCGTGCAGCCAAGGCTCGGCTTCATCATGCGCGGCGTCACCTACAGCATGCTCGGTCGGCGAGGCGGTGCCTCACTCGTCCGGAGCATCATGGGCGACGAGGGGATCCCGCAGGTGGCCATCGACTACATGACCCTCATCTTCACTCATTTCCGGTCGCGCATGGACCCCCAACCGCTCCTGACCGACGGCCAGCTGGGAGGCCTCAGCATGCCGGTGCTGCTGATCGCGGGTGGAAGGGACACCATCTTCGACGGTGAGAAGATCGTGGAACGTGTGAAGAGGCTGATCGAGAAGGCCGAGATACGGCTGCTGCCCACGACTGGGCACGCTTTGATCCACGTCGCGTCGCTCGCGTCGCCGTTCTTCCTGAGCGCGACTCCCGCACCGGCGGATTGAGGGGCGGTCAGCGGGGCGGGACGCGGCAGCGCCACACACCGCTGACCGCCCCTCATCTAGTTGCGGAGCCCGCCCAGCGGCGCCGGGAACCGGCCGCCGCGGCGGACGAACACCGAGCCGGCCCAGGCGTTCACCGGCAGGACCGGCGCCTCCCCCAGGAGGCCCCCGAACGAGAGGCGTTCGCCGACCTTCTTGCCGATGGCGGGCAGCAACCGTACGGCGGTCGTCTTGGCGTTGATGACTCCGATAGCCGCCTCGTCGGCGATGATGCTCGCGATGGTCTCCACCGGCGTGTCCCCGGGGATGGCGATCATGTCCAGGCCGACAGAACAGACGCTGGTCATGGCTTCCAGCTTCTCGATCGACAGCGCGCCCGACTCGGCCGCCCGGATCATGCCCGCGTCCTCGGAGACGGGGATGAAGGCTCCCGAAAGGCCTCCCGCCGAGCTCGTAGCCATGGCCCCGCCCTTCTTGACCGCGTCGTTGAGGAGGGCGAGCGCCGCCGTGGTGCCCGGCCCTCCGCACCGTCCCACGCCCATGGCCTCGATGATCTCGGCCACCGAGTCCCCTTCCACGGGCGTGGGAGCTAGGGAGAGGTCCACGATGCCTCTCGCCACACCCATCCTGTCCGCGGCCTCCCGCGCGACCAGTTCGCCCAGTCGCGTGATCTTGAAAGCAGTGGCTTTGATCGCCTCGGCGACGGTTGTCAGGTCCGCATCCAGCGGCAGCGACTCCACCACGGCCCGCACCACCCCCGGGCCGGAGATGCCCACGTTGACCACTACGTCGGGCTCGCCCGAGCCGTGCACGGCTCCCGCCATGAAGGGGTTGTCCTCTACCATATTGGCGAAGACCACCAACTTGGCGCAGCCGACGCTGTCGCGGTCGGCGGTGGCCTGCGCGGTATCGAGCACGGTCTGCGCCATGGCCAGCACCGCGTCCATGTTGATGCCGGCCCTGGTGGTGGCGACGTTCACCGAGGCGCACACACGCTCGGTGGTTGCCAGCGCCTGCGGAATGGAGGCGATGAGTCGGGCGTCGGCGTCGCAGATGCCTTTGTGGACCAGGGCGGAGAACCCCCCGATGAAGTCGATACCGACGGCGGCCGCGGCTCGGTCGAGCGCCTGGGCCAGCGGCATCAGGTCTGTAGCTTGTGTAGCGGCGGCCAGTTGTGCGACCGGCGTGACCGCGATGCGCTTGTTGATAATGGGGATGCCGTATTCGCGCTCCAACTGTTGGGCAAGAGGCATGAGCTCCGCGGCCGCGAAGGTGATCCGCTCGTAGACCCGCCGCGCCATGAGGTCGATGTCTGAGTCGGCGCAACCTGCGAGCGACAGTCCCAGGGTGATGGTGCGGACATCGAGATGATGCCGCGTGATCATGGTGAGGGTCTCGACTATCTCCTCGGGTGTGAAGTGCACGGAAGGATCCTCCTCAGGCTTGCACGTGGAGCGGCATGACGCAGCCGGCGCCTCCTAGATGCGATGCATGAACCGGAAGACATCCTCGCGCTGCAGCGTGATCTGCATGCCGAGGTCCTTGCCCACGTCGGCAAGGCGCCTCTGAAGCTCGTCGAACGGGACGCTTTCCTCGTCGACCGTGACGAGCATGGTCATGGTGAAGATCCTGCCCAGGATCGTCTGGCGGATGTCCTCGATGTTGGTGTTGGCCTCCGCGAGGGCCCTCGAGACGGTGGCGACGATGCCCACCCGGTCCTCTCCCAAGACAGTCAGCACGGCCGGGGTCCGCATCAGCCACCTCCGCGTCCTTCAGCACATACGGTCGACCGGGCCCGACCCCGGCCTCGCGCCTAGCAGTCCAATGATAGTGCGAAGACTCGCGATCGTGCGAGGGTTCGCGACGGTGCGGGGTGTCGCGATTGTCAGAGGTCCGCGACCGAGCGAAGTCCCGCGCCGGTCAAGAGACACGCTGCGCAGCGCTGGTAGACAGGGGCCTTCCCTGCTAGTGTCTTCCTGACACCCGCGCAAGCCGAGAATCGAGTCGGAGGTCCTAACAACAATGGCTTTGACAATAGACGAGACCAGATGCGTCCTTTGCGGACTCTGCATCAGTGATTGCCCTGCCGGCGCCTTCAGTGGCGAAGGAGAGCACGTGGTAGGGCAGTCGCGCGTTTTCGAGTCGATCACACTCGACAACGACAAATGCACCGACTGTGGAGCATGCACGGCCAACCAGTTCTGGTGCCCGGCTGAGGCGATCTACGACGCCCCGGCGGACAAGACCGCCTTCGGCACCCCGGTGGAGGTCGGAAAAGCCACCGATGGCACGAAGTACGCGGATCTCTTCTACCAGTACAAAGACGGCGACGATCCCTATATCACCAATTTCGCCAACAAGGACGTGCCGTTCAACTACGTCACGAGGTTCGACAGCAGCAGGTTCCCCATCCCCGGCTGCAACTTCTACTACATGCACTGGATCATGCCCCACGACGAACCGTTCCTCGAGATCGGCCATCCTCCGCACATCCACAGGAGCGCGGAGTTGCTTTTCCACATAGGCGGCGACCCGAACAATCCCCAGGAGCTGAACTCGGAGGTCGAGTTCTTCATGGGCGTGGAGATGGAGAGGCACGTGTTCACCAAATCCACCGTGATCTACATCCCGCCCAACGTCGTCCACTCTCCCTGGAGACCCTCATACACCACCAAGCCGTGGCTCTTCATCGAGGTGAACCAGGGTCCGAGCCACAGCGAGAAGGGCTACCATCAGGTGCTGGCCCGCGAGCAGTGGAGTTCACCAGACCTCATAAGGCCCGCTTTCGCGGATGAGAACTACTAGTCGACGCCCGGTTGTGTAGCCTTGGCGAGACGGCGTAGGGCGTCGAGGCGCTCGGTACGCCCCAGCCTAGCCTCGCCGACGGCCTTGTGAAGCACCTCGATGTTGCGGTCGTATATCTCGCGGTCCACGGGGTATGGGTAGCCGTCCTTGCCGCCGTGCGCGTAGCTGAAGAGCGCCGGGTCGCTCCGGCTGGCCGGCGTGTCGTAGACGAGCTCGGCGATGAGCGTGAGCGCTCTGATGGTCTTGGCGCCCACCCCCGGCAACCCGAGAAGGACCTCGAAGCTCTCCGCCTGCCGTTCGTAGGTGCAGAGGAAGGTCTTCTTGAGGTTGTCGGGATGGATGTCGCGAAGCTCGACGGCGTGGTGGGCGGGCATGATCAGCCGCTTGAGCCGCTCGAGACGGCTCAAGATGCGGTCCGGCGGCTCGTGGGACAGTTGGGTCACCACCTCCTGCGCGGGGAGGCTCTTCTCCGCCACCAGGTTGAGCACATCGGTGCCGGGCGCCTCTGACGCTATGGCGTTGTGGGGCTCGACAACGTAGCTGGCCACCGTGTCACTCAGCCAGTGATACCGGCGGGCCCGTCGATTCTGGTCGTGCATACCCTGCTGCACGACCGCCCAGTCGCCCCTGCGCGTGGCGAAGAAGGTGTGGTGGTAGATCTGGTAGCCGTCCTGGAGGCCGGCGCTGTCCACCTTCGCAGCCATCCTACTCGCGTAGACGAGCGGCTGTGGTTCGGCCAGCAATACCCCCGAGGCCGAGGCCGACTCGATCTCCACGGGCGTCTTTCTCGAGGCCGCCCCTTTGCCTCCCGCGACGATCAGGCCCGATTCCCGCTCGAGACCGTGCAGTCCGTCCTTCAGCGCTCCGCATACGGTCGTCGTGACGCCAGAACTGTGCCAGTCGAAACCCAGCACGGCGCCGAAGGCCTGGAACCAGGCAGGGTCGGAAAGACGCCTCAGCATCTCTTCCGGGCCGCGATCGCTCACGATAGCGAGTGTGATCTCGCGGGCCATGAGTCGCATGCGCGAGAAGAGCCACGCAGGCGCTTTGCCGCCGTGGAGCGGTAGAGTGGCGGTGCCGGTCTTCATCGAAAGACAGCATACTTGGGGGGCCGGACAGACAATCATGAAGATCGGAGGAAGCCATGGCCGCGGCCGTACGGATACTGCTCAAGGAAGGGGAGCTTCCAGCCCTCCTCGACGACTCTCACACCGCGCTGGCCATCGAGGAGGCCCTCCCGCTCGAAGGCGTGACGAACCGGTGGGGCGAGGAGGTCTACTTCACAATACCTGTGCATGTGGAGGAAGCGCCCGACGCGAGACAGGACATGAGCGTGGGTGAGTTGGGCTACTGGCCTGTCGGCGCCGCCTTCTGCATCTTCTTCGGCCCCACGCCTGCCAGCACCGGTCCTTTGCCGAGGGCGTACAGCAACGTGAATCCCTTTGGGCGCATCGCGACTGGGGAGGACGCTGCAAAGGGAATCCTCGCGAAGGTCAGGGACGGTGAAGCGGTGCGCGTTGTCGCTGCATAACGCGGAGCGGGGCCGCCGCGTGGACGACATGCGTCGAGACCGCCTCGTGCGGTAGCATGCTCTCTGTCTGACGAGCGACGAGTGGAGCCGACATGAACGTTATCGCGATCAACGGAAGCCCGAGGAAGGATTGGAACACCGCCACCCTGCTCCGGAAAGCCATGGAGGGCGCCGAGAGCGTGGGAGCGAAGACGCGGCTGGTGCATCTCTACGAACTGGACTACAAAGGGTGCACGAGTTGCTTCGCCTGCAAGAGGAAGGGCAACACCCGCAACGGCCTCTGCGCCATGCGCGATGACCTGCAGGATGTGCTGGCCGAAGTCATCGCGTCCGACGTCCTTCTGCTGGGCTCGCCCATCTACTTCGACGACGTCACGGGCGAGGTGCGGTCATTCATGGAGCGTCTCTTCTTCCCTAACATCACGTATGACGAGTTCGGCAAGTCGGTATTCCCGCGCCGTATATCCTGCGGGTTCGTCTTCACGATGAACTGCCCGGAGGAGGCGATGAAGGACGTCCACTACGACGTTCTCTTCCAGATGCAGACGAGGCCGCTCGGGATGTTCAGGGGCGAGGTCGAGTTCGTTACTTCCCACGAGACCTGGCAGTTCAAGGACTACGCCGCGATGAACGCCGCCATGTTCGACGTGGAGGCAAAGGCCAGGATACGGGCCGAACGCTTCCCCATCGATTGCCGGAAGGCCTTCGAGATGGGTGCGCGGCTGGCGCGGGCCGAGCGCCCCGGGGGCGCTCGGCCCGCTCTAAGCGAGACCACATGACCACGCGACCCTCGAGACGCTGGGTACGTCCTCTGATTGGAGTGTCGCTGACCATCGTCTGGCTGGCGGTGGCTGGGATCGGCGGCCCGTACTTCGGCCGCATCGGCGAAGTCTCGACTAACGAGCAGGCCTCGTATCTTCCCAGCAGCGCCGAATCCACCCAGGTGCAGAAACGGCTGACCGAGTTCCTGGGTGACGACGCCATCCCTGCTGTTGTGGTGGCCGAACGGGCGGGCGGGCTGACCCCCGAGGATGAAGCCTGGCTTGCGGCTCAGTCGGCGAGCCTGCCTCAGGAGGTCCAGGCCATCAGCGGTGGCGTATCACCGGCCATCGCGTCCGACGACGGGATGGCGGCCCAGATGTTCGTGCCGCTGTCCACCGACACGCCGCCCAGGGATTCCGTCGAGCTGCTGCGCACGGCTCTGGAGGGCGCCCCCGAGGGTCTCGCGGTGTACGTCACGGGGGCAGCCGGGTTGAGCGCCGACCTGGGCAACGGGTTCGCCGGCGTCGACAGCCTCCTGCTGTTGGTCGCCGTCCTCACCGTCTTCGTCATCCTGGTGGTGGTCTACCAGTCTCCGCTGCTCCCCGTCTTGGTGCTCCTCGCCTCGATGAGCGCGTTGTGCGGCGCCGTCCTTGCGAGCTTCTATCTGGCCAAGGCCGGGGTGTTCAAGATCAACGGGCAGGTGCAGGGCATTCTCTTCATCCTGGTCATCGGAGCCGCGACCGACTATTCGCTGCTGTACGTGTCGCGGTTCCGAGAGGCTCTTCGAGTGAGCGACTCGGTGTGGAGCGCCACCAGGACGGCTTGGAAGGGCTCGGTCGAGGCGATCATCGCCTCCGGCGGCACCGTGATCGCGGGGCTGCTGTGTCTCCTCCTGTCCGACCTGGCCTCGAACAAGGCGCTGGGCCCGGTGGCGGCCCTCGGGATACTGTTCGCGGTGTTGGTGGCTCTCACGTTCCTGCCGGCCATGCTGCTGCTGGCCGGACGCGTCGCCTTCTGGCCGCGACATCTGCGCGGCGTCGTCGACCGGACGGCCCCTCGGCGTACGGGCGTATGGGAGCGGATCGCCGCCGCGATCCACACCCGTGACCGGTTGATGTGGGTGATAGTAGGGGTCGTGCTGGCGCTTGGCTGTGTGGGCCTGGTCGGTCTGAATGCCGGCGGAGTGCCGGCCAGCGACCTGGTGATAGGCGAGTCGCAGTCGCGCGACGGCCAGAACATCCTGGCGGCGCACTTCCCCGGCGGCTCGGGGCAGCCTGTCCAGGTGATCGTCCCCGAGGGCAAGCTCGACGCGGTCGCCGCGGCCGCTCTCGAGAACGCGGGAGTGAGCAGTGCCTCGGTCGTCTCCGCGGACTCGCCGAGCGGCTCTATCCCCATCCCCAGACCGCCGGAGGGCCCGTTCGCGCAGGCCACTCCGACGGTGGCCGGGGGCGATGTCATGCTGCAGCTCACCCTCGCCGACAAGGCGGACTCGCTGGAGGCAGAGCGGACGGTCACCGCGCTTCGGACCACGCTCCGGCTGCTCGACCCCTCCACCATCATCGGCGGGTCCACTGCTCTCGACCTCGACACCAACCTGACCAGCACCCGCGATCGCAACCTCATCATCCCGCTGGTGCTGGTGGTGATAACCGTGATCCTGATGTTGCTGCTGCGCAGTATCGTCGCGCCGTTGCTGCTGATGGTGAGCACGGTGCTCAGTTTCGGTACCGCCCTTGGCGTCTCCAGCCTGCTCTTCAATCATCTGTTCGACTTCCCCGGCGCCGACCCGGCCGTCCCCCTGTATGGGTTCGTGTTCCTGGTCGCGCTCGGCATCGACTACAACATCTTCCTGATGACCCGGGTGCGGGAGGAGTCGGTGTTGCACGGCACCGAGCAGGGTGTGCTGCGCGGGCTCGTCGTCACCGGCGGTGTGATCACCTCGGCGGGCGTGGTGCTGGCGGCCACCTTTGCCGCCCTGGCCGTGATCCCCATCTTGTTCCTGGTACAGCTTGCCGTGATCGTCGCCTTCGGCGTCCTGCTCGACGCGCTGGTGGTCCGCGCGCTGTTCGTACCGGCCCTGGTGCATGACGTGGGCCGTCCGGTCTGGTGGCCCTCGAAGCTGTCCAAGCGGACATGAGCGAGTCGGCCGTCGACCTTCTCGACGCCTTCTACGCGGGATCGCTCGGCTGTTCCCCGCACGATCTGAACGCGCACGGGCTTACCGTTCTCGAGAGCGACGTGCGGTCCATCGTGTTCGCCAAGGGAGGCCCGCTGGCTCTGTACGCGCTCGCAAAATCCGGCGACGCGGTGATCGCCGTCAAGCCCGGCCTCGGGCCGGTAGTGAAAGAAGCGGTCCAGGGGGCGGTCGCGCTGGATGATCCGGTCTGTGAGACCATCGAAGCCGCCGTCTCACCGCAGGTCAACGCCGGTTCCTGGTTCCGTGGCGTCCGGCTCTTCTGCGGTCCCGATTCGTTCCGTGGCTGCGCGACCGCGGGTGTCCGAGAGATCTCGCCCGGTGAAGACGAACGGGCCCTCCTTCTGCAACGCAGATGGGGAGGGAAGGTCTTTGGGCGGCTGGTCGACGGCCGGGTGGTCAGCTGGGCCGTCGTCAAGCCGCTGTCCGACGTCGTGTGGGACCTATCGATCGAGACGCTCCCCGGCCACCGGAGACGAGGCTACGCTAAGAGCGCGGTGTCGGCTGCTTTGGAGCACATCTTCGCCAACGGCCGGCTCGCCGGTTGGGGCTGCGATCGCGACGGCGCCGCTTCGTTGAAGACCGCGGCTTCAGTCGGTTTCAAGCACTATGCGCTCGACTTCGGGTGCGTGGAGGCTGCCTGCCCGCTCGCCTAGCATGCGGCCCCGGCCGGGACCGCGATCTCGGCGCCGCGTGTGAGGTACTGTGCGGGCGTCGTCACGCCGGGGCGAAAGCGGCCAGACATGACATAATATGCATGATGCAAGACGAGTAGGCTCATGCCGCAGGTTTCTGGCGACGCCGTGTCTGTCGCCGAGCAAGTACCCCCGTTCGTGCGCCATCAGCTCTCGCCTGGAAACGCTGGAAGGATGTATGGGATGTATCAGGTTGGAGACTGGATAGTCTACGGGAACACCGGCGTATGCCGCGTCGTGGCGATCAAGACGGTCGATTCCTCGTGGATCGGCGACGCTCGACTCTGCTATGTCCTGGAGCCGCTCTCCCAGAGCTACACCATCTCGACGCCCGTGACGAACAAGAAGGTGTTCACTCGGCCTGTCATCTCCAAGAAAGAGGCGGAGCGCCTCGTGGACCAGATCCCCTCGATCGAGGCTCGGGCCTACCACAGCTCGAGGGTCCAGGAACTGGCGGAGCACTACAAGTCGTTTGTGGCGACGCACGACTGCGCCGACCTTATCGAGCTGACCATGTCGCTCTACGCGAAGAAGCAACATGTGGGCGAGCAGAAGAGCAAGTTCGGAGCGATCGATCAGAAGTTCATGAAACAGGCCGAGGATCTGCTCTTCGACGAGCTGTCGGTGGCTCTCGGCATCTCGAGAGAGACCGTGCCGGAATATATCGCCTCTCGAGTGGGCGACCGGCGGTGGCCAGAAGAGCGTTGATGGACATCGCTCCGGGTCCATGATGGAAGACAGCACGCTCGCGACTTCTCCGATGGCGGCGGTTCCGCCCGCCCTATGATCGATCGCCTACGCGCATCGTGGAAGAGCCCGGCGGGGCGCGGGTTCATCATGCTCGCCACGATGCAGCTCTGCTACGGCTTCGCCTACAGCGCGAACAACAACGTCATCACCAACTTCTTCACCGACCTTCTGGGCTTCAGCGGCTCTCAGTTCGGCTACATGACGGCCATCCGCGAGTTCGGCGGCCTCACCCTCATCCTGCTGATGGCGCTTCTCTATCGCGTGTCGATACCGCGGCTGAGCGCGGGCGCCATGCTCATCATGGGCCTCGGGTTCGGACTGTTCGGCGTCGCCACCGGGTTCGTGTCCATAATCCCCTGGATCCTTATCAGCAGCTTCGGTATGCACACCATCCTGCAGACCCAGTACTCGATGGGCATGAGCCTGACCACGCAGGAGCGGAGCGGCCATGTGCTCGGTCGCCTGGGTGCCTTCATGCAGGCGGGCACGCTGGCTGCTCTGGTGGTCGTCTTCCTCATCTTCCACTATGACCTGCTCTCGTACGAAATGACCTTCGTGGTGATGGGGGTCGTCGCCGTCGTCGGCGCCATCGCCATCTTCCGCTTCCCTCACATGGAAGACGGGGAGCCGCGAAAGGTGGAGCCGCGGAGGGAGCCGTTCGTGTGGCGCAAGGACTATCGCTACTACTACTGGCTCAACCTGCTGGACGGTGTTCGCCAGCAGATCTTCTTCTCGTTCGGCCTCTGGGTGCTCGTCCACCGGTTCAAGCTGGAAGTCGAGGACATCTCGATCCTCCTGCTTGCGATCACCTTCATAGGCATGGTGTCGTCGGCATATGTAGGACGCCTGATCGACCGTCTGGGCGAGAGACGTGTTCTCCAGGCCATCAACATCGGCTACGTGATCGCTCTGGGCGGCTACGCCCTCGCGAACAGCGTCTACCTGGCCTGTGTCTTCTACGTGATCTACTCCTTCATCGTGCCGTTCTCCACCATCGGAGCATCCACGTATCTTCGCAAGATCGCGGTGCCCGAGGATATCTCGCCCACCCTCTCGATGGGTATCACCATCCTTCACGCCACGGCTGTTGTCGTGCCGGTGGTGGCGGGTGTCATACTGATCTTCGTCGGATACCAGATCCCGTTCTTCATCGCTTGCCTGGCGGCGCTCAGCCTGGTCGGGATCACGCGGCGCCTGGACCCGGTGAAGCAGCGCAGCGCGGCCCGCGTGGCTCTGGATGAAGCCAGGGCGGCGGCGCGGGCGGGCGGCCAGGTGACCGCGGTCGAG
>Ga0123332_1005421_pt1 | contig 10793 bp, 9 predicted proteins | sample BioC12SIPDNA_4_FD_89958 | JGI IMG/M metagenome (GOLD analysis project Ga0123332, IMG submission 89958) | Anaerobic biogas reactor microbial communites from Washington, USA - Biogas_R2_A C12 SIP DNA | ecosystem: Engineered > Bioreactor > Anaerobic > Unclassified | place: Washington, USA... | reverse complement strand
GTCCCCGGCCAGACGTTGCGCCTCGCGCTCCTCGGCGTTGAACGACTTGATGGTGGCGATGCCGCCGAGGGCGTTGGTGAGGGTGTCGCCGAGCATCCCGCCCGCGGCCCGGACGTCGGCGTAGAGCGGCTCGAGCCGGTTCTGGTAGCGGAGGGAGCCGTAGACGATGAGGGGGATGGGAAGGAACGCGAGGCCGGCGAGGAGCGGGGAGACCACGAGGAACGTGAGGCCCACGAAGATCACGTTCAGGAAGGTGATGATCAGGCGGTGGGGTCCGTAGTCGAGGAAGTGCTCGATCTGGTTGACGTCCTCGTTGAGGATGGTCATCAGTCCACCGGAGGTGCGGTCCTCGAAGTAGGCCATCTCGAGCGTCTGGACGTGGCGGTAGGCGTCGATGCGCGCGTCGTGCTCGATGGCCTGGGCCAGGTTGCGCCACAGCACCACGGCCGCGAACTCCGAGGCCGACTCGAACACCCAGATGGTGGCGGTGAGGATGACCAACGCGGTGAGCTGGCCGAACGTGTCCTCGATGCCGAAGAGGCGACCGATGAACGACTGGCCGCCGTCGCGCTTGACCACCACGTCGACCGCTGCACCGATGAGCAGCTCTGGGGCGACGTCGCAGATCTTGTTGAACGCGGAGAGGACCGCGGCCACGACCATCCGCGAGCGGTGGCCCCGGGCGTAGCGGTAGAGCTCGCGGAGCGGCGGCTTCTCGGAGATGAGGATGGCCGACGGGCCTGGGGTCTCAGCGGGTGCCGTCGAGGCGTCGGTCATGTCGTGGGAACTTACTGGCAGGCCCCATCGGGAACCCCCTCCGAAATCGGTGTTCGAGCCCACCAGGATCGCCCGCGGCGGCGGTGGCGGCTGTCAGAATGGAGGCGCCATGGTTCCAGATCTCACAGCGCGCGCTGGGCTGTCAGCCCGCAGGCGAGGTGGCATCCTCGCCATGGTGGTGGTTCTCGCGGCGGCATCGCTGAACGGCTGCGGGTGGGGATCGGCCGACGGGTCCGGCCAGCTCGACACCTCCCGTTCCGGTGTGCAGGACACCGCTCCCGTGCTGCGCTACGTGGCGGCGCCGATGGCCTCGGCGCCGACTCCGCTCCCGGACCCGCGCTGCCGGGCGGCGCGCCGGTTGTTCCTGCGAGCCGCCGTGGCGTCGAAGCCGCGACCGTTCGTGGTCGACGAGAGCACCGAGCGCCTGCTGGACCAGGTCGAGGTGCTGGCCACGGGCGAGATCCGGGCCGACCTCGATGCCACGCGGGAGTTCGTGGCCCGGTTCCTGGAGTCGCCCGGGTCGCTCACCGGCACCGATCTCGGCGAATCCGTCGACCGGATGGATCGGCTGCTCATCTGGGCCGTCACGGTGTGTCCGCCCCCGCAGCGGCCGGTGTGGGGCTGCTCCACCCAGCTCGACCACCCCGTGGGCAGCCTCTTCCGGCCCCTCTTCTTCGAGGCGGTCGGCCAGTTGACGCCCAACGAAGCGCTCGACGAGACCGTCGGACCGGTCACCGGCGACAAGATCGAGCTGGCGCGCAGCGCCAACCGAGTGGTGTTCGGCTGGGTCGACGCCTTCGGTCTGGTTCGGCGCCGGGTCGAGGTGCGGCGGGTTCTCGACCTGTGGTTCGTCACCGACGCCAAGCGTTGCGACGACCCGTTGACCCGGCCGCACCCGCTCGACTCCGGCGAGGTCATCGTGGAGGAGCTGCCCGACATCGTCGACGGGCCGCAGTACGCGCCGGTCACCGAACCGCCCACCACCACGACGACCACGATCGCCGAGGAGTCGACCACCTCGATGACCTTGAGCCCCACGGTTCCGCCGATGCCGTGCCGCTGGGATCCCGACGACACCACCGACGAGTACGAGACGCTGGGCGAGTACATGTCGCGCGGTCCGGCGGAGAGCGGGTGCTGGGAGCTGCTCACCGAAGAGGGCAAGGAGTGCATGAAGGATCCGCCGAGCGGCGAGTTCTTCGCCTGCTTCGACGTGTGAGAGAATCTGACGACCAGTCAGAAACCAGTCGTCGTCCACAGCGGAGCGCCGGCAACCACACGCGGAGGCACACGATCCATGGGCATGCTCGACGGCAAGGTCGCCATCGTCACGGGAGCAGGGCACGGCATCGGCCGTGGCCACGCGCTGGAGCTCGCCAAGCACGGCGCCAAGGTGGTGGTGAACGACCTCGGCGTGTCGGTCACGGGCGAAGGCGAGGGCAAGGACGCCGACCTCACCGTCGACCTGATCAAGGAGCGCGGCGGCGAGGCCGTGGCCAACTACGAGAACGTCGCCGACCACGAGGGCGCCGGCCGCATGGTGGCGCAGGCCGTCGACGCCTTCGGCCAACTGGACGTGCTGGTCAACAACGCCGGCATCGTCCGCGACGGAGCCATCTGGAACATGTCGGAGTCCGACTTCGACGCCGTGCTGAACGTCCACGTCAAGGGCACGTGGTCGCCGTGCCACCACGCCGCCCGACACTGGCGTGAGCGATCCAAGAACGGTGAGACCTTCACCGGTCGGGTGATCAACACCACCTCCGGTGCCGGGCTCGTGGGCAACTTCGGCCAGACCAACTACGCCACCGCCAAGGCGGGCATCGCCGGGCTCACCCAGACGCTGAGCCTCGAGCTGCACAAGCTCGGCGTCACGGTCAACTGCGTCGGTCCCGCTGCTGCCACCCGCATCACCGGAACGATGCCCGGGGCCCCCGAGGTGATCGAGGCCGACGACGTCCCCGAGGGGGAGTGGAACCGCATGGACCCGTCGGTCTCGTCGCCCCTGGTGGCCTGGCTGGCGTCGGACGAGTCCCAGCACGTCACCGGCCAGATCATCCGTGCCGTGGCCGAGAACATCATCTGGATGAAGGGCTGGACCGACGGGCCCACCCTCAGCAACGGTGGCAAGCGCTGGGACGCCACCAAGCTCGGCACCCAGCTCGCCACCGACGTGTTCGGCACCAGGGCACCGGGCCTGCGCTACTGATCTCTGCTCGCTCCCGGCGCTCGCCGTCAGCGACGGCGCGCGAACCGAGTCACCACTCGGATCTGTGGCAGGATCGACGGCAGGGGAAGCAGTCCCCGTCGTCGCGCACCGCGGTCGTGGCGACCCGACAGTCGAAGGGGAACCCATGACCCAGCGCACCGGTCGAATCCGCAAGTGGTCCGTCTCCGCCCTAGCCGCCATCGCTCTCTTGTCGGGAGCGGTCGGGTGCGGGAGCGACGACGACGGCGACGATGCCGCGTCGTCGACCACGACCTCGGGCACGGAAGCCCCAGACTCGGGCGGCGAGGGGACCCTGATCCGCGTACCCCAGGACCACGACACGATCCAGGCAGCGGTGGACGCAGCGTCGGAGGGCAGCGTGGTCCTGGTCGACGCGGGCACCTACGAGGAAGCAGTCGACGTCACCACCCCCGACATCACCATCCGCGGCGTCGACCGCAACGAGGTGATCCTCGACGGCGGCTTCGAGCTCGAGAACGGTATCCGCGTGCTCGACACCGACGGGGTGGTCGTGGAGAACATGACCGCCCGCAACTACCTGTCGAACGGCTTCTTCTGGACCGGATCCGACCGCTTCCGGGGGTCGTACCTGACCGCGTACCGCAACGGCGACTACGGCATCTACGCCTTCGACGCCTACCACGGCCAGTTCGACAACAGCTACGGCGGCGGCAGCCCCGACGCCGGCTTCTACGTGGGCCAGTGCTACTCGTGCGACGTGGTCATCGACAACGTGATCGCCGAGTACAACGGCCTCGGGTACTCCGGGACCAACTCGGGCGGAGACCTGTACATCATCAACTCGACCTTCCGGAACAACCGTGCCGGCATCGTCCCCAACTCGGGTTCTTACGAGCTGTGCTACCCCGGGCGCTCCAACACCATCGTGGGCAACATCGTGCACGACAACAACATGCTCGACGGTCCCGGCATCGACGTCTCGCTCATCGCCCAGGGCAATGGCATCCTGCTGGCCGGGAGCATCAACAACGTGGTGGAGCGGAACCTCGTGTTCAACCACGACCGGACCGGAATCGCGGCGGTGCCGTTCCCCGAAGAGGACGCGAGCGACGTTCCTCCACCCGAGAGCGACCTGGAGATCCCCTGCGACGAGATCGACCCGCCATCGGGCGACGAGGAGATCGAGCTGGTGCTGTGGAACGCGACGGGCAACCGCTTCGTCGGCAACGTCATCGAGAGCTCGGGGCTGGCCGACATGGCCTCGGCCACGCTGGCCTTCACCGAGGATGACCTCGTCACCGCGGAGCTGAACAACTGCTTCTCGGGCAACACGTTCACGTCCACCGCTCCCGTCGATCTGGAGCTGCTCGCGCCCTGTGACGGCGAGGGCAACGGCGGCGACTTCACGGACGGCGAGCTGAACCTGGGCGTCCTCATAGCGGACCTGCCCCCGACGCCGGACAAGGATTCCTACAAGACGACGCCGGAGCCGCCGGCCCAGGAGACGATGCCGGGCGACGTCGAGGCTCCCCACGTCCACTTCGAGGCGCCCGAGAAGCCCGACGTCGACGCCATCACGGTGCCGGCCAAGCCGTCGCCCTGATGCGCGCCCTGCGAACCCGAACGGCGGCGTTGGCACTGGCCCTCGTCGCGGGCGGGTTCGCCGGCTGCTCGTCCGACGACGGCGGCGGTGGCGCGTCCGCCGGTGGAACCGTGGACGGAGACGTCGTAGCGGTGACCGCTCCGGCCGGCCCGCCAGCAGGGGCCGAGGGGCCGTCCCGACACGTCGGCCCCCAGGGGCGGGTGGGTCAGTTCGTGGTCCACTGCACCTACTCGCACTCCGGAGCTCACGACCCGATCGTCCACCCCGGTCACGAGGGCCGATCCCACCTCCACGACTTCTACGGCGCGACCGAGGTCGACTCCCACAGCGTCGTCGACTCGCTCCTCGGCGAGGAGACCACCTGTGACAAGTCGCCTGACACCGCCTCGTACTGGCAGCCGACGCTCTACGACCACGGTGAGATCGTCGAGCCCACCGCCATCGACGCCTACTACCGGGCGGCTCCGGGCGTCAGCCCGACCGAGGTCGTCCCGTTCCCGCTCGGCATCGCGTTGATCGCCGGAGACCAGACCGCCAGCGAACCCCAGCCCGGCGAGGCGGTGGGGTGGGCCTGCGGTAGCAGGACGGTGCTGCACGACGAGCCACCGGTATGCCCGGCGTCAGCGCCGTTGCACCTGATCCTGACGTTCCAGGACTGCTGGGACGGAGAGCACCTCGGCAGCGCCGACCACCAGTCCCACGCCGCCTACTCCGCCGACGGCACATGCCCGCCGAGCCACCCCGTCCACCTTCCGCAACTGACGGTGTCGGTGGCCTTCCCCATCTCGGGTGACGGCCACGACCTGTCGCTGGCCTCGGGCAACGTCTACTCGGCGCACGGCGACTTCCTCAACGCCTGGGACCCCGACGGGCTCCGTCGAGAGGTGGAGCAGTGCATCCACCGCGACGTCGTGTGCGACCTGGCCAGCAACCGCGGCGAGGAACCGCTCTTCACCGGCTGACCGGACCGGTCAGGCGACCACCCGGACGGCGCCCACCATGCCCTTGGTCCTGGTGCCGTGGAGCGAGCAGTAGTACGGGTAGTCGCCGGCCTCGTCGAAGGTGATCGATGCCGACATGCCCGGCTCGAGGTCCTGGACCTCGATCGGTTCGAAGGCACCGTCATCGGCGGGAAGGACGTTGTGCTCGGTGCGACCCTTGTTCGTCCAGGTGACCGTGGTGCCCGCCTTCACGATGATGTACTCGGACCGGAACGAGTTGTCGACGGCCTGGACCGCGACCTCGGTCTGGTCGGTGAGGTCCTCGAACTCCGCGGCGGACAGGTCTACCGGCTCGGCGGCGGCCGGGGAGGCGGTGGTCGTGGTGGCGTCTGTGGCGGACTCACCGTCGCCGCACCCGCCCAGGAGCGCCACGATGCTCACGGCGATGACCGACAGGTGGCGGAGGGCGCGGGCTCGAGGCTGGTTCGTCATGGCGTCGACCATAGCGGAGCGATAGCTCGGATCTATCGTGTGCGGGCTCGGCCCCGAGGTCGGCCAAACTGGCGCCACGATGTCGTCCGACCTCCCCACCGAACCCCCTTCCGCCGAGCGCGCGTTCTACATCCAGGAGTTCGCGCGCGCCACGCTGGTCGTCACCCTCGACGCGGTCGATGCCGATGCGCCGGACGTGCTGGCGCCGGTGGTGAGCTCGCTGGCCGTCGGCGACGCGCGATTGGTGCTGGTGGTGGGCACCGACGACCCGGTGTCGGACGCCGACAGCATCGAGTCGCGCCTGGCCGCGGCGGTTCCCGGCCGGCCTCTGGTGCACCCCCTGCCGGACCCGCCGGGCGATGGCCGCCTCGACGAGGCGTGGATGGCCGAGCTGTGGCTCTCCGTGCTGGACCACGGCTGGGTGGCGGTGACGGCGCCCACGACGGGTCGCTCGATCACCGCGGCCCGCCTCGCTGCCGCGCTGAGGGCTCTGAAGCTGGTGGTCACGGACGAAGCGGGTGGTTGGGGCCGACCGCCCCGGAGCTTCGCCGACGTGTCGACCCACCGGGACGCCTACCACTCCCAGCTCGGCGAGCGGCAGGGCGGTGCGGTGGTCGAGGCCATCGAGACAGCGCTGGCCGGTGGCGTGGTGAGCGTCAACCTGTGCCGTGCCGTCGACATCGACCGGGAGCTGTTCACCTTCGACGGGGCGGGGACCCTGTTCACCAGCGGCGGCTACGTGGAGGTCGTACCGCTCAGCGTCGACGACCTCGCCGCCGTCGAGGACCTGGTGGCCCAAGGGACCGCCGACGGGTTGTTGCGGCCGCGGTCGCGTCGCGAGGTCGCCCGCCTGGCGGTGGGCGGGCTGGGTGCCAAGGTGGTGAGCAGCGGCCATCTGGCCGGACTGGTGGGCCTGGATACCGATGCCTACCGGGCCGAGGGGCTGGGGGAGGTGGCGGGGCTCTACACCGTCAGCCGCTTCTCGGGCTCAGGCGCGGGTGGTCTGTTGATCGACCGACTGGTGGAGAACGCACACGCCTGTGGGCTGCGCGCCGTGTTCGCGGTGACGGTCTCGGACCTGGCGGCGGACTTCTTCGTCCGTCACGGCTTCCACGAGGTGGACCAGGACGCCGTACCCGCGTCGAAGTGGGAGTCCTACGACGCCGGCCGCCGCGCCGTCGCCCGAGTGTTCTGGCACGACACGTCCGGAGCTGGTTTCTGACGCTCCGTCAGATGCCGGTACGCTGGGCGGATGGATCTCCGGTTCTCCGACGAGGACGAAGCGTTTCGAGCCGAGGCCCGAGCCTGGCTGACCGAGCAGCTCGACGGAGACTTCGCCGTCGTCAGGGGCCGGGGTGGACCCGGCGACGAGCACGTCCTGTTCGAGGAGCGTCTGGCCTGGGAGCGACACCTCGGGGCCAACGGCTGGACGTGCGTCGGGTGGCCGAAGGAGCACGGCGGCCGGGGTCTCACGCTGCACCAGCAGGTCATCTGGTACGAGGAGTACGCGCGTGCGGGCGGGCCAGGCCGGCTGGGCCACATCGGTGAGGGACTGGCCGGACCCACGATCATGGCCTTCGGCAATGCCGATCAGCACCAGCGCTTCCTACCCGGCATCGTGGCCGGCACCGAGCTGTGGGCCCAGGGCTACAGCGAGCCCAACGCCGGGTCCGACCTGGCCAACGTCTCCACCCGTGCCGAGCCCGACGGCGACGACTGGCTGATCACCGGACAGAAGGTCTGGACCTCGCTCGCGCACTGGTCCGACTGGGTGTTCGTGCTCGCCCGGACCGACCGGGACGCCCAGCCCAAGCACCGTGGAATCAGCTACTTCTTGATGCCGCTTCGACAGGACGGGGTCGAGATACGCCCGATCCGCCAGGTCACCGGCACCTCCGAGTTCAACGAGGTGTTCTTCGACAACGCCAGGGCGAAGGCGGTCGACGTGGTGGGTGGCGTGAACCAGGGCTGGAAGGTGGCCATGGGAACGCTGGCGTTCGAGCGCGGAGCGTCGACCCTCGGCCAGCAGCTCAACTTCCGAAACGAACTCGACGCCATCGTCGAGGTGGCCACGTCCAACGGTCGGATCGACGACCCGTCGATCCGCCAGAGGCTGGCCCAGGCGCATGCCGGACTCGAGGTGATGCGGTGGAACACGCTCCGGGTGCTGTCCAAGGCCGACGGCGCCGAACTGCCGCGCGAGGCGATGATCACCAAGCTCTACTGGTCCAACTGGCACCGCGACCTGGGCGAGCTGGCCATGGACGTGCTCGGTCCCGAGGCCCTGCTCGCCGAGCAGGGGGTGCCTCCCGAGGAGTCCCACGGCGAGGGATACGACCTGACCGCGCTGCAGCGACTCTTCCTGTTCACGAGGTCGGACACGATCTACGCGGGATCCAACGAGATCCAGCGCAACATCATCGGTGAGCGCGCGCTCGGCCTGCCTGCCGAGCCCAAGCCCTCTTCCCCGACCTCGCCTGCCAACCCGCCCGTCAACCCCACACCCAAGGATCCCGCGTGACCGCTGCCCCTGCCTACGTACCCGGCCACGGACTCCTCAGCGGCAAGACCGTGGTGGTGACCGCTGCAGCCGGTACCGGAATCGGCTCATCGGTGGCTCGGCGAGCCATCGAGGAGGGCGCGACGGTTCTCATCTCGGACTTCCACGAACGTCGACTGGGCGAGACCGCCGACCGGCTGGCCGAGGAGACCGGGACCCGCCCCGAAACCCAGGTCTGCAACGTCACGTCGGAAGACGACGTACAGAGCCTGGTGGCCGCGGCGGCCGATCGCCTCGGCGGCATCGACGTGATGATCAACAACGCCGGCCTCGGTGGCTCTGCGCTGGTGGTCGACATGACCGACGAGCAGTGGAACACGGTGCTCGACGTCACCCTCAACGGAACGTTCCGCTGCACCCGGGCCGTCCTGCGGCACATGATCGAACGGGGGAGCGGTGGGGTGATCGTCAACAACGCATCGGTCCTCGGATGGCGGGCGCAGGCCGAGCAGGCCCACTACGCCGCGGCCAAGGCCGGAGTGATGGCGCTCACCCGCTGCACCGCCATCGAGGCGGCCGAGCACGGCATCCGGGTGAACGCGGTGGCTCCGAGCATCGCCATGCACCCCTTCCTGGCCAAGGTCACCACCGACGAACTGCTCGCCGAGCTCACCGAGAAGGAGGCGTTCGGCCGCTACGCCGAACCGTGGGAGGTGGCCAACGTCATGGTGTTCCTGGCCAGCGACTACTCGAGCTACATGACCGGCGAGGTCGTGCCCGTCAGCTCGCAGCGAGCCTGAGGAGGATCAAGTGGCAGTCACCACCTTCAACGGCATCGACGAGCTGCGCTCGGCGGCGGGCACCCACCTCGGGTACAGCCCGTGGGTCGAGGTGACCCAGGAGCAGGTCGACACCTTCGCCGAGGCGACCGGCGACCACCAGTGGATCCACGTCGACGTTGAGCGGGCCAACGCGGAGTCACCCTTCGGTGGGCCGATCGCCCACGGCTACCTCACCCTGTCGCTCACCAACCTCTTCCTGCCGCAGGTGGTCGACGTGCAGGGGGTGTCGATGGGCGTGAACCGCGGCACCGGCAAGGTGCGCTTCCCGTCGCCGGTCCCGGTCGGGTCCCGCCTCCGGGCCGGTGTGGAGCTGGTGGCCGTCGACGACGTCACCGGCGGCGTCGACACCACCATGGTGATCACGGTCGAGCGGGAGGGCTCCGACAAGCCGGTCTGCGTGGTGGAGAGCCTCAGCCGCTACCTGGCCTGAGCCCCTCGTCGGCCCAGGTCAGCCGGGTGGGTGGGGGGAACCCCCAGGGACATTTGGGGGATGTCGCCCCCATACGCGCGCCGGGAGACGCCGGACACTCCGGGGGTGAGACCTACCGCACCTCCACCCCCACCGTCCCGACCGCTCCCCCCGGCGTCGCCGTGGACCGGGCCGCAGCAGCAGTTGCCGCCACCGCCTCCACTGCCACCTCCGCCAGCGCCCCCTCCCTTCTCGCCGCCGAGCGGTCCCCCGGCCGGCGGGGGCGGAGCCGCGGCGCCGTCGGGCTGGGGTGGTCTGACCGTGCAGGTGCTCCTGCTCAGCCTCGGGACCGTGCTGCTGGCGGTGGCCGGCATCGTCTTCACGGCCATGAACTGGTCGCAGATGGACGCAACCACCCAAGGCGGCGTGCTGGTGGCGCTGACGGCCGCGGTGGCCGCGGCCACCGCGGTGACAGCCCGCAAGGGTCTCCCGGCCACCGCTGAAGCGCTCGGCCTGGTCAGCGTGGTGCTGGCCCTGGTCGACGCCCACGCCCTGCGGATCTCGTTCTGGCCCGACCTGGCCCTCACCGCCTACTGGGCCCCGGCGCTGGCGGCGGTGACCAGCTTCGCGTGGTGGTTGGCGACAGCGACGGGCATCCGCTCCACGGCCCTGGCTGCGGTGGTGATGGCGCAGGGGCCCCTCTTCCTCGTGCTCGACGCAGTTGGAGCCGATCCGACCCTGGCTGGTCTCTCGCTGCTCGCCCAGGTCGCGCTGGTGCTCGTGGTCACCGCGCCGCGGCTCGGAAGCGGCCGGTCGATCGACGGGCCCACCCGGGGCTTCGCACTGGTCCCAGCCGCTTGGACCTGGACCATCGTCAGCGCCGGATCGATCTCCGAGCTGTTGGCGGAGGGTGCCCGGTCGAACCCGGGAGCGGTTGCCGTGGTGGCCGCCGCAGCCACGGTGGCCGCCGTCTGCGCAGCGCTGTGGGCCCACGAGGACGGGATGCGCACGTTGGCCCTCGCGGTGGCCACCCTCCTG
>Ga0123332_1005419_pt1 | contig 10796 bp, 6 predicted proteins | sample BioC12SIPDNA_4_FD_89958 | JGI IMG/M metagenome (GOLD analysis project Ga0123332, IMG submission 89958) | Anaerobic biogas reactor microbial communites from Washington, USA - Biogas_R2_A C12 SIP DNA | ecosystem: Engineered > Bioreactor > Anaerobic > Unclassified | place: Washington, USA... | reverse complement strand
CAAGGAGGAACGACGATGTGGCGGCTGGAGAGAGTAGGTGATGGCCTGATTATGCAGCCTCGACCCCACGTGCCGTGGGAGCAGAGCGCAGTCCTTAACGCAGCGGCTGTCTACGATCCCAATGTAGGGCGGGGCAGGTTTCACCTGCTCTACCGGGCTGTCGCGCATAGGCCGGGGGATCCCAACCGTTCGTCAATCGGCTACGCATGGAGCGACGACGGGATCCATTTCGAGCGCCTGGATGAGCCGGTTCTGCGATCGAACGAAATGCCGGAAGAGGCCCAGGGCGTTGAAGACCCACGGGTCACCAAGCTGGGCGATACGTACTATATGCTCTACACGGCCTACGACCTTCACAGAATCCAGATTGCGATGGCAAGTTCAAAGGATCTGCTGACCTGGCGGCGCCACGGCGTGGTGATTCCCAACACGCTCTTTGGGAGCAACAAGGACGGTGCGCTCTTTCCAGAGACGTTCGGAGGGCGTTACTGCATTATGCATAGGCCTGAGCCCGACATTTACCTGGGGTTCTCGGATGACCTGTCCAACTGGACCGAGAGAGCGACGCATGTGCGCATCATGCAGCCCGAGTTCGCCTGGGAGTCCGCGAAGATCGGCGGTGGGGCTCAACCGATCAAGACCGAAAAGGGGTGGCTGATCATCTATCACGGCGTGGACGAGCGTCTATGGTACCGTCTAGGAGTGGCGTTGCTGGACCTGGACGATCCTACGCGCGTGATCGCGCGGCAGCCCGAACCGATCCTGGAGCCGGAGAAGGACTGGGAGCTCATCGGCGACGTCCACAACGTTGTTTTCACATGCGGCGCGGTGCTTGTGGGCCGCGAACTGCGGGTCTACTATGGGGCTGCGGACACCGTCATAGGCGTGGCCAAGGGCAACATCGACGACTTCCTCAACACCATCGCATAGTGCGTGCATCTTCGATAGCTCTCTCGGACCTGCCGGGAAGCTGCACACGTCGTCCATCCGTATCCGGGCGCATCAGGTGGCTCGGAGCGGTGCACATCGCGATCTCGTTGCAGTCTCACCGCCCGAGCGCCGGCCCTTGCCTCATCCCCGTGACCAGGTTACGACCGGGCCACGGAACATGCTAGCTCAGAAACGCCGCTACATCTTCAAAGTGCAGCGTGTGGCATCCCTCGGGCAGGGATTGGATGATCTGGCGTCCGTAGGCTTTCTGCACCACACGCGCATCAAGCAGCGCGATAACGCCACGATCTGTCTCGGAGCGGATGAGGCGTCCCGCCCCCTGACGTAGGTTGAGGATGGCGGTCCCCAGCTGCAGTTCGTAGAAGGGATTCCCGCCCCGCGCACGAATGCGGGCCTCTTGCCGCCGGATCAGGGGATCATCGAATGGCACGAAGGGAATCTTGTCGAGGATGACCAACGCCAGCGCGTCTCCCGGGATGTCGAGCCCCTCCCAGTACCCACGCGTGGCGAACAGGATCGCGTTGCCATCGCGTCTGAAGCGCGTCACCAACTCTGGCTGGGCGTAGTCACCCTGAAGATAGCAGGGATAGCGACTCCGCAGGGTTGGCGCCAATGTCTCGTAGAGCTGGTTCATCCGCGTTCGACTGGTGCAGAGCACTAACGCGCGCCCGCGGCTGGCTTCCAGCAACCGGTGCACCTCGGCGGTCAGCTCATCGACATAGTTCCCGGCGAAGGCCTGTTGTTCGGCATCGTAGACGGGGGTCAGCGCACGGGGCGTGTAGAGCAGCATCTGTCGGTTGTAGTCAAACGGGCTCTTCAGGGTCGCGCCGATGACCTGGTTGTCGTCCCCGGTCTCGAACAGGCCGACCTGACGCCGAAACCAGCCCAGATCGCCGCCGATGCTCAGCGTGGCGCTGGTACAGATCACGCGCGGCCACGCATCGAAGAGCATACGGCGCAGTGGGGCCGCGACCTCGAGCGGCTGGTAGCACGCGTGGTAGGCCTCGGCGGACACTTGGTTGCCCTCATCGCTCAACTCGCAGAGTCGCACGTGCGTCTCGGGTTCTGGTAGCGATAGGGCGTGCACGGTTGTGGCGAGCTCCTCACTCTGCTGAAGCGCAGCTTCTCGTTCTCCTTCGTCCAACTGGGTGGCATGGGCGAGTGTGCGCTGGAGCTGGTGCAGCGCATCCCAGAGCGCCAGGCCGGTCTGTAGCTCGCCTCGGAGAGGCCAGCGGGTCGGCCTGCGGGCAGATTGGGGTGTTCCAGGTCGCTGCTGTGCGAGCGTCTGGAAGAACCCGTCGTAGCCTGCGCGCAGATCCGCGAGCACATCTCCGTCGCCCGCTGCCTCGCGGGCCTGGGGGCCGTTCACCAGCCCCCAGAACTGTTCGTGCTCCAAGGCGAGGGTCAGGGCCTCGACCGCGTATCGCGGAAGTTGATGGGCCTCATCGATGACCAGGACGGGCCGGACCGGCAGAATGTGGTTCTCGGCCAAGAGGGCGCTATAGCACAGGAGCGCATGGTTGGTCACGACCAGGTCTGCCTGAGCCGCACTGCGCTTCGCCTGCTCATAGTAACAGGACTCAAACTGCGGGCAGCGATACCCGTGACAGTCGCGACTGCCAACTGTGAGCCGGGCGGCTAACTCTGGAGCCAGGCCGATGAGTTCCATATCGCCCCACGGGACCCGCTCCAAGCCTTTACGGATTGCGTCGAGGGCCTTGGCGCGTTCAGGCGTTAGGGCCTGTTGAAGCAGGCGCTCCAACCGCAGGGCACATATGTAGTTGCTGCGCCCCTTGAGGAGTGCGGCCTTGACCGGCTTTGGGGCCAGACGCTGCAGCCAGGGAATATCCTTCTCCCAGAGCTGATTCATCAGCCCCTTGTTTGATGTGCTCACGACAGCCGCGGTACCCGACCACAGGATAGGTACGAGATAGGCGAACGACTTGCCGATACCGGTCCCCGCTTCGACGATGGCGTGGCGGCAGGTCTCAAGCGCATTGCGCACGAGGGCGGCCATTTGTACTTGACCTGACCGTGCCCGGTATCGCTCGCCAAGCGAGCGCGCCAGGGGCCCGCCCGGGGCAAAGACGTCATCCACCGGCGGGCAGACGATAGGCTGACGGGCCACCTCCTCTTGCGCGGCGCTGCTTGGCCCACCACGCGCTGCGTAACCCGCCTTGGGCTCTGCCACCCCAGGAGATGGCTTTGAGGGCGAGGGCGTTGGCTCTTGCGTCGGGCGATCGACCTCCGGTGGATCCGGCGTCAGGATATGGCCTCCGACGACGACCGCCGGGCCGACCCCGTCGTCCGCGACGCCATCGCCGTCCGCGGCGCAATCGCTGTATCTTGAGGGTATCGTTCCGTCCCGGGAGGGTAGCCGTTTGCGAACCTCGATCAGGTAGGGTTCTGCACGCGTCTCACCCAGGCTCACGGCTTGCAGGAAAGCTTCCACAGCGTCGCTCCACTGGCGCCGCTGGCGATAGCAGAGCCCAAGTTGGTAATGGGCGCGCGCGCAGTCCGGATCGAGACGCAGGATCTCCTGGTAGACGCGGATCGCACCGCTCAGGTCGCCCTGGACCATCAGCCTGTGCGCGCGCCGCTCCTGCGCTCGCACAGCGATATCGGTAATGCCGTCTTGTAGCCAGGAGGTTCTCGATGCTCCTCCAAGATCAGGATTCAACGCGCCCCACTCCTTGTGGATAGGCCAAACGTTCTAGGTGTTCGTAGGGCCCTTATAACGCAATACGGGGTGCTGTCAAATCGACGGCGTTCGAACACTTACGGCGTCCGCCCTGAGTTGAGCGGGAAGCTGCGGACGCGCCGCCCAATTGCTTGGCTGTAGGCGTTGGCAATCGCAGGCGCCGTTCCGACCATCACCGGCTCTGCGAGGTTCTTGGCGCCGTATGGGCCGTGAGGATAGACGGTCTGAATGTAGGTTCCCTCGATCTCCGGCACATCGGTAGCGCGCGGAATGCGGTAACGGTCGAAGTCGAGGGCCTGTGGGATGCCGTTCTCGAAAGCGAAGCCTTCCATAAGGGCGTAGCCCAGGCCCTGTGCAATGCCCCCATACATCTGACCCAGCGCCCCTTTAGGGAAGAGGATTGTGCCGGCGTCGTGCGCCGCCCAGATCTTCTGTACCCGTGTTCTCCCGGAGTGCAGGTCGACTTCTACCTCGGCAACTTGAGCGCCGAAGACGTACGTAGCATAGGGTATGCCCATACCGTGTTCGAAATCCCACTCGATATGCGGGATCTGCCATCGTCCCTGTGCCGAGAGCTGGAGCCCCAGGGCTTGGGCGTGATCGACCACGTCGTCGAAGGTCACGGGCTCCTCGTCCGGCCCGATGAACCGTTCACCATCTCGTACCAAGTGCTCGCGTGTGCATCCCAACAAATCGGCGGCGGCGAGTTCGAGTGTCTGCATGAGCTTTGCCGCCGTGAGACGCACTGCGTTGCCCCCTACCAGCGAAGCCCGTGACGCTACCGTGGGGCCCGACTCCAGCGCCGTCTGGGTGTCGGGGCGGAGCACACGGATGCGTTCCATCGCTACACCGAGGACCTCGGCTGCGAGGAGCGTGAACACCGTCCGGCTGCCCTGACCGAAGTCGGTTAACCCTGACGTGAGGGTGATGCTGTGGTCGGCCTCGACCTTGAGCGTCGCGGTCGCGTAGTCCACACCCTCTCCGCCCAGGCCGGTGCCGTGGAAATAGCAGGCAACGCCGATGCCCCGGCGCCGTTCGACTCCAGTGGGCTGTGTGGCATATTCGGCACGTTTGTCGGTCCAGTTCGAGCGATCGCGGACCCATTCGAGGCACGCAGCCAACCCCACGCTCTCATCGAGCTCCGCGCCGGTCATTGTGTGGTCGCCTGGGCGCAAGCAGTTCTGGAGCCGGAAGGCCAATGGATCGCGCCCGAGCCGTTCCGCCAGCTCATCGATGGCCAGTTCGACGGCCGCTGCCGCCTGCACGTTGCCGAAGCCCCGGAAGGCACCGGAATAGCCATTGTTGGTGTAGACGGCACGTGTGTCGACGTGGACTGCCTGGTAGCGGTAGGCCCCGGCAGCATGCACCGTCGCGCGCCAGGAAGCCAGCGGTGTCGCCGCGGCATAGGCTCCATTGTCGATCAGGAGTTCCGCCCGCGCCGCGCGGAGCGTGCCATTGGCTTCTGCTCCCAGCGTCAGGTGGATCTGGGCAGCCTGCCGTTTGTAGGAGGCTGCCATAGACTCGGCCCGCGTCAGAAGAAGCCGCACGGGCCGGCCCGTCAGCAAGGCCAGTTTGGCGACCTGAGCCGAAGTCTGATAGACCACATCGTCTTTGCCGCCAAAGGCCCCACCTACGGGTGGTTGGATCACGCGCACGCCTTCGGGGGGCAGCCCCAGCACCTGGGCTGTGGTATCCCGGTTGATGTGCGGGCTCTGATTGTTGGCATACACGGTGACACCGCCGTCAGGCTCGGGGATAGCCAACGCTCCTTCGGTCTCCAGATAGGCGTGCTCCTGGTGCGGCATGGTATAGGTGGCGTCGAGGACCGCGGGCGCGTTGTTCAGCAGCGGCCCGGGATCGCTGTTGCGCACGATATGGCGGACGCACAGGTTGCCCTCGCCCGTCGGCGAGACCTCGGGCACCAAGGGGGCGCCCGGGTCGAGCGCCTGCGCTGCCGAGGAAACTACCGGCAAAGCGTCATAGGCGACGATGATCGCGGCAAGCCCCGCCTCGGCTGCCAACTCCGTCTCGGCTGCCACCACGGCGACCGGCTCACCGACGTGGCGCACCTTGCGATAGGCGAGGATATACGCGTCCTTCGTGGGCCAGCCGAAGTTGCCGTGATCCACAAAGTCCATGTGCGTGATTGCGGACACCACACCCGGCACGGAAAGCGCCGGCGAAACGTCCAGTGCCGTGATCCGCGCGTGAGGCAGGGGGCTGCGCAGTGCCTTCGCAACCAGCATCCCTGGGACGGACATATCTCCGACGTAGCGGGCCTCCCCCGTCACCTTCTCAATGCCGTCAACATTGCGGAGATCCGGATTGCCGACGTACATGAGCTTGTTCACCGCAGCCCCTCCCGGTTGGCCGCGCGCTGCTCCGCGACGAGCTCGATCGCGTCCACGATCTGTTGGTAGCCGGTACAGCGACAGAGGACACTGCTGATTCCGGCGCGGATTTGGGCGCGGGTTGGGCGTGGTGTACGGCGCAGCAGCGCTTCGGCGGCGATGACCATTGCCGGCGTGCAATACCCACACTGTACAGCGCCACGCGCCAGGAAACTGGCCTGGAGGTCGCTGAGGGTACCGTCAGGACCGCGAAGGCCTTCGATTGTCGTCACCGTCCGGCCCATGACTTTGGCAGCGGGCGTGCGGCAGGCACGCGTCAACCGGTCGTCGACCAGGACTGAGCAGACGCCACAGGTGCCGCTCTCGCAGCCGCGCTTCGTGCCCATCAGGCCGAGCTTCTCGCGCAGCAAGTCGATCAGCAGCATATCCTCGGAAACGTCGTCCACGGCAATATCCTCGCCGTTTAGCGTAAACGTCAGTCGCATGTTCATCTCCCAAGCGCGAGCGAATATGGGTGATATCGTCGAACGGCACCAACGACCGCACATCAAGGCCTCGGAACGACCCGGCCCTATTCTAGATCGGCCCTCCGAACTTCCCAATGTCGAAGCCGATATAGGCGACGGCAGCAGCTACCAGGAACGCTAGCGACAGCGCGAGGAAGACGTAGTCGGCCGGGCCGAGCCTGGACTCGTGCAGGTAGGTGCGATGTGTGCTGCCGGAGAACGCCTTGGACTGCAGGACAATCTCTACCGTCTGTGACCTGACCAGGACGCCGAGTATCAGGGGGACGGCGATCCGGGCGTAGACGGTGAGGCGCTTGAGCGGACCCATCGACTCCAGCGCCAAACCTCGCAGACGCTGTGCTTCGATGATGCTCTGGGCCTGATCGAAGAGTAAGGGCAGGAATCGCAGAGTGGAGGAGAAGATGAAGGCAATCTTGTAGGGAACGCCGGCTTTGACCATGCCGATGATCATCGAGTTCACGTCTGTGGTGAAGACGCCCAACGGAATGGCCAGGGTCATAGTGAGTGTCTTGGCGACGATGTTAACGGCGTATAGGACGCCCTCTAGCGTCATCGTCGCACCGCCGATCAGCCACCACGACCGGGGAAGTGAGAAGATTGGCGTAAGCGTAGTCTGCCCCGTACGGGAGCGAATGAGGTCATCGGCGAAAAAGCCCTGGGTGATCGTCAGCATCAGTAGAAAAGGCAGCAGGAGGATCAGAACAGCGCGTATATACGCGATTTTGATTCCCGCTGCCAGGCATCCGAGGCCCACTGCGAGCGCCAACACGCTTCCCAACAGCGGGCTTTCCCAGATGAAGGCTACCAGCACCAACACGGTCATTAACGCCAGCTTGGTACGGAAGTCCAGGCGCGTGAAGAGCGATTCACGTTCGACGTTGTACAGGCGGGGCTGGCTCACGCGCCACCTCGTGCGAGGCAGGCTGCGACTTCGTCAGGCGTAAGCATGGAATGGCGATGAGAGCTTGGGCAAGCGGCTTGCGCCAGCAGGATCGCCTGCGGTGGGACCAGGTAGGTGCCGCGTAGGGTGCCGGTCGCGTTGAAGACTGTGCGGACATCGCCATCGAGCAGGATATCGCCCTTGCCCATGATGATCACGCGCTGTGCATAGTCCGCCATCAGGTAGAGATGGTGGGTGACGACGATAATGGTCTTGCCGGCTTGGTGGAGATCACGGCTGATGTCGAGGATCTGCCGGGCACCACGATAGTCCTGGCCCGTCGTCGGCTCATCGAAGATCACCACGTCGGGGTGCATCGCCAGGATCGCGGCGATGACGACCCGGGCGCGGTCCCCCTTCGGCAGCGACAACGGATGGCGATGGCGATCACCGAGCAGGTCCATAGCCGTCAACGCTTCCTCGACGCGCGTTTCCACAACATGGGGGCTGTATCCCAGGTGCTTGAGTGCGAAGCCAACCTCGGCCTCGACGGACGCACTGAAGATCTGATTATCGGGATTCTGGGCGACATAGCCGATGCGCTGTGCCAACTCGCCCATTGTGGCGTCGCGAGTGTCCTTGTCGCCGACACGCACTGTGCCGGTTGTGGGATCGAGCAACCTGAGGAAATGCTTCACCAGCGTGCTTTTGCCCGCGCCGTTCTGTCCCGCGATCAGGAGATACTCTCCAGCGGCGATGTCTAGGGAGACTCCTCTCAGTGCTTGGGTGCCGTTGTCATAGGTGTAGTGTAGATCCCTGGCAGACAGCAGCGGGGCTTTTGGAGAGGGCAGGATCAGGGAGGGTTGCTGCCCAACTCCGGTCACTGGTGGGGCTGTTCGTGAATCCGGGGTGGGGAGCTTGCCGGCGGCGCGCAGGTCCTGAACTGCTTGGATCGCTTGGTCAAGGCGGACCGGAATCCGTGGCACGTTCAAGCCAGCGTGCTCTAGCTGCCGGAACGTGGTCGCCACCTGCGGAGGACGCAAGTCGTGCTTCTGAAGGAGGTCCACGTCGCCATAGAGCGCATCGGGTGTGCCGCTCTGAAGAAGGACGCCGCCGGATATCAAGGCCAACCGATCTGCGTGCTCTGCCAGCTCTTCGGCGGCGTGGCTTGCCATCAGCACGCTGATGCCCAGTTCCCGGTTTAGCTCGCGCACTGTGGCGAAGATCTCCTGGGTGCCCACCGGGTCCAACTGAGAGGTTGGCTCGTCAAGGACGAGCAACTCCGGACGCAGCGCCAATGCCGCTGCGATCGCGAGCCGTTGCTTCTGTCCGCCGGAGAGTTCATGGGGATGGCGCTTTTCCAGGCCCTCCAGGCGGACGGCTTCCAGAACCTCGCCGATACGCGCGATGATCTCGTCGCGGGGAACGTTCAGGTTCTCCAGCGCAAAGGCGATCTCGTTTTCCACCGAAGTGGCGGTTAGCTGTACCTCGGGATCGTCTAGCACGATGCCGACGTGCTGGGCGAGCGTACTCACGGGGGATTCCAGCGAGTCCAGGCCAGCAACTGTAATGCGTCCGAAGAACCGCCCGCCGTAGAACTGGGGCACGATGCCATTGAGCGTCAGGCACAGTGTGGTCTTGCCCGCACCTGTGGGGCCTATCAGGCCGAGGAACTCCCCCTGACGAATGGTAAGCGACACATCCGCGAGGACAAGCCGGTCCGATCGCGGACACATGTAGGAGACCTTGTCGAGTATGGCGATGGCGTCCATCCGGTGTCCTCTGTGTCTGCCACGCCTAAGCATACCGCAATGGCGGTGGCTATCAACCTCGATCGTGCTTGGCGCAACATAGTACTGACACGCACCGCGGCGCACGCACGCCTTCCACGAAGGCGTGCGTGCGCCGCGTCTCCCGCGTAGGTCTCGCTAGGCCGTCACGGCCTCTGAAGTGGTCGACTCTGTGGCCGTCACGGGCCCAGGAGACTGAGGCCGTAGATCAGACACGATACGCGCGATCTCGTCACCGCTGATGACCTCATTCTCCAGAAGCACATCCGCGATCTGGTTGAGAGCGTCCATATTGGCCTGAAGCAGCTCTCCTGCGCGCGCCTGGGCGTCCTCGACGATGCGGCGTGTCTCTCGATCGATCAGCTTGGCCGTTTCCTCGCTGACATCCTGACGGATGCCGCCTAGCTCGCCCAGGTAGCCCGAAGTTGCGGGGTTCGCATAGCGCACCGGGCCAAGCGCCTCGGTCATCCCGAACTCAGTGACCATGCGCCGGGCGATCTCACTAGCCCGCTCCAAATCATTAGCAGCACCGGTCGAGATGTCATCGAAAACGAGTCGCTCGGCCGTTCGCCCGCCCAACATCACGGCGAGGCGTTCCTCCAACTCGCGCTTGCTCAGCAAGTAGGTGTCCTCATCCGGCATCTGGAGCGTGTACCCAAGCGCGCCCTTGGCTGTTGGGACGATGCTTACCTTGTGGACCGGATCGGTGTCGGGCTGCAGATAGGCGACGAGGGCGTGTCCACCCTCGTGGTAGGCAACTCGACGTTTGATCTCCGGCTTGAGCTGCATCTTCCGCTGTAGCCCTGCCACGACCCGCTCAATGGCCAGGTCGAAGTCGAACATCGTGACGCCTTCGTGGTCGTTACGAACGGCCAGAAGCGCTGCCTCGTTCACGATGTTCGCGAGGTCCGCGCCAGAGAATCCAGCCGTGATCTGGGCGATGCGATCCAGCGCCACGTCATCGGCAAGCTTAACGCTGCGCGTATGGATTTCAAGGATCTCGCGCCGGCCACGTTCCGTTGGCAGCCCCACCTGGACCTGGCGGTCGAAGCGTCCGGGTCGCAGGAGCGCCTTGTCCAGCACTTCCGGACGGTTGGTCGCACCCATGATAACCACGCCCTGATTGGGCTCGAAGCCATCCATTTCGGAGAGGAGTTGGTTCAGCGTCTGCTCGCGCTCGTCATTGGTTGTTAGCGCTCCGACCGTCGCGCGCGACTGACCGATGGCGTCGATTTCGTCAATGAATATGATGCATGGCGCCTTGGTCTTGGCCTGTTCGAAGAGGTCGCGCACGCGGGCGGCGCCCACGCCCACGAACATCTCCACGAAGTCGGAGCCGCTGATCGAGAAGAAGGGAACGTCTGCCTCGCCTGCGGTTGCCTTGGCCAGCAGCGTCTTTCCTGTGCCGGGCGGCCCCACCAAGAGCACGCCTTTGGGCAGCTTGGCGCCCATCCGCGTAAAGCGTTGCGGGTCTTTCAGGAAGGCGATGATCTCCTTGAGCTCGAAGGCTGCCTCCTCCGCTCCGCCGACGTCGTCGAATTTGATGCCCGTCTTCTCGCCCTGGATCTCCTTGGCGCGGCTCTTGCCGATCGACAT